>Ga0160441_100662_pt1 | contig 20651 bp, 20 predicted proteins | sample HID1971K_E1MG_FD_108260 | JGI IMG/M metagenome (GOLD analysis project Ga0160441, IMG submission 108260) | Enriched millipede-associated microbial communities from UW Madison campus, WI, USA - HID1971K_E1 MG | ecosystem: Host-associated > Arthropoda: Insects > Digestive system > Unclassified ... | reverse complement strand
TCGACACCGTTCGCGGCGCCACCGAGGTGATCGTCTCCGAGTCGCGACCCGTGCCGCTCGAGCAGCATGTGCTCGTCCGGGGCGACCTCCTGCCGCTGTTCGACGACCGCGCCGGCATCGCGACGGCGCAGGTCAACCAAGAGCTCATGCGCATCCGCGGAGGCAGCGGCGCGCGCTACGAGAACAACCGTCAGGCCCAGCAGTACCGGTCGGCCGGCGGCCGCGCGGGCGGTGCGCGACGTCCTCCGCGCGGGGGGCAGCGCCCCGTGCGATCGGCGAACGTGCAGCGCATCGAGCGACTCGACCGCCCGCAGGTGGTGCAGCTGCTCGAACGCGCCAACCTGCTGCCCGCCATCTTCTTCATCTTCAGCCGCGCCGGGTGCGACGGCGCCGTCCAGCAGGTGCGCCGCTCGGGGCTGCGCCTCACGACGCGCGAAGAGCGCGACGAGATCCGCCAGATCGTCGACGAGCGCACGCGCACCCTGCACGAGGACGACCTGCAGGTGCTCGGCTACTGGGAGTGGCGCGAGAACCTCGAGCGGGGGATCGCGGCGCACCATGCCGGTCTCCTGCCGGCCTTCAAAGAGGTCGTCGAAGAGCTGTTCCGCCGCAAGCTCGTGAAGGTCGTGTTCGCGACCGAGACTCTCGCCCTCGGCATCAACATGCCGGCCCGCACCGTCGTGCTCGAGAAGCTCGAGAAGTTCAACGGCGAGGCGCGGGTCGCCATCACGTCGGGGGAGTACACCCAGCTCACCGGGCGCGCGGGTCGACGGGGCATCGACGTCGAAGGGCACGCGGTCATCCAATGGACCGAGGCGCTCGACCCGCAGTCGGTCGCGGCGCTGGCATCCCGCCGCACGTACCCGCTGAACTCCAGCTTCCGTCCGACGTACAACATGGCCGTCAACCTGATCGACCGATTCGGGCGGGACCGAGCGCGCGAGATCCTCGAGTCGTCGTTCGCCCAGTTCCAGGCGGACCGGGCCGTCGTCGGGCTCGCGCGCGAGGTGAAGGATGCCGAGCAGTCCCTCGCCGGCTACGTGAACTCGATGACGTGCGACCGTGGCGACTTCGTCGAGTACGCCGGCATGCGACGCGATCTCAGCGACCTCGAGAAGCTGAACCGGGCGGACCGCACCGCGCCCGCGCGCATCCGCGAGCAGCGCCAGAACGAGGTCCAGTCGCTCCGGCGACGCCTCCAGCGACACCCCTGCCACACGTGCCCCGACCGTGAGGCTCACGCCCGGTGGGGCGAGCGCCACGCGAAGCTCGAGCGGCAGATCACGAAGATGCGCCGGCAGATCGAGAGCCGGACGGGCACAGTCGCCCGCGTGTTCGACCGGGTCGTCGATGTCCTCGCCGCGGTCGACTACATTCGGCTCGACCCCGACGGCACCGCGACACTCACGACCGCCGGCGCGACGATGAAGCGCATCTACGGCGAACGCGACCTCCTGGTCGCCGAGTCGCTGCGGCAGGGGCTGTGGACCTCGCTCGACGCGCCCGGTCTCGCCGCGCTCGCGTGCGCACTGGTCTACGAGCCGCGTCGCGACGAAGAGGGGCAGCACCCGCTGCCCCGCGGGCCCTTCCGCGAGGCGCTCTCGGCCACGCAGGACCTCTGGTCACGACTCGATGACCTCGAGCAGGAGCACCGTCTGCCGGGCAGTGCGCCCGTCGCGACAGGCCTGTCGACCGCGATGCACTCGTGGGCGCGCGGAGCGACACTCGATCGCGTGCTCGACGAGGCCGACCTCGCGGCCGGCGACTTCGTGCGGTGGGTGAAGCAGACGATCGATCTGCTCGACCAGCTCTCGCTCGTGGCGCAGCCGCCGGTCGCGACGACCGCACGCCGGGCACTCGAGGCCGTGCGGCGCGGCATCGTCGTGTACGGGTCGCTGTGACGCGCCCGCGCCCGCTGCTCCCACTCTGGGCGGCTGTCATCGTCTCTGCCGTCGGCGGGCTCGTCCTCACGCGCGCGTTCCCCGCGTCGGCCTGGTGGCCGGTCGTGTTCGTCGCGGTGCCGCTCGCGCTGATCGCGCTGATCGGGCGGCGTGCCTGGTCGGCCGTCCTGGTGGGGTTCGTCTTCGGCGCCGCGCTCTTTTTCGTCAACCTCGGCTTCACGGCGCGCTATCTGGGTCCGATCCCGTGGATCGCACTGTCGATGCTCGAGACGCTGCTGACGGCGGCGATGGCGGTGCCGATCGCTCTCGCCTACCGCTGGCTGCCGCGCATCGCCCCCGGGCGGTGGGGGCGCCTCGTCGCCCTGCCGGCGCTCGTGGCCGGCCTCTGGGTCGCGCGTGAAGAGCTCATCGGCACGTTCCCCTACGGCGGGTTCCCGTGGACGCGGATCGCGGTGACCCAGGCATCCTCGCCCCTGGCCGACGTCGCCTCGTGGACGGGCATGAGCGGGCTGTCGTTCCTCATCGTGTTCACATGCGCCGCAGCGATCGAGTACGTGCGACTGGGCCGATGGCGCGAGGTGCGCACGGCGGTGCCGGCCGCGGTCGCGCTCGTGATGCTGTTCGCGCTGCCGCAGTTCCCGACGATGGATGCCGGGACGATCCGCGTCGGCGCGGTACAGGGCAACGGACCGGCGGGCTACTTCGACGAGCGGGAGCCCTACGACGTGCTGCGCGCCCAGTTGGCGGCGACGGCTCCGATCGAAGGTGACGACCTCGACGTGCTGCTGTGGCCGGAGGGCGGCGTCGACTCCGACCCGCTCTCGAACGAATCGGTCGCCCAGGTGCTCGACGATCTCGCCGACCGTGTCGAAGCGCCGCTGCTGGTCAGCGCCGTCACGCAGCGCGGCGACGAGTACTACAACTCCGCGCTGGTGTGGGAGGCGGGAGCCGACAACCCGACGCAGACGTACGACAAACGGCATCCCGTGCCCTTCGGCGAGTACATCCCCGACCGGTCGTTCTGGCGCCCGTTCGCACCCGAGCTCATCGACCTCGTGCAGCGCGAATACACCCCCGGCACGGCACTGCCGTTCGTCGACATCGGCGGGGTCGGGGTGGGCCTCGCCATCTGCTTCGACGTGATCTACGACGACGTGATCCGCGACGGCGCCCAGGCGGGCGCCGAGGTCTTCATGTTCCAGACGAACAACGCCGACTTCCGCGGCACCGACGAGAACCTGCAGCAGCTCGCCTTCGCGCGCATGCGCGCGATCGAAGCCGGCCGCGCGGTCGTGAACCTGTCGACCGTGGGCACCAGTCAGGTGATCGCTCCCGACGGCACGACGATCGATGCGCTGCCCGCCGACGAGCCCGGCGCGATGGTCACCGACGTGCCGCTGCGCACCGGCCTCACGCCCGCGATGGTCGCCGGGCAGGGCCTTCAGTCCCTGCTCGGGTGGGGGAGCGTCCTCGCGCTCCTCGTCGTGGGTGTGGTCGCCCGCCGGCGCGGCAAGCCCGTCCGCGTGGCGCCGTCACCCCCGCGCACGACGAAGACGTCGGCCTCCGACTGATCGGAGGCCGACGTCCGGGGGATCGTCGACGCGGAGCGGACTCAGGCCGTGAGGCGTGTGGTCTCGGCCGAGCCGCGACGCTCGCGCAGCAGCGCGAGACGCTCTTCGAGCAGCTCTTCGAGTTCGGGGATCGTGCGACGCTCCATCAGCATGTCCCAATGGGTGCGCGCGACCTTGTCGCCGGAGTGGTCGATCTCGACGACCGTGTCGCCGACGCGACGGACGGCCTCAGCGCCGCACGTGCGGCACTCCCAGGCCTCGGGGAGCTCGGCGTCGGCCGCGAAGGTCATGACGGTCTCACGGCTGCACTGCGTGCAGACGTACGTGTGATTGGCGCGCTCGTGGAACACGACGCCTTCCTCGCTCTGTAGGCTGGAAGCGCCGAGTCGGATGCCGCGCAGGCTGCGATCTGCCATTGTGTGGTCCTCTCGTCTCATCAGGTATAACGCGCCCACCTGTGTGCATCATCCGAACGGCAGGCCGCACGCGGCCATTCACAGGCGATGCTCAGCGCTCGCGAGCGGCCGTCAGCGCGAGATCTGCGCGGTCGGTGACGAGACCGTCCACACCCGCGTTCAGCAGCCGTGCCATGGCGTCTGGATCGTTCACCGTCCAAACATGCACCTCGACGCCATGCCGGTGCATCGCGCGCAGCAGGCGCGGTGTGACGATGCGCAGCGCTCCCGACCGTTCCGGGACCTGCAGCGCGTCGACACCCGCGACGGCGCGGCGGACGAGCGCGGTCGAACCCGAACCCACGGCCCCGATCACGCGCAGCAGCGTCTCGCGCCCCGCCGAGGTCGCAGGCTGGCCCCCGGCGGCGCGGGCGGCATCGAGGGCGACGCGTCGGCGCGCGTCGGAGAAGCTCGTCACGAGCACACGATCGGCGTGGCGCGCGATGAGCCGCCCCAAGGGCTGTGCGGCCGCCGCGGCCTTGACGTCGAGGTTGAACCGCAGCGTGGGGAAGGCGTCGAGCGCCTCGGCCGCCGACACGAGGCCGCCGCGATCGACCATGATCCGGGCCAGTTCGGCGTGCGTCACCTCCGAGACGCGTCGCGGATCGTCCGCGACCCGAGAGAGGTCGTCGTCGTGGAACAGCACGACGACGCCGTCGGCGGTGAGATGACAATCTGACTCGACATATCGCGCGCCGATCGCGTGCGCCGCCGCGAACGCCGCGAGGCTGTTCTCGACCACGCCTTCGGCGCCCGGCGGCACGAACCCGCGGTGGGCGAGGACCCGCGGCGAGGGCGCCCCCGCGAACCACGGATGCGTCACGACGACGCAGGATCGCCGCCCGCAGGCGGCGCGGGCGGGGTGTGCGCGGCCGGGGGTGCGGTCGTTGCGCTCGTCGTGCCGGCGGCCGAGACCGCACCGGCGCCCGCCGCGAAGGCTGTGCCGATGCCCTTCATCGCCTCGGTGAACTCGCTGGGGATGATCCACATCTTGTTCGACGCGCCCGCGCTGATCTTGGGCAGCGTCTGCAGGTACTGGTAGGCGAGGAGCTTGTCGTCGGGGCGACCCGCGTGGATCGCGTCGAACACGTTCTGGATCGCGGCGGCCTCGCCCTCGGCGCGCAGGATCGCGGCCTGCTTGTCGCCCTCTGCACCGAGGATCGCCGCCTGGCGCCGCCCCTCGGCTTCGAGGATCTGCGACTGCTTCGAGCCCTCGGCCGTCAGGATCGTCGCGCGTCGCTCACGCTCGGCACGCATCTGCTTCTCCATCGAGTCCTGGATGGAGTGCGGCGGGTCGATCGCCTTCAGCTCGACGCGCGAGACGCGCAGTCCCCATTTGCCGGTCGCCTCATCCAGCACGACGCGCAGCTGGCCGTTGATGTTGTCGCGGCTCGTGAGCGCCTGTTCGAGGTTGAGCCCACCGACGACGTTGCGCAACGTCGTCGTGGTGAGCTGCTCGACGGCGCTCAGATAGTTGGCGATCTCGTAGGTCGCGGCACGGGCATCCGTCACCTGGAAATAGACCACGGTGTCGATCGAGACGACGAGGTTGTCTTCCGTGATCACCGGCTGCGGCGGGAACGACACGACCTGTTCCCGCATGTCGACGAGGGGGCGCAACCGGTCGACGAAGGGCACGAGCAGGTTGAGCCCGGGGGAGAGGGTGCGCTGATAGCGCCCCAGCCGTTCGACGACGCCCGAGTACGCCTGCGGGATGATCCGGATCGACCGGAAGATCACGACCACCACGAAGATCGCGATGACGATGAGCAGGACGATCACGAAGATCTGCCCGACGAAGGCACCGAAGTCGATCATCAGTCCGTGCTCCTGTCGTTCGCGGCGGGGGGAGTGGGAAAGGCGCCGTCGGTCGTCGGCGCGGCGGGTTCGGGTGCGATCTCGACCATCGCGCCGCGGACGGCGACCACCACGATGCGGTCGCCGACGACGATCGGCGCGCTCGTGGCGGTGGCCGTCACCGACCACAGTTCGCCATTGTCCAGCCGGGCCGCACCGATGTCGTTCGCGAACGGCGTCACGAACCGGCCGCCGAGACCGGCGATGGCGTCGACGTTCGTCGGATGCGGGCCGCTCGAGCGGTGCAATGCGCGCAGCAGCAGCGGGCGGATGGTGAACAGCAGAAGCGCCGAGACGACCGCGGCGGCGAGGACCTGCAGCCACCAGGGCCCGCCGAGCAGGTTGACCCCGAGTCCGCCGATGAGGGTGCCGGTGGCCAGCATGAGGAACGTGAACTCGAGGGTCATCAGCTCGATGATGACGAACAGCAGAGCGAGCACCAGCCAGGCGATCCACATGTACTGCGTCAGGTCGGGCAACATCCGTGAGCTCCTTCGGCACCTCTGTCTGCACCCTAACATTCCCGTGCCGCGGCGGGCCGGACGGTAGGGTCGAAGTGCGTTCGGATGCCCCGTTCCACCCCTCACGCACCGCAGGAGTCACGATGTCCCAGCCCATTCCCGCCGGCACGCTCAGCGGAAGGACGGCGCTGGTCACCGGCTCGTCCCGCGGCATCGGCGCCGACACGGCCACCTACCTCGCCCAGGCGGGCGCGAACGTCGTCATCAACTACCGCAACAAGGCGCCGCGCGCCGAGAAGCTCGCCACGCAGCTGCGCGAACTCGGTGTCGAGGTGCTCGTCGTCGGGGCCGACCTGACCGACGCCGCATCGGTCGCAGACATGATGGCGCAGGTGCGCGAGGCCTTCGGCGAACTCGACCTGCTCGTGCTCAACGCCTCGGGAGGCATGGAATCGGGGATGGGCGAGGACTACGCGCTCGTCCTCAACCGCGACGCGCAGCTCAACGTGCTGGATGCCGCACTGCCGCTGCTGCACGACAAGTCGCGTGTCGTGTTCGTGACCAGCCACCAGGCGCACTTCATCCGCACCACGCCGACGATGCCGGAGTACGAGCCCGTCGCGCTCTCCAAGCGTGCCGGCGAAGACGCGCTGCGCGCGCGCATCCCCGAGCTCGCCGAGCACGGCATCGACTTCGTGGTCGTCTCGGGCGACATGATCGAGGGCACGATCACGGCGACGCTGCTCGAGCGCGCCAACCCCGGTGCAATCTCCGCACGGCGTGAGTCGGCCGGCAAGCTCTACAACGTCGCCGAGTTCGCCGCCGAGGTCGCCCTCGCCGCGGTCGAGCCCATCGCGGCCGACAACACCCGCCTCGTCGGCGACGTGAGCTCGTTCGGCGGCGAGTGACCGTGCGCGCGAGCGACATCGACAAGCTGATCACCGTCGGTCGCCCGACGATCGCGCCGGACGGCTCGTTCGCGGTCTTCGCGACCTCGCGCCCCGACCTCGCGGCGAACCGCAATGTCGGTCAGCTGTGGCGCGTCGACCTGCCGAGCGGCAGACCGACCCGGCTGACGCGCGGCGTCGCCGACCGGGGCCCGCAGGTGTCGCCGGACGGCACGCGCATCGCGTTCCTGCGCTCCGACGGCGACGGCGCGGCGCAGATCTTCGTGGTTCCCGCCCCCGGCGGTGAGCCCGTGCAGGCGACGGACGCGCAGGGCGGTGTCGGCGAGTTCGCGTGGGCACCAGACGCGGCGGCCGTCGCATACACGGCCCGCGTGGCCGAACCCGGACGCTACGGCACGGTCGAGAAGCTGGATGCCGCGAGCGAGGCGCCGCGCCGTATCACCGGCATCCGCTGGCACGCCAACGGGCTCGGCTACATCGCCGATCGCCCGTCGCATGTCTTCGTCATCGACACGCCCGACCCCTACGCGGAGCCGTTCTATGCCCCCGCCGCGGCCGTGCGCGCCGACGACGAGGACGCTCCTGCCACACGGGTCGTGGCCGCCGAGCCGCGCGCGCTGACGTCGGGCGCGACATCGCACCACGGCGTCGTGTTCACGGCCGACGGTCGCGACGTGCTCACGGTGCCCGACGAGATCGAGCCCGATCGTCGTGATCTGCGCTCCACGCTGCTCGCGATCGCCGTCGACGGTTCGGGCACACGCGAGCTCGTCCGGAGCGGGTGGGGTCTGTCGATATCGGACGTCGCGGTCGCGGCCGACGGTGCCGTCGCCCTTCTCGCCGATGCCGTCGGCGGCGACGGCGTGGATTTCGTCGCCCCGGGCACGGGCCTCTGGCTGCTCGACGACGAGACGCCAGATTCGGGGCGCGGCGCACGGCTCCTCACCCCGACCGACACCATGGACCTCGGGGAGGCGGGCTCGCACATCACCCCACTCGGCGATGACTTCCTCGTCCAGAACCGCGCACGCGGCCGGGTCGAGTTGCTGCGGGTGACGCGCGACGGGGGCATCCACGTCGTGCACAGTGGCGATGTCGAGGTGACCGGGCACGCCGCAGCGGGGGAGCGGGTGGTCAGCAGCCACGCCACCGCGTCGTCGTTCGGGGAGGTGAGCCTCGTCGGCCACGGTACGCTCACCGACTTCGGGGCGGGTCTGCGCGACGCCGGCCTCGTGTATCCCACCGAGATCGAGATCCCCGGTCGCGACGGGTACCCGGTGCATGGCTGGGTCGCGACGCCCGGGGGAGCGGGGCCGTTCCCCGTGATCCTGCAGATCCACGGTGGGCCGTATGCCAGTTACGGCATACATCCCTTCGATGAGACGCAGGTTCTCGTCGACGCGGGCTATGCGGTCATCTACTGCAATCCGCGGGGGAGCGCCGGCTATGGCCGAGCCCACGGGCGCAGCATCCGTCAGGCGATGGGAACGGTCGACCATCACGACGTCATCGACTTCCTCGACGGCGCTCTGGCATCGGACGACCGACTCGACGCCGCCCGCGTGGGCATCATGGGCGGCTCGTACGGCGGGTACCTCACGGCGTGGATCATCGCGCACGAGCACCGTTTCGCCGCGGCGATCGTCGAGCGCGGATTCCTCGATCCGCTCTCGTTCCAGGGCACGAGCGACATCGGCTCGTTCTTCGGCGACGAGTACGTCGGCGTCGATCCCGAGCGCATCCTGGCGCAGAGCCCGATGGCGGTCGTCGGCGAGGTCGTCACCCCGACCCTCGTCATCCACTCCGAGCTCGACTATCGCTGCCCGCTCGAGCAGGCCACCCGGTACTACACCGCCCTGAAGCGTCAGGGCACCCCGGCTGAGATGCTCATCTTCCCCGGCGAGGATCACGAACTGACCCGCTCGGGCCGTCCGCGGCACCGAATGGAGCGGTTCGACGCCGTCCTCGACTGGTGGCACCGGCACCTTCCCGTCGACTGACGCTCGTGCACGAGAAAGCGCCCCGGGTCACAGACCCGGGGCGCTTCGTCTTGTTCGGGTTACTTGCCGAACGAGAAGGCGCGCACGATCTGGATGATGCCCAGGACGATCGCCGAGATGCCCAGCAGCCACCACAGGACGACAGCGCCCCACAGCGGCGAGAACAGCAGCACGACACCGGCGATGATCGAAAGGATGGCGAAGAAGATCGTCCAGCCCTTCGACGGCGCGTCGCCGAGCGTGGACAGCGCCACGATGCCCTCGATGATCCAGAGGATGCCGACGAGGATGCCGAGGAACACGGCGAGCCATGCGGTGGTCGCGCCGAGGTTCAGGAACGCGATAATGCCACCGATGACGAACAGCACGCCGAGGACGATGTGCCCCACACGAGCCCAGCCGCCCTTCTGCGCGGAGAAGATGCCCAGCCCCGCGTAGACGAGGCCGGCGGCGATGGCGTAGATGGCGATGATCGCGGTGACGACCATCGCGGTCTTGCCCGGCCACACCAGGATCAGGACACCGAGGATGACGGACAGCACACCGCCGATGCCGAGCGCGGTGCGGATGCCGTTGGTGGCGGACTTTTCGAAGCTTGCTTCAGCGGTCATGGTTGTGACCCTCTCTGGGAGACTGCTGTGAATGACGGCTCCCAGCGTAGTGCCGGAGCGCCGGAAACGCCGTAACGGCGCGCAATGCGCGTGCCGGTCATCCCAGGATCAGCGAGATCCCGATCAGGACGGGCACGCAGCCGATCGTCGTCAGGAAGACGGTGTCACGTGCGATGGTCTCGCCGATGTCGAAGCGCTGCGCATAGTTGAAGACGTTCTGCGCGGTGGGCAATGCCGCCAGCACCGTCACGATGAGGACGTCGTGCGCAGACATGTCGAAGATGAAGACCGCAACGACCCACGCCACGAGCGGCATGACGAAGAGCTTGAGCGCCGTCGCGAGCAGGATGTCGCGGCGCCGCCCCGACGAGCCCAGCACACGCTGTCCGTGCAGCGAGATGCCGTAGCTGATCAGCAACACCGGCACACAGGCGCCCGCGATGAGCTGCGCGGGGTCGAGGACCACCGGCGGCAGCTGCCACCTGGAGAGCGAGACGATGACGCCGAGGACCGATCCGACGACGATGGGGTTGGTGACGGTGCGCCGGAGGATCGGGAAGGGACGGCGCTGCCCGGTCGTCACGGCCTCGAAGATCGCCATCGTGATCGGAGTGAACACGATCAGCTGCAACAGAATGACCGGTGCGGGGTAGGCCGCGCTGCCCAGCAGGTAGAGGGACAGGGGGATGCCGATGTTGTTCGAGTTCACCTGGCCGGCGGACAAGGTGCCGATGAGGGTCTCACCCGTGCTCCGCCGCCACGCGAGTCGGGCCACGAGCACGTAGATCGCGAAGACGACGACCGCTGCGATCGCCGACACGGGCAGCAGAGCCGAGAAGAGCGTCTTCACGTCGGCCTGCGACAGCACGACGAACAGCAGGAACGGCGAGAGGACGAAGAACGTCAGGCGCCCGAGGACGTGCCGCGCATGCGGGCCGAGCAGATCGATGCGGCCGAGCACGTAGCCGAGGGCGATCGCCACGCCGACCACAACGAACCCGGTCAGCGTCTCCAGCATGCTTTGACTCTATGGCGCCGCGCTCATCTTCCGATCCTTCGCGCTATGACGAGCAATGTCGCGATCGCCGATAATGCACATTATGTCAGCTCGCGGATGAAGACGCTCCCCAGCTGTCCGCCGGCCGAAGTCAGGCGCGGGGTTTGCGCGTCCAGACGTAGTGGACGACGCCCGACGGCGATGCGGTGGACTCGACGTCGAACCGGTCCTCGAGGCTCTCAAGACCATCCCACAGGGGCACGCCGCGACCGAGGATGATCGGCACCACGACGACGTGCAGATGGTCGACGAGGTCGGCCTCGAGGAAGGCGCGGACGGTCGTTGCTCCCCCGCCGAGCCGCACATCGAGACCGCTCGCCTGCTCGGCCGCGAGCGACAGGGCATCCACCGGCGAGAGATCGCGGAACAGGAACGTCGTCTCGCCGACCGAGATGTCAGCGCGGTTGTGATGCGTCAGGACGACGACGGGAGTGTGGAAGGGCGGCTCCTCTCCCCACCATCCCCGCCACGACTCGTCCTGCCACGGCCCCTGCTGCGGGCCGAACTTGCGCCGGCCCATGATCTCGGCGCCGATCCCCTGCCACGATTGCGCCGCGAACGCGTCGTCGACGCCGCGGGTGCCGCCGCCGACCGCTTCGGACTCATGGCCCGAGGTGTCGACGAAGGTGTGCGTCGGGAAGAACCACCTCATCAGACGGCCCCCGGCGTGACCGAACGGCGTCTCGAGCGACTGCCCCTCCCCTGTCGCGAATCCGTCGAGTGAGATCGCGAGGTTGTGCACGCGGAGCTTCGTCATCGCTCCATGATGCCGGACGGCGCCGACACCGTCACGGCAGCAGCGCGTCGGGCGTCGTCCACCGCACACCGTCGAACCGAACGAAATCGTTGTCGTACGTCACGACCTCGGCGCGGTGTTCGATCGCGAGCGCGGCGAGGTGCGCATCGTTGACGAGGTTGCCGCCGACGCCGAGCGGCTCGAGGAGACCTGAGATGATCCCGAGGTGGCGCTCCCCCGCCTGCAGAACACGCCCGCCGGGTGCCGCGATCCAGTCCTCGAGCTGGCTGAGCGCCTCGGCTGCCGTGAGCGGCGCGGGAAAGAGATCGTGTCGGGTCGCCAGCCGCACGAACGCGAGCATCGCGACCCACCCGAATCCGACCGTGTCGGCGCCGGCGAGAGCTCTGTCAAGCCAGACGCGCGAAGCCTCGTGATGCCGTGCATCCTCGTTGACTGCGTAGAGCAGGACGTTCGCGTCGACGATTCTCACTTACCCACCTGCATACGGCGTGCCAGTTCGTCGTCTTCGAGTTCGCCGGCGGCGCGCAGCGCATGGTCGAGCGAGACGCGTGGCTGCCCCATGCTCCGAGCGCGCGTCGCCGCGCGCGGCTGCCGGGGCGCCGGGGTCGATCCCGCACGGATCGCATCGTTGAGCGCGCGTTTGAACGAAACACCCCGATCGCTCATCATGCGACGGACGATTGCCTCGGCATCTGCATCGAGAGTCACTGTCGTACGCACGATTGACAGCATAGCATCAGGCTTCTTCATGACGTGCTGTCACTGTGTGCTTCGGTGTGCAGCCAACGTGCTGAGTTGGTCGTCACGAGCCATTTCAGACCGTAGGCGACCTGGCTCGACGGCTCGATCCGTTGCGCCTCATCGAGGTACGCGATGCCGAGCGCTCGTTTGCCGCGCGCCCACTGCAACCAGCCGATGATGCTCAGCGGCGCCGGTCGTAGTTCGTCCGGCGCGAGCGCCGCCAGGCGGCGCATCATCGCGACGCCGGTGCGGATGCGATCGGCATCGGGCCGCCGCCGCGTCAGCCCATGGAGACTGCGTGTCAGCGGCGTCTGCGGCACCGCCTTCCGCTGCGCGAGATCCAAGACGTACTCGTCGAGGCTGAGGCCGCATCGATGCGCACGCGAGGCCAGTCTCGTCATCTCGCGAACTTCCCGCCATCCGGCTGCCTCTCCGAACGCGATCTGCACAGCTGCTGTCTCCGCGTTCCCCGGGGCGAGCAGCAGCGCCAGCAACCGAGCCGCGAGCACGGGGTCCGGGAGTGTCGGCCCCTCGTCGAGACACTGTTCGACAACAGGAATCAGGTCGGCGATCAGTGTGACGTCGCCGACGACCTCACTGACGTCGAAGAAGCCCGACGACATCGGCCGGAGCGCGTCGCCCAGATGCGGGAACTCGTCTTCTAGAAGCCACAGCTCATCCCGCACCGCATCGGCCTGCTCAGCGTCGACGAGCGGCAGATGTAGCTGGGAGCCCGGCATCGCGGTTGCGTTCGACATGCAGACAGCGTGCAGGTCGCACGCCTCGCGTGGAGCCGCGGGTGATCGATCGGTGGACAGATCCAGCGATTCGTGAGCTGGGGAGGAGGGTCTACCCGCACCGAAGACACGCCCGACCGCGGGTAGCGTAGCCGTGTGAGCTTCGATCGAGTCCGCACCACCCCCGCGGACCCGGGATGGCGCGCATGGTTCATCTGGAGTGTCGGGGTCTCGGCGTACATGCTCGCCGTCGTCAACCGCAGTTCACTGTCGGCCGTCGGCGTCGACACGGCCGAACGGTTCGGCGCCGACGCCGCCACGCTGTCGATGTTCGCCGTCGTGCAGCTCGCCGTGTACGGCGGCATGCAGATCCCCATCGGATTGCTGCTCGATCGCTATGGCGCCCGCCCGATCATGACGATCGGGATGGTGCTGATGGCGGCCGGGCAGTTGACGCTCGCGTTCTCGCCGAGCGTCGGCGTCGCGATCTTCGCCCGCACCCTGCTCGGCGCCGGCGACGCGGCGGTCTTCCCCGGCGTCCTGCGCCTCATCGCCACGTGGTTCCCCGCGCAGCGCGGGCCGCTCATGAGTCAGCTCACCGGGCTCGTCGGGCAGGGCGGGCAGCTTCTCGCCATCGCTCCCCTGGCGGCGCTGCTGCACGCCACCAGCTGGGAGGTCGCATTCGGCGGCATCGCGGGGCTGTGCGTGCTGTTCGGCATCCTGGTGCTGCTGTTCATCCGCAACCACCCGCCCGAGGTGGATGCCGATGTGTCGGTCGACACCGACACGGGCTCGATCACGGTCGTGCGCTCCGCGATCGACACGGGCGTCGGCATCCGCGCCGCCTGGGCGCACCCGGGCACCCGGCTGGCGTTCTGGTCGCACTTCACGACACCCTTCGCGGGTACGGCGTTCGTGCTGCTGTGGGGCATGCCGTTCCTCACCGCCGGCGAAGGGCTGCGACCCGCCCAGGCGGCAGGGGTGATCTCGGTCTACGTGATCGTCGGCATGGCTCTCGGCCCGATCATGGGCGATCTCTCGCGGCGCATCCCGCATCGGCGATCGCGCGCACTCGTGCTGCCCGCCGTCGCGACGCAGTTCGTCGTCTGGATGCTCGTCATCGCGTGGCCGGGCCCCGCGCCGACCTGGCTGCTGTACGTGCTCGCCGTCGGGCTCGCGATGGGTGGGCCCGCCTCGATGATCGCGTTCGACCACGCGCGCACCCACAACCCGGCGCACCGGCTGAGCACGGCGACCGGCATCACGAACGTCGGCGGGTTCCTCGCGGCGCTGATCGCGATCTTCGCGATCGGCCTCGCACTCGATCTGCAGGGCGCGGGTACGCCCGACACCTACCGGCTCGATGCGTTCCGGCTGGCGTTCCTCACGCAGGTGCCGCTGTGGGTGCTCGGGTGGACGTTCATCGTGATCGAGCGACGCAAGACACGCGTGCTGCTCGGGATGGATCCCCCGCGGCGGCGGCCCTGATCTCAGACCGCGCCGTCACCCGACGAACGGGTCTCGCTGCGGGTGACCCGCTCGCCCGCGACCGGATCGACGGTGCGCGTCACCTGCTCGCTCGACCGGCGGCGGAACAGGAAGATCAGCCCCAGCAGGAACACGATCACTCCGGCGCCCATGAGGATGTAGCCGATCACGTCGAGGTCGACGAACTGGCTCGTGTCGATGTTGACGGCGAACACGAGGATTGCTCCGATGACGAAGAGGGCGATGCCCAGTCCGATGCTCACGATGATTCTCCTTCGGTGGTGGGGGGATGTCCGTCCTCGGCGCCGGGCCCGGGGCCCGGCCGGACGGCAGCGGTGTCGGCGATGTCGATCCGCGTGACGCCGTCGTGATCGCTCACAGTGATGCGCGGGGCGGCGTCGCTCTCCGTCGACTTCTCCGCTCGCAGAAGCTGGTCTCGGCGCTTCTGCTCGCGAGTCATGCCGTCATCGCCCATGCGCCGAATGTAGCGCCGCCGACCGCCGGCGGTCGTGCCCTTCCGGATGCGTACCCGCATGTGCTATTCGCGCGGGCGCAGCTCGATCCACTCGCCGCCGAACTTCGGCTCGCGACCGTCGCCGGACGACGTGCGCGTCACCCGGCGCTTCACCCACGGCCCGAGATGCTCGCGGAAATACTCGCCGCGGGCGAGGGTCGCGGATGCCGGCAGCGGTGGCAACGACCACCAGCCGTCCGGGACGCGCTCCCCCAGGGCATCCAGCACGCGCGCCGCGACGCGGTGGTGGCCGCGAGCGTTCATGTGCAGACGGTCGTCCGACCAGTACGAGGGATCCGACAGCTCGGCATCCGGCCAGTTCAGCGCGCGCACGACGTCGTCGCGGTCGCCGAGTCGCTCGACGACCGCCGCCGACATGAGGTCGCCGCGGCGCTGGATCAGCCGGCTGAGCGGCAGCTGCGCCGAGGGGTTCGCGCCCGACAGCAGGATCAGCGTCACGCCCTCTTCGTCGCAGCGACGCAGCACCTGACTGAACGCGTCGGCGATGTGCGGGATCGACGTGCGCGGGCGCAGCATGTCGTTGCCACCGCCGTTGAACGACAGGTGCGTCGGCCGCAGCGCGAGGGCGCGCTCGAGCTGCTGTTCGACGATGGGCCAGATGAGCTTGCCGCGGATCGCGAGGTTCGCGTACTCGATGGGCTCGCCGAGCGAATCGGACCACCCCGCGGCCGCGAGATCGGCCCAGCCGCGCACGACGCCATCCGGCAGCTCATCGCCGACGCCCTCGGTGAACGAGTCGCCGATGGCGACGAAACGGACGGATGCCATCCGCCCAGCCTACGACGACCGCGCGCTCAGCCGTCCGTCGTGGCCGCATCGAGCGCGACGAAGCGGCGTCTCGGGACGGATGAACGCGCAATGCCGCCCCCTCGTCCGTCCGTCGTGGCCACCTACCGCGCGGCAAAGGGGCAGCAGGGGACGGATGAGGGCGACGCGCCAGGCGCGCGCGGGTCAGCGATCGTCGAGCGCGACGCCGCGCCGGTCGGCGAGAGTCCAGGCCGCCGCGGCGGCGACGACGAAGAAGCCGGCGAACACCGCGAACAGCAGAGGCGCGCCGCCGGCGGCGAGCAGCGGCGGCACCGACAGCGGCGCGATGATCGACGCGATGCGTCCGACGCCGGCCGCCCATCCCGCGCCCGTGGCGCGCAGCGACGTGGGATATGTCTCCGGCGTCACGGCGTACAGCGCACCCCACGCACCGAGATTGAAGAAGGACAGCGCCATGCCGGCGCCGATGATCATCGCCTCGCTGGATGCCGTGCCGAATGCGACAGCCGCGACCGCGGATCCCGCGAGGAACACCGACAGCGTCGCCCGCCGCCCCCAGACCTCGATCAGCCACGCCGCGACGGCGTAGCCGGGAAGCTGGGCGAGGGTGATGACGAGCGTGAAGCCGAACGATTTGACGAGGTCGTAGCCCTGCGTGAAGAGGATCGTCGGGATCCAGATGAACGCGCCGTAGTACGCGAAGTTGACGCAGAACCAGACGATCCAGAGCCCAGCCGTGCGCAGGCGGAACTCACCCGACCACAGAGCCGCCACCCCACCGCCGACCGTCGTCGCGCGCGCCGCGGTGCCCGCCGGTGCGGTGCGGTGACGCTGCTGGTCGCCGACCACGGCGGACGCCTCGAAGCCGGTCACGATCTCGGAGGCCTCGTCCGCTCGGCCCCGCTGGACGAGCCACCGCGGCGATTCGGGCAGCCGCCACCGCACCACGAGTGCGTAGAGGGCCGGGATCGCCCCGAGGGCGAGCGCCCAGCGCCAGCCGTCCTCCCCCGAGGGGATGACGAAGAAGCCGATGAGCGCGGCCGCCGTCCAGCCGACCGCCCAGAACGCCTCGAGGATGACGATCAGCCGGCCGCGGATGCGTGCCGGCGCGAACTCGCTCACGTAGGTGCTCGCCACGGGCAGCTCGGCACCGAGGCCGAGTCCGACGACCACGCGCAATGCGATCAGCATGGCGAGCCCGCCGACGAGGGCGCTCGCGCCCGTCGCCAGGCCGTAGACCAGCAGCGTCACGGCGAACACCGATCGCCGGCCGAACCGGTCGGCGAGCAGGCCGCCGACACTCGCACCGATCGCCATGCCGACGAACCCGGCCGACGCGATCCACGACGCCTGCTGCCCCGTCAGCGACCACTGCGCGATGAGCGCGGTGATGACGAACGACACGAGGCCGACGTCCATGGCATCCAGCGCCCACCCCACACCCGACCCCGTGAGCACCTTCAGGTGCGCGCGGGTGAAGGGCAGGGCGTCCAGACGCTCGGCGACGGAGTCGTCACGGGTCTCGGGGGCGGCATCCGTCATGGGATGAATGCTACGGATGCCGGCAGTCCGGTGTCACGCCACGCCGGCGTCAACCGGCCGGCGTCACGCGAGCAGGTCGTTCACGAGCGGCGCGACCTGCGAACCGTACAGCTCGATCGAGCGCATCATCCGCGTGTGCGAAAGGGTTCCGTTGGCGTACTTCAGGTCGAACCGGTCGGCGCCCAGTGCCCGCACCGTGTGCGCGATCTTGCGCGCCACGGTCTCGGGAGAGCCCGCATACACGGCGCCCTCGGGGCCGACGTCGTGCTGGAACTGCAGCCGGCTGTACGGCGGCCAGCCGCGCTCGGCGCCGATCGCATTGCGGTTCGCCTCCATCGCCGGGTACAGCTCCTCCCACGCCTGCGCGTCGGTGTCGGCGACGTGACCGGGCGAGTGCACCCCCACCGGCATCCGCTCGTGCCCGAACTCGTCGAGCGAACGGTGGTAGAGGTCGACGTACGGGCGGAACCGCTCGGCCGAGCCGCCGATGATCGCCAGCAGCAGGCCGTAGCCGTAGCGGGCGGTACGCACGACCGATTCAGGCGACCCGCCCACTCCGACCCACGCACGGATGCCGCCCTCGGTCTTGGGGTACACGTCGGCGGCATCCAGCGCTGCGCGGGTCGTCCCCTGCCACGTGACGGGCTTCTCGTCGAGCAGACGCGAGAACAGGTCGAGCTTCTCTTCGAAGAGCACCTCGTAGTCGCGCAGGTCGTAGCCGAACAGCGGGAACGACTCGGTGAACGAGCCGCGCCCGAGGATCACCTCGGCGCGCCCTCGCGAGAGCGCGTCGAGAGTGGCGAACCGCTCGTACACGCGCACCGGGTCGTCGCTCGAGAGCACCGTCACGGCCGTGCCGAGGTGGATCTTCTCCGTGCGCGCCGCCGCTGCCGCCAGCACGAGCTCGGGGCTCGAGACGGCGAACTCGTGCCGATGGTGCTCCCCCACGCCGAAGAACGCCAGCCCCACTTGGTCGGCGAGAACCGCCTGGTCGACCACGTCGCGAATCGTCTGCGCGTCGCTTGAGCGCGCACCGGTCTCGTCGACCGTGATGTCGCCGAAGGTGTCCAGACCCAGTTCAACTGTATGCATGCGAATGAGAACCGACGGCGCGCGCGAAGCATTCCCGCGCGCGCCGTCGGGCGGTCTCAGCCCTGCGCGAGGGCCATCCGCAGCGTGTCGAGGCCGACCCCACCGAGCCGCAGCGCCCGCATGTGGAAACGCTTGATGTCGAAGTCGTCGCCCTCGCGTTCGGCGGTCTCGTCGCGGATCTGCTCCCAGATGCGCTGACCCACCTTGTACGAGGGGGCCTGCCCCGGCCAGCCGAGGTAGCGGTTGACCTCGAAGCGGACGAACTCATCGGGCATGTTGACGTTGCGGCGCATGAACTCGAGGGCGTAGTCGGCGTCCCACGTGCCGGTGCCGTCCAGCCGCGGCTTGCCGAGGTGCACGCCGATGTCGAGCACGACGCGCGCCGCGCGCATGCGCTGCCCGTCGAGCATGCCGAGGCGATCGGCGGGGTCGTCGAGGTAGCCGAGCTGCTCCATGAGACGCTCGGCGTACAGCGCCCACCCCTCGGCGTGACCGCTCGAACCCGCGAGCAGGCGGCGCCACGAGTTCAACTCGGCGCGGTTGTAGACCGCCTGGGCGATCTGCAGGTGGTGGCCCGGGACGCCCTCGTGATAGACCGTCGTCAGCTCACGCCAGGTGTCGAACGACGTGACGCCTTCCGGAACAGACCACCACATGCGGCCCGGACGCGAGAAGTCGTCGGTCGGCCCCGTGTAGTAGATGCCGCCCTCGTTCGTCGGCGCGATCATGCACTCGAGGCGCTTGATCGGCTCGGGGATGTCGAAGTGGGTCGCACCGAGCTCGGCGACGGCGCGGTCGCTCGTCTCCTGCATCCACCGCTGCAGCGCGTCGGTGCCGTGCAGCTTTCGGCTGTCGTCCTGCTCGAGGAAGGCGACCGCCTCTTCCACCGACGCGCCGGCCGAGATCTCGTTCGCGATCGCCTCCTGCTCCGCGACCATGCGCGCGAGCTCTTCGACTCCCCACTCGTACGTCTCGTCGAGATCGATCTCGGCGCCGAGGAAGCGGCGCGAGTGCAACGCGTACAGCTCACGGCCGACGGCGTCGTGCTCGGATGCCGCGGGGGCGAGTTCCCGTGCGAGGAACGTCGCCAGATCGTCGTACGCGACCCGCGCCGCGTTGGCGCTGTCTGCGAGGTCGCGGGCGAGCGAGGCCGGCAGCTGTCCCTCGGCGGGCGCGGCGTCGGCGGCGAAGGCGGAGAAGAACCCGGCGTCGGCGGTGTAGCGCGCGATCTGGGTGACGACTTCGGTCACCTGACGCCGCGCGGGCACGACGCCGGTCGCGATGCCCTCACGGAGCGTCGCGACGTAGCCGTCGATCGCTGCGGGGATCGCACCGAGCCGGGTGGAGACAACCGACCAGTCGTCGGCCGTGTCGGTCGGCATGAGATCGAAGACACTCCGCAGCTCCTGCGCGGGCGAGGCGATCACGTTGAGGTCACGCAGGTGGGCGCCCGCCTCGTGCAGATCGAGGTTCAGCCGCAGGTCTCCGGCGAGGTCGGCCTTGGTCACGACATCGACGTCGTCGACGGGCTCGGCGGCCTCGAGCGACGCGAGGGTCGCGCGCGCCGCGGCGTGCAGGCGCTCGTGTCCCTCGGGCGAGAGGTCTTCGAAACGTCCGTTGTGCTCGAAGCGCCCGATGTAGGTGGCGAGGGTGGGAACGAGTTCGGCAAGGGTGTCGACCCAGTCGTCCGCGATCGCATCGACGGTGCTGGGGGTGCGCTGCTGGGGGTCGGTCATCCTTCGAGCCTACGCCTCACGCCGACGACGCCGAAGGGCGCCGTGCCCGGTTCAGTGCCCGGCCACGTCCCAGTTCTCGCCGCGCCCGATCTGCACGTCGAGCGGCACGGTGAGGTCGGCGGCGTCGCCCATCCGCTGCCGGACGATCTGCTCGACGGCATCCCACTCCCCCGCCGCGACCTCGACGACCAGTTCGTCGTGGATCTGCAGGAGTACGCGCGAGCGCAAGCCGTCGGAGCGCAGCTGGCGGTCGATGTGGAGCAGCGCGATCTTCATGATGTCGGCGGCGCTGCCTTGGATGGGTGCGTTGAGCGCCGCGCGCTCGGCGTTCTCGCGCAGCACCCGGTTGGGGCTCGTGAGGTCGGGGAACGGCCGCCGGCGACCGAAGATCGTCTCGGTGTAGCCGTCGAGACGCGCCTGCTGCACCGACGAAC
>Ga0160441_100659_pt1 | contig 20702 bp, 20 predicted proteins | sample HID1971K_E1MG_FD_108260 | JGI IMG/M metagenome (GOLD analysis project Ga0160441, IMG submission 108260) | Enriched millipede-associated microbial communities from UW Madison campus, WI, USA - HID1971K_E1 MG | ecosystem: Host-associated > Arthropoda: Insects > Digestive system > Unclassified ... | reverse complement strand
GACGCGGGGGTCATGCGATCCCCTCCGCGGCGGAGGGAAGCGGTGCGAGGGCCACGATCCGATCGGCGATCTCGCGTGCGCTGCGCCGGTGCGACACCAGGAGGACCGTGGCGCCGTCGTCGGCGAGTGCGCGCACCGCGCGCCACAGCGCCGCCTCGGTGGCGGGGTCGAGCGCCGCGCTCGGCTCGTCGAGCGCGAGCACCTGTGCACGCCCGCGCAGCAGACGGTGGATCGCGCGGGCGACGGCGACCCGCTGCGCCTGACCGCCCGACAGGCCCGCGCCCTGCACGCCGAGTTCGCGCGCGGGGTCGAGGTCGCCCGCCTGCGCGAGCGAGAGCGCCCGGTCGACCGCCGCGGCATCCGTGTCCGGATCGCCCAGCGACACGTTGGCGGCGACCGTTCCGGCGATGAGCCCGGGCTGCTGGCCCGCCCACGCGAGCCACTGCGCGGGGGAGAGTGCAGCGACCGGCACGCCGTCGACCGACGCGTCGCCCTCGAACTCCGCAGCGCCGCGCAGCGCCGCGAGCAGGCTCGACTTGCCCGACCCGCTCGGGCCCTCGATCAGGGTGACGGCGCCGGGCGTCGCGGTGAAGGTGACGGCCGGCAGCAGCACCGCGCCCCGCCGCACCCGCAGGTCGCGCACCCCGAGCACGCCCGCGCGGCCCGGCCCGTGGCGATCGTGCTGCGGAGATCCTCCGTGCTGCGGAGATCCTCCGTGCTGCGGAGATCCGGCCCCGATGGCATCCGCAGCCGCGTCGATCTCCGCGGTTGCGCGCCGGTTCGCCCCCGGCGCGGCGGCGGCGTCGGCGTCGAGCACGGCGAAGACATCGTCCGTCGCCGCGACACCCTCGGCCGCGGCGTGGAACTGGACCCCGACCTGGCGCAGCGGCAGGTACGCCTCGGGGGCCAGCAGCAGCACGAACAGGCCGACTGCGAGGGTGAGCGAACCGTCGAGCAGGCGGAAGCCGATCGACACCGCGACGATGGCGACCGAGATCGAGGCGATGAGCTCGAGCGCGAAGCCGGAGAGGAACGACACGCGCAGCACCCGCATCGTCTCCGTGCGGTAGGTCTCGGTCACCCGCTGGATCGACGATGCCGCGCGGTGCTGGCGGCCGAACACCTTGAGCGTCGACAGCCCCTGCACGGTGTCGGCGAAACGGGCGGCGAGGGCGCCGAGCGTGCGCCACTGCTTCTGCTGCACCGAGCGGGTGGCGATGCCGATGAGCACCATGAAGAGCGGGATCAGCGGCAGGGTGAGCAGCACCGTGAGCCCCGAGATCCAGTCCTGCCACCACATCACCAGCAGCAGCACAGGCGTCGCGATGACGGTGAGCACGAGCTGGGGCAGGTACCGGCCGAAGTAGGCATCCAGCGCTTCGAGCCCGCGCCCGGTCGTCACCGCCAGGCGTGCCGAGTTCTGCCCCGCGAGCCAGCCGGGGCCGAGTCTGCCGACGGCGGCGATGAGCTGCGCGCGCAGTTGCGCCTGCACGCGTGCGGCGGCGCGCGCCGAGATGATCTCGCGCAGCCACAAGAGGATGCCGCGGGCAACGACGACGACCGCGAGCATGCCGAGCGTCTCGCCGAGCGCCGCCCATGTGGTTCCCGCGACGACCTGGGTGATGGCCCGTGTGAGCAACCAGGCGAAGGCGACGACGACGACCGTCTGCGCGAACCCGATCGCGGCGATCGCGACGAAGAAGCCACGGGACGCGCGCGCATAGCGCACCAGTCGGGGATCGACCGGCTGCACCCGCGTGCGCGCGGGCGTATCGGTGGTAGTCATCGCTCTTCGACCCTACTGACTCGTCGGGCGTGCCGACGCCGCAGGGCGGTGGCCGTCAGGCGTCGCGCGCGGCGTGCAGCAGCTGGACGACGCACTGGCTGGGGTCGCACGACGACCGCATCCCGTCGACCGACAGCGGGCCGCCCGCGGCGTTGAGCACGCTCTGCATGATTCCCAGATGCACGCTGCACAGCACTTCGCGGTGCTCGGCCTGGGCCGACGCGTGCTGGCAGGGGGTCAGGTCGATCGTGAGTTCGCGCTCGTCGACGAGCGGGTCGAAGCCCGCGTCGAGCAGGTCTTCGACGAGGGCATCCATCTGGTGCAGTGCGTCGGTGTCCAGCTCAGGGGTTTCACCCGGAAGCACCCGGCGCATGAGGTCGCCGCGTTCTGCGGCGGCCCGCGCCTTGCGGTGCTGGATGATGCTGCAGGACTGTTCGCCGCCCGACGCGCTGTACAGCACACGCGGGCGCCCGCGCGTCGTGCGGTGCTCGGTCTCGGCGAAGACGTAGCCCTCGTCCATGAGCCGCTGCAGATGCTCGCGGATGGTGTTGGGGTGCAGTGTCGTCGCCGACACGAGCTCGGAGACCGTGCGCCGCGGGCGGTCCTGCACGAGGTGCAGGATCTCGACGCGCGAGTAGTTGGAGATGGCGCTGTAACCTGCCGGTCTTCCTGTGGTCATGCCACACATTATTCACAGTCTGCCGGCGATGCGCCAGTCACACGCGGTGCGGATTTCTTCCGGCGCTCGGGAAGATCATCGGGGCACCGATGAGCCGCCGATGTGTCACCCGTGAGCCGGACTCCGTGCCCTCGTCGCAGGCTATTGTCACCTCATGAGTCTCTGGCAGTTGCCGATCTCGGAGGGTGCCGTTCCGATCGCGGTCTACGCCCTCGCGCTGGTGCTGCTCGTGGTGCTGCTGGTGCGACGGTGGCGCCGCCGCGCGGTGCTGTGGGCTGGAGTCGGAGCCGTCATCGGGGGCGCGGTCGGCGTCACCGCGTGGATCGTGCTGAACGCGACGGACGTGTTCGGGGCACCTCTCCCGACCGACGTGCTGCTCATCGTGGGCGGCGCGCTCGCCGCGACGGGCTTCGCGCTCGGGGCGATGGTCGGAGCGCGCCTGTGGCGGCGCATCGTCTCGATCGTCGCGGCCGTGGTGTTCCTGCTCTCGGGTGCGCTCGGGGTCAACGCCGTGTTCGGCCTCGACCCGACCCTGGGCTCGCTGTTCGGCATCACGGACGCACCGTCTGTCGCGCTGCCGACGGCGACGGCGACGTCGACGGCGCCGGCAGCGCCGCTCTACGAGACATGGACGCCACCTGCCGGCATGCCGGCCGTCGGTTCGCGCGGCAGTCAGGTGATCCCCGCGACCGCGTCCGGGTTCGACGCCCGACCGGCCGGGATCTACCTGCCGCCGGCTGCGCTGGTGAGCGATGCGCCCGCGCTGCCCCTCGTGATCATGATGATGGGCTACCCGGGCAACCCCGACCCGACGATCATCAGCAACGTGCTCGACGCGTTCGCCGCGAAGCACGACGGACTCGCGCCGATCGTGATCGTCGCCGATCAGATCGGGGCGAGCGGCAATGACCCCGCCTGCGCCGATTCGACGGTGTACGGGAAGGCGCGTACCTACGTCACGCAGGATGTCGTCGACTGGGCGAAGAAGAACCTGAACATCATCGACGACCCCGCGTATTGGACGATCGCCGGGTACTCCAACGGCGGCGGGTGCGCGATCGCCTACGGCGCGGAGTATCCCCAGATGTGGAAGAACATCATCGACGTCTCGGGTGAGGAGTTCCCCGGCTCGGAGCACGTCGACGACGTCGTCGCGAACATCTACGGCGGCGACACGGCGAAGTTCGAGGCCTCGAAGCCCGTGAACGTCATGGCCGCCGCCCCCGCGGGCACCTACAAAGGCATGACTGCGGTGTTCACGGCGGGGTCGGAGGACCCGGGGTTCAGTGCCGCCGCCGACGCGGTGTCGGCCGCAGCGACCTCGGCGGGCATGGCCGTGACACGGTACGAGGTGCCCGGCCAGGGCCACACCGGCGATGTCGTCGGGCTCGGGCTCACCGAGGGCTTCACCGTGCTCTACCCCGTTCTCGGGCTCGCCGCACCCTGATCGCCCGCACCCACGTCGCGCTCAGTCGAGGGTGCTCTTCCAGCCCAGCGCCGGCGCGATGTGCCGGGCGAACGTCTCGACCAGTCGCAGGTTGAACGCGACGCCCAGCTGGCTCGGGATCGTGAGCATGAGCGTGTCGGCGCTCATGACCGCGGCATCCTGTCGCAGCTGCTCGATGAGGACATCGGGCGATGCCGCGTACGTCTTGCCGAAGGTCGAGCGGAAGCCGTCGATGTAGCCGATGCCGTCGCCCTCCCGGCTGTGCCCGAAATAGAGCTCGTCTTCCGCGGTCGTGATCGGGAAGACCGACCGGCTGACCGACACGCGCGGTGTGCCGGGGTGCCCGGCGCCCGCCCACGCGGCGCGGAAGCGCTCGATCTGCTCGGCCTGCAAGACGTCGAACGGGCGGCCGTCGGCCTCCGTCACGAGCGTCGACGACATGAGGTTCAACCCCTCGCGCCCGGCCCACTCGGCCGTGTCGCGCGACCCGGCACCCCACCAGATGCGTGAGCGCAGGCCGTCGGACTGGGGCTCGATGCGCTGCAGTCCGCTCGCGGGACCATAGGGCGAGTTGGGGTCGGGCTCGGCGATGCCCTCGCCGTCGATCGCGCGCCAGAACAGATCGAAGTGCTCCCGGGCGAGGTCGGCGCCCCGCGGGTCTTCGGCCGTGTAGCCGAACTTCTCGTAGCCGCGCACGACGGTCTCGGGTGAGCCACGGCTGACGCCGAGCGCGAGCCGCCCGTCGGAGATCAGGTCGACCGCCGCGGCTTCTTCGGCGAGGTAGAGGGGGTTCTCGTAGCGCATGTCGATGACGCCGGTGCCCATCTCGATGCGCTGTGTCTTCGCGGCGATCGCGGCCAGCAGCGGCATCGGCGAGGCCTGCTGGCGGGCGAAGTGGTGCACGCGGAAGGCGATGCCGTTGGCGCCCAGGTCGTCCATGCCCTGCGCCAGGTCGATCGCCTGGTGCAGCATGTCTCCGGCCGTCAACTGCCGCCCGCCGCCGAGCGGCCCGTAGTGCCCGAACGAGAGCGTTCCGAATCGTTGCATGATGGCCTCAACCGTACGCCGACTCGGTGTATTCCGATGAATGGATGCCTCGCCGCCGGCATCCCGCTGCGGGGCCCGAGCGGCGTCTCGCGAGCCGGGGCGCGGCCGCGGGTCAGCGCGCAGGGCGCGTGTCGGTCTCGATGATGATGCGGTCGCCATGGATGACGCCGGGTCCGTCGCCCGGGGTCGGCGCGGGCGCCGGCGTGATCTGCTCCGCCTGCCACACGGCGTGCGCGTCGGCGGCGGTCGGGCGCCAGACCTCGTCGAACCCGACGACGCCGCCCGACGACCGCTGCACGGTCTCGCCGCTGCGTCGCCGCCGGGCCGTGTCCCACGCGTACCACCCGAACCAGATCGGCAGCGCGACGAGCAGGCACAGGAACGCCCACATGACCGTCTCGCCGAACATGACGCGATTCTACGTCGCCAGCTCTCGCGGGTCAGAGGCCGTCGCGGACGACGCGGACGAAGGATGCGACGCTGTCGCGCATCGCCTCGATGCGCGACAGGCGCGCGGCCTCGACGTCGAACCCGACGTAGGCGAGGGGAGGGCGCGCCCGCGCGTTCGCGTTGCACTGGAACCCGTCGCACGCGAACGTGCCGACGGTGTCGCCGCGACGTCCGGCGTCGCCGGTGCGTTTCGCCGCCCACAGCAGGACGTCGTTGGGCAGCCGGATGTCGTTGCACCACGAGCACTGCGTGCGCGAGCGGGGTTTCGCCTCGGCTCGGCGCAGCAGTAGTCCCACGGGCGCGTCGTCGACGATCGCCACCACGTAGCCGACGAGGGGCAGCTTGCGATCTCGAGAGCCGAAGAAGTCCATCTGATCCCAGGTGAGGCCGCTCGGATCGGTCGCCAGGGTGATGTTCTTGCGCTCCGACTGTGTGACGTTGATGAGCGACGCACGGATCTGCGCTTCCGTGACGGCATCCATGTCATCTCCAGATTACGCTCGCCTCGCCCGGGGGGCGCGGGCCGGAATACGGATGCCGGTGGCGTGCTTGGATCGGAGTATGGCCCGCATCGGCAGCAGTGATCTCGACGTCTTCCCCCTCGCCCTCGGCGGCAACGTGTTCGGCTGGACGGCCGACCGCGACGCGTCGTTCGAGATCCTCGACGCGTTCCACGCGGGCGGCGGGAACTTCATCGACACGGCGGACGCGTACAGCGCGTGGGTGCCCGGCCACGAGGGCGGCGAGAGCGAGCGGATCATCGGCGCGTGGCTCGCCGAGCGCGGCCACCCGGAGGTCACCGTCGCGACGAAGGTCAGCCAGCACCCGCAGTACAAGGGGCTCGCGGCGTCCAACGTGCGCGCGGCGGCCGAGGCCTCGCTCGAGCGACTGGGCGTCGAGGCGATCGACCTGTACTTCGCGCACTTCGACGACGCCGAGACGCCCCTCGAAGAGACGGTCGCGGCGTTCGGCGCGCTCGTCTCTGACGGCCTCGTGCGTCACACCGCGGTCTCGAACTACTCCGCCGATCGCATCCGCGAGTGGGTGCGCATCGCGCGCGAGCTCGGCGTCGCCGAGCCGGTGGCCGTGCAGCCGCACTACAACCTCGTCCACCGCGAGACCGAGAACGACATCATCCCGGTCGCAGCCGACTACCACCTCGGCGTCGTGCCGTACTTCTCGCTCGCGAAGGGGTTCCTCACCGGCAAGTACCGGTCGACCGAGCCTGTCGACGCGGCATCGCCCCGAGCCGGCGCCGCCGCGCAGTACGCGACGCCGCAGGGACTGCAGATCCTCTCGGTGATGGAGCGCATCGGCGACGCGCACGGGGTGTCGGTGGCATCCGTCGGCCTGGCCTGGCTGCGCGCGAAGCCGACCGTCGTCGCGCCGATCGCCTCGGCGTCGAAGGTCTCGCAGGTGCCGGATCTGCTCGCCGGGGCGACGACCGATCTGACTCTCGACGAGGTCGCCGACCTCGACGAAGTGTCGGAGTGGACGCCCATCGACATGTGACGCCCCGCGCCTCCCACCCCGTGCGGAGCGGGCGAGGGTGAGGCGGGTCAGGGGGCGAGTGCCTCCATCGCGGCGAGGAACGCCTCGAGGTCGAACGAGAACTGCGCGGCGCCGTAGTTGTCCACGCGCGCGTCGACGAGGGTGCGCAGGGCCGCGTAGCCGTCGCGCTCGGCATCCAGCGTCGCGCGCAGGTCTTCGATCTGCGGATGCCCGCCCTCGCGCGCGCCGATGACCGCGTCCTGCGCGAAGCCGCGGCAGATCGTGACCAGCAGGTGCATCGCGCGGCTCGTCGTGACGGCGTCGAAACCCGCCGCGAGCATGCGCTCGGCGATGACCTGGGCGGGCCCGGCGATCGCGAGGTCGCGCGGACTCGTGAAGCGGAAGTGCGGCAGCCACTGCCCGACGTCGACGAGGCTGCGCCACATGTTCTCGGCGTAGGCGCGGCAGGCATCCTGCCAGGTCGTGCCGAGGTCGAGCTCGTCGGCGGCCTGACGCCGGCGGAACGCGTCGATCGCGAGCAGTTCGAGCAGGTTCTCGCGGTCGGTCACGTGGTGGTTGAGGGCCTTGCGATCGACGCCGAGAGCGGTCGCGACCTCTTGCATCGTCAGGTGCTCGGGATCGATGCCGCGCGCCGCGGCGAGGATCTGGTCGAGGTCGAGTCCCGCGCGCGCGCCGCGTCCACGGCGCGGTGCGGGGGAATCGCTGGGCATGCTCCCGATGCTACCGGGCGCCGAGGTAACATTTCCCGCACGGGAATCATTTTTCCCGGCTGGGAATTGTTGACAGCGGGCCCCCGTGCCTGCGAAGGAGCACATCATGTCAGAGAAGACACCTCTCACCGCGTCGAGCTCGATCGGCGACTGGCTCGACAGCGAGATCGGCGGCCCGCTCGTCCGCGGCCTGCTCGAGGCCTCCGGCGCCACGGCCGAGACGCTCGCCCCGCTGCGCGCGCTGCCGCTGCAGCAGCTCGTGGCGCTCAGCCAGGGGCAGATGCCGCAGTCGGTCGTCGACGGCCTCGTCCTGCAGGCCAACGGCGGCGTCATGCCTGAAGAGAGCGCATCGACCGGGTGGGTCGAGCAGGTCACCGCCGGTCGCTTCGCGGGCAAGACCGTCATCGTCACGGGAGCGGCGAGCGGCATCGGGCGCGCGACCGCGTCGCGCATCGCGCGAGAGGGCGGCCGCGTCGTCGCCGTCGACATCTCCGACGACAAGCTCGCCGAGCTCGCCGCCGCGCTGCCGGACGGGCAGGTCGTGACGGTCGCCGGTGACATCACGAAGCAGGAGTCGATCGACGCCATCGTCGCGGCGGCGGGAGAACGCATCGACGCGCTCGCCAACGTCGCCGGGATCAACGACGACTTCTCGCCGCTGCACGAGACGACCGACGCCATGTGGGACCGCGTCATCGGCGTCAACGTCACCGGCGCGTTCAAGCTCACCCGTGCGGTGCTGCCGGCCATGATCGCCGCCGGCGCCGGGTCGGTCGTCAACATCGCGTCCGAGGCCGGCCTGCGCGGCTCGGCATCGGGCAACGCGTACACGACCAGCAAGCACGCCGTGATCGGGCTGACGAAGTCGGCGGCGTTCATGTACGGGCCGCAGGGCATCCGGGTCAACGCCGTCGCTCCCGGCGGCGTCGCCACCGGCATCCCGTTCCCCCCGCACGTGTCCGAGGCGGGTCAGGCGCGACTGCAGCCGTTCCAGTCGTCGATCCCGACCCTCGCGACGGCCGAGCAGCTCGCGGCGTCGATCACGTTCCTGCTGTCGGACGACGGCGTCAACCTCAACGGCGTCGTGCTGCCGAGCGACGGCGGCTGGTCGGTGCAGTAAGCCCGAACGGGGGCACCGCGGCGGCGTCTAGGCTGGTGCGGTGCCCTCGGTCTTGAACGTCTCGGCGTATCTGTTCACGCAGCTGACGGATGCCGCGCAGCTGCGCCCCGCGCTGCAGGAGCGCGCCGTCAGCGCGGGCCTGAAGGGCACGATCATCGTGGCGGAGGAGGGGATCAACCTCTTCCTCGCGGGCGACGCCGACGCCGTGCGCGGCTTCGTGGACGACGTGCGCGAAGACCCCCGGATGCGCGCGCTGCAGACGAAGGAGAGCTGGTCGGACGTGCAGCCTTTCGGTCGCATGCTCGTCAAGCACAAGCACGAGATCATCCGGATGGATCTGCCGACCATCCGACCCGCCGCCGAGCGGGCGCCCGCCGTCGCACCCGAGACACTGCGACGCTGGCTCGATCAGGGGCACGACGACGACGGCCGCGAGGTCGTCATGCTCGACACGCGCAACGCGTTCGAGGTCGACTACGGCGCCTTCGAGGGCGCGCTCGACTGGCGCATCGAGAGGTTCACGCAGTTCCCGGACGCCGTGGCCGCGCACCGCGACGACCTCGAAGGCAAGACTGTCGTGAGCTACTGCACGGGCGGCATACGCTGCGAGAAGGCCGCGATCCATCTGCGTGAGCAGGGCGTGTCGGCGTGGCAGCTCGACGGGGGGATCCTCGGGTGGTTCGAACACGTCGGCGGCGCGCACTACCGCGGCGACTGCTTCGTGTTCGACGAGCGTGAGGCGCTCGCGCCGGATCTCACGGCATCGCCCGGGCCGCGTACCGCGGCCGGTGTCTGGGGCGGCGCATGAGCGCGCGTGAGCTCGTCGACGGGGCCGTGCTGCGACGCGCGCAGCCGGGCGACGAAGTCGGCATCCTGGCGCTCATCCACGCGCTCGCCGTCTACGAGCGCGAGCCCGATGCGGTCGAGAACTCCGCCGAGATGATCACCGAGACGCTCTTCGGCGCCGAGCCGAAGGCATTCGCGCACGTCGCCGTGCGGGGCGACCGCGTCGTCGGCATCGCGGTCTGGTTCCTCACCTACTCGACGTGGACGGGCCGCCACGGCATCTGGCTCGAAGACCTCTACGTCGACGAGTCCGAGCGGGGTCGAGGGTACGGAAAGGCGCTGATGTCGGCGCTGGCCGCCGTCTGCATCGAGCGCGGCTATTCGCGGTTCGAGTGGACGGTGCTCGACTGGAACGCGCCGTCGATCGCCTTCTACCGCTCGCTCGGTGCGCAGCCGATGGAGGAGTGGACGACGCAGCGCCTCGACGGCGACGCTCTCGCGGCCCTCGCTCGGGCGTGAGCGGCGGGTGTCGGGCGCGGGGCGTAGCCTGGCGCCCATGACCGACGACGCCGTGCTCGAGTGGCTGCTCGATTCCGACCCGATGCTGCGCTGGCAGGTCGAACGCGACCTCGCCGGCGCTCCCGACACGGTGTGGCAGGCGACGCGTGCCCGCGTCGCGACCGAGGGCGACGGCGCCGCGCTGCTGTCGCACCAGGACCCCGACGGGCAATGGGCGGGTGGCGCGTTCTTCCCCGCGACGATGACCGAGCAGCCGCCGCAGAACGAGCAGCCCTACACCGCGACGACGTGGACGCTCACCGCGCTGCGCGAAGGCGGCCTCGATCCCGCGGCGCTCGCGGGGACGGCAGACAAGCTGCGCGAGAACAGTCGGTGGGAGTACGACGATCTGCCCTATTGGGACGGGGAGGTCGACGTCTGCATCAACGCGATGACCCTCGCGAACGGCGCGTGGCTCGGCCTCGACATGTCGCCGCTCGCCGCGTGGTTCCCCGCGCACGTGCAATCCGACGGCGGGTGGGACTGCGAGTGGGTCGAGGGGTCGGTGCACTCGTCGTTCCACTCGACGATCAACGCCGTGCGCGGACTCCTCGCCTATGAGAAGCTCACCGGCGATGAGAGCGTGCGCGCCGCGCGGCACAGCGGCGAGGAATACCTGCTGGCGCGACGGCTGAGGTATCGGCTGTCGACGGGCGAGCGCGTCGGCCCGTGGGCCGATCTGATCGCCTATCCCTACCGCGCGCCGTTCACGCTGCTCAAGGCGGTCGATCACGTCACCGAGGCGGCGGAGTTCGACGGGGTCGCGCCCGACGCTCGCGCCGCGGAGGCGGTCGAACGGCTGCGCGAGGCCCGCGGCGGCGACGGTCGCTGGGTGCAGGGCTGGCGGTTCGGCGGCGACACCTGGATCGACCACGACGTGCCGCCCGGCGAACCGTCGAGATGGGTGACGTTCCTCGCGCAGCGCGCGCTGGTGCGGTGGGATCGGGCGCGCGCATGACCCGTGCCGCACCGCACGGGCCCGTGCACGAACTGAGCCGCGACGACGCTCGGCGTCTCGCCGTGCGTGCGCAGCTGCTCGACGCCGACCGACCGGGCGATGTCGTCGAGGTGGCCGAGCAGCTCGGGTCGATCAAGATCGACCCGACGGCCACGATCGCCCCCGCCGAACAGGCGATCCCGTGGAGCCGCATCGGCTGGTCCTACGAGCCGGGGCAGCTGAGCAAGGCCGTCGAACAGGATCGTCTGCTGTTCGAGTTCGACGGGCACTTCCACGCGGCATCCCTGCTGCCGGCGCACCTCGCTCGCATGCGCGGTCGCGTCTTCCGCGCGCAGGCGGCGGGGTGGATGGAGGCGAACGCGCGTTTCCGCGCCGATGTGCTGCGGCGGCTGAAGAAGGAGGGGCCGCTGCTGGCGGCGCAGATCACCGACACGAGTCAGGTCGCTCACAAGGACGAGGCGGGTTGGTACGGGTCGAACCAGGTGCCGCGGATGCTCGATCTGCTGTCGTACCTCGGCGAGGCCGCGATCGTCGGCCGCGAGGGTCGACAGCGCGTATGGGATCTCGGCGAGCGGGTCTTCGCCGACGTCCCCGTGCTCGACTACGACGAAGCCGGCGCGGTGCTCGAGCAGCGGCGCCTGCAGGCGGCCGGCCTCGCGCGGCAGCGCTCGCCGTGGACGCCCGTCGGCACAGCGGGGGAGGCGGCGACCGTCGAGGGCTCGTCGTGGAAGTGGCGGGTCGATCCCGAGGCGGTCGCGGCCCTGGGCGACGATCCGGGCGGCCGAGTCGCGATCTTGAACCCGTATGACGGCATGCTGTTCGATCGGCCGCGACTGAAGGAGCTGTTCGGCTTCGAGTTCATCCTCGAGCAGTTCAAACCCAAATCGCAGCGCGTCTACGGGTACTTCGCGCACCCGATCCTCATCGGCGACCGCTTCGCCGGCCTTCTCGACGCGCAGCTCGACAAGAAGAAGGAGAACCTGGTCGTCACGGCCGTCCACGAGCTCACCGAGTTCGACGGTGAAGAGCGCGAGATGGTGGATGCCGAGCTGCGCGAGCTCGCCGAATGGCTCGGCGTGCCGCTCGTGCAGACCGGCGACGCGGGGGCGCGGTAGTCGAGCCGGGTCAGGCCCGCTCGGCATCCGGAGCGAACGCGCGCGCGATCTGCTGCTCGGTCGTCAAGGGTGCGCGGGTCACGAGGTCGTGCACGAACGCGAGCTTGCCCTGCACGGGCGGGCTGATGCGGAACGGGTACAGGTCGGCGAGACCCATCGAGCGGTTGATGCGGTTGAAGGCCTGCGCGAGCGCCTCCCAATCGCTGAGGATCCGGCCGATCGGCTCATCGCGGTAGTCGTCTTCGGGCACGACGTCGACGTCGCGGCGAGTCGCGGCGGCGTCCAGGCTTATCCCGATCGCCGCCGAGGTCTGCAGCGTGCCGACGATGTGCAGGTAATGCGCGAAGGTCTCGGCGAAGTCCTCCCACGGGTGCATCGTCGCGTACTCGGAGATGAACGCGTCGCCCCAGCCCGCCGGCGCCCCGGTCGCATAATGGCGTGTGAGGGCGTCGCGGTAACTCGCGCGCTCGTCGCCGAACAGATCGCGACACCGCGCCCACGCCTGCTCGTCGGAGATGAGGACGTTCTGGTAGTAGTGGCCGCTCTCGTGGCGCAGGTGGCCGAGCATCGTGCGGTACGGCTCGCCGAGCCGCACGCGCAGCGCCTCCCGCACGTCGTCGAGGTTCTCGGCGAGGTCGATCGTGATGATGCCGTTCGCATGACCGGTGATGACCCGCGAGCCATCGGATCGGCTCGAGATCAGGTCGAACCCGAGGCCGCCGGGTCGCACGTCCCACGGCACGATCGGCAGCCCAAGGTCGCTGAACTGCAGGATGAGCCGGCGCTTGGACTGCTCGGTCTGGGCGAGCTGCTCCAGCGCGATGGTGTCGTTGGCATCGGGGCGGGTGCGCGTCAGCCGGCACGAGAAGCAACGGCCCGCCGGCGCGTCCTCGCGCACCAGCCAGTTGCATCCCCAGTCGCGCTCCGAGCAGGTGTACCAGGTGACGCCGTCGACGACGGCGCGGTCATCTCGGATGCCCACGAACAGGTGATCGACGATTCGCAGGCCCACCTCGGTGCGGCAGTCGGGGCACTCGAGCGTGTCGAGGTAGATGAAGCGGCGGCACGAGGGACAGCGGGGGGTGGAACTCACGCTCTCACCGTAGTCGTCCGCGTCACACGACGACACGGGATTCGCCGGCGGGGTGCCCGAGCGAGCACGATGAGGGAGTCGGCGCTACGCGGTCCGTCGTCGACGAAGAGAGGGGCGGATGCCATGGTCGGGCGAGGGTTCACGACGCGTCAGGTGCACGAGCGCCCCCGGGCAGGGGCAGCCGGCACGGGGGGCGCTGCGGCGCCGACCGCGCGCGCGACGCCGATCTACCTGACGGCCGGCTTCGAGTTCGACGAGTACGACGCGGCCGCCGCGCACTTCGGCGAGGGCCAGGGCTACGCGTACACGCGCATCGGCAACCCCACGATCGAGGCCGTCGAGCACACCCTCGCGGCGCTCGAAGGCGGGTCGCAGGCGCTGCTGCTCGCGAGCGGCCAGGCCGCCACGAGCGTCGCCCTGCTGAGCCTGCTCGAGGCAGGGCAGCACGTCGTCTCGTCCACGCACATCTACGAGGGCAGTCGCGGCTTGCTGCGCGACAACCTCGCGCGCCTCGGCGTCACCACGACGTTCGTCGACGACATCGACGACCTGGACGCCTGGGAGCAGGCGATCGTCCCGACGACCCGCGTGCTGTTCGCCGAGTCGATCTCGAACGCCGCGAACCGGCTGATCGACATCCCGGCGCTGGCGAGCCTGGCGCACCGCCACGGCATCCCGCTCGTCGTCGACAACACGTTCGCGACGCCGTACCTCGTGCGTCCGCTCGAGCTCGGCGCCGACGTCGTCGTTCATTCGACCAGCAAGTTCCTCGCCGGCCACGGCAGCGTCCTCGGCGGCGCGATCGTCGACAGCGGGAGATTCGACGCCGCACGCGACGGCGCACTGTTCCCGCACCTGACCGCCCCGGGTCGTGGCCGTGGCGGCGTCGCCACCCCGAGCATCGCGGAGCGCACCGGGGGCGACGCGCGCATCGCCTATGCTCGCGAGTCGGTCGCGCCGCGCTTCGGCCCGACGCCCTCACCGCTCAACGCGTTCCTCATCGGCCAGGGCATCGAGACGCTCAGCCTGCGCGTCGACCGGCAGAGCGCGAACGCCCTCGCCGTCGCGCAGTGGCTCGACGACCGGCCCGAGATCGCGTCCGTCGACTACGCGGGTCTCGCCTCGCACCGCGACCACGCGCTCGCCCTGCGCGATCTGCCGGACGGCTTCGGCTCGGTGTTCACCTTCACGGTGCGAGGGGGCGCCGATGCCGCACGGCGCCTCGTCGAGTCGCTCGAGGTCTTCACGCACATGACCCACCTGGGGGATGTCCGCTCGCTCGTGCTGCACCCGGCATCCACCTCGCACGCCCTGCTCACCGACGACGAGCGTTCAGCCGTCGGCGTCGAACCAGGCACGCTGCGCATCTCGATCGGGATCGAGGATGTCGCCGACCTCATCGACGATCTCACCCAGGCGATCGCCGTCGCGACCGAAGTGCCCGTCGCGGTCGTCGCATGACCGGTTCGGCCCGCCCGCAGCACTTCGGTTGGTTCCTGGCACGCGGCTTCGGACCGCACGGGTGGGGGCACCCGTACCTCGACTGGGACTACGACTGGACGCGCCCCGATCTGTACCAGCAGTCCGCCCGCGAGCTCGAGCAGGCGGGGTTCGACTTCGTCCTGATCGAGGACGCCCCCTCTCTCGGGTCGGCGGAGACGATCGACCTGCGCGTGCGCCACGCCTTCGGAGGGCCCAAGCACGACCCGCTGCTGCTCGCGCCGTACCTGTTCCAGGCGACGCGGCACCTCGGCGTGATCCCCACGGTCAACCCGGCCGCGTACCTGCCGTACACGGCGGCGCGGCAGTTCGCGACGCTGCAGCATTTGAGCGCCGACCGGCTGGGTCTCAACGTCGTCACCGACACGGGCAGCGCTCGCCATTTCTCCGGCGCGGCGCCGCTCGGGCACGATGCCGCCTACGACCGCGCCGAGGAATGGCTCGCGTCGCTGCGTGAGCTGTGGGGCTCGTGGGGCGAGGGCGCGCTCGTGCGCGACGTCGCGTCGGGCGTCTACGCCGACGGGTCGCGCCTCGACGCGGTGCGGCACCGCGGCGAGCACTACGCCTTCGACGGGCCGCTCAACGCGATCCCCTTCGAGCGCGGCGAGCCGGTGATCGCCTCGCCGGGTGGGTCGGGCAGGGGTCTCGGATTCGCGGGGGCGAACTCCGACATCCAGCTCGCGCTCGCCCCGCTGAACGAGAAGAGTGTGCGCGAGTACCGCGCGAAGATCCACGCGGCGGCGATCGAGCGCGGTCGGCGGCCCGAGGACGTGACCATCATGTTCGCGATCCAGCCGACGATCGTCGCTTCGGCCGATGAGGCCGACCGGCTCGTCGCGGCCTCCGCAGCGCCGTCTGACGACGTGCTGCGCACGATCGCGCAGCGACAGTCGAGCGACCTCGAGACCGACCTGACGACGCTCGCGCTCGATGCGCCGCTGCCGGCCGCGCTCTTCGGAGAGCACGTGTCGCAGGGGTCGCTGCGCCGACTCACCGGCGACCGCGACGTCGCGACCACGCCGCTGCGTGCCCACCTGACGGCCCTCGCGAAGCTCGGGCGGATCAGCGACCGGTCGGGTTTCGTCGGCACGGCCGACGAGTTCGCCGATCTCGTCGAAGAGCTCGGCGAGTGGGGCAACGACGGCGTGCTGCTGTGGGGCGATCTGCACCCGGTGACGGTGCATCGCACGCTCGACGAGCTCGTGCCGATCCTGCGTCGCCGCGGCATCCTGCGCCGTGAGTTCACCGGCGCCGGTCTGCGCGCCGATCTGCGCGCCTTCTGACCCCCGCCATCCGCGGCCGGGCGGCTCGACGCAACGGCGGACATTCGCGTCGACACGCCGAGGACGAGGCGACACCCGCGGCGCGTCGCGCCGAATGTCCGCCGTTGTGTCCGGGCGGGCGACGGCGTGTGCGGGCGGCGGCGTGTGGGGCGGGCGGCGGCGTGTGCGGCGGCGGCGCACGAAGACGCCCCGACATCCGAGAACGGATGCCGGGGCGCTGTCACACGCGGTGCGTCAGCCGGCGAGACCGTTGTCCTTCAGCCAGCCCGCCGCGATGTCCTCCGGCGAGGTCTGGTCTTCGGTGGACTGCACGTTCAGCGCCACGAGGCCCTCGGGCGTGAGCGCGGAGCTGACCTTGTTGATGACGTCGGCGATCTCATCGGCGACCGAGGTGCTGACGACCGGCACGACGTTGGATGCCAGGAACAGGCCCTCGGGGTCGTCGAGCGTCACGAGATCCTGCGTCTGGATGCGCGGGTCGGCGCTGTAGACGTTCGCGACCTGGATGTTGCCGGCGACCAGTTCGTCCACGGTCGTGTCGGCCGTGGCCGAGAACGTCGCGTCGACGTCGTAGGTGGCCTTCAGGTCGGTGAAGTACGGACGGGTCTCGAGCTCGGGCGCGCCGCCGAAGACGAGCGGCGAGATGCCCGCGAGGTCGCCGATGCTCTTCAGGTTGTGCTCCGCCGCGAACGCGGCCGTCACGTTGTACGAGTCCTGATCGGTCGCGGGCGACTGGTCGAGCACGGTCAGACCCTCCGGCAGCGCGTCCTGCAGCGCGGCGTAGACCTCGTCCGAGGTCGTGGCGGTCGTCTCGGGGTCGAAGAACTGCAGCAGGTTGCCGGTGTACTCGGGGAACAGCTGGATCGAGCCGTCTTCGAGCGACGGGATGTACGCGTCGCGCTGGCCGATGCTGAACTGGCGCTCGACCGTGAAGCCGGCGCCTTCGAGTGCCTGCGCGTAGATCTCGGCGATGATCTCGTTCGAGTAGTAGGCCTGCGAGCCGATCACGATCGTGTCGGATGCCGGCGCGGCCGAGCTCTCGCCATCGCCGGTGAGCGGGTCGCCGCCGGACGAGCAGGCGGTCAGGGCGAGCGCGGCGATCGCGGCGGTGCCGACCGCGAGGGCCAGGCGGGTGCGGGTGCGGGACATGGTGTGCCTTTCGGTGTGGGTGCGGTGCTGTGGGAGGGAACGGTTCAGGCGACCGCGGTCTGCGCGGTTGGGATGGGACGGCTGCGGGCGGCGCGCCCGGTGACCCCGCGCGGCACGACGAGGCGCTGCAGCAGGGCGAAGACGCCGTCGAGGATCAGCGCGAGGGCCACGACGAGCAGCGATGCGCCGAGGATCTGCGGGAAGTTGCGGATCTGGATGCCCTGGATGATGAAGAAGCCGAGCCCGCCGAGCCCGACGTAGGCGGCGATCGTCACGGTCGCCACGACTTGGAGCGTCGCCGAACGCAGTCCGCCGATCAGCAGCGGCAGGCCGAGCGGCACCTCGACCTTCCAGAGCACCTGCCACGGCGTCATGCCGACGGCCTTGCCGGCATCGATCACCGTGCGCTCGATCGCCTCGATGCCGGCGTAGGCCCCCGCGAGGATCGACGGGATCGCGAGCAGGACGAAAGACACGACGGCGGCTTCGGTCTTGTGCACGACGCCGAAGACGAGCACGAGCAGCACCACGAGGCCCAGCGAGGGCAGCGCGCGCGCCGCGCCCGACAGGGCGACGGCGATCTCGCGGCCGCGGCCGGTGTGGCCGATCGCCCAGCCCGCCGGAATCGCGATCAGCGCCGCGATCGCGACCGACCCGAACGTGAACGCGAGGTGCTGCCAGATCGCCGTCGGCAGCGGCAGCGAGCCGGTCAGCCGATCGGGCGAGAAGATCCACGCGAACGCGTCGACGAACACGTTCATGCGATGCCCTCCGCCGCGAGTCGGCGCATCGCCGCGCGCTCACGCCGTTCCTGACCCTGCCGCGGGATCCACGGCATCGCGAGTCGCCCCGCAAGGATCAGCAGCAGGTCGACGATCAGCGCGATGACGACGACGGCGACGACACCCGCGAGCACTTCGGGGATGATCCGGCGCTGCGAGCCGTTCGTGAAGAGGTAGCCGAGGTTCTGCACGCCGATCAGGATGCCGACCGTGGCGAGCGAGATCGTCGAGGTCGCCGTCACGCGCAGCCCCGCGAGCAGGACGGGGCCCGACAGCGGAAGGTCGACGACCCAGAAGCGGCGCCACGGGCCGTAGCCGACGGCGATAGCGGCGCTGCGTGTCGCGGCATCCACCGATTCGAGTCCGTCGGCGACCGAACGCGTCATGATCGCGACGCCGTAGATCGTGAGCGCGATGATGAGGTTCGACTCGGAGAGGTACGGGATGCCGAAGAGGGCGGCCAGCAGCGCGAACAGGCCGAGCGAGGGGATCGTGTAGAGCAGGCCGATGGTGGTGAGGACGGTGCCGCGCAGCGGGGTGTAGCGCCAGGCGAGCCACCCGACCGGGATCGCGATGAGGAACCCCAGCACGATCGGGATGACGCTCTGTCGCACGTGGTCGAGACTCAGGCTCCAGATCAGATCGAGGTTGTCGAGCACCCAGCTCACGAGGCACCGTCCGGATCGTCGATCAGCACTCCCTGGGCGCGGCCCGAGGCGTCGACGAGCACCGTGCCGTGCTCGGTCCGTTTGGTGCGCAGCGCGCGCGACCCACGCTGCAGGCCCACGAAATCTGCGACGAAGTCGCTCGCGGGGTTCTCGATGATCTCGCTCGGGCTGCCCACCTGCGCGATGCGGGCGCCCTTCTCGAGGATCACGACCTGGTCGCCGAGCAGGAACGCCTCGTCGATGTCGTGCGTGACGAACACGACCGTCTTGTCGAGGTCGCGCTGCAGGCGGCGGGTCTCGGTCTGCAGTTCGGCGCGCACGATCGGGTCGACGGCGCCGAACGGCTCGTCCATCAGCAGGATGTTGGGGTCGGCCGCGAGGCCGCGGGCGACGCCGACGCGCTGCTGCTGCCCGCCGGAGAGCTGACGCGGGTAGCGGTCGGCGAGTGCGCGGTCGAGCCCGACGATGTCGAGCAGCTCCAGCGCGCGCTCCCGCGCCTGCTTCTTCGGGGTGCCCGAGAGGACGGGCACCGTCGCGACGTTGTCGACGACCGTGAAGTGGGGGAGCAGCCCCGCGTTCTGCAGCACATACCCGATGCCGCGGCGCAGCTGCACGGGGTCGCGCCCCTGGATCGGCTCGTCGTCGATCATGATCTCGCCGCTGGTGGGCTCGATGAGGCGGTTGATCATCCGCAGCAGCGTCGTCTTGCCGCACCCCGATGAACCGACGAAGACGGTGGTCTTGTGCGCCGGCAGGACGAGGCTGAAATCGTCGACCGCGACGGTGCCGTCGGGGAACCGCTTCGTGACGGAACGGAACTCGATCGCCATGCATCCTCCGGGTGGGCGCACGCCTCAGGATGAGGCGGCCTTCCACACAACCACATGCCGCCGACATCGCCCAGGGGGCTGGCATACGACGTCACACTCGGGTAATGCTGGCGGGCATGGATGCCGCAGAGTTCGACCTCATCGTGATCGGGGCCGGCCCGGTCGGCGAGAACGTCGCCGACCGGGCCGTGCAGGGCGGTCTGTCGGCCGTCATCGTGGAGAGCGAACTGGTCGGCGGCGAGTGCTCGTACTGGGCGTGCATGCCGTCCAAGACCCTGCTGCGCCCGGTCGCGGCGCTGCGCGCCGCCCGTGCCGTGCCGGGTGCCGCGGCGGCGGTGTCGGGCGGTGTCGACGTGGGCGAGACCCTCCGCTCGCGCGACGCGATGACGCACGAGTGGGACGATGCCGGGCAGGTCGAGTGGCTCGATACGGCCGGCATCACCCTCGTGCGCGGCCACGGGCGGATCGACGGCGAGCGCACGGTGCGCGTCACGGCGCCCGGCGGTGCGGAGAGCGTGCTGCGGGCTCGATACGCCGTCGCGGTGTGCACGGGTTCGGACGCGGCGCTCCCCGACATCCCGGGGCTGGCGGACGTCGAGCCGTGGACCAGCCGGGAGGCGACGGCGGTGCGCGAGGTGCCCGCTTCGCTCGTGATCGTCGGCGGCGGGGTGGTGGCGTGCGAGATGGCCACGGCATTCGCATCGTTCGGCACGCGCGTCACGGTGATCGCCCGCTCGGGCCTGCTCGGCGGCATGGAGCCGTTCGCGGGCGACGCCGTCGCGGCCGCGCTGCGCGAGGCGGGCGCCGAGGTGCGGCTGCGCACGACGCCGATCGCCGTGCGCCGCGAAGACGGCGACGGCGACGGGGACGGCGCAGGCGCGGTGGTCGTCACCCTCGACTCGGGCGACGAGGTGCGCGGCGCGCAGATCCTCGTCGCGACGGGCCGCACGCCCCGCACCGGCGACCTGGGCCTCGCCTCGGTCGGGCTCGAGCCCGGCGGCTGGATCGACGTCGACGACACCCTCCGCGTGCGGGGGTCGGAGTGGCTGTACGCCGTCGGCGACGTCACCCATCGTGCGCTGCTGACGCACCAGGGCAAGTATCAGGCGCGCGCCGCCGGCGACGTCATCGCCGCCCGCGCACGCGGCGGGGCGGTCGACGACGCGCCCTGGGGGGCACATGTCGCGACCGCCGACCATTCGGCCGTCCCCCAGGTGGTGTTCACCGAT
>Ga0160441_100656_pt1 | contig 20757 bp, 19 predicted proteins | sample HID1971K_E1MG_FD_108260 | JGI IMG/M metagenome (GOLD analysis project Ga0160441, IMG submission 108260) | Enriched millipede-associated microbial communities from UW Madison campus, WI, USA - HID1971K_E1 MG | ecosystem: Host-associated > Arthropoda: Insects > Digestive system > Unclassified ... | reverse complement strand
TGATGCCGAAGTACATGATCGCGAACATCAGTAGGGCCGCCGTGGGCGCCATGCTGGCTATCGCGTCGATGATCATGTCGCCGAGGCCCAGTCCCGCGCCGGCGAACAGCCCGAACGCGGTCGGCACCACGATGAGCGCGACCATAGGGGTCAGGCGCCGCGTCATGATGAGCGCCATGAACACCAGCACCATGGTGAACCCGAGCGCGACGAGCACGCCCTCGGGCGGCAGGAACGCCGTGTCGTAGCCTTCGGCGTCGTCCGCCGCCTGCAGGATCGGGATGACCGCGTGCATGTGTCGACTCCTTCGTCGTGTCGTGCGTTCCCGCGAGGCTAGGCGCGGTGGGACCGGCGGCGCGCGCTAACCCGCATTGCGACGCGTTCTGCGCGTACCGCATGTTCTGCGCATTGTGCTCACACCGTCCGCGAGGCACAGTGGTCCCATGCGCTTCGCGACCCGCCTGCTGCTGGTCCAGCTGGCCACGGTGACCGCCGTGGTGGCCGTGTGCGTCGCCGTGTTCGGGTGGCTGGGCGTTCGCCAGCTGCGGGCCGAGTCGGAGGCATCCGCCCTCAACATCGCCCGCACCGTCGCCGAGGACCCCGAGGTCAAGGCGCTGGTCGCCGAGTTCTCGGCCGACCCGGGAACCCCGGATGCCGCCGACCTGCGCGACGGCACCCTGCAGCAGCTGGCAGCAGCGGTGGCGGCGCGCACCGACGCGCTGTTCGTCGTGATCACCGACGATCACGGCATCCGGCTCGCCCACCCCGATCAGGACCTGTTGGGCAAGGTCGTCTCGACGCCGTTCGCGGAGGTGCTCAAGGGGCACGAGGTCGTCGATTGGGAGGTCGGCACGCTCGGCGAGTCCGCCCGCGCGAAGGTGCCGATCTTCGGCGCCGACGGCGGCCGCCCGGTCGGCGAGGTGAGTGCGGGCTTCGAACGGGCGAGCGTGTTCGACGATCTGCCCGCGCTGCTGCTGACGATCGCGATCGCCGCGGGCGGCGCACTCGCACTGGCCACTTTGGCGACCCTGCTGCTGCGTCGGCGGTTCGAGCGGCTGACGCTGGGGCTGCAGCCCGAGGAACTCGTCTCGCTCGTGCAGAATCAGGCCGCCGTGCTCGAAGGGGTCGGCGACGGCGTGATCGCGATCGACCCCGATGGCGTCGTGCGCGTCTGCAACCGCGCAGCGGAGCGGATGCTGGCGGTCGATGACCCGGTCGGCCGCGCCTTCGACGACCTGGGTCTTCCCGAGCCGGTGCGGCGCGGTGTCCGCGAGGGCGCGAGCGGCGTGGAGGCGGTGGTGGGCGACCGCGTGCTGTACGTCGACACGCGTCCGGTGCGGCGCGATGCGCGCGCCCTCGGCCACGTCGTCGTGGTGCGCGACCGCACGGACGTGGAGGCGCTCGCGGGTCGGCTCGAGACGGTGCGCGCCATGACCGAGGCGCTCCGCGTCCAGCGGCACGAGTTCGCCAACCGGCTCCACGTGGCCGCGGGGCTGATCGACGCCGAGCGCGTGGACGAGGCCCGCGCGTTCCTCGGCGAGCTCACCGTCCGCGGCGCGGTCGACTTCGCCGTCGACGGCATCGAGCGCGTCTCGGACCCGTTCCTGCAGTCGCTCGTGGGCGCACTGGCGGTGACGGCGCGCGAGCGGGGCGTGACACTGCGCATCTCGCCCGACACGCTGCTGCTCGGAGAGGTCGCCGAAGCCGAGGACGCCGCGGCGATCCTCGGCAACCTCGTCGACAACGCCGTCCGGGCGGCGGTGTCGCACGAGCGGCCCGCGTGGGTCGAGATCGCGCTTCTCGGCGACGGCGACGACCTCGTGGCGACGGTGACCGACTCGGGGGCGGGTGTCGCGGCGGGTCGCGATCCGTTCGCCGCCGACGACGACGCGCCGCATGGCGTTGCGGACTCGGAGCAGGACTCCGTGCACGGACACGGTTTCGGCCTGCCGCTGTCACGCGACCTCGCACGCCGCCACGGCGGCGACGTGTGGCTCATCGATCCGGGCGGCGCGGCGTCCGGTGCGGTGTTCGGCGCGCGCCTGCCCGGCGCGCTGCGCCCGCCCACCGGCGATCACGCGGCGTCCGTGCCGTCCGCCGACCTGGAGGAGAACGCATGACCGACCCCATCCGCGTGCTCGTGATCGACGACGACTTCCGCGTCGCGGGGCTTCACCGCGACATCGTCGCCGCCCGGGCAGGCTTCGTCGCGCTGGACCCGGTGCATTCGCTGGGGGTGGCGCGGCAGGCGGTGCGCGCTCAGGCGCCCGACCTGCTGCTCGTCGATGTCTTCCTCCCCGACGGCGACGGGGTCGAGTTCGTCGCGGGCGTCGACGTCGACGCGTTCCTGCTGTCGGCGGCGACGGATGCCGTGACCGTGCGCCGCGCGCTGCGCGCCGGAGCGATCGCCTACCTGACCAAGCCGTTCGAGGCGCGCGCCCTCGCCGATCGCCTCGACCGATACGCGCGCATGCGCAACGTGCTGAGCACGGATCGCCCCCTCCAGCAGGAGCAGATCGACCGCGCCCTCTCGATCATGCACGGCGGCGCCGAGCCTGCCACGGTGTCGCGGTCGGCGACCGAGCAGCTCATCCTGGACGGCCTCGGCGACGACGAGGCGTCTGCGGCCGAGATCGCCGACCGCGTGGGCATCTCGCGGGCGACGGCGCAGCGACATCTGGCGGCACTGGCGACCCGCGGCCAGGTCGAGGTGCGCCTGCGCTACGGCACCACCGGGCGCCCCGAGCACCGCTATCTCGCGGCTCGGCGCTGACCCAGCACCGCGCGGGTCGGGTTCAGTTGCGCAGCAGTGCGCGCAGCGCCTGGATCGTGTCGGCGTCATCGGGACGCTTGTCGGGCCGGTAGCCCTTGACGCGCGCGAAACGGAGGGCCACACCGCCCGGGTATCGTGCGGATCGCTGGACGCCGTCGATCGCGATCTCGACGACCGTCACCGGTCGCACGTGCAGGGCGTACGCCGAGCGATCGGTCTCGATCGTCGGGAAGTGCTCGGTCTGCCACCGCAGGGTCGCATCGGTGAGCCCCTTGAAGGTCTTGCCCACCATGACGAAGCCGCCGGTTTCGCCGAACTCGCCGTCGGCGTCGCGGGCACCGAGGTGCAGGTTGGACAGCAGCCCGGTGCGCCGCCCCGACCCGGGCTCGACCGCGAGCACCACGAGGTCGTAGGTGAGGACGGGTTTGACCTTGAGCCAGCTCTTGCCGCGTCGCCCCGCCGCGTACGGCGCGTCGAGCGCCTTGACCATGACGCCCTCGTGACCGGCGGCGAGGGCTTCGCGCGAGAACGCCTCGGCGGTCGCGGGATCATCGGTGACGATCCCCGGCATGCGCGCGTCGCCGGCGACGCGGGCGAGAGCGTCGAGCCGTGCCGACAGCGGCTCGTCGATCAGGTCACGGCCGTCGAGGTGCAGGATGTCGAAGAACCAGGGCCGCAGCACCGCGGCGGCCTCGGTCTCGGAGCCGAACCGCGCCATCGTGTCTTGGAACGGCCGGGGTGCGCCGTCCTCGTCGAGCGTGAGCGTCTCGCCGTCGAGGATGAGACGATCCGCCGGCAGAGCACGGACGGCCTCGACGATCTCGGGCACGCGGTGCGTGATCTCGGCGAGGCTGCGGGTGTAGACGTGCACCTCGTCGCCGTCGCGATGCACCTGGATGCGGGCGCCGTCGAGCTTGTACTCGATGGATGCCGCCACCCGGTGCCCTGGTGACTCGGGCCCGCCGGAGGCCAGTCCTTGGAGCGCTTCGGCCGTGCTGCCCGCGGTCGCGGCCAGCATCGGCATGACCGGACGCCCGACCTGGAGTCCGACCGCGTCGAGCTCGCCGGCCGCGCCCGTCAGCGCCAGCAGCGCGGTCTCGCCGACGTCGCCCGAGAGCATGGCCGCGCGTCGGACGGCGACAGGTGCGCGGTCGGCGGCCTTCGCGACGGCATCCAGCAGCACGCCCTCGAGCGCGCCGGTGCGCAGCTCGCCCAGGATGATGCGGGCGATGAGGTCCCACTCCCCCGGCGTGGCGCGCCGCGCGAGACCCTCGAGCGCGGCGGCGCGTGTCGCGACCGAGCCCGGCCCGTCCGCGGCGGCGAGCACGTCGAGCGCGGCGTCGACGTCGGCGAGCGTCAGCGTCGGGTCATCGGCGTGCCGCACATCGAGGTTCGCCACGCTCCGCCAGCCCACTCCGAGTCGTCCCTGGCGTGGCGAGGCGAGCAGGAACCCGACCGCCGGAGCGATCTCGTCGGGGTCGAGACGGCGCAGCACGTCCGCGAGCGCGGCGACCTTGGCCAGACGCGACGACGTCGCGGCGACGGCATCCGTCACCGTCACGAGCTCCTGCAGCAGCATGTCGGGATTCTCGCACCGGCCGCCGACACCCGCCTAGCGGGCGGCGGCAGCGGCCTCGACGAACGCGAGGTAGTCGTCGGCGGTGTCACCTGCGACGATCGCTCGCAGCACGACCTCGTCGGCGGCCGCACGGTACTCGGCGAGCGCGGCGTCGAAGCCGTCGGGCCGCAGCACCGTGTCGGCGGCCGAGATCCCGAGCCGCGCGAAGTTGGCGGCGTACGACGGGTAGCCCGCGTACCGCTCGGTCTCGGCGTCGAGCCGGCCGATGGCCGCGGCGTCCGTCGCCGCCCGCACGTACAGCGTGACATGTGCGGTCGCAGCAGCCTCGTGTGCTTCACGGGTCTGGGCGTGGGCAGCGTCCGGCGTCAGCCAGCTGAGCAGCACGCCGTCGGCGGTGGTCGCCCCCAGCCGACGCATCTTCGGCCCGAGCGCGCCCACGACCACGCGGGCAGCAGAGCCGGCGCGCAGCGCGGTCGCGGCATCCTCCACCCGCGCGAGCGCACCGACGGCGCCGCCCGATCCCGACCCGATCCCGAGCACGAGGCGTTCGACTGGCAGCCCGAGCGCGGCGACGCGCTCGACGATCTCGACAGGCGAACGACGGTCGACCGGCAGCACGCCCGTGGCCAGTACCAGCCGGTCCGTCACCCGGGCGGCCGCCGCGAGCACCTCCAGCGCGTCGGCGCCCGGGGTGTCGTTGACCCACAGTGCGTGGAACCCCGCCCGCTCCACCACCGGCGCGATGCGCGCGGCGACCTCTGCGCCGGCCGCCGCTGCGATCCCGATCGAGACGGAGGCGCTCATTCGCCGGCCGCCACGAGTCGTGCGACCTCGCCGGCCGCGTCGTAGAACTCGACGAGGTCGACACGCGACGACGGCTGCAGGATCACGTCGTCGACGCCGGCCGCGAAGTAGGCGCGCGCGCCGTCGGCCACCTGCTCGGGGGTTCCCCACAGCGCCCGCGCGCCGGGATCGGGCTGGTCGCCGACATCGGCGAGCGCGCGCGCCTCGGCATCGGCCCCGAAGGTCGCGACGACGAACGCGACGACATCGTGCGCTCCGGTGCGGCCGGCCGCTTCGCGTCCCTCGCGGATCGAGGCGACGCGCCCGGCCAGCTCTTCGACGGTGTGGCGCGAGTCGAGCACCGAGCCGTCGGCGACCTCGCCGCTGAGCCGGACGGTCTTGGGCCCTTCGGCGGCGGCGTAGACGCGCGGAGCCGTGGCGGGCGGGTAGTCCAGTGCGACGTCGTCGAGCGTGACGTACCTCCCGTCGACGCTCACGCGCTCGCCCGCGAGCAGCCGCCTCAGCGCAGGCACGTACTCGCGCATGAGGGTCAGTGGCGACGCCACGCGCGCGCCGACCTGCCCCATCCACGGCAGCACGCCGTGACCGACTCCCGGCAGCAGGCGTCCGGGGAACAGTCGCTCCAGCGTCGCGATCTCCATCGCGGTCGCCGCGACGTTGCGCAGCGGCATGGGTGCGATGCCGATGCCGAGCTTCAGGTGCTCGGTCCACGCGAGCGCCGCGCCGACGGTCGCGAACGAGGACTGCTTGAAGCAGTCCTCCCACACCCACAGCTCGGGCACGCCCGCCCGCTCGGCCGCGATCACGGCGTCGTGGAACTCGTCGGGGGTGTGCGTGTACGGGTTGAAGATCGCACCGATGCGGGTCATGCACCCACTCTGGCAGGAGCGGCCGACACCCGCGACGCAGGACGTCGCAGGTGTCGGCCGGGGGTCATGCCGCGGTCGCGAACGGCGCGGCGGCGCGCACCGTGAGGCTGTCGGCCGAGGCGTCCAGCGTCACGGCGCCGCCGTCCACGAGCGCGCCCGTGACGAGCAGGTCGGCGATGCGGTCGTCGACCTCGCGCTGGATGAGGCGGCGCAGCGGCCGGGCCCCGTACTCGGGCTCGTAGCCGTGCTCGGCCAGCCAGGCCACGGCCTCGTCGGTGACGACCAGGCCGATGTCGCGCTTGGCGAGACGGGCATCGGATGCCGCCAGCAGCAGTCGCACGATGCTCTGCAGCTGCGGCTTCTCGAGCTTGCGGAACAGCACGATCTCGTCGATGCGGTTGAGGAACTCGGGCCGCATCGCCTCGCGGAGCTTGCCGAAGACCCGATCGCGCAGGTCCTTCTCGGAGCCGAACCCGGTCGATCCGCCGCCGTCGGCGAGGAAGCCGATGGCTCCGCCGCGCGAGGCGAGGAACTCCGACCCGAGGTTGGAGGTCATGACGACGACCGTGTTGCGGAAGTCGACCGTGCGCCCCTGGCCGTCGGTGAGGTGCCCGTCGTCGAGCACCTGCAGCAGCAGGTTGAACACGTCCGGGTGCGCCTTCTCGATCTCGTCGAACAGCACGATCGAGTACGGGTTGCGCCGCACGCGCTCGGTGAGCTGCCCGGCCTCGTCGTAGCCGACGTATCCCGGAGGGGCGCCGACGAGGCGCGACACCGTGTGCCGCTCGCCGAACTCGCTCATGTCGAAGCGGATCACCGAGGTGTCGTCGTCGAACAGCGACCCTGCCAGGGCCTTGGCCAGCTCGGTCTTGCCCACACCCGTCGGGCCGAGGAAGAGGAACGACCCCACCGGACGCCGGGCGTCGCCCATGCCGGTGCGGTTGCGGCGTACGGCCTTGGCGACCGCGGTCACCGCGTCGTCCTGGCCGATGACGCGGTCGTGCAGCTCGTCCTCCAGGGAGGCCAGTCGCTCGCGCTCGGTCTCGGTCAGGCGGTTCACCGGGATGCCGGTGGCCCGGCTGATCACGGCCGCGATCTCGGGCTCGTCCACGACGGCCGCGGTGCGCACCGCGACACCGGATGCCGTCGCCCGCTCGAGGCGCTCCTGCACGTCGGCGATCTGGTCGCGGATCTGCGACGCCTCTTCGTAGTGCTCCGCCGAGACGGCCGCGTTCTTGTCGGCCTCGAGGGTCGCCAGGCGCTCCACGAGCCCGCTCACGTCGACCTTGGCGCCCAGGCGCAGCCGCAGCCGCGCACCGGCCTGGTCGATGAGGTCGATCGCCTTGTCGGGCAGCACGCGCTCGGTGAGATACCGGTCGCTGAGCTCGACGGCGGCGCGCAGAGCCTCGTCCGTGTAGACGATGCCGTGGTGCTCCTCGTACGCGGGCTTGAGTCCCCGCAGGATGAGGACGGCGTCCTCGATCGAGGGCTCGCCGACGCGCACCGGCTGGAACCGGCGCTCCAGCGCCGGGTCCTTCTCGATGACGCGGTACTCCTTGAGCGTGGTCGCGCCCACGAGGTGCAGGTCGCCGCGTGCGAGGCGGGGCTTGAGGATGTTTCCGGCGTCCATGCCGCCGTCGCCCGGTCCGCCGGCGCCGACGACCGTGTGCACCTCGTCGACGAAGACGATGAGCTCGCCCTTGAGCGACGTGATCTCGTCCATGGTCTTGGTGAGGCGCTCCTCGAAGTCGCCGCGGTACCGGGTCCCGGCGAGCATCGCCGGCAGGTCGAGCGCGACGACGCGCTTGCCGATCAGCTGCTCGGGCACCGCGCCGTCGACGATCGCCTGCGCGAGCCCCTCGACGATCGCGGTCTTTCCGACGCCGGCCTCGCCGACCAGCACCGGGTTGTTCTTCGTGCGGCGGCTGAGGATCTCGATCGTCTGCTCGATCTCGTCCGTGCGCCCGATCACGGGGTCGAGTTCCCCCGCGACGGCGCGCGCCGTGAGGTCGGTGCCGTAGGTGTCGAGCATCGGGGTCGCGGAAGCCGCGGCATCCCTGTCCTCGTCCCTCGTCGTCGTCCCCGACGGCGCCACGGTCTCGCGGGCGCCCTGCGTGAGCGCCTCCGCCGTCACACCGGCGCGCGCCAGCACCTGGCCCGCGGGGGTGTCCTGCGCGAGCACGAGGGCGAAGAACAGGTGCTCCGGGTCGACATAGGTCGAGCCCGAGGAACGGGCGACCTGGAACGAGTGGAACAGCGCGCGCTGCACGGACGGGGTGATCACGGCGCCGTCGACGTCGGCGGGGCGGGATGCCGCCGGCAAGCGCTCCTCGGTGGCCCGGACGATCGCGTCGGGGTCGGCGCCGATGCTGCCGATCGCCTCGCGGGCGGGCGCCTCGGCGGCGAGGATGCGCAGCACGTGCAGGGCGTCGAGCTCGCGCTGACCGCGGTCGAGCGCGTACTTTCCGGCACGCTGCAGCAGCTCCTGCGTGCGCGCGCCGAGGAACCGGCTGAGGTCGATCGAACGCTCCTCACGGGCGCGCTCACCTGCGAGGTAGCGCGCCAGGAAGTCGTCGAACGCGCTGCCATCGCCGGCCTGGGAGCTGAAGTCTTCGGGCATTCCATCTCTCCTGAAACTTGAGTGGATACGCATCAAGTTTGGAACTTGACACAAACGATGTCAAGTTCAACGAGAGCGATCCGCAGATATTCCCCCGTCGAGGGAAGGACCGAGCACGACCGATCCCCGGCCTCATGTCGGTGCCCGCACGTAGCCTGCCCACGAGGCGACGAGCGAAAGGGAGAACCATGGACTGGAAGATCGAGCTCATCTTCGTGCCGGTCACCGATGTCGACCGGGCGAAGGAGTTCTACGAGAGGATCGGCTGGAACGTCGATCACGATCAGACACCGTTCGACGGGCTGCGCTTCGTGCAGGTGACGCCACCGGGGTCCGCGTGCTCGATCGCCTTCGGCACCGGTCTCGGCAACACGCTGGAACCGGGGCAGCAGAACACCGTCCAGCTCGTCGTCCCGGACGCCGACGAGGCGCTCGCACACCTGCGCAGCGTGGACGTGGCCGCGCGCGGTGTGGACGAGCAGGCGTGGGGCCGCTTCGTTCAGTTCGACGACCCCGACGGCAACACCTGGACGCTGCAGCAGCTGCCCGTACGGTAGCCGCACTGCCGCAACAGCCTCGATCGGCTCCCCACCGTCGGGTCAGAACGGCGGTTCGGGTTCTCGGCCAGTCGGGGTGAAGACCGGCACCTGGCGCTCGGGCTTCACGAGGTATCGGCGACCGGTGGGCGAGGTCCACTCGATCACCCCACCGGAGTCGGGGACCTGCCGCACGACCCAGGCCGTATTGTCCTTGATCAGGTGGTGGCCTTTGCAGAACGGAGTGTTGTTCTCCAACGACGTCTCACCCTGGTCGGTCCACCGGATCTGATGGTCGATCTCACACCGGGACGCCGGGATCACACACCCCGGTGCCATGCACCTGTCCGCCCGCCATCTCACCAGTTTTCGCAACCCCGCCGGTGGCGAGTACCGGTCCCGGCCGACGGAGAGCACCATCCCGGTCTCGGGATGGGTCAGCACCCGCATCCACTTGGCATCGCCACCACACAGTTCCCGTGCCCGTGAGAGCGGGATCGGACCGACCCCTTCCACCACCGGCAGATCCCCCACCCCACCGGCTACACCCGGCCCCGCGAGACCGCCGCCCGATCCCGGGACCACCTCGGCATCCGCATCGGCCGAATCATCGGGTGCACCGGCACCGGGATCGACGCCTCCGGTCGGATCCAGCAGCGACAGCGCCGGGACGGTCACCACGACCTGCGCCCGGATTCCGGACGCCGACGCAAGGGTGTTCTCGGTGGTGCCGTCGATGAGCAGGTCACAGACCACATCGGCGCGGATCTGATCCAACGTGCGCTCATCCCCCGCCGCCTTGATCGCCTTGGCCATCACGGTGGCACGGTGGTCGATCGCATGCAGCTCCACCAGCGGGGCACGCAGCAACAGATCGCCCATCCCGTCCGCCACCGGCTGCACCGCCATCCGCCGACCCGCCGCCGCAACCCGGTACCGGTCCTCCAACGTCTGCGCCTGTGCCCTGGTGATCCGGTCCCGCAAGGCCCGCCGGAACGTGCTCACCGGCTCTGCCTCCGCCAACCCGACCGCCTCGTCCACCAGACCCTCCCGCACCTGCGGTGGGGCCTCGTCCAGCAGATCCACCAGGATCTCGGCATGCTTCTCGGTGATCCGCCCGCCTGCCAACGCATCCCACGCCCCCGGATACCGGCGCACCAGCCCCTCAGCCAGCACGATCAACCGCCCCGCCGCGTACTCGGTGATCCGCATCGCCGCCGCCAGCTCCAGCCGGATCGACCGCTCGACCAGCTCCACCTCACCCGCCCCGAACCGCACCGCGTCGGCCACCAGATCCCGCCGCATCGCATCCACCCGCGACAACCGCTGCGCCGCGAACACCGACACCATCGTCGACGCTTCCAGCACCAGATCGACGCCATCGGGCGCCGGCGGCAGATGCCGCTCAAACTCCGGGTCATCAAGACTGTCGATCATAGTCCGAGTTTAGAACATACATTCGAGCGATGCAAGGCTCAAAAACACATCTGATCTGGATGTTCCCTCGTGATCATCACCTATCACAACCCTCCGACACCGCTCAGTCGAGTCCGGCTCAGGCGGGCCACAGAATCACACCTCGGCGAATGCTTTCACGACGGATCCCGCCTCAAGCGAGCATCCCCGCGATCCACAGCGCTGCTGCCAGCAGCGCGAAAGCGCACCCCGTGACCGCGAAGATCGTCATGCGCTACGGCATTCCACGACTCCACGAGCGACCGCGCGTGGCGGACAGATCCGGCGACGGCACCAGCCAGACGCGCACGATGGCCCCGTACACGCACCTGCTGCCCCGGTGGACGCCGGCGGCCGGCATCCTCTCGTCGTGATCGGATGCCGGCCGCAGAAGTCGTACGTCAGTCGCGCCCACCCGGCGGCCCCACGAGCAGCAGCACGGCGAACAACGCGACGACGGCGAGCGCGATGAGCGCGCCGAGCACCCACGGCCGACGCAGGAACCAGCGCATCACGCGGTCGTACCAGCGATCGTCACGCGGATCGTCCGTGGCCTCGAGCCGCCAAGCCCCCGCCAGCAGACCCGACCGCTGCAGCCAGATCTCGGCGGGGACGGTGGCGTAGGGCACGATGGCGCTCACGAGCGCGACGACGGTGGGCCACGCGCGCCAGCGGTTGTTGAGGGCGACGAGGATCGCGGTGGCGCCGTACGAAAGGAAGACGAAGCCGTGGATGCCGCCGCCGATCGTGACACCGAGCGCCCAGCCGGTCGCGGCGCGGACGATCAGCCCGGCGATGAGGAGCGTCCACGAGATCGCCTCGGCGATCGCGAGCGCGCGGAAGAGGGAATGAGGGTTGCGGAACACACCTTCAGCCTAGCTGAAAGTGCTTCAGGCTTCCTGAAGGTCAGCCATGCGGAGGATCCCCCACCAACTGGATCGTCGACCTCAGCCGCGCTCGAGGCCGAATGGCTCCTCGTGCAGCCCTTTGAGCGCCGCGGCCAGCTCGGGAGCACCCGACGCGAGCCCGGCGTCGAGGGCGGCGAGCTTCTGCTCCGCGGCCTGCAGCACCTCGCCGCCGCGTGCGGTCACCCGAAGGTCGGATGCCGCGCCGGCGTGCGCCGTCGCGTCGGCGACGAGACCGTCGGCCACGAGCGACTGCACGGCGGTGTGCGCGGACTGCACAGTGACCTGCGAGCGCCGCGCGAGCTCGCTGAACGAGATGCCCGGCGTCGAGCGGATATGCGCGAGCAGACCGTACTTGCGCGTGGTCAGCCCGAGGTCGCGCAGTTGGCCACCGAGGTGCGCATCCCACACGCTCGCCACGGTCAGAAGCGAGATGACAGGACTGAAGGGACGCTCGGACGACACGCGCTTCATGCTAGCCCCGCTACCGTGGGACGGTGACGTTCCCGCCTGACGACCTGCGCCGCTGGCCCGATGTCGAGGCGCCGGATCTCGTCGCGGTGGATGCCGCCGACCGGCTGATCCTCGACGAGTCGGCCGCCGCGCGCGCGGCGCTGCCGGCACGCAAGCTGGTCGTGATCGGCGACGCGTACGGCGCGCTGACACTGGGCGCGGCGTCGGCCGGTGGCCGCGGCATCCGCGTCCACCAGGATCCGCTCACCGGCGAACGCGCGCTTCAGGCCAACGCCGAGCGCCATGGACTCGGGGATGCCTTCACGTCGATGCCGCTGGACGCGGCCCTCGTGCAGGGCGCCGGCGTCGTGCTGCTGCGGCTCCCCCGCGCCCTGGACGCCCTGCGCGACGTCGCCGGCCTGATCGCGGCGCACGCTTCGCGCGACGTCGTGGTCTTCGCCGGCGGGCGCCTCAAGCACATGAGCCTCGCGATGAACGACGTGCTCGGCGCGGACTTCGCGCGCCTGGATGTCACCCACGCCCGTCAGAAGTCCCGCGTGCTCGTGGCGCGCGAACCCGGCGCCGGGCGCGATCCGCAGCCGGCACGCGAGACCCACGGCGACCTGGCGGTCTGCGCGTACGGCGGCGCCTTCGCGGGAGCGGCGATCGACATCGGCACGCGCCTCCTGCTCGAGCACCTGCCGGCGTCCGTCGCGACGGACGGCACCGTCATCGACCTCGCGTGCGGCACCGGGGTGATCGCGACGACACTGGCCCTGCGGCATCCTGCGCTCTCGGTCATCGCGTGCGACCAGTCGGCGGCAGCGGTCGCCTCGGCACGCGCGACGGCGCAAGCGAACGGCGTCGGGGACCGCGTCGAGGTCGTGCGCGATGACATGCTGCGCGCGCAGCCCGACCGCTCGGCGGCCTTCATCGCACTCAACCCGCCGTTCCATTCGGGCGCCGCCGTGCACGAGGGGATCGCGCCGCGCATGTTCGCCGAGGCGGCCCGTGTGCTGCGGCCGGGCGGCGAGCTGTGGACCGTGTGGAACTCGGGTCTGCGCTACCGGCCGGCGCTCGAGCAGTTCGTCGGGCCGACGCGTCAGATCGCCCGCAACGCGAAGTTCACGGTCACCGCCTCGACGCGCCGCTGAGATGGTGGATGCCGGGCGCCCGGCATCGACCATCCCTTCGTCCTCTCAGCTCGCGGGGATGACGTTCCGCTGCGCGAGGTCGCCCAGCCAGCCGAGGCTCGGCTTGGGGGTGCGCGCGAACGTGTCGTGGTCGACCGCGATCAGCCCGAACGTGGGCCGGAACGAGCCCCACTCGTAGTTGTCGAGCAGCGACCAGTGCAGGTATCCGCGCACGTCGCAGCCGTCGGCCATCGCCGCGGCCATCCCCTCCAGCGCGCCCGTCGTGTAGTCGATGCGGCGGGCATCGTCCGAGGTGGCCATGCCGTTCTCGGTGACGATCATCGGGATGCCGCCGGTCACCTCACGGGTGTGGCGGAGCGCCTGGCCGAGGGCTTCGGGGTAGTACTCCCAGCCGGTGAGCGTGCGCTCCGTGCCTTCGGGCCACTCCTGCGGTCCGTAGCCGAGCTCGTCGTCCGTCGGGCCGATGACCGTGCGCAGGTACGACTGCACGCCGATGAAGTCGTCATGGCGCGACTGCTCGAGGAAGAAGTCCTCCCGCCAGTACTGCCACTCGTCGCGCTGCGACTCCCACCCGGGCACCGCCTGGAACACCTGGTTGGCCACGGTCCAGCCCGAGCGGATGCCGCCGACCCCGCGCAGCACCTCGGTCGAGGCGTGGTGCGCGTCGGCGATCGCGCGCGCGACGAACGGCGACGGGCCGGGGAAGTTGACGCCGTTCTCGGTGTCGATGCGCGCCTCGGTCTGGTTCACCATCATGTTCGGCTCGTTGATCGTGACGACGAGGTCCACGTCGCCGAGGATCGTCGCCGCGATCTCGGTGAAGCGCCGGAACCGGTCCGTGCTCTGCTCGGCGTACCACCCGCCCGAGTGATCCCACCACCGCGGGAAGGTGAAGTGGTGGAGCGTGACGATCGGCTGCACGCCGTGGTCGCGGCAGGTGTCGATCATGCGCCGGTAGTGCGCGAGCTGCGCGCGCGACACCACGCCCTCCTCGGGCTCGATGCGCGACCACTCCAGCGAGAACCGGTACGCGGTGAGTCCCGCTTCCGCCAGCAGCGCGATGTCTTCGGGATACCGGTGGTACGAGTCGCAGGCGTCGCCGGAGGGCTCCGGGATCTGCGTGCCCGGTGCGTACTCGTTCTCCCAGTGCCCGGTGTTGACGTTGCCGCCCTCGATCTGGTGACCGGCGGTGGCCGCTCCCCAGATGAACCCCTCGGGTGCGGCGATGACACTGCTCATGAATGCTGATTCCTTTCTTGATTACTTGATCCCCGTCAGCGCGATGCCCTGGATGAAGTGGCGCTGCATCGCGATGAACAGGACGAGCACCGGGATGACGATGAGGAACGACCCCGCCATCTGCAGCCCGAAGTCCGATCCGTGGCCGCCGGCCTCGGCCGAGAACAGGGCCAACGACACCGGCAGGGTGTACATCGAGTCGTCCTGCGAGATGATCAGCGGCCACAGGAAGCTGTTCCACGACCCCATGAAGGTGAAGATCGCGAGGGTCGCCAGCGGCGCCTTGCACAGCGGCAGCACGATCTGGAAGAAGGTGCGGAACTCCCCCGCGCCGTCGATCCGCGCCGCGTCCAGCAGCGAGTCGGGGATCTCGAGCATGAACTGCCGCATCAAGAAGACGCCGAACGCGCCGACCATGCCCGGCAGGATCAGTCCCCAGTACGTGTTGACCATGCCGAGGTTCGCGACGAGCACGAACTGCGGGATCAGCGTCACGATGCCGGGGACGAACAGCGTCGCCAGCACGACGACGATGATCACGTTCTTGCCGGGGAACCTCATCTTCGCCAGCGCCCACCCGACCATCGACGAGAACAGCAGCGTCGTCGCGACGGTCACGAGCGCGAGGAACACCGAGTTGAAGAACGGCCGGAGGATGTCGAACTCGAACAGCCACGCACGGAAGTTGTCGAGCGTGGGATGCTGCGGCCACCACGTGATCGGGCGCGCCATGATCTCGGACTTCGTCTTGAAGGCGCCGAGCACCATCCAGACGAACGGCAGCACCGTGGCGGCCAAGCCGACCGAGAGGACGACCAGCACCGCGAGGTTGCCCCAGCGGATGGGTCTGCGGGGTGCCTGCGGCGATGCGGTCACGGCATCGGTGTCAGCAGGTCTTTCCAGGGTTGTCGTCATGTCAGGTCCTCTGGCGGAAGAAGCGGAACTGGATGAGCGCGAGGATGCCGACGAGCGCGAACAGCACGTAGGCGCCGGCGGCGCCGACCGAGTAGTTGCCGTACTTGAACTGGTTGTAGACCTGCAGCGCGATCGACGTGGTCGATTCCAGCGGACCGCCGTTGGTCATGACGAACGGCTCGTCGAAGAACTGCATGTAGCCGGTGGTCACCAGGATCGTGTTCAGCAGGATCGTCGGCATCATCATCGGGATCGTGATCCGGAAGAACTTCTGGACCGCGTTCGCACCGTCGATGGAGGCGGCTTCATTGACGTCTGCAGGAATCCCCTGGAGGCCGGCGAGGAAGATCACCATGGAAGCGCCGATGTTGCGCCAGATGGCCATGATCGTGATCGCCAGCAGTGCGGTGTTCGGATCGCTGAGCCAGTTGGGCCCCGTGATGCCGACCGAGCCGAGGATCGTGTTGATGACGCCCGTGTTCTGGTACATGATGCGCCACACGACCGCCACGGCGACGATCGTCGTGATGACCGGCGTGTAGTAGCCCACGCGGAAGAACGTGGCGACCTTGCGGCTCACCGAGTTGAGGAGCACCGCCAGCACGAGCGCGATGAACAGCGTGGCGGGGACACCGACCACGACGAACATCAGCGTGTTGAACAGCGCCCGCTGGAACGACGGGTCGGTCAACACCGCGACGAAGTTGTCGAATCCGACGAAGTTGACGTTGAACGGGTTGCGGATGTCTCGCGCCCGCAGATCCGTGAACGCCATCGCCAGGGAACTGACGAGCGGGATGAGCCCGAAGACACCGAACGTCAGAACGAACGGCGCGACGAAGACCCAGGCGATGGCGGCGGAGCGCCGCCGCTGCGCGGCCAGGGAAGAGACCTTCCCCGACCGCGCCCGAACGGATGTCACCACCCGAAGCCGATCTTGTCGGCCTGCGCCTGGATCTCTTTCGCCGCATCGGCGCTGGTGATCTCGCCACGGGCGACCTGCTCGGAGTACTTGCTGATGAGGTCCGAGATCTGCGACCACGCCGGGTAGTTCGGCGTGGCGACGGTGTTCTCCAGCTGCTCGGTCAGCGTCTTGGTGACCGGGTTGTCCTGGATCGGCGCGTACTGGCCCGCGGCGACGTTCGCCGGAAGCTCGCCCTGCAGGTCGTACCACGCCTCCTGCTGGTCCTGCTCACCGATCCACGACAGCAGCGACCACGCCGCCGACTTGTTGTCGGACGCCGAGAACACGCCGAGGTTGCCGCCGCCGATGTACTGGTCGTTGTTGCCGCCCGGGCCGGTCGGCGAGACGGTGTAGCCGACGGAGTCCATCGTGAAGCCCTCGGGCGCGGTGCCCTTGTCGATCTCCTCCTGGTAGATGTCGAGCATCCAGGGACCCGAGATGAACATCGGCGTCCCGCCGTTCTCGAAGGTCGCGTCGGTGTCGCCCATCGGCGCCTCACCGCGCTGGAAGTAGCCGCCGTAGTAGTCGAGGGCCTCGACGAACTCGGGGGTGTCGATGGTCCACTTGGCACCGTCGGTCAGCTCGCCGCCGGCCTGGGCGTCGAACGGCACGATGACCTGCGCCGGCTGCTCGGTGGGCTTGGGCAGGCTGAACCCGAAGGTGCCGCCCGGACGCGACGCGAAGGCCGCCGACATCGCCTGCGTCTGTTCCCACGTGGTCGGCGCCGACAGGCCGAGCTCGGCTGCGATGTCCTTCCGGTAGAAGAGGAAGCGGGTCTCGACGTACCACGGCATCGCGTACAGGCCGTCCTCGCCGGTGGCGGAGTCGACGGCGGCCGGGTAGAAGTCGTCCGCGTCGTACACGCCGTCGGGCACGGCGTCGAAAGCGCCCATCCCGATCACGGTCGCGGTCTGGTCGGCGCCGGTCATGATGATGTCCGGCCCCTTGCCGGCGGCCGTCGCCGTCTGGGCCTTCGTGATCACCTGATCCCACGGGACGTCGGTGACCTTGATGCTGGCGTCCGGGTTGGCCTTCAGCCACTCCTTGGTGAGCTTCTCCAGGTTGTCCGCGTGCCCGCCCGCCGTCCAGATCTCGACGGTGCCGGACGCCTCGCCCGCCTCGGCCGGGGCGGCCGACGAACCCTCGGCGGCACCGTCCGCGGTGCGACCGCAACCGGACAGGACCAGGACGGCGCCGAGTGCCATCGCCGTGATCGCTGTGACTCGCATCCCTCGCATGCTCACTCCTTCGTGTGTTTTCGATACGAAAGCTCGAAATTTCGTGCCTCAAGGTGAGACTATAGAGCGAAAGTCCGGCGCGAGTCCAGCGCGTGCCGCGAAATGGGCGAGCGATTGTTACCGTTTGCCACTAGCATTTTCCGAAAGTTGATCCGGAGGAACCATGGCAGTCCCGCTCGCCCAGATCGCGACCGAAGCAGGCGTATCCATCCCGACGGTGTCGAAGGTGCTCAACTCCCGGCCCGACGTGTCGCGCACCACGCGCGACCGCGTCGCCGCGGTGCTGGAACGCCACGGGTACGAGATCCGGATGCGGCCGCGCATGGCGACCGGGTTCCTCGACATGCGCGTGGTCAACCTCGATCAGGCGTGGTCGGAGGCCGTCGTCCGCGGAGCCGCGGAGGCGGCGAAGGGCCACGGCAAGGATCTGGTCCTCGCCGTCGAACCGGACCCGGAGGACTGCGACGAGTGGGTCAGGCACGCGCTGGAGCGGGGCTCGGACGGCGTCCTGAGCGTCGTGGCGGTGCCGAGTGCGGAGGCGCGGCAGTCGTTGGCAGAAGCGGGCATCCCGCTCGTCGTGGTCGACCCGCTGCGCCGGGTGCCCGAGGGCACGTACTCGATCGCGGCGACGAACTTCCAGGGCGCGTTCGATGCGGCGCAGCATCTCCTCCAGCTGGGTCATCGGCGCATCGCGACGATCACGGGTCCGCTCGATCAGGACAACGGCATCGCCCGCCTCGCCGGCTTCCAGGCCGCGATGCAGCAGGCGGGCGTACCGGTCGACGAGGACCTGGTCATCCGCACCACCTACGGCATCGACCAGGGCTACGACGCGACCCGGGTCCTCCTCACCCGCGACGAGCGGCCGACCGCGATCTTCGCCGCCAGCGACGACAGCGCCCTCGGCGCGATCCGCGCCCTCCGCGAGAACGACCTGCGCATCCCCGACGACATGTCGATCATCGGCTTCGACGACCTGCCGCACTCGTCCTGGATCGACCCGCCGCTGACGACCATCCGCCAGCCCCTGGCCCAGATGGGCAGCGCGGCGGTCGACGTCATCGTCCGCGTCCGCGCCGGGCAGCACCCGGCGGCGCGCACGGAGCTGTCGACGACACTCATCGTGCGCTCCTCGACCGCGCCGCCGCCGCGGTAGCGCCGTGCGAGCCCAGAACGTAGATGACGGATGCCGCGGGCTGCGGCATCCGTCATCTCACGGTCGGTCAGAACGAGGTGCTCAGAAGTCCCAGTCCTCGTCCTCCGTCGCCTCGGCCTTGCCGATGACGTACGACGAGCCCGACCCTGAGAAGAAGTCGTGGTTCTCGTCGGCGTTCGGCGACAGAGCCGACAGGATCGCCGGGTTCACGTCGGTGACGGTCGAGGGGAACATCGCCTCGTAGCCCAGGTTCATGAGGGCCTTGTTGGCGTTGTAGTGCAGGAACTTCTTGACGTCCTCGGTGAGGCCGACGCCGTCGTAGAGGTCCTGCGTGTACTGCACCTCGTTGTCATACAGCTCGTAGAGCAGCGAGAACGTGTAGTCCTTGATCTCGTCGCGCTTGGCCTGGTCGACGGTCTCCAGCCCGCGCTGGAACTTGTAGCCGATGTAGTACCCGTGCACGGCCTCGTCGCGGATGATCAGCCGGATGAGGTCGGCGGTGTTCGTCAGCTTCGCACGCGACGACCAGTGCATCGGCAGGTAGAAGCCCGAGTAGAACAGGAACGACTCCAGCAGGGTCGAGGCGACCTTGCGCTTGAGGGGCTCGTCGCCGCGGTAGTACTCCATGACGATCTGAGCCTTCTTCTGAAGGTTCGGGTTCTCGACCGACCAGCGGAACGCCTCGTCGATCTCTTTCGTCGAGCACAGCGTCGAGAAGATCGACGAGTACGACTTGGCGTGCACCGACTCCATGAACGCGATGTTCGTGTAGACGGCCTCCTCGTGCGGCGTGATCGCATCCGGGATGAGCGAGACCGCACCCACCGTGCCCTGGATCGTGTCGAGCAGGGTCAGACCCGTGAACACCCGCATCGTGAGGGTCTGCTCTTCCACGGTGAGCGTGTTCCACGACTGGACGTCATTGGACAACGGCACCTTCTCAGGCAGCCAGAAGTTGTTCACGAGGCGGTTCCACACCTCGAGATCCTTGTCGTCCTGGATGCGGTTCCAGTTGATGGCCTGAACCTCGTTCAGGAGCTTGAGTTTCTCAGTCATTCTGATTTCCCTTGATCGCCTCGGAACGCCTGTCGTCGAGGCAGTGCTGACAGGTCTCTTTGAACGCACCCTTGTTGACGTGGTAGCGGGTATGTGCGCTACGAACGCTTGAAGGCATGGGTCGGTCCTTCAGCGCGTCAGACCGCTTCTTGCGATCCTCGTCGCTCATGACTTTGCCGAAGTTCGGATTGAGAGCGCCGCGTCTTTGCGTTGACAGGCGTTCTCGCGTCTCTTCGGACAGCTTGCGTCCGTATGAGGGATGATCCGGCCCGAACTTCCCGAAGTTCGGGTTCGCCTCTCCAGAGTTCATCCCCTTGCGCTGCGCAGACATCAGTGCCCGAGTCTCATCAGAGCGTTTGGTCCCCCAGGAGGGGTGATCCACGCCGGAGCCGACATCTGGTCGCTTGCGTCCGCCGTTACGCACGGACGCTGCGGCGCGCTGTTCACCGGTCCAGGTATAGCCATGGTTGCCCAGGCCACCCTCGTTGAGGTTGAGCAGACGGTGGCCTTCGCTAGTCAGCTTTTCGATCCACCGCCGCTCCGCCTCACCGAGGAGTGCGAGGTCTTGACCTTCAATGAGCTCGAGCGGTTCGAAGTATGCGGACTCGCGGTCCGGATGCTTGCGCAGCCAGTCCGCGAATGGAGTCTTCTTCCCGCTCTCAGCGACCTTGTAGTGCTCCGACTTGCGCCGAACGATCGTCTTCGTCGTCAGCCCTACGTAGCGATACTCGGTCGTGCCCATCTCGCGCACGCCATAGATCAGCCCCACCCACGGGGACCAATCATCGCGCACCATCGACATGAATGATCCAGACCGATTCAGAGCGTGCAGCTGACGCACATATCCATTTCCGTACCCTCCAGCGCCATCTGGCGGAGGCGGATGTAGTAGATCGTCTTGATGCCCTTGCGCCAGGCGTAGATCTGCGCCTTGTTGATGTCGCGCGTGGTCGCGGTGTCCTTGAAGAACAGCGTGAGCGACAGGCCCTGGTCGACGTGCTGGGTGGCGGCGGCGTACGTGTCGATGACCTTCTCGTAGCC
>Ga0160441_100655_pt1 | contig 20773 bp, 12 predicted proteins | sample HID1971K_E1MG_FD_108260 | JGI IMG/M metagenome (GOLD analysis project Ga0160441, IMG submission 108260) | Enriched millipede-associated microbial communities from UW Madison campus, WI, USA - HID1971K_E1 MG | ecosystem: Host-associated > Arthropoda: Insects > Digestive system > Unclassified ... | reverse complement strand
GTGCGGGTCACGGATGCCGCGGCGGTGCCGTCGACGACCTTGGCGATCGTCAGCGACGTCACATCAAACACGTTGGTCAGCGCGACCGATGTCTGATCGTCGGCGTCGGTGTTCGGCAGCGGCTCGAGCGGCACCACCCGTCCGAGCAGCGCGTCCTCGGTCGTCCCGCCCTGCGTCACGACCGCGGTCGTCGACGAGGCACCCGCGTCATCCGACTCCGTCACGATGCAGCGCGCGCCCTCGGGCAGGCCCCGCCACGTGACGGTCTCCCCGTCCGAGATCGACCGTGTCATCGGCCCGAACGCCTCCACCGGGCCGCCGTTCCAGCGGCACGACAGCGTCACCTCGAACGGTCCGTACGCGACCGGATCGCCGTTCGCGTCGACGCCGTCGCTGTCGACGGCCTTGGTCACCGACACGTTCGCGAGATTGAAGGTGTTCTCGACCGTCAGCGGCGGCTGCGTCTGGTCGTCTTCGCTCAGGATCGTCGGATCCGTCGTGACGGTGAACGTGTAGGCGCCGTCCGGGTCGAGCGTCACGGGGTCGCCGTTCTCGTCGTAGATCGCCGTCGCGTCGGCACCGCCGGCATCCGGCTCGGTCAGCGTGCAGTCCGCCCCGGTCGGCAGCGTCGTCCACAACGCGACCGGATCGTCGGCGTTCACCGTGCGATCGGCGCCGCCGGGGATGTCCACCGTCTCACCGTCGCGCGTGCACGCCAGCGTGAGGAGGAAGTCGTCGGTGCCGTAGCGCGCGGCGCCGGCGCCGGCGAACGTCTTCGTCACTTCCAGCGATCCGGTGAGGTACCAGTTCGTCGCGGTCACGGTGACGAGCCCGCCTTCCGCGGGGACGACGCCGATGCCCACCGTCGTGTCGACGCCGTCGTTCGGCGTGATGACGACGGCGTCGGCGCCCTCGGGATCCACCTCGACGACCGTGCACTCCGAACCCGCGACGATGTCGGTGAACGCCGTCGTGAAGCCGTTGGCCGCGTCCAGCACGACCTGCGTGTCGAGCACCGTCTGCCCGGCGAGCGTGCAGCTGACGTCGAACGTGAAGCTCTGGTTCCGGCCGAACTGGTCGGCGCCGCCGCCCGCGAACTCCTTGACCAGCACGACGGCGGTCGCGTCGTACAGATTCGTGTAGGTGACGGTGTTGACCACGGCCGTGCTGTCGGGCTGCAGTTCGGGAATGACGACGGTGCGGGAGTCCTGGTCGATCTGCGGGGCGAGGGCGCCGGTGGCTCCCGGCACGTCCGCCTCGGTGATCGTGCCGTCGGCGCCGCGATCGTCCGTCTCGGTCACCGTGCACTCCGAACGCGCAGGGATCGGCGCGATCGACTCCGTCTCCCCCGCGTCGAGGAAGAACGTCTCGTCGACGACGACCTGGCCCTGGAACGTGCAGACGACGTCGAACTCGAACTGCGTCGGGACGTACGGCGACTCCGACTCGACGAGCTTGCCGACCTCGAGCGAGGCCCACTCGTACGTGTTGGAGACGGTGACCTCGACCGGCGTCGTGGCGTCGTCGACGGTGATCGACGACGGCGAGACGGTCGTGCCCGTCTGGCCGGCGTCGTCCTCGACGATCGTGCACTCCGAACCGACCGGCACGGGGCTGACAAGCGTCGGTGAGCCGTCTCGCGCGATCGTGTACACACCGTCGCCAGGCAGCGGCACGTCGTCGCCCTGCCACGTGCAGGTCGCCGTGACGGTGAAGTCTTCGGGCACGGGGAACCCGTCCGGCGCGACGATCGCCTTCTCGAGCGACAGCGAGCCGTTCTCGAACACGTTCGTCACGGTCACGACCGCGGGCGTGGCTCCCGACCCGACGGTCACCGGCTGCGCGGGACTGATCTGCGGCGTGCCGGTGGCGAAGCCCGCATCCGTCTCGCTCACGGTGCACTCGGCGCCCGTCGGCAGGCCCTCGTAGAGCGCCGGCGTGTCGACGGTCACGGTGCGCGCAGGCCCACCGGGGATCGCCACGTCGACCGTCGCTCCGTTGACGTCGCGCTTGCACGACAGGCTCACCTCGTACGCATACGACGTCGCCGCGTCGAGCTGCGCGGCGGGGTCGCCGTCGAGCTCCTTGACGACCTGCAGCGAGCCGACGGTGAAGGTGTTCGTGATCCCGGCGGGGGTCGGCACGTCGGGATCGTCGCCGACCGTGACGGTGACCGACCCGCTCGACGAGTTCGCTCCGCCGGACTCGGTCTCCGTGACGACGCACACCGCGCCCGTCGGGAGGTCATCGACCTGCCACGTGGGGCTCGCCGCCGTGACGGTCGCCGTGCCTTCGTAGACGGGATTCGGCGTCACGCCGTCGAGCGTGCAGGTCATCTCGAGCTCGAACGATGCCGTCCCCCAGCCGCCCGGGTCGACGAGCGTCTTCGTGACGAGCACCGCACCCACCGTGTAGTGGTTCGTGAAGCCGACCGCGGTGGTCGCCGTCGTTCCGGCCGCGTACGGCAGGACGGTGAAGGATGCCGAGGTCGCCGTCGCGTCCGGGCCGTCCACGCCGTCCTCGGTGACTACGACCGTCGTCGAGGCCGCTCCGCCGTCGCCGGTCTCCTCGACGGTGCACTCGGCACCGGCGGGAAGGTCGCCGAACTGGCGGGACCAGCCGTCCGCGGCGGAGAGGGCGAACGTCTCGTCGAGCACCTCCTGCCCGAGGAAGGTGCACTGCGCCGTGAAGTCATACGACCGGTCGTACGTGATCGGGTCGCCGTTCTCATCGATCGCTCCGCCGTCGTCGACGGCCTTGGTGACCTCGAAGCCACCCGGCAGGTACGTGTTGACCGCGCTGATCGTCGCATCGCCCGGGTCGCCGGTGGCGGCCGGGTCGACGACGTTGTCGGCGAAGGCGAAGCGCAGGGCTTCGACATCCCCGGACGTTCCGTCGGTCGCACCCGCCGGGTCGAACGACACGACCGCGCCCTGCGAGTTCGGGTCCGCGGCATCCTCGGTCAGCGTGCACTGCGCGTACAGCGGCAGCGTCACCTGCCCCCACTGGCCCGTCCCGCCGTTGTAGACGAGTGGCGTGCCGTCGGAGGCGAGACGCACCTGGCTGAGGTCGGCGCCGTCGGGCCCGACGAGCGGTACGGATTCGCCACCCGAGGTGCACGCGAGCGTGAAGGCGTAGTCGTCCGGCGCGGTGACGCCCCACGCGGGGTCGAAGCCGGCCACGGTCTTCTCGAATCGCAGCTGTCCCGTCGCCAGTGCGACGCCGGCCTTCCGCGGTTCGACGACGGGGCTCTGCACCGGAGTGCCGAGCGAGTCGCCCACCGACCCGGCGGCGACGCTGTTCCATGCGATCGGGTCGACGCCGTTCGCCGCCGACTCGGTCTGAGCGCTGTACCAGGGGGTCCGCGTCTGGAAGGTCGCTTCGACCGTGGCATTGGGCTGCAGCGGATCGGTGTCGCTGAAGGTGACAGTCATCTTGAGGGCGCGGACCGTGGCGAGCACGTCTGCCGGCAGCGCGTTGGAGTACGGCTGCCACATGGCCGGCCGCTGGTTCTGCACCTCGTCGGCGCACGAGGCGAACTGGCTTGAGATGCCGCCCGTCTCGTACTGGATCTCCGCCTGGTTGCAGGCCTCGTTGGGAACGACCGTCGAGTACCAGACCACGAACGTCGCACCGGGCACCGCCGCCGCCGTCGCGAGCGATCCGAGGAACGTCGGATCCCACCGCGAGCCGCGGGGGCCCGACACGGTCACGCCCGTGTCGCCGACGCCGGGCAGCACATCGATCGCGGCGATCGTCTGCACCGGGATGTTGCCCGCGTTGGTCATCTGCAGACGCCACTGCTCGACGCCGCCAGGGCGGGTGATCGGCACACAGGGGGTGACGTAGTACTCCTGGCCGGCGTTGGCCGACGAGCAGGAGGACGCTGCCGCGGCGGCGTCGAGGCCCACGCCCACGATGCCGAGGTCGTCGTAGTTCGCGTCTCCCGACACGGCGCCCTCGACGCCGGCACCGACGCCCTTGACGGACTTGACGGTGGAGATCGGCCCGACGGCCGCCGGATGGTCGGTCGTCGACGACGAGCACGCCGCGGTGTCGTCGATCGGCGTCTGCGGCTGCGCCTGCGTCGTGTAGTCGCAGGTGTCGAAGTAGCGATCCGAGGTCACGTCCACCGTGTTCAGCACGTCTGTTCCCGGGGCGACCGGCGTCGGCTCCTGCCGGAAGATGAGCGACGCCGTGATGACGAGCTCGTCTCCCGGCGACAGCACGAAGCCGGTCGGGAAGGTGAACGTGATCAACCCGTCGGCATCCATCGCGCCCGAGAACGGGTCGACGGCGGCGCCGTTCAGGGTCGCGGTGTAGATCGGCGTCGTATCGTCGACGGCGCGCGTCGGCTGCACGAGCATGGGCCCGTCGGCATCCGTCTGCACCTGATCCGTGACGGTCAGGCCGGTGATCGGCCACTGCCCCGTGTTCTCCACCGTGATCCGGTAGGGGATCTCCTCGCCCGGGAAGAACGTGTCCTGGTTGGCGCCGGCGGCCTCACGGCCGTGCACCTTGCTGACCGAGACGGCGTTGTCGACGTGTGTGAGACGCGTCGTCGCGGTGGCGATGTCGATCGCGGTGTACGGCACGCCCTCGATGAAGCTCCACGAGCCCTGAGCGAAGGCGGTGACGGTGTCGGTGAAGACACCCGCCGTGCTCTCCCCGGGCGCGGGCGCGAGACCCGGGCGGTCGGAGGGCACCTCGGTGTCGACGCCGTCGGGCGTGCCGTCGTACACGAGGAACTCACGCCGATCGGCGGAGAACTCGGTCGAGATCAGCGGGTTCGTCGGCCGCTCCCAGTGGGTGCTGCCGACCGTGCGGTAGGTGAACCGCAGCCCGCGCACGTCGGCGTCGGCGACGCTGAGGGATGCCGCGAGCTGCGCAGCCGTCACCGTGCCACCCGGGGCGGGGGCGGTGATCCACGCGCCCTCGACCCAGCAGGCGCTCAGATCGATGTCGCCGGCACAGCGGCCGACGAGCACTCCGGCCTCGAGCGAGAAGTCGACGCCGACCAGCGCGTCGGCGCGGATCTCCTGAATGGGGCTCGGCAGCGCGACGTCACGGAAGCCGCCGAAGTCGAAGGCGTTCCAGAACGTCGCGCGCGCATCGGTGAGCGTCAGGATCGTCGACGGGATCGTGCCCGTCGGCTGCCCTGTGATCGTGACGACGTAGTCGTCGGGCGAGTCGACCTCGGATCGGGTCGCCGGGTCGATGCTCTTCGTCGTCTCGACCCCGTAGGTGCCGGCGACGATCTGCAGTTCGTCCTGCGCGATATCGGTCGCCGTCTCCGTGCCGGGGATGCCGGGCCGGGTCTCCGTCACGATGGCGTGGTTGACGATCGGGGTGCCGCCGGTCTCGGTGACGGCGGTCGCCGGGTCGGACCGCAGGAACTTGCGCATCTGGAACTCGAGCCGGATGTCGCTCGTCGACCCGGCGGCGATCAGTGTCGCGTACGTGCCGTCGGGGTTCACGGCGCCCGAGTGCTCGACGCGGATGCTCGTGACATCCGCGAGCTGCGTCGACGTGAGCGCCTGCGCCTCCGCGATCGTGAACTCGGTCTGCCCGCCCACCGACGGCGAGAGGTGCACGCGCGAGAGCTCGGGGTCTGCGCCGCTCGGGACGGTGATGCTCACGATCCCGTACAGGTTGAACTGGTCGAACATGTTCGCCGCGACGGCCGGGTCGGGGTCTTCGATCGACATGGTGCCGACACGCACGGCCGTGTTCGTCGCGCGCAGCAGAGCCGTCACACCGGGAAAGTCGGCGGCGGGGGTGACGGCCGGCGGCAGCGGCAGGAAGTCGACGTCGGCGCTGTCGTTCCACGGGTCGCCGGCGCTCGGGTCGTAATTGACGAAGCGCTTCTCGAGCGTCGCGTCCATCGGCTCATCCACGATCGTGATGTCGGCGCCGTCGCTGCCGGGGTAGGTGTCGGTCGCGTTCTCGCCCAGAGAAGCCACCTCGTTGTGCACGAGGCCGGGGGTGCCGGTGTTGTACCCGTACGTGTGCGCCGTGCCGAGAGCGGGCTGCGTCGGCACCGACCGCAGGTAGTTGCGCAGCTGCAGTCGCAGGGTGAGGTCACGGTTCGCGGCGGACGTCTCGGCGACACCGGATCCGACGGCGATGCCGGATCCGAGCGGGAGCGGGGTGGCCGCGATGACGGCCGCGCGGTCGGGTCGCTCACTGAAGACGAACCGGACACCGATCGTGTCGCCGCGCTCCTCCGCCGTCAGCGTGTACTGCGGGAACTCTCCGGCGCACGGCGCCGCAACGCTGCAGGTGCTGATCGGCTCCCACTGCTGCGAGTCGGCACTGAAGCGCTGCGCGTACACCTGGTCGTACAGGATGCCGGGGTCCATCGCGGGAGTGATGGCGTCGATCGAGGCGAGGTCGAACGCGTCGAAAGCCGAGTCGGCGATGTCGATCGTGTCGGCATCCGCCATATCGGTGATCGTCATCGTGTCCATCGGGATGCCCGCCGTCCACCACGCGAGGGTCGCGGCGGTCGTCGCGCCCGAGAGCGCCGTGACCTGCGTGGGCGTCCAGGACTTGTCGACGAGGTCGGCGCCGGGCCCGCCGTCGATCGGGACGATGTCGATGGTGTCGCCGTCGGTGTCGGTCTGCGGACCCTGGCCGGTATCGGGGTTGTCGACGATCGCGGCGGCGTCGTTGGGGATCGTCGTCGTCGTGTCGATGTCGGCGGTCGAGCCGCTGCCGTCGCGCAGGTCGTCGCGGAGTTCGACGTCGAAGTAGTTGAGCGTCGTGAAGCCGGGGTCGAGTTCCTGCCCGGGCAGCGGCTCGTAGCGGAACTGCACGCCGCAGATGTCGTCCTTGTCGGCGTCGGGGATCGTGTAGCTCCACGTCGAGCCGGCGGCGACCGGCATCCCGTCGAACGCAGTCCACGGCCCGGTGTCGCATTCGAGGTACGACACCGTCATGGTCGCGTTGCTCGGCACCGTGATGGGTCCGATGGAAGCGAGGTCGAAGTAGTTCCAGAACGGGCTGAGGCCGGCGGAGGGATCGGCCGGGTCCTGCACGACGAGGTAGTTGGCGCCGGTCGTCGAGTCGGGACGCACGGTGCCCGTGAGCTGTACGAGAGTCGACGAACCCGGCACGTTGTAGACCGAATCCTTGACGATGTCCTTCTCGACGTCGGGGTAGACCCGCGCGGGGGTGCGCGTGATGTCGGCGCTGTCGTCGGCCTCGGCGGTCTCGCCGTCGGCATCCGTCACGGTCGTGTCGACGGTGTTCGTCGTCGTCACGGGGTCATCGCCCGTGACCGGCTGCGCCGTGACGTCGTAGGGGAGTGTCGCGTATGCGTTCGCGAGGATCGGCCCCGTGAACGTGATCGTGAAGCCGACGACGTCTTCGGGGTGCGAGCTCGCGGGAATCGTGTCGAGGTCGCCCGGGGCCGTGCCGGTGAGGGTCTCGTCCGAGCCGTCCGCGTAGTCGTACGTGATCGAGACCCCCGTGGCGTTCCGCGGCCAGCTCACGCTTGCATCGTCGAAGCCCTCGAAGGTCAGGCCCTGGGCCGCGAAGTCGTCGCCGCCCGCGCCCGGGTCGGCGATCGTCATCGACGTCACGTCCTTGCCGCCGTTGTCGACGCGCAGGTTCGCCGTCGTCGATTGACCGGGCAGCAGGGTGTTGGTCGTGTAGCCCTTGTCGACGGCGACCGACGGCGGCACGTTGTCGATCACGACGTCGGCTTCCGCCGCGTCGCTCGCCGTCCGACCCTCGACGTCGACCGTCGCGTCCACGACGTTGTGGACAGTGAGCGGCTGGTTCGGGGGCAGGTCGTCGACGAGGTCGTTCGTGACGGTGTCGACGCCGATCGAGGCGTAATCGGCGGGCCCGGTCGCAGGCGGCAGCTGGGTCCCGGGGACCGAGTTGCTGAAGGTGAACGAGAGGCTCGTGACCGTCGTCGGGTCGGGGAAGTCCGTGATCGGCACCGTGCTGGTCGGCGCGGCGTACGGGCCGAGCGTGCTCGTTCCCGCCCCGTCGGTGTACGTCACGGTGAACTGGTCGGCGCCCGCCGGGTAGGTGATGGGCCCGATTCCCGTCAGGTCGAGGTACTCGGTGTTCGAGCTGCCGGCCGCGGGGTCGGTGATCGTGATCGAGTCGACGGGCCGGTTCGACGTGTTCCCGCCGCCGATCGTGAAGCCGACGGCGCGCCCGGCCTCGGCCGGGATGGTGCTCGTGGCGTCCGTCGACTTCGTCGCGTCGGCGGCGAGCTCTTCGGGCACGTCGATGACGATGACGGCGTCGTCGGTCGCGTCGAGCGTGTCGGTCGTGAAGGATGCCGTGTTGACGATCTGCCCGAGGTCCTGCGCCTGCTGCCACGTGATCGTGCTGGGGATCACCGCCGAGACGTTGATCTGCACGACGTTGCCGCCGCGCATGCCGGCGCCCTGGTCGTTGGTGTAGGTGAAGTCGACGGCGACGGTGTTGCCGGTCGAGTTGTCGGTGTAGCTGTTGTCGGGATCGTTGACGAGGACCTGCGACAGGGTGAGGGGCGCAGGGATCGCGTCGCTCAAGCCGGCGCCGACGCAGTTGCCGAGCCCCGGTGACTGACAGCTGAGCACGATCGTGTAGCTGACGGTGTCACCCGGCGCGTAGGTCGCCACGTCGCCGTCCGGGGTGTTGCCCGCCGTCTTCGTGATCTGAATGGCGCTGTTCGCATCGGAATCTGAGCCCTGCGCGAACGCCGGCAGCGGCGCGAGAGTGAACGCCATCGCCATCGCGGCGAGCGCGGCCACCCATCGCGCGGGGCGGAGCGTCGCTCGATGCCGACCCGCGCTCGAGACCGCCGTCGTCTTCCGTCGTGCCACGTGTCGCCTCCGTCGCTCTGCGGGCGGCCCGTTCGGCGGGCGCGCCCCCGTCTCAACGTAACCACAAGATTCACACAGGCAACAGTCAGGAATCCGCGTGATCCCGGCGGCCATGTGCGAGCGCCACGGCGTGGTGCCTGGCACCGTCGACGTGCACATCAGCGGCACCGACATCGTGATCGAGATCGAGACCCACGACGACGTCGTCGAGCGTGACGGTCGCCTCGTGATCACGGGCGGACCCGTGCTCACCGCAGACGACCTCCGCGAGCTGCGCCTTGCCGACCAGCGCTGACCTCCTGCTGGACACGAGCGCCGCGCTGGCCCTCGCCCGCGACGTGGACCCTGCCCACGAGCGCGTGTCGGATGCCGCCGGGCGGCGCACCCTCGGCCTTTCCGGCCACGCCCTCTACGAGACGTACTCGGTCCTTACGCGGCTGGCCGGCAGCGCGCGCGTGCGCCCCGAACGCGCCGCAGAGATCATCCAGTCGGTGTTTCCGGCGTCGGCCTTGCTCTTGGCCGGCGAGGCGCTGCAGGCCCCGGCGACGTTCGCGGCGGTCGGCATCGCCGGAGGCTCCGTCTATGACGGTCTGGTGGGGCTCGCCGCGCGCGCCGCCGGCGTCGCGCTGCTGACCTGCGACCGACGGGCCGCCCCCGCGTACGCAGCGCTGGGCGTCGAGTTCCGCCTGTTCTGAATCGCGCGGGCCGCCGCCGATAGACTTGTGGACCATGTCGAAGGTCCTTCAGTCCCTGCCCGTCGGCGAGCGCGTCGGCATCGCCTTCTCGGGAGGCCTCGATACCTCCGTCGCCGTCGCCTGGATGCGCGACAAGGGTGCCGTCCCCTGCACCTACACGGGTGACCTCGGTCAGCCCGACGAGACCGACATCGCGTCGATCCCCGGCCGCGCGCTCGAGTACGGCGCCGAGGTCGCTCGCCTCGTCGACTGCAAGACCGCCCTGGTCGAAGAGGGCTTCGTCGCTCTGCAGTGCGGCGCGTTCCACATCCGCTCGGGCGGCAAGACGTACTTCAACACAACCCCGCTCGGCCGCGCCGTCACCGGAACGCTGCTCGTGCGCGCCATGAAAGAGGACGGCGTCGACATCTGGGGCGACGGGTCGACCTACAAGGGCAACGACATCGAGCGCTTCTACCGCTACGGGCTGCTCGCCAATCCCGCCCTCCGCATCTACAAGCCGTGGTTGGATGCCGACTTCGTCACCGAGCTCGGCGGCCGGCAGGAAATGAGCGAGTGGCTCGTCGACCACGGCTTCCCGTACCGCGACTCGGCCGAGAAGGCGTATTCGACGGATGCCAACATCTGGGGCGCGACGCATGAGGCGAAGACCCTCGAGCACCTCGACGTCTCGCTCGAGACCGTCGACCCCATCATGGGTGTGAAGTACTGGGACCCGTCGGTCGAGATCGCGACGGAAGACGTCACCGTCGAGTTCGAGGGCGGGCGCCCCGTCGCGCTGAACGGCACGCGCTTCGACGACCCGGTCGAGCTCGTCTTCGAGGCCAACCGTATCGGCGGGCGCCACGGCCTCGGCATGAGCGACCAGATCGAGAACCGCATCATCGAGGCGAAGTCGCGCGGCATCTACGAGGCGCCGGGCATGGCGCTGCTGTTCATCGCGTACGAGCGCCTGGTCAACGGCATCCTGAACGAAGACACCCTTGCGACGTACCACGAGCAGGGCCGGCGGCTCGGCCGCCTGATGTACGAGGGCCGCTGGCTCGAGCCGCAGTCACTCATGCTGCGCGAGTCGATCCAGAAGTGGGTGGGCTCGACCATCACCGGCGCCGTCACCCTGCGGCTGCGCCGCGGCGACGACTGGACGATCCTCGACACGACCGCGCCGAACCTGTCGTACGCGCCCGAGAAGCTCTCGATGGAACGCGTCGGTGACGCGGCCTTCGGCCCGACCGACCGCATCGGCCAGCTCACGATGCGCAACCTCGACATCGCCGACTCGCGCTCGCGCCTCGAGCAGTACGCGGGCATGGGCCTCATCGGCGGCGCGACCGGCGAGCTCGTCGGCCGTGTGACCGCGGGCGAAGCGGGCGAGATCACCGAGTCGGCGCAGCCGCAGGATGCCGACAGCGAGGCCCTCGCCGACGCCGTCGAGGCGGCATCCGAGTCGGCGATGTACGACTTCGGCGCGGACTGACCGGCGCGCCTACTCGTCGCCGAGGATCAGGTCTGCGGCCGCGGTGATCTCGTCGGGGCTCGCGACCCGCACCACGTAGTCGCGTGCCTTCAGATACGCGAGGAAGTCGGCGTCGGGCGCGACGCCGTACTTCTGCACGTAGTAGGTCACCGGGCCCGTCCACACGTACTCGCCATCGGTGCGGATCGTCAACGGCACGACCTGCTCGTCGCCGTCGAGGATGTCGACTCCGCGTGCCGTCGTGTGCATCACGACCGCACCCGCCTCGAGGTACGCGCCAACGCGCGCCGCCTCATCGTCGGGCAGCCGCGCCGCGCGGAGCGGCGGGTTCTGATCGGGACCGGTGGGCACCCATCCGGGCTCGAAGACGGAGACTTCGGTGACCATGTCGCTCTCATTCCTGCGGGGTGAAGGTGACCCAGGTGCCGTTCGCGGGCTTGACCGGCCGGCCCGTCACGGGGTTCACGTCGGTCACGATCGGGGTGCCGTTCGTCACCGACCATACCGGCTTGGTCGGGGCGGTCACGTCGACCTTCAGGTCGTTGGCGAGCTGCTGCGCGAACCCGTCGGGCTGTGCGCCGGTGTCGCACGAGAACAGGCGGATCGGCGTCTTGCCGTCCCAGTCGGTGCGCTTTCGGACGAGGTCCGCGAAGTCCGGGGCATCGAGCATCGATCCGTCGCCGCCCTGCACCTGCGTGGGAGCTCCATGCAGGTCGAGCGTGTACTCCCCCGGGTACACGGGCACGTCGCCCGACGCGGCGCGGTCCTTCTCGGGCAGGAAGTGCCAGCCGGCGTCGGTCTTCTCGCCGCGCCGCAGCTTGCGGTCTTTCAGCCACCCTCGCGACACCGCGCCGTCGAGGTTGTCGCGGTCGCGGACGGTGTGGATGACGTCATCGAAGTGATCGTCGAGGTTGTCGGCCACGACGTGCAGCTTGCGTGAGGCGTGCCCCATGCCGTGCAGCACGGCCTCCCGCAGCTCTCGGATCACCGGCTTGATCGACATCATCCCCACCTTCGGCGCTCACGCACGCGGCCTGTGTTCAGCACGCTATCGGCAGGTCCGCTCCGGCGACCATGGGGAGTTGTGCCCATGGTCCGCGTTGATATTGCACACGTGTGTGCACTTTAGTAGGATGCCGGAGTGACCACGACCACACCCGCCCGCAGGCCGCGAAAAGACGCCACCGCCAACCGCGCCGGCATCCTGCGCGCCGCCGCCAGCACCCTCGCCCACGATCCGTCGGCCTCGATCGACCAGATCGCGCGCGCGGCGGGTCTCTCGCGGCGCGCGCTGTACGGGCACTTCGACGACCGGCAGACGCTGCTGCACGAGCTCATCTCCGCCGGCGCCCAGCGCTTCAACGCGATCGCGGCATCGGTGGATGAGCCCGACGGCCCCCTCGCGCTCGCGCGCCTGACCGCCGCGCTGTGGGCCGAGGCCTCGCACGTGCAGCTCGCCGCCGCCCTCGCCCTCGACGACACGAATCTCGAGAACACCGCGACCGCACTGAGCCCGCTGCGCCGGGCGGTCGCCGGGATCGTCCGCGCCGGCCAGCAGGACGGCACGCTGCGCACCGACATCGCCGCGCCCACGCTCGCGCGCCTCATCGAAGAGACGGCGCGCGTCGCGATCACGCGCATCGATGCGTCATCGCCGGTCGCCGCCGACCTCGCCGTCCGTGCCGTGCTGAGCATCGCCGGGCTCTCGTGGCGCGAGGCCGACGCCCTGCTGACCGCACACCCCGACGTCCTCGACGGCGGCGAGCGCTGATGCGCATCGCACTGGATGCCGTCGCCAAGGGCCGCCGCGATGCCGCGCTGCCCGCAACCTCGCTCGCATACGCGACGGGCCGCGCCACACTGGCGATCGCCGAGACCGAACAGCGCCCGACGGTGCTCGGTCTCATCGCGTCGGGGCGCATGGCGCCGGATGCCGGCACCGTCGCCCTCGACGGCGAGACCGGTCGCCGCGCGACCGCCGCGATCCGCCGGGGGGTCGCCCTCGTCGATGCGCCAGATGTCAGCGATCCGGCACCGAACGTGACCGTCGCCGGCGTCGTCGGCGAAGAGCTCATGTTCGCCGGGCGCACCGCTGACCCGATCGCCGCGCGGCGCTGGCTCGAAGCGCACGGACTGCGCGGCCGCGCCCGCCTGCCGATCGCCGACCTGGGGGCCGCCGAGCGCATCCGGATCCTGCTCGAACTCGCCGCCGCACGGCCGGGCGTCGAAGGTCTCGTGCTCGTGTCACCCGATCGCCACGGCGGCGACCCCGCCGCCTGGTGGCTGATCGCCCAGGAGTTCGCCGCACGTGGCCTCGCGGTGCTGGTGATCGCGGGCGAATCCTCGGCATCCGCCCTCACCGCGGCGACCGACCTGCGATCCGCGGAATCGGCCGCCCGGCTGCGCGCCAGTCGCGTTCGTCCCCGATGGACGGTCCGACGCGGCCGGACGACCCCCTCGACCCCCTCGACCCCCTCGACCCCCTCGACCCGGGAGCGTCGCCGATGAAGATCCCCGCCATGATCGCCGCCGAGCTGCGTCGCCTGACCGCGACCCGCATGTCGGTGATCGCCCTCATCGCGCTCATGCTCGTGCCCGTCCTCTATGGCGGCCTGTACCTGTGGGCGAACCAAGACCCGTACGGGCACTTCTCCGAGGTGCCCGTCGCTCTCGTGAACCTCGACGAGGGCACGGGCGAGGGGGCGGATGCCGTCGCCTACGGCGATCAGGTCGCCGACGAACTCGTCGACGGCGGCGCGTTCGACTGGCGCACCCTCACCGCCGCCGAAGCCGATGAAGCGCTGCACGAGGGCGACGTCGACTTCATCGTCACACTGCCCGCCGACTTCTCCGACGCTCTGGCGTCGGCCGCGACCGACGATCCCCGCCAGGCGACGATCGGGCTCGAGACCAACGACGCGAACAACTACCTCGCCTCGACGATCGGCACGCAGGCGGTCGAGCGCATCCGCCAGTCGGTCACCGAGCTCGTCGGCGAGCAGGCGGCCTCGCGGCTGCTCGGGGCGCTCAGCGACATCCGCACCCAGCTCTCCGAGGCGGCCACCGGTGCGGGCACCCTCACCGACGGCGCGACGCAGGTCTCCGACGGGGCCGCGCAGCTCGCCGACGGCACCGCGAGTCTCGCAGCGGGCAGCGCGACTCTCGACAGCGGCGCGGCCCAGGTGGCCGACGGCGCCGCGCAGGTCTCCGCCGGCACCGCCACCCTCGACGGCTACGCCGACCGTGCGGGCGCCGCGGGGCAGAGGATCATCGATGCACTGCCGGCGGCACGAGCCGACATCGCCGACCTCCTGGCGCAGCGGGGCGTCGACCAGGCCACGATCGATCGCGTGCTCGCCGAACTCGACCCGGTCGGCGATGCGGCTCGCACCGCGAACTCCCGCCTGCAGGCGGCGGTCGGGCAGGTCGATCAGCTCGCCGCCGGCGCGGCTCAGGTCGCGTCGGGCGCGACCCAGGTGGCCGAGGGCGCGCGGGCGCTGGCCGAGGGCGCGAGCCAAGCGGCATCCGGCGCCGCCACCCTCGCCGGCGGTGCATCGCAGGTCGAAGGCGGCGCGGCGCAGCTGCGCGACGGGCTCGCCGCGGGGGTCGCGCAGATTCCCGACACCGACGCCGCCACCCGCGACGCGCAGGCGAAGACCATCGCAGATCCGGTCGTGATCGATTCGAGCTCGCAGACGGCGGCCGGCGACTACGGCGCCGGGCTCGCCCCGTTCTTCGCCGCACTCGCGGGCTGGATCGGCATCTACGCCCTGTTCCTCATCGTGAAGCCGATCTCGCGTCGCGCCGTCACGGCGCTGCGCTCGCCCATCCGCGTCACGATCGCGGGCTGGCTGACACCGGCCATGCTCGGCAGCGTGGGCATGATCGCGCTGTTCGGCGTGCTGTCGATCACCCTCGGGTTCCGCTTCGCGAATCCGCTGGGCACCCTCGGCATCCTCATGCTCGCCTCGTTCACCTACGCGGCGATCATCCTCGCGCTCAACGTGTGGCTCGGTTCGGTCGGCCAGTTCATCGGTCTCGTGCTGATGGTGCTGCAACTGGTCACGGCGGGCGGAACGTTCCCCTGGCAGACGCTGCCTGCGCCGCTGGCCGCGCTGCACCACATCCTGCCGATGGGCTACGTCGTCGACGCGATGCGCCAGCTAATGTACGGCGGAGACCTCGCGCGCGTCGGCACCGACATCGGAGTGCTGCTGCTGTGGCTCGGTGGCGCGCTGGCCCTCGCCGCCGTGGGTGTGACGCGCATGACGCACCGGCGCACGCTGCGCGATCTGCAGCCGAGCCTCATCGGCTGACCCTCCCCCCTCCTCCCCCTCTCTTCACCCGCCGAGCGGGCCGTTTGGTGGCGAAAGGGCCCCGTACGCGCGCGCCGCGACCGGCCCGCTCGACACCTCCCGGCCCACTCGGCGAGCCGGGGCGGGGCGGGGCGGGGCGGGGGTGCGGGCGGGGATAGGATGCCAAGACGGTCCGCCGACTGGGGCGCGGGCCGTATCGACGCGCGCGGCGCCCGAAGCCGCACGCGTCGCGCAGCCACGACGCCCCCGGAAAGCGCTCCGACGACGATGTCAGATCTCCCCTCCCTCACCGGTTCGAACCGAACCGTCGCACCCGGCGCCGCGTCGCCCGCCGACCCCGCTGCACCGCCCACCACGCCACGCCGCTCGCTCGGTCGTCGCATCGGCATCATCGCCTTCTCGGTCGTGGCCGGGCTCACCGTGCTCGCGCTGATCGCGGCCGGTGCCGTCGTCTGGACGATCCAGCGGTCGTTCCCGCAGCTGAGCGGGACCGTCGCGATCGAAGGCCTCGGCGGCGAGGTCACGGTCGCGCGCGACAGCCTGGGCATCCCCACGATCGTCGCCGACAGCACGCACGACCTGTTCGTCGCGCAGGGGTACGTCCACGCGCAGGACCGGTTCTGGGAGATGGACTTCCGTCGGCACGTCACAAGCGGGCGCCTCTCCGAGCTGTTCGGTGAGTCGCAGCTGCCGACCGACAGATTCCTGCGCACGCTCGGGTGGCACGACGTCGCCGAGCAAGAGGTCGAGCTGCTCGACGCGACGACCCGTGGCTACTACGAGGCCTACGCCGACGGCGTCAACGCGTACCTCGCCGATCACCAGGGCTCCGCGGCATCCCTCGAGTACGCCGTCCTCGCGCTGCAGAACCCCGACTACGAGATCGAGGCGTGGACACCGGCCGACTCGGTCGCCTGGCTCAAGGCCATGGCGTGGGATCTGCGCACCAACATCGAAGACGAGACCGAGCGGGCGGTGCTCGCGCAGACCTTCACGCCCGAGCAGATCGCCGAGCTGTACCCCGGCTACCCCTACGCGGACCACCCCGTGATCGTCCCGCAGATCACGACCGAGCTCTCCGCCGAGACCGCCGCAGCGTCGACGGATGCCGCGGCGGCGGATGCCGAGCCCACCACAGCCTCGATCAGCTGGACCGAGGCGTCGTCGGTGATCGAAGCCGCGTCGCTGCTGCTCGGCGATGCGGGCGAGGGCGTGGGCTCGAACTCGTGGGTGGTGTCGGGTGACCTGACCGAAAGCGGCCTGCCGCTGCTCAGCAACGATCCGCACCTGGGGGCGTCGCTGCCGAGTGTCTGGCATCAGGTCGGGCTGCGCTGCCGCACCGTCACCGACGCCTGCGCGTTCGACGTCGCCGGTTTCAGCTTCTCGGGCGTGCCGGGGGTCGTGATCGGCCACAACGCCGAGATCGCGTGGGGCTTCACGAACCTGACGGCCGATGTCACCGACCTGTACCTCGAGAAGATCGACGGCGACGAGTACTGGCGGGCCGGCGAGCTCGTGCCGCTCGAGACGCGCACCGAGACCTTCGACGTCGCCGGTGGCGACGTCGTCACCCTCGAGGTCCGCTCGACGGTGCACGGCCCGATCGTGTCGGGCCTCACCGACGACTTCACCGCGATCGCCGACGACCCCTTCACCGGAACGACGGATGCCGCGACGGCACCCACGGACTCCCCGCCCGGCGAATACGCGGTCGCGCTGCGGTGGACGGCACTCGATCCCGGCACGACGGCATCCGCGATCTTCGCGCTCGACAAGGCGCGCACGTTCGCCGAGTTCCGTGACGCGGCCGCGCTGTTCGACGTGCCCGCGCAGAACCTGATCTACGCCGACCGCCAGGGCAACATCGGGTACCAGACGCCCGGCAAGCTGCCGATCCGCGGAGCGGGCGACGGGACGATGCCGGCGCCGGGCTGGGATCCGGCGTACGACTGGACGGGCTTCATCCCGTTCGACGACCTGCCCGTGGTCTACAACCCCGAGTCGGGCTACATCGTCACCGCGAACAACGCGATCGTCGGCGAGGACTACACCTACTTCCTCGGGTCGGACTGGGACTATGGCTGGCGCGCGAGTCGCATCGTCGACCTGCTCGACCGAGCGATCGCCGAGGGCAAGCTCACCGCCGACGACATGAGCGCGATCCAGGCCGACCAGCAGTCGTGGATCGGCAAGCGTCTCATCATGGCCTACGCCGACGTCACCCTCGACGACGCTGAAGCGCAGCGCGCCGTCGACCTGCTCGCCGGATGGGACGCGCAGAACGACCCCGAGTCGGCGGCCGCCGCGTACGCCAACGTGCTGTGGGACGAGCTCGCGCAAGACGTGTTCTCGCGCCGCGACGACCCCGCGCCGCTGAGTGGCCAGGGCCGCCTGTTCCTCGTGGTCGACCACCTCCTCGACGACCCCACTTCGGAGTGGTGGACGAACGAGGGTCTCGACGTCGCGGGCCAGCAGCAGATGCTCGAGCGCGCCGCGACCGACGCGTACGCCCGTCTTGCGGCGCTGCAGGGCGATGACCCGGATGCCTGGCGCTGGGGCGATCTGCATGCGATCACCCTGACCAGCGGCACATTCGGGTCGAGCGGCATCGCCCCGATCGAGGCGCTGTTCAACCGCGGACCGTTCCCCGTCGGGGGTGGGTCGTCGGTCGTCGACGCGACCGGCTGGGCGCTCGGCAGCGGCGACTTCGCGACGACGACGGTGCCGTCGATGCGGATGACGGTCGACCTCGCCGACCTCGACGCGTCACGCTGGAACCATCTGACCGGGACGAGCGGGCACGCCTTCCACCCGAACTACGTCGACCAGTTCGAGGCCTGGCAGCAGCAGCGCCAGACGCCGTGGGTGTTCAGCGTCGACCGGGTGCTCGCCTCGGCATCCGACACCCTGACGCTCCTCCCGCGCTGAGCCGCTCTGACACGCGCTGCGCGGGTCAGCCGCCGGCGGCGGGAGGGGTGCGCTTGTCGTCGGCGAGTTCATCGACGACGAGGGAGGCCTCGTCGATCGTGCCGTTGCGGTAGGCCTGCCGCCCCACCATGTGCGCCGACAGCGGCGCGGTCGCGAACTGGATGAGCACGACAGGCAGCAGGAACGCGGCGACTTGCCACGATCCGAGCGCCAGGGCGATCGCGATGCAGATCAGGATGAATCCGAGCACCTGTGGCTTCGTGGCCGCGTGCAGGCGGGTCGGTACATCGCGGAAGCGCAGCAGCCCGATCGCCGCGGTCAGGCACAGCAGCGCCCCCATGAGGATCAGCACCATCACGACCACCTGTGTGATCTCGGTCATCGTCCGTCTCCGTCCCGGCGCGCCACGAAGCGCGCGATCGAGATCGAGCCGAACACCCCGACGGCGGCCACGATCAGCAGCAGCGGGAGTGTCCGGATGTGATGGTTCAGCGCCATCTCAGCCCCGAGCGCGCACATGATGAGGGTCAGCAGCACGTCGGCCGCGACGGCCCGGTCGAGGATCGACGGCCCCGTGATGATTCGCCAGACGATCAGCAGCGCCGCCACGGCGAAGACGACGTAGATCACGATCAGCAGCACACTCATGAGGCGACCTCCGCGCTCTCGGTCGCTGCGGCCCGGACCGCCTCGACCTGCGCCTTCGAGCCGACAGCGCGAACGATGCGCTCCTCCCAATGCTGCACGGCGCGACGCTGTCGTTCGATGGATGCCGTGTCGTCGACGCCGAGGACGTGCAGATAGAGGATGCGGCGGTCGCGGTCGATGTCGACGATCAGCGATCCGGGGATCAGCGACGCCGTGACCGCGACGTGCGTCATGATCAGGTCGTCGTCGGTGACGAGCGGGACGCCGATGACCGCGGTGCCCGGCGTGCCGGGGGTGAGGATCTGCCACGCGACCGTCAGCGAGCCGCGCACGAGCGCGACGATGAACTCGAGCACGAAGACGAGCCCCCACCACAGGTTCACGCGCCCCGACAGTTCGACCGGCGGCAGCCGGAAGACGCGGCTCACGAAGAGCGCGACGGCGACGCCGGTGAGCGCGGAGAGCACCGTGAACTGACCCCACAGCAGCATCCACAGCGCGACCAGCCACACGAAGAACGGCAGCTGGCGCCACACCGCGGCGAAGAACCCCGCCCGGCCGCTCGGACTCATGGCATCACCCCGACATCCAGAACCCCGACATCCACGGCCCCGGGATCCTTCACGTCCGACTCGTCCTGCACGAGCACGACCGGTTCCTGCAGCGCGTCGCCGATGCTCGCACAGAGCTGGTACAGCGGCCCCGCGAACACCGTCAGGGCGACGGTCACGGCGACCATGCCGGCCGTTGTCGCGGTCATGATGCGCGGGATCACCCGGCGCCCCGTCTGCATCGTTGCCGCGGGTGCCGCGCCCAGATACTCGATGCGCTCGACGGACTGCTCGTCGGCGTGGTCGTCGTCCTCGCGCCAGAACGCGAGGTTCCACGCGCGCATGAGCGCGTAGAGCGTGAGCAGCGACGTCACGACGCCACCCACGATCAGCGTGTACATCAGCGGGGTGCCGACCTCGGCCGCGGCATCGAACAGGGCGAACTTGCCGATGAAGCCCGAGAACGGGGGCAGTCCGCCGAGGTTGATGGCGGGGATGAAGAACAGCACCGCGATCACCGGCGCCGCCTTCATGAGGCCCTTCACCTTGAGGATCGAGGTCGACCCCGCACGTCGCTCGACGAGGCCCACCGCGAGGAAGAGCGTGGTCTGCACGATGATGTGGTGGACCATGTAGTAGATCGTGGCGCCGAGCGCGAGGGGGGTCGCGATCGCGATGCCGAAGACGAGATAGCCGACATGGCTGACGAGCGTGAACGACAGGATGCGTTTCAGCTCGGCCTGCGCGACGGCGCCCAGCACGCCGACGATCATCGTGGCGAGCGCGACGATGAGCAGCAGCGTGTTGACGTCGTTGTCGCGGAAGATCTGCGTCTCGGTGCGGATGATCGCGTAGATGCCGACCTTGGTCAGCAGGCCCGCGAACACCGCGGTCACCGGCGCCGGCGCGGTCGGATACGAGTCGGGCAGCCAGAACGACAGTGGGAAGACGGCCGCCTTGATGCTGAAGGCCAGCAGCAGCATGAGATGCAGGACCAGCTGAACGTCTTGCGGCAGTTCGCTCATGCGCTGCGCGAGCTGCGCGATGTTGACGGTGCCGAGTGCTCCATAGATGGCCGCGATCGCGGTGAGGAACAGGATCGACGACACGAGCGAGACGACGATGTAGACGACGCCGGTCCGGATGCGCGACTCGGTCGAGCCGAGGGTGATGAGCACGTACGAGGCCACCAGCAGGATCTCGAACCCGACGTAGAGGTTGAACAGATCACCCGCGATGAACGCGTTGAAGATTCCCGCAGCGAGGATCAGGTACGACGGATGGAAGATCGTGACGGGAGTGTCGTCGTCGCCGTCGGCGGCGCCCT
>Ga0160441_100651_pt1 | contig 21103 bp, 21 predicted proteins | sample HID1971K_E1MG_FD_108260 | JGI IMG/M metagenome (GOLD analysis project Ga0160441, IMG submission 108260) | Enriched millipede-associated microbial communities from UW Madison campus, WI, USA - HID1971K_E1 MG | ecosystem: Host-associated > Arthropoda: Insects > Digestive system > Unclassified ... | reverse complement strand
GGCCGCTCCGGACCGTGTAGAGGTCGCGCAGGAAGGACTGCGACCAGCGGGCGACGTCGTGATCGCGGACGCGGCGCCGGAGCGCGCGCATGCGACGACGCCGTTCCTCCTCGGGCATCCGGGCGGCCCGCAGGATGGCATCCTTCAGCCCCTCGATGTCGTGGGGGTTGACCCTGATCGCCTGCGACAGCTCGTCAGCGGCACCCGTGAATTCGCTCAGCACGAGGACTCCCCCGCCGTCGACACGGCTCGCGACGTACTCCTTCGCGACGAGGTTCATGCCGTCGCGCAGCGCGGTCACGAGCATGACATCGGCGGCCAGGTACAGCGCGACCATCTCTTCGCGGGGGTACGCGTTGTGCAGGTAGCGGATCGCGGTGCGGCCGATCGTGTCGTGGTCGCCGTTGATGCGACTGACCATCAGCTCGATCTCGTCGCGCAATTGCATGTATGCGGCGACGCGCTCACGACTGGGGCTCGCCACCTGGACGAGCGTCACGTCCTCGACCTCGAGCCGACCCTCCGCGATCAGCTCGCCGTAGGCCTTGAGGCGGTGCGCGATCCCCTTCGTGTAGTCGAGGCGATCGACGCCGAACAGGACGACCGCCGGGTCACCCAGTTCGGCCCGGATCTCCTGCGCCCGCGCCCTGACCTCGGGTCGCCGCGCCAGCTCTTCGTAGGCTGCGGCGTCGATCGAGATGGGATACGCCTTCGCAACGGTCGTGCGGAATCCCTCAGCCGTGCCGGTCGAGTCGTCGGCGCCGACCGCGTCGGTCGACAGCGGCACCCGGATGGAGCCGGCCTTGGTCTCGTAGCCCAGCTGGCGGCGCACGGCGCGCGCGAAGTTACCCGCGTCGGCGACCCGCTGGAAGCCGATCACGTCGGCGCCGAGGAGGCCCTCGAGCACTTGACGGCGCCACGGGAGCTGCGAGTAGATGCCGTATGCGGGGAACGGAATGTGATGGAAGTAGCCGATCACGACGTCGGGGCGCAGCCGGCGCAGCAGTCTGGGCACGAGCTGCAGCTGATAGTCGTGCACCCAGACCGTCGCGCCCTGCGCCGCAACATCCGCGGCGGCCCGAGCGAAGCGCTCGTTGACCCGCACATAGGCATCCCACCACTCGCGGTGGTACGCCGGGGGCGAGATCACATCGTGGTAGAGCGGCCAGATCGTGTCGTTCGAGAACCCCTCGTAGAACAGCTCGATGTCGTCGGCCGACAGCGCCACCGGCACCAGCGCCATGCCGTCGGCCTCGAACGGCGCGATCTCGAGATCGCTCTGGCCCGGCCAGCCGACCCACGCCCCACCGGTCGACTGGATGACGGGTTCGAGCGCCGCGACCAGGCCCCCCGGCGATCGGCGCCACGTGTCGTCATCGGGCGAGCGATCGACGGGAAGGCGGTTGGACACGACGACGAAGTCGGCCTCTGCAGCGGTGGAGCTCACGCGATTCCTCTCGGCAGGCGTCCTTCCAGGCTAACGTGGACCCATGCGCAAGTACCTGTTCGGCACCGGTCTGATCTCGGCCTTGACGACCGGCCTCGCTCTGCTGCGCGGCACCCGCGGCGACGTGCCGTTCACGTGGCGTCAGGCGCTGGCCTGGATCAGCTGGGGCATCACGCTGGCCCTCACGATCGGCACGATCGTCGACACGTATCGGGCCGCTCGCGGCACGGTGGTCGCCACCGATTCGCCCGTCTCGGGCTCGGAGCAGAAGCTGCTCGAGAAGCGCCTCAAGCGCTGACCCGCTCTGCCCGGACGCGTGTCCCGGCATGCGCCGCGGGTGGATGCGCACCAGCGACGGCGCCGGAACCGTCAGCGCGTGAGGATGAGCGCCTCGCCCTGACCGCCACCGCCGCAGAGGCCCACGGCCGCCGTGCCGCCACCGCGGCGCACGAGCTCGTGGACGGCGTGGACCACGAGCCGGCAGCCTGAGGCGCCGATCGGGTGCCCCAGCGCGATGCCGCCGCCGTGGATGTTGACGACGTCCTCGCCGACGCCCAGCTCGGCCTGCGAGTGGACCACCACGGCACCGAACGCCTCGTTGATCTCAATGAGGTCGAGGTCGGATGCCACGATGCCCTGCCGCGTCAGCGCTTGCGCGATCGCGCGGGCGGGCTGCGCATGCAGGGAGTTGTCGGGGCCGGCGACCTGCCCGGCGGAGCCGACGACCGCGAGCACGGGCCAGCCGTGCTCGTCGGCGTGCGCGCGGGTCGTGACGACGACGGCGGCTGCCCCATCGGAGATCTGCGAGGCGTTGCCCGCGGTGATCGTGCCGTCCGTGGCGAACGCGGGGCGCAGCCCGGCGAGCGACTGCTCAGTGGTGTCGGGGCGGATGCCTTCGTCGGTGCTGAGCTGGATCGGGTCGCCCTTGCGCTGCGGCACCTCGACGGTGACGATCTCGGCGTCGAACACGCCGTCGGTCCGGGCGGCGGCGGCACGCTGGTGCGACAGGGCCGCAACGCGGTCCTGCGCCTCGCGGGTGATCTCGAAGCCGGGGTTGAGCCGCTCGGTGGACGCTCCCATCGACTCTCTGTCGTAGGCATCCGTCAGCCCGTCGTAGGCCATGTGGTCGAGCACCTCGACCGACCCGTACGACCAGCCGTCGCGCGATCCCATCAGCAGGTGCGGAGCTCGGGTCATCGACTCCATGCCGCCCGCGACGACGACCGTCACATCGCCCGACGCGATCATCCTCTTGGCGTCGATGATCGCGGTCAGTCCCGACAGGCAGACCTTGTTGACCGACGACGCCGGCACGTCCCACCCGAGCCCGGCCGCGAGCGCGGCCTGGCGGGCGGGGTTCTGGCCCGAGCCCGCCGGGAGCACCTGCCCCATGATGACGGCGTCGACGGCATCCGCGGGGATGGATGCCTGTGCGAGCGCGCCGGCGATCGCGAAGCCGCCGAGCTGCGGCGCGCCGAACGATGCGAGCTGACCCTTCAGCCTGCCCTGCGGGGTGCGCGCTGCGGCGACGATGACGATGTCGTCGGTGGTCATGCGATGTCCTCCAATGCGGCGGCGATGATGAGTGCGGGTTCGGTCGCGGCGACCACGTCGTCGACGGTCACGCCCGGCGCGGTTTCGACGAGCACGAGCCCCTCGGGGGTGACGTCGATCACGGCGAGGTCGGTGATGATGCGGTCGACGACGCCGCGGCCGGTGAGCGGCAGCGAGCATTCGTCGACGATCTTCGCCGAGCCGTCGCGCGCGACGTGCTCCATCAGCACGATCACCCGCTCGGCACCGTGCACGAGGTCCATCGCCCCGCCCGGGCCCTTGACCATCTTGCCGGGGATCATCCAGTTGGCGAGGTCGCCCGAGGCCGACACCTGCATCGCCCCGAGGATCGCGGCATCGATCTTGCCGCCCCGGATCATGCCGAAGCTCAGCGCCGAGTCGAAGAACGCGGCGCCGGGCAGGGTTGTCACGGTCTCCTTGCCGGCGTTGATGAGGTCGGGGTCGACGTTCTCCTCGGTCGGGTACGGACCGACGCCGAGGATGCCGTTCTCCGACTGCAGGACGACCGTGACGCCGTCGGGTACGTAGTTGGGCACGAGGGTCGGCAGCCCGATGCCCAGGTTGACGTACGAGCCATCGGTGAGCTCGGCCGCCGCGCGGGCGGCCATGTCGTTCCGGGACAGCGCCATGGTCAGGCTCCTTCGGGGATCGTGCGGGCGGTGCCGTCGGGCGCCGTCAGGGCGGTGTCCACCGACACGGTGCGGCGCTCGATGCGCTTCTCGATGTCGGGGCCGACCTCGACGATGCGGTGCACGTAGATGCCGGGCAGGTGGATGTCGTCGGGGTCGAGCTCGCCGGCGGCGACGAGCTGCTCGACCTGCGCGATGCAGACCTTGCCTGCCATCGCGGCGAGCGGGTTGAAGTTGCGCGCCGACTTGGTGAAGACGAGGTTGCCGTGCACGTCGCCCTTCGCCGCGTGGACGAGGGCGTAGTCGGTGACGATCGCCTGTTCGAGGACGTACTCGCGCTCGATGCCGTCGGGGGCGAACGGGCGGACGTCCTTCCGCGGCGACGCGACGGCGATGCCGCCCTGGCCGTCGTACTTGCGCGGCAGGCCGCCTTCGGCGACCTGGGTGCCGACGCCGGTCTGCGTGTAGAAGGCGGCGATGCCCGCACCGCCGGCGCGCAGCTTCTCGGCGAGCGTGCCCTGCGGAGTGAGCTCGAGTTCGAGCTCACCGGAGAGGAACTGGCGCTCGAACTCCTTGTTCTCCCCGACGTACGACGAGGTCATCTTGCGGATGCGCTTCGCGTTCAGCAGCACCCCGAGCCCCCAGTCGTCGACACCGCAGTTGTTCGAAACGATCGACAGCTCACCGGTGCCCTGCGCGAGCAGCGCTTCGATCAGCGCGATCGGGTTGCCCGAGAGGCCGAATCCCCCGACGGCGAGGCTCGCGCCGCCCGGGATGTCGGCGACGGCCTCCGCGGCCGAGCCGTAGGTCTTGTCGATCACGTGCACTCCTTCGTCCTGCGTGTGCCTCCATCCTCCGCGCGCCGGCGACACCGCGCGAGCGACTGTTTGCGATGTGGTCGATGTGACGCGTAGTGTCCACATCATGGACGCTTCGCCTGCCCGCACGGTACCCGGGGCACAGGCGATCGGCCGCGCGGCGGCATTGCTCCGGCTCGTGACCGGCGCGGGCGACGAGGGCCTCGCGGTCGCCGACCTCGCCCGCCGCGCCGAGCTCACGCGGCCGACCACGCACCGCCTGCTGGCGGCGCTGAGGCACGAGGGACTCGTCGACCAGGACGAGCGCACGGGGCGCTGGATGCCGGGACCCGAGCTGTACCTGATGGGCACGATCGCGGCATCCCGCTACGACATCACCTCCATCGCGCGCGACATCGTGCGCTCGCTCGCCGTCCGCACGGAGGAGAGCGCGTTCCTCTCCGTGCGGCGCGGAGACGAGACCGTGTGCCTGCTCCGCGAGGACGGCAGCTTCCCGATCCGCTCGTTCGTGCTGTCGGAGGGGACGCGATTCCCCCTGGGTGTCGCGTCGGCGGGGCTCGCGATCCTCGCCTTCCTGCCACCCCACGATGTGGACGCGTACTTCGAGCGTCATCCCGAGCTCGCATCGCGGTACGGCTCGGCGCACGGCGAGCCGCGGCTGCGCGTGCGGTTGCGCGAGACGCAGGCGCGCGGGTTCGCCCTCAACCCGGGCCTCATCGTCGAGGGCAGCTACGGCCTCGGCGCGGCGGTGTTCACGAAAGCCGGCCACCCGCAGTGGGCGCTGAGCCTGACCGGCGTCGAATTCCGCTTCACGGCCGACCGCATCGCCGAGCTCGGCCGCACGCTGCTCGCCCACGCCCACCAGCTGTCGACGCGCGTCGCCGCCGGCGCGCGCTGACGCGCCGCGGGCCCGCGGGGCATGCGAAGTCCGCACGCGCGGACAGATCAGCGCGAGAGGGGACTCCCGACCGCGTCGACCTCGGCCTGCGCGAGCTGTGCTCGCACGACCTGCGCGAGGCGGTCGGCACCCGCGCGACTGAGCACCACCGTGTAGTGGTTCAGGCCCGGCCACCGCTCGTGCGCGATGGCGGGATGGGCGGCGAGGATCCCCGGCAGATACGTCTCGGCGTAGAGCCCGGGCTCCTCGTTCTGCAGGCCGCGCGGCACGGTGATCAGCACCGTGGGCTGTGAGAGGGCGGTCAGCGAATCGGTGATCGTCGTCGTCGTGTTCATGTCGATCGTGTCTTCGACGGTCGTCGCGTACGACGTCGCGGGACGCAGCCGCCCATCCCCCGCCGGTGCGAGGTCGTAGGCGAGGTAGTGCTCGAGCTCGCTCGACCAGTCAGACACGAAGGCGGGGTGATCGCGCCAGAAGTCGATGTAGTCCGCCGCACTGTCGAAGCGCAGATTGAGTCGTGCCGCGGTCGGCCCGAGGATCGCGGCGACCAGCTCGTCGGGGGTCAGCCCTGCGGGGGCGTCCAGCGGCAGTCCGCCATCCACCAGCACGAGCCGCGAGACGAGCCGCGGATGCCGCGCCGCGAACGCGACGGCGACGAACGCTCCCATCGAATGAGCGACGACGAGCGTCGGACCGAGGCCGAAAGCCGCCGCGACGGCAGCGAGATCGTCGGCGTGACCGATCATGCCCGCCGGACCCGTCACGGCGTTGCTGCGCCCGCGACCGCGCAGATCGGGGGCGACGATGCGCACTCCCGGCAACGCATCGGCGAGGTGCTGCCACGCCAGGTGCGACGAGGTCACCCCGTGGATCGCGAGAATCGTCGGCGCGCCCGCGTCATCGGCATCCTGCGCCTCCCACACCCCGACGTGCAGGTCGCCGCCGGCGACCGCGACGAGCTCCGTCCGCGCCCGGCGACTCATCGCGCCGTCCACCCGCCGTCCATCGTGTAGCTGGCTCCGGTGACCATCCCGGCCCGGTCCGAGGCGAGCCAGCCCACGAGCGAGGCGACTTCGTCGGGTTCGATGAGGCGCTTGATCGACGACTCGGTCAGCATGACCTTCTCGACGACCTCGCTCTCGGCGATGCCGTGCACCGTCGCCTGCTCGGCGATCTGCTTCTCGACCAGCGGTGTGCGCACGTACGCCGGGTTGACGCAGTTGCTCGTCACGCCGTGGGGGCCGCCTTCGAGGGCGGTGACCTTCGAGAGTCCCTCCATCGCATGCTTCGCCGTGACGTACGCGACCTTGTAGGCGCTCGCCCGCAGCCCGTGCGCGCTCGAGATGTTGATCACCCGGCCCCATTCGCGCTCGTACATCTGCGGCAGCGCGGCCCGGACGAGCAGGAACGGCGACTCGACCATCAGCCGGTGCATGAACCGGAAGCGCTCCGGATCGAACTCGTGGATCGGCGCGAGCGTCTGCACGCCGGCGTTGTTGACGAGGATGTCGACGTCGAGCGCGAGGTCTTCCTGTGCCGCCGTGTCGGACAGGTCGACGACCCACGCCTCGCCGCCCACCTCGTCGGCGACCGCGTGCGCGGCGTCTGCAGCGAAGTCGGCGACGATCACGTGCGCTCCGCGCCCCGCGAACTCGCGCACGCAGGCGAGCCCGATGCCGCTCGCACCGCCCGTCACGAGCGCGCGGCGTCCGGTGAGGTCCTGTTCAGGCATGGTCGTCCCTTTCCTCGGTCGACAGGGGGTGCGCGGGCTGTGGGGTCCGCGCCGTCAGCGCGTTGCGGATGAAGCGCGCGAGCTGACTCACGACGGCATCGGGCATCTCGGCCGGCGGCGCCCCGTTCTCGTCGCGTTCCCACAGCAGAAACCGCATGCCGATGAGCTCACCCGCGCCCATGAGCGCCCACGCGGTGATCTCAGGGTCGAGCCCGGGATCGACGTCGCCGTCGACCTGCGCGGCGCGCAGCCCCGCCTCGTACCCGTCGACGATCCGCGTGTAGTGCAGTCGCAGGGTCTCCGGTGAGACGAACTCGGCTTCGCGCACGACGCGGTACAGCGCGGGGTGCGCCGCGGTGAAGCGGAAGAACCCCTCGAATCCGGCGCGCTCGGCGTCGACCCGGCTCGTCGCCCCGGTCATCGCTTCGGTCATCGAGTGGCGCACGCGGCGGTTGAGGTCGATGACGAGCTCTTCGAAGACCTGCTGCTTGCCGTCGAAGTAGAGGTAGAAGGTCCCCAGGCCCACGCCCGCGCGCTCGGTGATCTTGACGATGGACGCCTCGTGGTAGCCGAGGCTCGCGAACACGTCCTCCGCGGCCTCGAGGATGCGGCGCCGCGTGGCGGCACCCCGTTTGGTCAGCGGCTTGCCGGTCGCCGAGACCGGCGACTCGGAGTCGGCCGCCTCTGCCGCCTCGAACTCAACCGCGCTCATGGGCGCCCTCCTCTGACCGTGCCGTTGACATCAATTCCGCCGCTCGCGATCGCAGCGCGGTGCGGGCGAGCTTCTCGATCGTCGAGTGCGGCAGCGCGTCGACGAAGACGACACGCGCCGGGACCTTGAACCCGGCGAGCTCTGCGCGCGCGTGGGTGAGGACTTCATCTTCCCCGAGTGCGGCGCCCCGGCCTCGCACGACGAAGGCCACCCCGCGCTCGCCCCAGACGGGGTCGGGAACGCCGACGACGGCCGCCTCCGCGATCGCGGGATGGAGGCAGAGAGCGCGCTCCACCTCGGCCGGCGCCACGTTCTCGCCGCCCGAGATGTAGATGTCCTTGAGCCGGTCGACGACGCGGAAGACGCCGTCGGTGTCACGGCGCACGATGTCGCCGGTGCAGAGCCACTCGCCCGACATCGCCCGCGCGGTGGCCGCGGGGTCGTCGAGATAGCCGGCGAAGACGCTCGGCCCGCGCACCTGCAGTTCGCCGGTCGCGGCGCCGTCGAGGACGAGCCCGCTCTCGGGGTCGGTCAGCCGCACGTCGACGTGCGGGTACGGGCGCCCCACCGCCCCAGCATGTCGGGGGTCGTCGGATACAGGCAGGCAGAGGACGTTGGGCCCGGCTTCGGTGAGCCCGTAGCCCTGGATGAGCGGCACGCCGGCGGTCGCCCAGCGCTGGGCGAGGTCGGTCGGCAGGGTCGCGCCGCCCACGAGCGCCTGGCGCAGCCGCCCGGGCACGGCCGCCGCGAAGTGCGGGTCGTCGGCGAGCAGGCGGTACTGCGTCGGCACCCCCATCATCGCCGTCACTCCGCGGTCTTCGATCAGGTGCAGAATGCGCCGCGGCTGGAACGAGCGCTCGAGCACGACCGTCGCGCCCATCCACCAGGCCAGCAGCGGCTCGCAGTTCCACGCGGCGACGTGGAACTGCGGCAGCATCGCCAGCACGACGTCATCGGCCGTCAGCTGCACCACCCCGGCGAGGGCGAGGTTGTTCCAGAAGCAGTTGGCGTGCGTGAGCACGACGCCCTTGGGCGCCGATTCGCTGCCCGAGGTGTAGATCACCAGCAGCGGATCGTCGTCGCGCACCGGTCGGGCGGGGGCAGGGTCGCCGGCCCGCGGAGGGATCGCCGCTTCGATGCCCGTCGTCCCCAACGGGGCGACCGGCGGACGGGCCCCGCACCGGGCGAGCGCGTCGCGAGCGAGTCCGGCGTGTTCGTCGTCGAGGAGCACCAGGTCGGGTGTCGCTCGGGTGAGCGCTTCGCCGAGCTCACGAGCCGTCTGGCGCCACGAGAGCGGCACGAACGCGATGCCGGCCTTGGCGCACGCGAAGAACGCGACGACGTGGTCGATCGAGTTGCCCGACACCGTCGCGAAGCGATCGCCGGGTCCGTATCCGGCGCGCCGCAGCGCCTGTCCGAGTCCCGCCGCGCGCGCCTCGAGGTCGCCGTAGCCGATGCGCACGCCGCGGTCGTCGATCGCCGTGTGTGCGGGTGCGGCGGCCGCACGGTCGGTCAGCCAGCGTCCGATGGTGTGTGCACCGTCGGCATCCGACTCTCCGCGCGTCGTCATCTCGGTCATGTGCGCACCTCGGCGACCTCTCCCGCGTTCGCGTTCGCCGCGTCCTCGAGCTGACGCAGCTGCGACCGGGTGCGCTCGCCGCGGCGGCGACGCACCCACGAGTCCATCGTGCCCGCGATCCCGCCGGGCAGGAACATCACGACGAGGATGAACAGCACGCCGAGCAGGAACAGCGGTTCCGACAGCGGGATGCGCAGCACGTCGGGCAGAGTGTGGATCCACTCGGCGCGGGCGAGCACGGTCAGTCGCTGGTCGAGGATCGTGTACAGCACACCACCCACGATGGCACCCCAGCGGAACCCGACGCCGCCGAGGACGACCATCACGAGCACGGTGATCGTCAGGTCGGCCCCGACCGAGCTCGGCTGCGTGCCCGACTGCAGCAGCATGTACGCGATGCCGGCGAGCGAGGCGCACAGTGCCGCGACGACGAACACGATGAGCTTCGCCGTGTAGGGGCGCAGCCCCAGCACCTGCACGCGCTGCTCGTTCTCGCGGGTGGCCTGCGCGAGATGGCCCAGCTGCGAGCGATCGACCCACAGCACCACGAGGTAGACGATCACGACGACGGCGAGCGTGAACCAGTAGAGGCTGCGGGTGTTGACGACCCCGACGAGCCAGTCGGGCACGTGCTCGACGGGCAGACGCAGGCCCTCCTCACCGCCGGTGACCTGCTGGTTGCGTCGCACGAGCACCGAGCCTGCCTGCGCGAACGCGAGTGTCACCATCGCGAACGGGATGCCGGTGACCCGCATCGCGACGGCGCCCGTGAACAGGGCGATCGCGAGACCGCCGACGAGCGCGATCAGCACGCCCGGCCAGAGCGGCACGCCGAGGTACTGCAACGCAAGACCGAGCCCGTAGGCGCCCGCGCCGAAGTACAGCGCGTGGCCGAACGAGAGCATGCCCGCCGTGCCGAGCAGCAGGTTGTACGACAGCGCGAGCGCGGCGAACACCATGCACAGCGACAGCAGCGCGAGGCTCCCCGGGGTGTACGTCGCTCCGGGCAGGATGCCGGGGATGCTGATGTTCAACAGGGGCAGTATCGCCATGAGGATCACGAGAGCGCCGCCGACGGCGAAGGGAGCGACGGAACCCGCGCGCCCGCGGATGAGTGTGGGCACTCCGGTCGTGACGGTCATGCTTTCCTCCCCATGAGTCCCGAGGGGCGCACCAGCAGGACGACGGCCAGCAAGGCGACGACGATGAAGTCACCGGTGCCGCTGAGATACACGTTGGCGAACTGCTGCAGCACCGCGACGAGCACCGAGGCGACGGCCGCTCCCGTGAGCGAGCCGAGACCGCCGATGACCGTGACGATGAAGGCGAAGATCAGCAGCGTCGAACCGAGATGAGCCGAGACGAACGTCGTGTAGTGCATCGCCAGCACACCGCCGATGCCGGCGGCCGCTCCCCCGATCGCGAAGACGAGGGTGAAGCTCTTGCGCACGTCGATGCCGAGCGCCGTCACCATCGCGCGGTTCTCGACGCCGGCGCGGATGATCATGCCGTAGCGCGTCTTCTTGAGGAACAGCACCAGCCCGCCGAGCACCAGGGCCGCGGCGATCATCAGCACCCAGTACGTATTCGGGATGCGCGCGCCCAGCACGTCGGTGGTGCCCTTGAGCCAGGCGGGGCCGGCGACATTGACGGCATCCGTCCCCCAGATCCCCTCGAAGAGCGCGACGGCGGCGAACGACAGGCCGACCGTGACGAGCACCTGTTCGATGTGCCGCTCGTAGAGCGGACGGATCAGGATCAGTTCGGTCAGCGTCGCGAAGATCGCGCCGACCACGGCGCCGACGAGCAGCGAGACGAGGAACGAGCCCCACGACGCCGTCCCGAGACTCAGCGCGACCTGCCAGCCGATGAAGGCGCTGAGGGTCAGGAACGCGCCGTGCGCGAAGTTCAGCACGTGCATGAGGCCGTAGATCAGGCTCAGGCCGGAGGCCACGAGGAAGTACAGGGCGCCGAGACCGATGCCCGTCAGCAGGATGAGGACGATGCTGCTCACTGGTGCACCTCCGCGCTGACGCCGAGCAGTCGTGTCGTGAGCGCCTCGTCGTCGAGGATGGTGCGTGCGTCGCCCGTATGCACGACACGGCCGTTCGCGATGACGATCGCTCCCGCGGCGAGGCGGCGGACCACGTCGAGGTTCTGCTCGACGAGCAGGATCGGCACCACGCGGGATGCCTCCGCGAGGGCGGCGGCGACCTCGCCGACGATCTTCGGGGCGAGGCCCTTCGTGGGCTCGTCGACCAGCAGGATCCGGTTCTCGTTGAGCAGCGCGCGGGCGACCGAGACCATCTGCTGCTGACCCCCCGAGAGAGTTCCGGCGAGCTGGCCGCGACGCTTCACGAGGTCGGGGAACAGTTCGGCGACGAACTCGCGGCGCGGGCTCTTGTCGCGCTCGGCGAGGGAGAGGTTCTCGGCGACCGTCAGACCGGCGAAGACCTCGCGGTCTTCGGGGACGTATCCGACGCCGCGCTGCACGATGCGGTGGGTGGCGAGCCCGTCGATGCGCTCGCCGGCGAGTGTCACCTCGCCACGGCGATGGATGAGCCCGAGGATGCCGCGCAGGGTCGATGTCTTGCCGACGCCGTTGCGACCGAGCACCGCGGTGATGCCGGTGGCCGGCACCTCGAACGTGACGTCTTCCACGACCTGCTGACCCGCGATCGAGGCGGAGAGGTGAGAGACGGTGAGAATGGGCGACGGCTCGCTCATGCGGCGGCTCCGTTCGCGTCATCGGACGCGGCGGGGCGTCCGAGATACGCGCTCTGCACGAGCGGGTCCGCCATGATCGCCTCGGGCCGGTCGTACGCGATGATCGATCCCGCGTACATGACCGCGACCTTCTCGACCAGTCCCATCAGGACGTCGATGTGGTGTTCGACCATCAGGACGGTGCACCCGGTCTCGCGCTGCAGGTCGCGGATGTTCTCGACGAGTCCCGCGACGTCGCCCGACGCGACGCCGGCCATCGGCTCGTCGAGCAGCACCGTGCGGGCGTCGGTCGCCAGCAGCACCGCGATCTCGAGCTTGCGCTTGTCTCCGTGCGAGATGTCGCCGGCGGGGGTGTCGAGCTTGTGGGTGAGCCCGACCTTCACCAGCTGCTCGAGCGCGTGCTCGGTCGCGGCATCCGATCGGCGCGGGAAGCGCAGCAGCGAATAGTTGCCGCCGCGCGAGACCTGTGCCGCGAGGCGGACGTTCTCGAGGACGCTCAGCCTCGGGAAGAGGCTCGACGTCTGGAAGGTGCGCCCCAGTCCCGCCCGCGCCCGGCGGGGCACGGAGGCGGTTGTGATGTCGTCGCCGTCCATGACGATGCGTCCCGACGTGGGCCGGACGACCCCGGAGATCACGTTGAAGAGCGTGGTCTTGCCGGCGCCGTTCGGTCCGATCACGCCGACGGTGCTGCCGGGCGCGACCTCGAGATCGACATCTTTCAGGATCGTCGCACCGCCGATCTGCAGGCCGAGGCCTGAGATCGCGAGTGCGGGCGGGACGGGGTCGCTCATCGGGTCACTGCGCTTCGGCCGGTGCGACCTCGTCGGCCGGCACGGTCTCGACGAGCTCGGGGGCGAAGCCGTCGCCGTCTGCCACGAGCTTCACCTGGTACATGTCCTGGATCAGCGCGTGGTCGCCGGCGCGTACCGTCAGAGCGCCCTTCGGTCCGTCGAACGTGAAGTCCTCCAGTGCCGAGACCATCGCGTCGACGTCGCCCTTGCCCTCCGTGATCGCCTGGACGATCATCAGAGCCGCGTTGAAGCCGTCGGGCGTGAACAGATCGGGCGTGCCGCCGGCATCCTGCACGGCCTTCACCATCGCGTCGTTGACGTCGTTGTCGGGTGCCCCGGGGAAGTAGTGGTTCAGGAAGCTGATCTTCTCGGATGCCTCGCCGTACGCGCCGAACGTCGCCGAGTCGCCGAGCCCGGTGACCACCGGGATCGCATCGAGCACGCCCTGCTGGCTCATCGCCTGCCACATCGCACCGGAGGTGGCTCCCGCCCAGGCCACGAAGACGAGATCGGGGCTGCCGGCGAGCACCTGCTGAGCGAACGGCGTGAACTCGGTGACGTCTTCGGCGACGAGCACGCTGTCGACCGTCGCTCCCTTGCCCCCGAGGATCGCCTTCACTGCCGCCTCGTTGCCCTGGCCGAATGCGTTGTTCTGGGCCAGCACGGTGATCTTCTTGCCGTCGATGTCGCCGAGGAACGTTCCCGCCGTCGCGACGTCTTGAGCCGACTGGCGACCGCTGCGGAACGTGTACCCGTTGATGCCCGTGAGCGCGTCTGCGGCGGCGGGCCCGGAGATGAACAGGACCTTGTTCTGGCCGGCCTGCTCGGCAACAGCCGCGGCGACACCCGATGAGGCGCTGCCTGCAAGGATGTTCACCCCGGCGCCGATGAGCTCTTTCGCGGCGCCGACGGCGGTGTCGGGGTCGCCCGCGTCATCGCGGTAGTCGACGACGATCTTCGTGCCGTCGACCTCGTCGGTGCCGTCGGTGGCATACGCGAGCCCCGCCTTGAAGCCGTCGAGGTACTGCGTTCCGTAGCTCGCGAGGGGCCCCGTCTCGCTCGTGATGACGCCGACCGTGATCTCGGCCGGCCCGGCCGATCCATCGCCCGACGCACCGGGCTCGGCCGTCTGCGGCGCGCACGCCGACAGTGCCAGGGCGCTCGCGGCGAGCAGCGCCAGCACGGCTGTCGCGTTTACAGGGAGCAACTTCTTCGTGACCCGCATGTGGGTGCCTTTCGCCATCGGAAGGATCACCTGAAACCTGATTCAGGTAATGCCAGTGTGTTCGGGTCCGGCGTCGCTGTCAAACCACGCGCGCGGAGGAATCGGTCACGATCCGATAACACGCACCACCCTGAGCCAGGTGCATACCCGCGGTATATACTTATGGCATGCAACACGACGACGACATTCTTCGTCTCGTCACCGGCGCCCACGCCCTCACGCGTATCGCGTCGCTCGAGACCCGCAACGAGGCGCCCTCGGCGCAATGGCGCACGCTCAGTCTGCTGCGCCAGCACGGCCCCCAGCGCATCGGGGATCTTGCTGCGCTCAGCCGGGTGACGCAGCCCGGCATGACCCGCCTCGCCGCGCAGATGACGGCAGCGGGGCTGCTCGAGCGCCGTGCGGATGCCGACGACTCGCGCGCGACGGTCATCGCCGCGACGGATGCCGGCTTGGCCGCACTCGACGAGTGGATGCGCGTCCTCGGCGAGGCACTCGCGCCGCGCTTCGCCGACCTCGACGACGAGGAATGGGCGGCCATCCGTCGCGCCGCCGACATCGTCGACGCCCGCACGCGCGTCGCCGCCCCGGCGGCAGGGGCGATCCGATGAGCGCGGCAACCGCGCCGAGCGTATGGCGCCAGCCCGCGCAAGTGTGGGCGGTCGCCTTCGCATGCGTCGTGGCCTTCATGGGCATCGGCCTCGTCGACCCGATCCTGCCGGCGATCGCGGAGTCGCTCGAGGCCTCCCCCGTCGAGACGGAACTCCTGTTCACCAGCTATCTGCTCGTCACGGGGCTCGCGATGCTCGTGACGAGTTGGATCTCGTCGCGCATCGGCGCCAAGCGCACGCTCCTCATCGGTCTCGGGCTGATCGTCGTGTTCGCGCTGCTGTGCGCGCTCGCGGGCAGTGTCGACGCCGTCATCGGCTTCCGCGCCGGATGGGGCCTCGGCAACGCGCTGTTCATCTCGACCGCGCTCGCGACGATCGTCGGGGCGGCGTCGGGCGGGAGTTCGGCGGCGATCATCCTCTACGAGGCGGCGCTGGGGCTCGGCATCGCGATCGGCCCGCTGCTGGGGGGCTTCCTCGGCGAGATCAGCTGGCGCGGGCCGTTCTTCGGCGTCGTGGCGCTGATGTCGATCGCGTTCATCGCCGTGCTCGTCCTCGTGAGGGGTGGCGACGAGAAGCGGACGCCGGTGCCCCTGTCGGCGCCGTTCACCGCCCTGCGTCAGCCGGCGCTCGCGGTGCTCGCAATCGCGGCGTTGTTCTACAACATCGGGTTCTTCGTCCTGCTCGCATTCTCGCCGTTCCCGCTCGGCTTCGGCGCGATGGGGATCGGCCTCACCTTCTTCGGCTGGGGTGTCGCGCTGGCCGTGACGAGCGTGTGGGTGGCACCGCTGCTGCTGCGGGCTCTCCCCCGCAGCACCGCGATGCTGATGGTGCTGCCTCTGCTGGCTCTCGATCTGCTCGCCGCGGCCGTGTTCGTCGACAACGCCGCCGCCCTCGTCGTCTGCATCATCGTCGGTGGTCTGCTGCTGGGTCTGATGAACACGATCCTCACCGAATCGGTGATGGAGGCGACCGATCTGCCGCGCTCGGTCGCGTCTTCGGCGTACTCGGCGGTGCGATTCCTGGGCGGCGCCGCCGCTCCCCCGATCGCGGCGGCGCTCTGGCACGCCTTCGGGGCGTCGGTGCCGTTCCTGTTCGCCGCGGCATCCGTCGTCGTGTCGGCGGGCGTCATCCTCTTCGGACGGCGCGCGCTCGCCCGCATCGACCACCACGAGGCGGATGCCGCCGAGCAGGCGGCCGCAGTGCTGGTGGGCGACGCCGGCTGAGCCGCGTTCATCCGTCCCGTGTGGCCGCGTCGCGCTCGTTTGACGGCCATTCGGGACGGATGACGCCGGCCGGTTCGCGTTCATCCGTCCCGCGTGGCCGCGTCGCGCTCGTTTGACGGCCATTCGGGACGGATGACGCGCCCGCAGCCGCGCGCCGCTGCGCTCCGGCAAAGAAAAAGCCCCGACTGTTACCACACAGCCGGGGCGAGACGAATGAGAAGTTCGCCTATCCCGATCATCGTATCGCACGCACCTGGGAACTGACCCCGCGTCGACCCTCGATCGACACCGCCCATCCGACATGCGAAGAGTCCCGGTCCGAACATCAATTCGGACCGGGACTCTTCCGGTGGTGCACCCCCTGGGACTCGAACCCAGAACCCACTGATTAAGAGTCAGTTGCTCTGCCGATTGAGCTAGAGGTGCGTTCCTGCCCGCCCCGAATGCACGGGGCGAACCGAGGGTCAACGTTAGCATCCTCAGGGCATCCATCGCGAATCGAGCATGCGCGGCCGCGTATCCTTGAGTCGTGACCTCCCCCGCCGCATCGCCCTCGTGGCGCGCGCCCTTCGATGGCGACCTGACGGACGATCTCGCCCTCGCGCTGCGGCTCGCCGACGCCGCGGATGCCGTCTCGATGGCACGCTTCGATGCGGCCGACCTCGACGTGCGCACGAAGTCCGACGCGTCACCCGTGACCGAGGCCGATCTCGCCACCGAGCAGGCGATCCGCGGCATGCTCTCGCGCGACCGTCCGGCGGACGGTGTGCTCGGCGAAGAGTTCGGAACGTCGGGCGACACCGCCCGCCAGTGGATCATCGACCCGATCGACGGCACGGCCAACTACCTCAAGGGCATCCCGATGTGGACGACCCTGATCGCCCTGGCCATCGACGGCGTGCCGCGCGTCGGCGTCGCCAGTCAGCCGGCGATCGGCCGCCGCTGGTGGGCCGCTACCGGTCTCGGCGCCTGGACGAACGTGCCCGGCGGCGACCCGCGCCGCCTCGCCGTGTCGACGGTCTCGACCCTCGCCGAGGCGAGCGTCAGCTTCCAGAGCATCGCGCAGTGGGATGACGTGGGTCGGGCAGATGACCTCGTGCGGCTCAGCCGCGCGGTCTGGCGCGACCGCGGCTACGGTGACGCCTGGCCGTACATGCTGCTGGCCGAGGGGCGGCTCGAGTTCGTCGCCGAGTTCGACGTCAAAGAGTACGACGTCGCCGCACTGGTGCCGATCATCGCCGAAGCGGGCGGCCGCTTCACCGACGTCGACGGACGCGACAGCATCGCCTCACGCTCGTCCCTCGCCACCAACGGCCGACTCCACGACGACTTCCTCGCCCTTCTCACGCCCTCCACCCCTTCGGAAACGACGACATGACCTCGCCTCGCTCACTGCCCCTCGTCAGCCTCGCCGTCCTCGGGACGGCGGCACTGCTCCTGACCGGCTGCAGCGGCTCCGCCGACCCCGACACGACCGCGACGGTGGGCACGACGGCGCCCAGCGCCGCACCCACCGATGCCGCTCCGCAGCCGTCGGCCAGTGCCGACGCCGCGCCCGTCGACGCGACCTGCGAGTCGATCCTCGACGCCGACACGGTCGCCCAGTTCGGCGCGCAGAACTGGACCTATAAGGAGACCCCGTTCGCCGCGGGCGGCGTCACCCTCGATGACGGCCTGCAGTGCACCTGGGCGGACTACGACGTGCCGTCGGGCAATCTGATGATCTTCGGCTGGGCGCCGATCACCGCCGATCAGGCCGCGCAGATGCAGCAGGGACTCGAGGCCGAAGGCTGGCTGAGCGAGGATGACGGCACGAACTCGTACATCACGGAAGACCCGATGCAGGCGCCCACCGTCGACGAGAACGGCTACGGCATGACCTACCAGTTCGGCGACGGCTGGGTGACGGTCGCCGACGTCAAGCAGAACCTGCTGCTCATCCAGCTGCCGCAGGGCTGACGCCAGGGCGCGACGCTCCCGGCGCGATGAAGGCCGGCCCTCCGAGGAGGTCCGGCCTTCATCGCCCTCGCGTGACAGTGACGTCGTGGAGCTGGGGGGAATCGAACCCCCGTCCAACGCTGAGATACTGCGTCTTCTCCGGGCGCAGTCTGTAGAGACGTTCTGCTCGGCTCCGACCTTTGTCACAGACACCTAAGTCGACGAGCCCAGCCTCAGAAGAGTCCCGCGTGACGTCGAGGCCCCGTCACGCGGCAAGATCCCTAGATGACGCCAGAATCCGTAGCGGGATCGCCTACGGTCTGACGGACTTCAGGCTCGCTTAGGCAGCGAGGGCGAAGTCGTTGCGCTTTGCATCGGCAACTATGTTTTTGCAGAGGTCGTTTACGAGATAACCCTGCATCCTCGGCCCGCTTCCCGCAGCTTCGCAGGCGCTGTCGAAACCGATCAGCCCCGGGAACCTTGCGGCAGTGAGCCACTGTCACGCTGTGGAGTTGGCACTCGGATGCCGAACACCCGAGCATCCCAGAATACAGCGCATCACGGGCCCGCGCCACTCGGCATCCGTTCTGCTGCTCGGCATAGAGTGCAGGGCATGAGCGATGTCACGATCACCGTGCGGGGCGAGAGCCAGACCCGCGTCGTCCCCGAGCGCGCGACCGCGCACGTCACCGCCTCCGTCGACGGCGCCGAGCGTGGCCCCGTCGTCGAGCGACTGTCGGCGCTGGCCGTGCCGGTGCGCGCCGACCTCGCCGCACGGAAGGCTGCCGGAACGATCGTCGACTGGGTGAGCCAGCGCGTGTCGGTGTGGGCCGATCGCCCCTGGAACAACGAAGGGCGTCAGCTCGATCTCGTCCACCACGCCTCCGTCGAGCTGACGGCCACCTTCACCGACGTCCTCGCCCTGTCGGACTGGCTGAACGGCATCGCCGGCACCGACGGCCTGCAGGTCGGCGCTGTCGAGTGGGAGCTCACGCCCGAGACGCGCGCGCGGGTCGAGCGCGAGACGGCGACCGCCGCCGTGCACGTGGCGATCGAGCGAGCCACGGCCTATGCCGCGGCGATCGGCCGGTCGACGGTGACTCCCGTGCAGATCGCCGATCTCGGACTGCTGGGCGGCAGCGCTCCCGAGGGGCCGGCACCTCGCATGTTCGCGCGTGCGACGATGGCGATGGATGCCGGGGCTGCGCCCGTCGTCGACTTCCAGCCCGACGACATCGTGGTCACCGCCGCGGTCGAGGCGCGGTTCAGCGCGAGTTGACGCGCGTCACTCGCCGAGCCGATTGCGTCCGCGCATGGCACGTTCGGCCTCGCGCTTGTCTTCGCGTTCGCGAATCGTCTGACGCTTCTCGTACTCGCGCTTGCCTTTCGCGACCGCGATCTCGACCTTCGCGCGCCCGTCAGAGAAGTACAGCTTCAGCGGAATCAGTGTGTAGCCGCCCGCGCTGATCGCGTGCGACAGCTTGATGATCTCCTGCTTGTGCAGCAGCAGCTTGCGCGTGCGCTTGGACGCGTGGTTGGTCCAGTGCCCCTGCGCGTACTCCGGGATGTGCACGGCGTCGAGGTAGGCCTGACCACCGTCGATGTAGGCGTAGCCGTCACTGAGGTTCGCACGACCCTCGCGCAGCGACTTGACCTCCGTGCCGGTCAACACGAGACCCGCCTCGTACGTCTTCTCGATGGCGTACTCGTGACGTGCGCGACGGTTCGTCGCGACGACCTTCTCGCCGCGCTCCTTGGGCATGACTGCACTCCTGGGATATCTCGACGCCCGGTTCTCGAACGTCCCGCCGCCGGATCCCGAGCATGTCGAGGGACGGCAGCCCGTCAGTCTAGCTCACGCGCGCAGCCACCGCCGGATCGCGAACCCCGCCGACAGGGCGGCGAGGACGAGCCCGATCAGGATGATCACCGGAATCACGATGGCGACCTCCGACATCCCTACCCAGTTGGTGATGAACGTCACCCGCTCCTTCAGGTAGCCGCCGACACCGAAGTGCACTCCGGCGACGATGGCCGCACCGGCGAGCACCGACCCGATGAACGCCGCGAACACGCCTTCGAGGATGAACGGCGTCTGGATGAACCTGTTCGACGCCCCCACGAGCCTCATGATCCCCACCTCGCGCCGTCGGGCGTAAGCGGACAGACGGATGGTCGTCGCGATCAGCAGCACCGCGGCGATGAGCATGAGCACCGCGATCCCGACGGCGATGTACGTCGCCACGGTCAACGCGGAGAACAGCGGTTCGAGGTACTGCATCTGGTTCTTCACGGCCTCGACGCCCTGCGTGCCCGTGAACGCCTCCGTCAGCACGGCGGACTTGCCGGGGTCGACCAGACCGACCCAGTACGTCTCGCCGAGCTGGGCGGGCGTGACGTAATCGGCGTACTCGTCGCCGTAGAGCTCGAGCAGGTTCGCGTACGCCTCATCGGCCGACTCGAACCGCACGTCGCGTACGATCCCGGTCAGCGCGGGGCTCGCGAGCCGCTCGGCGACCTCGGCCAGCTGCTCGGGCGTCGCGGCGCCGTCGACGCACGTCGTGACGGTCGAGTCGTCGCGGCACATGACGATCGAGACCTGCGCACGGTCGACCCAGTAGTCCTGCATCTTCCCGATCTGCAATTGCATCAGCATCGCCGCTCCGACGAACGTCAGCGAGATGAAGGTCACGAGCACGACCGAGATCACCATCGACGCGTTGCGTCGCAGACCCGTGAGCGCCTCGGCGAGGATCAGCCGCACCCTCACGAGGTCGGCCCCACTTCGTCTTCGTCCGACGCGAGTCCGAGCCGCTCGGCGACCGTCAGGTCGTCGAGGTCGAGCCCGTCGAGCTGGATGACCGGTGCGTCCACGATGATGGGGCGCGTCGCGGGGCGGGGGTCGGATGCCGGTGCGACCGGCTCCGCGGCCGGGGCGCGGTCGGGTGCGGCCGCCGCCGGTGATTCCGCCACGGGGGGTGTGACGGCGACGGCTGCGGCGATCGAGGCGGCCGCGACGGCATCCGCCGCCGCCGTGTCGACGGCGGTCGGCACGGGTTCGACGGGTGAGGTCGCGATCTCGCGCTGCAGCTCGAGCACCGCGGTGAGCGCCGCCGTGGCGGCGGCACCCCGCTCCTCCATCGGCGCGAGACTCGGGATCGCCGACGTGTCGCCGTAGCCGCCGTGACGGTCGTCGCG
>Ga0160441_100648_pt1 | contig 21152 bp, 19 predicted proteins | sample HID1971K_E1MG_FD_108260 | JGI IMG/M metagenome (GOLD analysis project Ga0160441, IMG submission 108260) | Enriched millipede-associated microbial communities from UW Madison campus, WI, USA - HID1971K_E1 MG | ecosystem: Host-associated > Arthropoda: Insects > Digestive system > Unclassified ... | reverse complement strand
CGACCCCAACCTGCCCGAGCGGTTCGAGCTGGAGTACACCGACCGGGACGGCCAGAAGAAGCGGCCGATCATGATCCACCGCGCGCTGTTCGGCTCGATCGAGCGGTTCTTCGCGATCCTGCTGGAACACTACGCCGGCGCCTTCCCGGTGTGGCTCTCGCCGGTTCAGGTGGTCGGCATCCCCGTCGCCGAGGAGTTCGCCGACTACCTCGGCGAGGTCGTCGACCAGCTCAAGGCCGAGGGCGTCCGCGCCGATCTCGACCACTCGGACGACCGCATGCAGAAGAAGATCCGCACGCACACCACTCAGAAGGTGCCGCTGCAGCTCATCGCGGGCGCACAGGACCAGGCCGCCGGCACCGTGTCCTTCCGCTTCCGCGACGGCTCACAGGAGAACGGCGTGCCGATCGCCGACGCGGTGCGTCGCGTGCGCGAGGCGATCGCCTCGCACGCCCTCGTGAACACCGCGGAGGACTTCGCGTGAGTGACGACCCGCTTGCGGGGAGTCGCGAACGCGAAGTCACGGTTCCTGAGCCTGCCGAAGGACGCGTGAGTGACGACCCGCTTGCGGGGAGTCGCGACCGCGAAGTCCCGGTTCCTGAGCCTGCCGAAGGACGCGTGAGCGACGACCCGCTTGCGGGGAGTCGCGAACGCGAAGTCACGGTTCCTGAGCCTGCCGAAGGACGCGTGGGCCCCGTCGGTGAGGGCGGGTCGGGTGCGGCCGAACCGGATGCCGTCGACCCTGCCCTCGTCGACGCCGCGACGCTCGTCGGGGTCCCCGACGAGTTCCAGCGACTGTGGACCCCGCACCGGATGGCGTACATCCAGGCGGGGCCCGAGGTGCTGCGCAAGGAGTGCCCGTTCTGCGAGGCGCCGCGCAAGTCCGACGAGGACGGTCTGATCGTCTTCCGCGGCCGGACCGCCTACGCGCTGCTCAACCTGTTCCCGTACAACTCCGGCCACCTGCTGGTGTGCCCGTACCGTCACATCGCGACGTACGATCAGGCGACCGACGAAGAGGTCGCCGAGATCGCCGCGCTCACCCAGCAGGCCATGCGGGTGCTGCGTCAGGTGTCGCGCTGCGACGGCTTCAACATCGGCATGAACCAGGGCCATGTCGCCGGCGCCGGTGTCGACGAGCACCTGCACCAGCACATCGTGCCGAGGTGGGCGTCCGACGCGAACTTCTTCCCGATCATCGCGCGCACCAAGGCGCTCCCGCAGCTGCTCGGCGACGTCCGTCGCGCGATCTCGGACGCCTGGAACGTGTGAGAAGTGGATGCCGGTGCCACCGGCATCCACTTTCCACGAAGTCTCAGCGCACCTGCTGGACGGCGAACTGCAGACGCGGGTTCGCGTAGGCGTCCTGGGATTCGACGAGCTGCAGTTCGCGCTCGCCCGACGCGTGCGTGCGCTCGAGCAGGTCGTACACGCTCGACGTGGTGCGGGCGAGGGCATCGGCCGCGTCGCCGGTGCGACGGTAGTGCGCGGTGAAGAGCGCGGCCGTGACGTCGCCGGAGCCGTTGGCCTTCATCGGGATGTGCGGCGTCTGCACGATCCACGCACCCTCGTCGGTGACGGCGAGCATCTCGATGGTGCCCTCGGCGCGGTCGGGTCGTTCGACGCTCGTGACCAGGACCGTGCGCGGCCCCATCTCACGCGCGAGATCGGCCGACGCGAGGGTCGACTCGAGGTCGGCGGGGTCGGTCTCGGTGAGGAACCCGAGCTCGAACTGGTTCGGCGTGATGATGTCGGCTGCGGGCACCACGCGGTCGCGCAGCAGCACCGGGATGGCCGGGGCCACGAAGCAGCCCGACTTGGCGTTGCCCATCACCGGGTCACAGGCATAGACGGCGTCGGGATTGGCGGCCTTCACGCGCGCGACGGCGTCGAGGATCACGTCGGCGATGCCCTCGCCGCCCTGGTAACCCGACAGCACCACGTCGATCTGCGGGAACGCGCCGCGCTCCTCGATGCCGAGGATCACCTCGCGCACGTCGTCGGGGCTGATCATCGGACCGCGCCACGCGCCGTACCCGGTGTGGTTGGAGAAGTTGACCGTGTACACCGGCATGACCTCGACGCCGATGCGCTGGAGCGGGAACACGGCTGCCGAGTTGCCGACGTGGCCGTAGGCGACCGCCGACTGGATCGAGAGGATCTTCACCGGTCGATCATCCCACTTCCCGCAGGCGCGCCCTGCCGCCGGCGGCGGTCACCGCGGCGGCCAGGTCCGCGGCGAGCTGCGCGGCGGCGGGGTCGTCGAGGTCGTGCACGGTCAGCCGCAGCCGATACGAGGACTCGTCGCCGGCGAGCACGAACTCGTCCCCGGGCCGGGCCAGCCAGCCACGTCGCATGAGCTGCTCCGACACGGCACGGGCGGGCACGGGCAGGCGCAGCCAGAGGTTCAATCCGTCGCCCGCCTCGGCATCGAGCCCGTTCTCGCGGAGCAGCGCGACGAACGACGCGTTGCGCGCCGCGTAGTGGGCACCGGCCCGCTCGATCGACGCGGCGGTGGCGGCATCCGTCACCAGTGCGTGCGTCAGCCGCTGCAGGAGGTGACTGACCCACGTGGTGCCGGGAGTCAGGCGCATGGCGAGCCGCTCCGCCGTCTCGGGATCGGATGCCGTCACGGCGAGGCACATGTCGGGCCCGAGGAACTTCGACACCGAGCGCACGAGCGCCCAGCGGCGGTGGTCGGGCGAGATGAGCGAGTGGAAGGGCTGCTGCGACAGCATCGAGAAATGGTCGTCCTCGATGACGAGGACGTACGGGTGATCCCGCAGGACGGCGCGCAGCTGCTCGGCCCGCGCCGCTGACAGGCTCGCGCCGGTCGGGTTCTGCGCACGCGGCGTGTGGACCACGGCCCGCACGCCCTGCTCGAGCGCGGCATGGAGTCCCGCGACGGTCATGCCCTCGTCGTCCACGGGCACCGGCACGGGTCGGTACCCGCCGATGCGGACCGTGTGGATGCTCGTGAGGAAGCACGGGTCCTCCAACGCGACTGCGTCGTCACGGGTGAGGGCCTGGGCGAGCAGCCGCTCGACGGCGTCGGCCGCACCGCTGGTGATCGTCAGACGCACGTCGCGCGCCGCGAGCCCGTCGGTCATCCACGAGAGGGCCCATCGCTCCAGGCCGGGGTCGATGACGGGCTCGCCGTACAGGACGGGACGTCCGGCGATGCTCGCCAGCGCGGGGCCGATGTCGGGGATGAGGTCGGGATCGGGATTGCCCGTGCCGACGTCGCGCAGCACGCTGCCGGACGCGAATCCCTCTTGGGCGACGGGGGAGAGGTCGGCCACGAGGGTGCCGCCGCGGCCGCGGGTCACGACGACCCCCGCCTGCGTCAGCTGCCGGTAGGCGGCGACCACGGTGTTGCGGTTGACGCCGAGCTCGTCGGCGAGCGAGCGGACCGGTGGCAGCGGATCGCCGGGACGGAGCCGAGCGCGCTCGATCAGGTCACGCACGCTGTCGGCGATCTCGGTCGCGGATCGACCGTGGATGTCGGAGGTCATGGCACCGTCCCTGCTGTTCGCCGTCCGCTGATCGTCGGACGCAGACCATGCTATCTTTTGGCCTAGGCCAATGACTGCATTGGCCTCATCCGTCGTGATGACGGCGGCACCCGTCGAATTCCAGATTAGGGAGAACCCTCGTGACCACTGCCGACACGGGAACCGACCGCGTCAAGCGCGGCCTCGCCGAGATGCTCAAGGGCGGCGTCATCATGGACGTCGTCACACCCGAGCAGGCCAAGATCGCGGAGGATGCCGGCGCCGTCGCCGTCATGGCACTGGAGCGCGTCCCGGCCGACATCCGCGCCGAGGGCGGCGTGTCGCGCATGAGCGACCCCGACATGATCGACGGCATCATCGAGGCCGTCTCGATCCCGGTCATGGCCAAGGCCCGCATCGGCCACTTCGTCGAGGCGCAGGTGCTGCAGCAGCTCGGCGTGGACTACATCGACGAGTCCGAGGTCCTCTCGCCCGCCGACTACGTCAACCACATCGACAAGTGGAACTTCACCGTGCCTTTCGTGTGCGGCGCGACCAATCTCGGCGAGGCGCTGCGGCGCATCAACGAGGGCGCGGCCATGATCCGCTCCAAGGGCGAGGCCGGCACCGGCGACGTGTCCGAGGCCACCAAGCACATCCGCAAGATCAACGCCGAGATCAACGCGCTGCGCTCGATGAGCAAGGACGAGCTGTACGTCGCCGCGAAGGAGCTGCAGGCGCCCTACCAGCTGGTCGCCGAGATCGCCGAGACCGGCAAGCTGCCGGTCGTGCTCTTCGTCGCCGGCGGCGTCGCCACGCCGGCCGACGCGGCCATGATGATGCAGCTCGGCGCCGACGGCGTGTTCGTCGGCTCGGGCATCTTCAAGTCCGGCAACCCCGCCGAGCGGGCCGCCGCGATCGTGAAGGCCACCACGTTCTACGACGACCCCCAGGTGATCGCGGACGTGTCGCGCGGCCTGGGCGAGGCGATGGTCGGCATCAACGTGGCCGACCTGCCCGCACCCCACCGGCTCGCCGAGCGCGGCTGGTGACGATGCCGCGCGTCGGCGTCCTCGCGCTGCAGGGCGACGTCCGCGAGCACGTCCGCGTGCTCACGGACCTGGGTGCCGACGCCGTGGCGGTCCGCCGCCCGGAGGAGCTCGCCGCGGTCGACGGTCTCGTGATCCCCGGCGGTGAATCGAGCGTGATCGACAAGCTCGCGCGGGCGTTCGGGATGCGGCATCCACTTCGCGAAGCGATCGCCGACGGGATGCCGGTCTACGGGACCTGCGCCGGGCTCATCCTGCTCGCCGACCGCATCGCCGACGGCGCACCCGGGCAGCAGACGTTCGGCGGACTGGACGTGACGGTGCGCCGCAACGCGTTCGGCAGCCAGGTGGACTCGTTCGAGGTCGACCTCGCTGTCGCAGCACTGGGCGATCCGCCGGTGCATGCCGTGTTCATCCGCGCGCCGCTGGTCGAGGAGGTCGGGCCCGGCGTCGAGACGCTCGCGACGCTTGACGACGGACGCGTCGTGGCGGTGCGCCAGGGAGCGCTGCTCGGCACCTCGTTCCACCCCGAGGTGACAGGCGAGCGGCGGTTCCACGCGCTGCTGCTGGACCTCGTCCGCGATCGCGGGCGACGCAGCGTCGGCGCCGCGCCGCGGAGCGGCTCGTAGCCGGGGGATAAACTAGTCCGTCGGGCGAGGCGTTCACCCGCCTCCCGCCGACGAGCGTATTTCAGGAGGACCATGTCCGGGCATTCCAAGTGGGCAACGACCAAGCACAAGAAGGCCGTCATCGACAGCCGCCGTGCCAAGTCGTGGGCCAAGCTCATCAAGAACATCGAGGTCGCCGCGAAGCTCGGCGGTCCTGACCTGCAGGGCAACCCGACGCTGTTCGACGCCGTGCTCAAGGCGAAGAAGACGTCCGTCCCGAAGGACAACATCGACCGGGCGATCAAGCGCGGCGCCGGCATCGGCGGCGAGTCGGTCGAGTACGCCTCGATCATGTACGAGGGGTACGGCCCCAACGGCGTCGCCCTCATGATCGAGTGTCTGACCGACAACAAGAACCGCGCGGCCGCGGAGGTCCGTACCGCCCTCACCCGCAACGGCGGCACGCTCGCCGATCCCGGCAGTGTGGCGTACAACTTCACCCGCAAGGGCGTCATCGTCGTCGGCGGCGAGGGCACCAGCGAGGACGACGTCATGCTCGCCGTGCTCGAGGCCGGCGCCGAAGACGTCGAACCGCACGCGCAGGGATTCGAGGTCGTCACCGAGGCGACCGACCTGGTCGCGGTCCGCTCGGCGCTGCAGGACGCGGGCATCGACTACGAGTCGGCCGACGTCGAGTTCGTCCCCAACCTCAAGGTCGAGGTCGACGCCGACACCGCTCGCAAGGTGTTCCGCCTGATCGACGCGCTCGAAGACAGCGACGACGTCCAGAACGTCTACAGCAACTTCGACCTCACCGCCGAGGTGCAGGCCGAGCTCGAGTCCGACGAGGACTGACAACGGATGGAGTGGATGCCTCGACCCGGCGCAGCGCGCCTGGCCGAGGCATCCACTTCCGTCGCTTAGCGTGGGGGAGTGCGAACCGGCAGCTCGCGCGGGCCTCTCCGCGTCCTCGGAATCGACCCCGGCCTGACCCGCTGCGGCGTCGGCGTCGTCGACGTCGCGCCCGACCGCTCGGCGCAGCTCGTGCACGTGGGCGTGGTCCGCTCCGATGCGGACGCGCCGATCGAGGAGCGCCTGGCGGTGATCGCCGCCGGGCTGCGCGCGGTCATCGTGGCGCACTCTCCGGACGTCGTGGCGGTGGAGCGCGTGTTCGCACAGCACAACCGGCAGACGGTGATGGGCACCGCGCAGGCCAGCGGCATCGCGCTCCTCGTCGCCGGCGAACGCGGCATCCCCGCGGCGACCCATACGCCGTCCGAGGTCAAGGCCGCGATCACCGGCTACGGCAACGCCGACAAGCGTCAGGTGCAGACGATGGTGGCCAGGGTGCTGCGTCTGGAAGAGCTGCCCAAACCCGCCGACGCGGCCGACGCGCTGGCGCTCGCGCTGTGTCACGCCTGGCGCGGGGCACCGGCCGGCGGCGCCGCGTCAGGACCGCTGACGCCCGCCCAGCGCGCATGGGCCGACGCGGAGCGCCTCACCCGTCGCTGAAGCGCGCCGCCGAGCGGCGGCTGCGTGTCGCTCGAACAAACGTCCGAACCAGCCCGTAGGCTCGGAGCCATGATCTCCTCAGTCCGCGGCACCGCCGTGCACGTCGATGCGGATTCGGTCGTCGTCGAGGTCGGGGGAGTCGGACTGCACGTCGCGGTCACCCCGCAGATCGCGCGCACGACCCATCTCGGCGACACCGTGCTGCTGCACACCACCCTGATCGTCCGAGAGGACGCGCTGTCGCTGTTCGGCTTCGAGTCGCGCGAAGAGCTCACCGTGTTCGGTCAGCTGCTCGGCGTCACAGGCGTCGGCCCCAAGTCCGCGCTGGGCGTGCTCGCGACCCTCACCGTGCCGCAGATCGCCGATGCCGTTGCGTCCGACGACGACGCGCCGTTCCGCCGCGTCTCGGGCATCGGCCCCAAGACGGCCAAGCTCATCGTGGTGCAGCTCGCGGGAAAGATCGCGGTCACCCGTCCCACCGGTCCGACCGGAGTGGATGCCTCGTCCGCGCCGATCGTGCCGGCACAGGTCGTGCAGGCCCTCGTCGGGCTCGGCTGGTCGGAGCGGGTGGCCGCCGAGGCGGTCGAGGCCGCGGCATCCGACGCGTCCGATTCGGACCGGACGTCGGTGCCGGCGCTGCTGCGCCTGACCCTGGCGGCGCTGGGACCGGCGCGGAAGGAGACGGTCGGTGGTTGACGTCCACGACGACGCCGAGCCGGTCGACGAGGCGGAGCTCGCGATCGAGGGCGCGCTGCGCCCCGCATCCCTCTCGGAGTTCGTCGGCCAGCAGAAGGTGCGCGGCCAGATGCAGCTGCTGCTCGACGCCGCGCGCATCCAGCAGCGGCCGGCCGACCACATCCTGCTGTCAGGCCCACCGGGGCTCGGCAAGACGACGCTCGCGATGATCGTCGCGCACGAGAGCGGGCGACCGCTGCGCCTGTCGAGCGGTCCCGCCATCCAGCACGCGGGCGACCTCGCTGCCCTGCTGTCGAGTCTCACCCCCGGCGAGGTGATGTTCATCGACGAGATCCACCGCATGGCCCGCTCTGCCGAAGAGATGCTGTACCTCGCGATGGAGGACTTCCGCATCGACATCATGGTCGGAAAGGGCGCCGGCGCCACCAGCATCCCGCTGGACCTCGCGCCGTTCACGCTCGTCGGCGCGACGACACGGTCGGGACTGCTGCCCAACCCGCTGCGCGACCGGTTCGGCTTCACCGCGCACCTCGAGTACTACGAGCCCGAAGAGCTGGAAAGGGTCATCGAGCGATCCGCCGTCATGCTGGGGGTGTCGCTGCCGCCGGCGGCCCGCGCCGAGATCGCCCGACGCTCGCGCGGCACACCCCGAATCGCCAACCGCCTGCTGCGTCGCGTCCGCGACTACATCGTCGTGCACGGGCGCACCGGGGCCGACATCGCCACCGTCGATGCCGCACTGGACCTCTACGACGTCGACGCGATCGGCCTCGACCGACTCGACCGGGCAGTGCTGGACGCCCTCGTCCGCCGCTTCCGCGGCGGACCCGTGGGGCTCAGCACGCTGGCGGTGGCCGTCGGCGAGGAACCGGACACCATCGAATCAGTGGTCGAGCCGTACCTCGTGCGCATCGGCTTCATGGGGCGGACGCCGCGCGGCCGCATCGCGATGCCTGAGGCGTACGCGCACCTCGGCGTGGCGAGCGTCGAATCGGTGCTCGGATTCGATGACCTATAATCGCTGGAGGCTTTCGCCTACCCCCCTCCTGCAAGGCACCGCCGCCGCGGCGCGTGCCTGATCCGAAAGGTGCCACCGGCTCCATGGACTTCGCTGCCTTCCTGAGCAACTACGGCCTCATCATCCTGCTGGTCGTGCTCCTCGTCTTCATGTTCTGGAGTTCCCGCCGCCGTATGCAGAAGCAGAAGGCCGAGCAGGAGCAGAAGGCGCGCCAGACCGTGCCGGGCTCGGAGGTGCTCCTCCAGGGCGGCCTGTACGGCACGATCGTGTCGTACGACCCCGACAACCTCGACCAGCCGGCCATCGTCGAGCTCGCGCCCGGCGTCGAGATCAAGGTCCACAGCCAGGCCATCCTGCGCGTCGTGACGCCCGGCGCCGACGCGGTCACCGAGGACGAGTACCTCGAGGCCGAAGAGAGCCACGCCGAGTACGCCGAGGGCGTCGCCAACGGCGACATCAGCTCGATCAGCGACGACGCCGCCAATGCGAAGGACAAGGACGCCGGCAAGGGCGACGCCGAGTCCGGCCCCAAGGCCCAGGACTAGAGTCTGACCGTTCGCCCCTCCCGGGCGACCTCCAGAAAGCGAAGACGTGGCGACATCCACTCCCGTCCGGCATGCGTGGCGCGCGCTGACCGGCCTTCTCGTCATCACGGCGATCCTGTTCGGCATCAACGCCATCGGCGTCATGCTCGGCAAGAGCTCGTGGACCCCGTCCCTCGCGCTCGACCTGCAGGGCGGCACGCAGATCGTGCTCGAGGCGCAGACCGAGAACGGCGCCGACCCGTCGACCGAGCAGATGCAGCAGGCGGTCACGATCATCCGCCAGCGCGTCGACGCCTCCGGCGTCGGCGAGGCCGACGTGACCACGCAGTCCGGCAACCAGATCGTCGTGCAGATCCCCGGCCAGGCCGACGAAGAGACCCGCAACCGCATCGAGGCGTCCGCCCAGCTGCAGCTGCGTGCCGTGCTCTACACCGGTGCCCCGGCGAACACGTTCGTCGGCGATGACGGCAACTCGACACCGTACCCGACGCCCGACCCGGCGCTGCAGGCCACCCCGACCACCTCGCCCACCGACGGCAGCGACACCGCATGGATCACACCGGCGCTTCAGGCGGAGTTCCTCGCGTACGACTGCTCCGACCCGGCGAACGACCCGGCGAATGCGCCCAAGGACGAGCCGCTCATCACATGTGACGCGGACGGCTCCATCAAGTACATCCTCGGCCCGGTCGAGCTCGACGGCTCGTCGATCGACGACGCCACCTTCGGCCTGCAGACGAACAACAACCAGTGGGCGGTCAACCTCCAGTTCGACGCCGACGGCACCGAGACCTTCGGCGAGATCAGCCAGCGCCTCTACGGCGCCACGGCGCCGCTGAACCAATTCGCGTTCGTGCTCGACGGCTATGTGCTGTCGGCGCCGTCGATGAACGGCGTGATCCTCGACGGCAAGCCGAGCATCACGGGCAGCTTCACGCAGGAGACCGCGAAGGTGCTCGCGGACCAGCTCAAGTACGGTGCTCTCCCGCTGAGCTTCAGCGTCGTGAGCTCGGACTCGATCTCGGCGACGCTCGGTTCGCAGCAGCTCATGATCGGACTCATCGCGGGTCTGATCGGTCTGGCGCTCGTCGCGGTGTACTCGCTGATCGTCTATCGCGCACTCGGCTTCATCATCATCGCCTCGCTCGTGGTGATGGCGGTGCTGACCTACGTCACCCTGTGCATCCTGGCCTGGCGCATGGGCTTCCGTCTGTCGCTGGCCGGCGTCGCGGGCCTCATCGTGACGATCGGCTTCACCGCCGACTCGTTCATCGTCTACTTCGAGCGCATCCGAGACGAGCTGCGAGACGGCAAGTCGATCACCGCGGCCGTCGAGGATGGCTGGGGTCGCGCCAAGCGCACGATCTACATCTCGAAGTCGATCAACATCCTCGCCGCCGTCGTGCTGTACATCCTCGCGGATGCCACGGTCAAGGGCTTCGCGTTCACCCTCGGTCTCACGACCGCGATCGACGTCCTGATCTTCATCCTGTTCACGCACCCGGTGCTGCAGCTGCTGGCGCGGACGAAGTTCTTCGGATCGGGGCATCCGCTCTCGGGTCTGGACCCCACCGCGCTCGGCGCCGTGTACCGCGGCCGCGCCCAGTTCCGCGACCCGGTGCTGACCACCGGCACCGCAGGACGCCGCAACGCGAAGTCCCGCGGCGAGGCTGCCCGCCGGCAGACGATCGCCGAGCGCAAGCAGGCGGAACAGGCGGCCGCTGACAGCAAACCCGTCACGACCGTCAAGGAGGGAGACGACTGATGCGCTCCATGAGCCAGCTCGGCAACGACCTCTACTCCGGAAAGACGTCATTCCCCTTCGTCGGCCGCCGGCGTCTGTGGTTCCTCATCGCGGCGATCCTCGTGGTCGCTTCGGCGCTCGTGCCGCTGTTTCGTCCCATCCAGTTCTCGATCGAGTTCACGGGCGGTTCGCAGTTCACGGTGACCGGCCTGTCGGCGCCCATCGACCAGCTCGCGGCGACCGACGCGGTGCACTCGGTCGTCCCCGACGCGACCACGAAGGTGGCCACGGTCGGCGACAACGCGATCCGCGTGCAGACCGACCAGATGACCGACGCGGAGAGCCGTCAGGTGTCCGCCGCCCTCGCGGACGCGTACGACGTGCCGGCCAGCGAGGTCAGCGCCTCGTTCATCGGGCCGAGCTGGGGCTCGGACGTCACCCGTCAGTCGCTGTGGGGTCTGGCCATCTTCCTCGCGCTGACCTTCCTGATCCTGGCGCTGTACTTCCGCACCTGGAAGATGTCGGTCTCGGCCATCATCGGCCTGGTCGACGTGCTCGTGATCACGATCGGCGTGTACGCGCTGTTCGGCTTCGAGATCTCGCCCGCCGCCGTCATCGGCTTCCTGACGATCCTGTCGTACGCCCTGTACGACACGACGGTCGTGTTCGACAAGATCAGGGAGAACACCAGCGAGGACGGCGAAGTGTCCGGTCGCACGTTCGGCGAGTCGGTCAACCTCGCGGTCAACCAGACGCTCGTCCGCTCGATCAACACGACCGTGGTCGCGATCCTGCCCACCGGTGCGATCCTGTTCATCGGCATCGTATGGGTCGGCGCGCAGACGCTCACCGACCTGTCGCTCGCGATCTTCGTGGGCACGATCGTCGCCGCGTACTCGACGCTGTTCGTGGCGTCGCCGCTGTACTCGCTGCTGCGCGAGAACGAGCCGGCGATCAAGGCACGCGACCAGCGCGTGCTCGACGCCCGCTCCCTCGCCGGCATCCCGGCCTGACGTGACGCCTGGGCCGGATGATTCCGGCCCAGGCGTCGCCTCACCGCACCCGGCCGGAGTGACCCGGCCGCGGGCGTAGGATTGTGTGATTCGGCGGAGGGGAGGGGATTCGTGTGACCGAGACCATCCCGCCCGCCCAGTCGTCATCGCTGCGCCGCCTGGTTCCGCGCATCTTCTCGCGCTCGGCGAGACGTGACGACGTCGAGCAGCTGCTTCGCACGGTGCGCACGCACCACCCCAAGGGCGACCTCTCGATCATCGAGCGCGCGTATTCCGTCGCCGAGCGCGCGCACTCGGGTCAGGCACGTCAGAGCGGCGAACCGTACATCACGCACCCGCTCGCGGTCGCGCAGATCCTCGCCGATCTCGGCCTCGGTCCGCGCGCGATCGCCGCGGCGCTGCTGCACGACACCGTCGAAGACACCGACTACTCGCTGGAGACGCTGACCGCCGAGTTCGGCGACGAGGTCGCGATGCTCGTCGACGGCGTCACGAAGCTCGACAAGGTCAAGTACGGCGAGAGCGCGCAGGCCGAAACGGTCCGCAAGATGATCGTCGCCATGTCGCGCGACATCCGGGTGCTGCTCATCAAGCTGGCCGACCGGCTTCACAACGCCCGGACGTGGGGGTTCGTGCCGCCCGAGAAGGCGCGCAAGAAGGCCACCGAGACGCTGGAGATCTACGCTCCGCTCGCACATCGACTCGGCATCCAGGCGATCAAGTCCGAGCTCGAGGACCTCTCGTTCGCCGTGCTGCAGCCGAAGCTGTATGCCGAGATCGACAGCCTCGTCAAGCAGCGGACCCCGCAGCGCGAGCAGTACGTCCAGAACGTCATCGACGCCGTCGACAGCGATCTGCGCGAACTGCGCATCCGCGGTCGCGTCATGGGCCGGCCGAAGCAGCTGTACTCCGTGTACCAGAAGATGGTCGTGCGCGGGCGTGAGTTCGACGACATCTACGACCTCATCGGCATCCGCATCCTCGTGGGCAGCGTGCGCGACTGCTACGCGGTGCTCGGCGCGATCCACGCACGGTGGACCCCGCTGCCCGGCCGTTTCAAGGACTACATCGCCACCCCGAAGTTCAACCTCTACCAGTCGCTGCACACCACGGTGATCGGCCCCGGCGGCCGCACGGTCGAGATCCAGATCCGCACGCACGAGATGCACCAGCAGGCGGAGTACGGCGTCGCGGCCCACTGGAAGTACAAGGAGCGGATGAACGGCGGCAAGACGGACTCCAAGTCCGTCGACACCGACATGGCGTGGCTCGCTCACATCTCGGACTGGCAGGCAGAGACCGCCGACCCCGGTGAGTTCCTCGACTCGCTGCGCTTCGAGATCGGCGCGAAAGAGGTCTACGTCTTCACGCCGAAGGGCCGCGTGATCGGTCTGCCCGCGGGCGCGACTCCGGTCGACTTCGCGTACGCGGTCCACACCGAGGTGGGTCACCGCACGATGGGGGCGAAGGTCAACGGCCGCCTCGTGCCGCTGGAGTCCGAGCTGAAGAGCGGCGATGTGGTCGAGGTGTTCACGTCGAAGAACCCCGACGCGGGTCCCTCCCAGGACTGGCTGGGCTTCGTCAAGAGCACCCGGGCGCGCAACAAGATCCGCGGCTGGTTCACCAAGGAGCGCCGCGAAGAGGCGATCGAGCAGGGCAAGGAGTCGATCGCGCGTGCGATGCGGCGACAGAACCTGCCTCTGCAGCGGCTCATGAGTCAGGACTCGTTCTCCGAGGTCGCGCATCTGCTGCGCTACGAGGACGTCTCGGCGCTCTACGCGGCCGTCGGCGAAGGCCATGTCTCGACCCAGTCCGTGATCGAGAAGGTCACCGCGCTGGTCGCGGCGAACGACACCGCCACCGGTCCCATCGACCTCCCGCCGGTGGGCCGTTCCCGCGCGCCGCGCGGGGGAGACTCGGGCATCCTGGTCCGCGGCGCCCCTGACATCCTCGTCAAGCTCGCGAAGTGCTGCACTCCCGTCCCCGGCGATCAGGTCGTCGGCTTCGTGACCCGCGGCAGCGGCGTCTCGGTCCATCGCGCCGACTGCACGAACGTGAAGTCGCTGATGGACGACCCCGAGCGGCTCATCGACGTCGAGTGGGCGCCGACGACCAAGAGCGTGTTCCTCGTGCAGATCCAGGTCGAGGCGCTCGATCGCTCCGGTCTGTTGAGTGACGTCACCCGCGTGCTCAGCGAGCACCACGTCAACATCCTCTCGGCGACGGTCTCCACGACGAACGACCGTCTGGCGCTCAGTCGCTTCGTGTTCGAGATGGGCGACATCGTCCACCTCGACCGCGTCCTCAACGCGGTGCGCCGCATCGACGCGGTCTACGACGTCTACCGCGTCACATCCTCCTGACAGCAACGCAACAGGTCGGCTGCGACCGCGCGCAGCACGCGCAGCGCGACGTTCTTGTGCGGCAGCGTGCCGCGCTCCAGTCGCACGATCGCCGGTTCCACCGCTCCCGGGTGCGAGATGCCCAGCAGGCCCGCCGCACGCGCGTGGGCGGCATCCGTCGTCCTCGCGAGGTCGATCATCGTTCGCACCGGCGTCGTCACCCGCACGCCGCCGATCACCTCCAGATCCGCCGCGGGCACGGCGACGTCGCGATACACGACGTGACGGTCGGGCGTGACGTGAAGGCGATGCGCGACGCCGCGTTGCACGGTGTGGCGAGCGGGCGGCTGGGGGAGTCCGCCATGGATCCAGGCCGCGGTCAGGTGCGTGGCGGCCAGTGTGTCGCCGAGCAGTCGCGTCAGGGCACCTGCCCGCAGGGCCGCCGTCTCGACGGCGTCGGCCGGGATGTAGGCGTCACCGAGCTCGACGAGGTGACCGTCGAGGCAGGCGGCGGTCAGTTCGGCGCGCGAGAGTCGGTCGTCGGCGAAGTACAGGAACGGCGAGGCCATGCGTGAAGTGTGCCGCACCCGGGCCCGCCGAGGGATGCCGCATCCCCACGTCTGTGGAGAACCGGCGCTGAATCGAAAAGGCCTCCGGCCGGCACACGGTGCCGGCCGGAGGCCTCAGGATCAGTCGACGGCGTCAGCCGCCCAATGCCTTGAGCCACGACTTGCGCGCCTCGAGCGCGTCGGACGCCTGCGCGATGGCCTTCTTGTCGCCGGACTTCTGGGCGGCGGCCAGTTCGTCTTCGAGCTTCTGGATGGCGTCGGTGAGCTGGCGCGTCATGTCGTTGGCACGCGCCTTCTGCTCGGGATCGTTGCGCTTCCAGTCCGCGTCCTCGCGCCCGCGCAGGGCGTTCTCGATGCGACGCAGCTCGTCGTCGAGCGAGCGCTCGGCATCTCGCGGGAAGATGCGGCCGACCTCGTCCCACTGCCGCTGGATGCCGGTCAGGATCGAGCGTGCCTTGGCGATGTCCCGCTCATCGCCGACGGCCTTCGCCTCCTCCAGGAGAGCGCGCTTGGCCTCGATCTTCTCGCGTGACGCCTCGGCGTCAGCGGTCTCGCGCTCGACGCGGGCGCCGTAGAGTGCGTCGCCGGCGGCCTTGAACCGCGCCCACAGCGCGTCGTCGACCTTCTTGCCGGCGCGACCGGCGGTCTTCCACTCGTCGAGCAGGTCGCGGTATGCGGGGATCCCGTCCTCGCCCTTGGGCGCGAGGGCCTCGGCCTTCTCGACCAGCCGGGTCTTGCGGTCGCGGACGCCCTTGTGGGCCTCGTCGAGCTCCGCGTAGAACGCACGGCGGTGCTTGTCGACCGTCGCACGCGCGTCGCGGAATCGCTTCCAGAGCTGCTGGGCCGTCGACTTCGGCAGGCGCGGACCGTTCTGTTGCTGCGACTGCCACTGATCGAACAGCCCGTTGATCTCGGCGGTCACCTGCTTCCACTGCACCGTGCGCGGGTCGCGTGCGGCGAGAGCCTCCGCCTTCTCGACGAGTTCCGTCCGCGCCTTGACGGCGTCGTCGACAGCCTCTCGCGCGGCGACGGCCTCGGTCTCGGACTGCGCCGCGAGCGTCTCGGTCAGCGCCGCGACACGGGCCGCGAGGCGTGCGAGGTCGCCGACCGCGGCGGCACCCTCGAGCTTGCCGTTGATCGTGCGCGCTGTCGCCCGCAGGTCGGACGCCGACGCTCCGCCCCGACGATGGCGCACCTCGAGGAGGGTCACCTCGCTCGCGAGGTCGGCGTACTTGCGCTCGAAGTAGGCGAGCGCCTCTTCGGCCGAGCCGTCGGGGTACTGGCCCACGACACGCCAGCCGTCGGCCTCGCGCACCGAGACGGTGCCGTCGTCATCGACGCGGCCCCACGGCTCGGCGGCACCGGAGGCCACCGGAGCGGACTCCTCGACGACGATCTCGGTCACCTCGATCGCGACCACGTCGCCCTCGGCGTCTTCGACCACTTCCACGATCTCCACGACCTCGGCCTCCACGACCTCGATCTCCACGACCTCGGCCTCGGCATCCGCGACTCCGGGGTCCGCTGCGTCCGCCTCGGGGGCCGGTTCATCGGCGGTCGCGGCATCCGCTTCGACCGTGTCGTCGGCGACGGGGGTCTCTGCGGGGGTGGACGTCGTCTCGGGTCCGCCGTTCTCGGGGAGCTCGGGGGCGTCGGTCTCGGGCTGGGGGTCTGCTGCGGCAGTCACGGGATGCACCTCATCGCGGCTTGCGCCGTCTGTGGGAGTAGGACGGCTCACAGCCTAGTACGGCGGATGCCCCATCCCGGTGCCTGCCGGCACCGCCGGCGCCGTGAGCGCGAGGCGCGAGAGCGCGAGCGTCAGGGCGTGGGCGTCGGCGTCGGGCTCGGGTCCGGCTCGCCGCTCGGGGCAGGAGTGGACGTCGACGACGGCGCGGGGGCCGGCGCGCCGGGTCCGGCCACGAAGTAGGCGGTCTGGATTCCCACGATGCCCAGCACGAGGATCCCGCCCGCGATGCCCGCGATCAGGTTGTCGCGGGTGCGGCGACGGACCTGCCCGTCGTGGAACTGACGGCGGGCCTGATAGGTCCGCGTCCGCTCACGCGCGGCACGTGCATCTCGATCCTTGCCACCGCCGGCCACGGGGCCTCCTCTTGTCGTCGTCCCAGGCGCACATCGTCGTCCCCGGACGCACGGGGGTCCACAGCCCGGGGCGGGTTGATCCTACGGCCCGGCGTCACGGCGGCCAAACCGGGGCGGACCCGCTGTCGTGCCCCCGGGATAGCCTGGGTGCGTGACCTCGCCGACCGCACTGTTCCAGGGACTCACGCCCTTGGCCGTGCGCATGCGTCCTTCCTCTCTCGACGAGGTCGCCGGGCAGTCGCATCTGCTGCGCGCGGGGTCGCCGCTGGTGACGCTCGCGAATCCGGATGCCGCGGCCCGCGCCGCCACGTCGGTGATCCTGTGGGGGCCGCCGGGCACCGGCAAGACGACTCTCGCCCAGGCGATCGCGCGCTCGTCGGGGCGCCGCTTCGTGGAGCTGTCGGCCGTGACGGCCGGCGTCCGCGACGTGCGCGAGGTCATGCAGGAGGCCCTGACGCAGCGCGACCTCTACGGCCAGTCCACGATCCTCTTCCTCGACGAGATCCACCGGTTCACGAAGGCGCAGCAGGACGCGTTGCTGCCGGGTGTCGAGAACGGCTGGGTCGTGCTCATCGCCGCGACGACCGAGAACCCGTCGTTCTCGGTCGTCTCTCCGCTGCTGTCGCGTTCGCTGCTGCTCACGCTGAAACCGCTCACGGACGCCGACCTCGCGATGCTGCTCGACCGGGCGGTCGCCGACGCGCGCGGACTCGCCGGTGCGGTGCGTCTCGGCGACGATGCCCGGGACGCGCTCGTGCGGCTCGCCTCGGGCGATGCCCGTCGGGCGCTCACCGCGCTCGAGGCGGCGGCATCCCTCGCGGTCCCCGACGACACGGGCACCGACGAAGCGGAGACCTCGGCCGACTCGGCGGTGCCGGAGATCACGTCGGAGCAGGTGGCGCAGGCCGTCGACCGGGCGCTGCTGCGCTATGACCGGCAGGGCGACGAGCACTACGACGTCATCAGCGCGTTCATCAAGTCGATCCGCGGGTCGGACGTCGACGCCGCGGTCCACTACCTCGCGCGCATGATCGAGGCCGGCGAGGATCCCCGGTTCATCGCCCGCCGCCTCATCATCTCGGCCGCCGAAGACATCGGTCTGGCCGACCCGCAGGCACTTCCCATCGCCGTCGCCGCAGCCGACGCGGTGCAGTTCATCGGCATGCCCGAGGGGCGCATCCCCCTCGCCGAGGCGACCGTCTACCTCGCGACGACGGCGAAGTCGAACGCCGCCTATGCGGCCATCGACGCCGCGATCGCCGACGTCCGTGCCGGCGGGTTCGGGCGCGTCCCGATGCACCTGCGCGACGCGCACTACCCGGGGGCCAAACGGCTCGGGCACGGCAAGGGGTACGTGTACCCGCACGACTCCGAGATCGGCATCTCGCCGCAGCAGTACCTGCCCGACGAGCTGCACGGCCGCCGCTACTACGAGCCGAAGGCGCTCGGCGCCGAGCGCGACGTGCAGGCCCGGTTGGAGAAGATCCGCCGCATCCTCGACGGCGGCTGACCGCCTGAACATCGGCTGATCGGGGTGAAAGCCGAGGTCTGGTAAGCTTGAGAGGCTCGAAACGCAGTTTTCGGGCATCCCCTCTCTTCCTGAACTACCTTCCGGCATGCCCCGGCGTGCAGTCCGGACAGGGCGAAGACAGGGCGATACGTCCGCGGGCCGTGAGAGACACGGCCGCGTCATCGAAAGGAACACTTCGTGGCAACGAAGTCCCAGGACCGCCGCAAGGTCCGTCTGTCCCGCGCTCTCGGCGTGGCCCTCACCCCGAAGGCCGCCAAGTACCTCGAGAAGCGCCCTTACGCTCCGGGTGAGCACGGCCGCACCAAGCGCAAGCAGGACAGCGACTACGCCGTCCGCCTCCGCGAGAAGCAGCGTCTGCGTGAGCAGTACGGCATCCGCGAGAAGCAGATGCGCAACACGTTCAACGAGGCCCGCCGCACCCAGGGCCTGACGGGTGAGAACCTCGTCGAGCTCCTCGAGATGCGTCTGGACGCGCTCGTGCTGCGCGCCGGCTTCGCCCGCACCACCGCGCAGGCGCGCCAGATGGTCGTGCACCGCCACATCCTCGTGGACGGCCAGCTCGTCGACCGCCCGTCGTTCCGCGTCAAGCCGGGTCAGCTTATCCACGTCAAGGCCAAGAGCGAGGGCATCGAGCCCTTCCAGGTCGCAGCGCTCGGCGGTCACGCCGAGGTCCTGCCGCCCGTTCCCGGCTACCTCGAGGTCGAGCTCGACAAGCTCCAGGCCCGCCTCGTGCGTCGCCCGAAGCGCGTCGAGGTCCCCGTGGTCTGCGAAGTCCAGCTCGTCGTCGAGTACTACGCGGCGCGCTAGCGCCGCGGGCGGACGCGGTGCTTCGCACCGCGTCCGAAAACAACACAGCGCGCTAAGCAGCAACGCATGAAGGGCGTCGGGGTCACCCGACGCCCTTCGTCGTTTCCGCATACGATGGAGGGATGCCGCGCCCCGGCGGCCCGCGAGGAAGTGGTGACATGAAGAACCTGGTGTGGTTCCTGCTCGGCATCGCCGGAGGATTCGTCGTGGCGCACTTCATGAACAAGGACCCGCGCGGGCACGAGATCCTCGCCGATGTGGACTCCCGCATCACCGAGTTCACCGACCGCATCGGCGACGCCTACCGCGAGCAGGAGGCCCGCTTCGCCGGCATCGTCGACGACGTCCGGGATGCCGCCGCAGAAGCCGCCGGGACCGCCAAGGACGCGGCATCCACTGCCGCCGACGCGGTCGTCGACGCCGCCCAGAGCGCGGCCGACAAGCTCACCGACTGACCCGCCGCACCCGCTCACCGGCAGAGCCGGGGAGTCGGCGTGCCGCCCGACACGCATCCGCACGCATAGCAAGGACCCGCATGAAGACCGCTGAGATCGCGCAGCGCTACCTCGACTACTTCGAGAAGAACGGCCACACCATCGTCCCGTCGGCGTCGCTGGTGACCGACGACCCGGCGCTGCTGTTCACGGTGGCCGGCATGGTGCCGTTCATTCCGTACCTGTCGGGCGACGTCCCGGCGCCGTACGCGCGTGCGGCCGACAACCAGAAGTGCATCCGCACCAACGACATCGAAGAGGTCGGCAAGACGCCGCGTCACGGCACGTTCTTCCAGATGCTGGGCAACTGGTCGTTCGGCGACTACTTCAAAGAGGGCGCGATCCGCTACGCGTGGGAGCTGCTGACCAGCCCCGAGGCGGACGGCGGCCTCGCCTTCGACCCGAAGGACCTCTGGGTCACGGTCTACGAAGAGGACGACGAGGCGCACGATCTCTGGCTGCAGCTGACCGACCTGCCCGAGGAGCGCATCCAGCGTCTGGGCAAGGACACGAACTACTGGAGCACCGGGCTGCCGGGACCTGCGGGTCCGTGCTCGGAGATCTTCTTCGACCGCGGCCCGGCCTACGGCATCGACGGCGGGCCGGCGACGGACGACGACCGCTACGTCGAGATCTGGAACCTCGTGTTCATGCAGTACGAGATCACGAACGTGCGCTCGAAGTACGACTTCGACATCGTCGGCGAACTGCCCAACAAGAACATCGACACCGGCATGGGCCTGGAGCGCATCGCGTTCATCAAGCAGGGCGTCGACAACATGTACGAGACCGACCAGGTGCGTCCGGTGCTCGACAAGGCCGTGGCGCTCTCGGGCCGCACGTACGGCGCGAACCACGAGGACGACGTGCGCTTCCGTGTGGTGGCCGACCACATCCGCTCGTCGCTGATGCTGATGTCGGACGGCGTGACGCCCGCCAACGACGGCCGCGGCTACATCCTGCGCCGCCTGATGCGCCGCGCGATCCGCTCGATGCGCCTGCTGGGGGTGGACGGGCCGACGTTCGAGGTGCTGTTCACGGCATCCCGCGATGCCATGAAGAGCGCCTACCCGGTCGTCGAGGCGGACTGGGCGCGCATCTCGCAGTACGCGCTGGCCGAAGAGGCGACGTTCCTGCGCACGCTCGCGGCGGGGGAGTCGATCCTGGGGGAGTCGCTCTCCGAGACGAAGGCCTCCGGCGGCACCACGGTCGCCGGCTCCGAGGCCTTCCTGCTGCACGACACGTACGGCTTCCCGATCGACCTGACGCTCGAGATCGCCGAGGAGGCGGGGCTGACGGTCGACCGCGCCGCGTTCGACACGCTCATGCAGGAGCAGCGCGCCCGTGCCAAGGCGGATGCCCGCGCCCGCAAGCGCCAGCTCGCCGACACGAGCGTGTACCGCGACCTCCGAGCGCTCGGCGAGACCGGGTTCACCGGCTACAGCGACCTCGAGACCGAGTCGCGCGTGCTGGGCATCCTCATCGACGGCGTGTCGACAGACCGCGCCACGACGGGCCAGATCGCCGAGGTGATCCTCGCAGAGACGGCGCTGTACGCCGAGTCGGGCGGCCAGGTCGCCGACAAGGGCGTCATCGTCGGCCCGGGCTACGAGCTCGAGGTGCTCGACGT
>Ga0160441_100647_pt1 | contig 21242 bp, 19 predicted proteins | sample HID1971K_E1MG_FD_108260 | JGI IMG/M metagenome (GOLD analysis project Ga0160441, IMG submission 108260) | Enriched millipede-associated microbial communities from UW Madison campus, WI, USA - HID1971K_E1 MG | ecosystem: Host-associated > Arthropoda: Insects > Digestive system > Unclassified ... | reverse complement strand
GCTCGGCAAGACGGCGACGCAGGCCGGATCGCTCAACCGTGCCGGCTACATGCGCTTCGACTTCTCGTGGGGCCAGGCACTGTCGGACGACACCAAGACCGAGATCGAAGAGATCGCGAACAACGCGGTGCGCGACAACCTCGAGGTGACCACGCGCGTGCTGCCGCTCGACGAGGCGCGCTCGCTCGGCGCGATGGCACTGTTCGGGGAGAAGTACGGCGACACCGTGCGCATGGTCGACATCGGCGGCCCGTGGTCGCGCGAGCTGTGCGCCGGCACGCACGTGTCGACGAGCGCCGAGATCGGCCTCATCAACCTCGTCGGCGAGTCGTCGGTGGGCGCCTCCAACCGTCGCGTCGAGGCGCTCGTCGGGCTCGACGCGTTCCGCTCCCTCGCGGCCGAGCGCGCCCTGGTGTCGCAGCTGACGTCGTCGCTCAAGGCGCCGCGCGAGCAGCTGCCCGCGCGCATCGCGGAGCTGCAGGCGAACCTCAAGGCGGCCGAGAAGAAGATCGCCGCGTTCGAGGCGAAGGCCCTGGGCGACCGCCTGCCCGCCCTGGCGGCTGCCGCGACCCGCGTCGGCGACACGCTCGTGGTGGCCGAGCCGCTGGGCTCCGCGGCCTCGGCGGACGATGTCCGCTCCCTCGCGCTGCAGGTGCGCGAGCGCCTGGGCTCCGATGCCGCGGTGATCGCACTCGGCGCGGTCGTGAACGGCCGTCCGGTGGTGATCGTCGCCACCAACGACGCGGCTCGTGTCGCGGGTGCCAAGGCCGGCGTGCTCGCCAAGACCGCCGCCGGTGTGCTCGGCGGCGGCGGTGGCGGTCGCGATGATGTGGCCCAGGGCGGCGGAACGGACGCGACGGCGCTGCCGGCCGCGCTGGCCGCGGTGAAGGACGCCGTCGGCGCGTGAGCCGAACCAGCAGATGACCCAGCCGATGACACATTTCAGACGGGGCACCCGGCTCGGCATCGACGTGGGCAAGGCACGCGTCGGGGTGGCCAAGTGCGACCCCGACGGGCTGCTCGCGACGCCCGTCGAGACGGTGCCCCGCGACGACGCCTCGGTGGCGCGGATCGCCGCGCTGGCCGAGGAGCACTCGACGTTCGAGCTCTACGTCGGCTTGCCCTTGAATCTGCGCGGCGAGGACACCGCCTCGACGCAGGACGCGCGAGAGTTCGCTGCGGCGCTGGCGGCGGCGACCGGCCTCGTGGTGCGCCTCGTCGACGAACGGCTCTCGACCGTCTCGGCACACGCGGCACTGCGCAGTTCGGGCAGATCCCAGCGATCCTCGCGTAGCATCGTTGACCAGGTCGCCGCTGTCGTGCTGCTTCAGCAGGCACTCGATGTCGAGAAGAGCACCGGCCGCCCGCCCGGAACCCCCGTCTCCCAGGAGCCCGCCTGATGCCCGACTCATCGCCCGACGGCGCTGCAGCGCCGCTCTCGCGTCGCGCCGCCCGTGAGGCCGCCGCTCGCCAGGCGGCGACCGGAGCGACGCCGACGGCGAACCCGCCGCAGTCGCCGGCCGCGCCGGTGCCGCCGGCATCCATCCCCGCCGCGCAGCCCACTGCGACCCCGCCGCAGCTGCCCGCACCGGCCGCCGCGGTGTCGTGGGAGTCGCTGATCACCGGCGCGACGCCCGTCGTCGGGAGCGGTCCCACCCCGGCCGTCGCCGCGGATGCGGAACCGGCGCAGACGCCGGGGAGCGGGTTCCAGCCGGTGCCCCTGCGGGCCCCGCGCCCGACACGCACCGACGTGGACGCCACGCCCGAGACCGATCCGTGGCTGTTCTCAGGAGACACCGCGCCCGCGATGCCCTACAGTCGGGGCAACACCGGCGCGACCGCGACGGTGACCGCTACGGCGACCCGGACGGCGACGAGGCCCGACGAGACGCCGACGCCGGCCGCGCAGCGCCCCCCGACGGCGACGCTGGACGACCTGTTCAGCGGTTCGACCTCGACGGACGACATCGGACACGTGCCCCCGCCCAAGAACAAGAAGCGACGCCGCATCGGCGGCTGGATCGCCCTGGGCGTGGTCCTCGTGATCCTCGGCGGCATCACGGCGGGCGGCTTGTACGTGTGGAACACGTACGAGGACAAGATCCGCGAGGTCATGGGCTGGGAGGAGCCCAAGGACTACGAGGCGGGGCTCGCCAACGGCGAGACCTCGATCACGATCTCGTCCGGCGACACCGGACAGCCCATCTCGACGGCGCTGTACGAGGCGGGCGTGACGAAGACGGACGACGCCTTCTACGACTACCTCATCACGAGCGGTCAGAACCCGATCTTCCAGCCCGGTGTCTACACGCTGCAGAAGCAGATGACGAGCGAGGCGGCTCTGGCTGCGCTCCTGGATCCTGCCAACCGGCAGGAGTACACCGCGCAGATCCCCGAGGGCTTCACCGTCGACGGCACGCTGCAGCGCCTCTCGGAGGGCACCGGCATCCCGCTCGCCGATCTGCAGGCGGCCGCCGCCGATCCCACGGCCTACGGCGTGCCGGTCGACCCGGCCGTCGTCGCGGCCGGCGGGCAGCCGCTCGAAGGCTGGCTCTTCCCCGCGACCTACACGTTCGATCCGGGCGTCACGGCGCAGGCGGCGATCCAGACGCTGGTGGACCGCACGATCCAGTCGTTGGATGCCGCGGGCGTGCCCGTCGATGACCGTCAGCGCGTCCTCACCGTCGCCTCGATCATCCAGCGCGAGGCGCGGTTCGAGGCCGATATGCAGAAGGTCTCGCGTGTCATCGAGAACCGTCTCGTCCCGAGCAACCAGGAGACGTTCGGGCTGCTGCAGATGGACTCCACCGCTCAGTACGGCTACGGCGAGATGCACGACGGCACGGTGAGCTCATCGGCCGAGGCTCTCGCCGATGACAACCCGTGGAACACCTACGTGCACGCCGGCCTGCCGGTCGGCCCGATCTCCAACCCCGGGGACGTCGCGATCGACGCGGCGATGCACCCGGCCGACGGCGACTGGCTGTACTTCGTGACCGTCGACCTCGACAGCGGTGAGACGGTGTTCACGAACAACCTCGCCGATCACAACCGTGCCGTGAAGCAGTGGCAGACGTGGTGCTCCGAGCACCCGGATTCGGGGTGCTGAACCCCGCAGCCGCACACCTGGAGGTGTGGGGCGATCCGATCGCGCACAGTCGCTCGCCGCAGCTGCACGCGGCCGCGTACGACGTGCTGGGGCTCGATTGGAGCTACGGCCGCCGCCGCGTCGACGAGACGTCGTTCGCTGCTGAGCTCGCCGGACTCGACGCCACCTGGCGCGGCCTGTCGCTCACGATGCCCCTCAAGGGCGTGGCGCACGCGGCAGCGGTGAACCGCGACCGCCGGGCGGAGCTCACCGGCGCCGTCAACACGCTGCTGCTCGATCCCGACGGGCCACGGGGCTTCAACACGGATGTCGGCGGCATCGTCCGCGCCCTCGCCGACGACGGCGTCACCGCCGTGCCGCGCGCCAGGATCGTCGGCGCCGGCGCGACGGCGACCTCCGCGCTCGTGGCGCTCGGCGAGCTCGGCGCCGAGGCCGTCGACGTCGTCGCCCGCCGCCCCGAGGCCGTCGAGCCGCTGGCGGCACTCGGCGGCCGCCTGGGCATCAAGGTCATCGCCGCGCCGTTCGCGGCATCCGGTCACCACGACGTGCCGCTCACGATCGCGACGCTCCCCGGCGATGCGCCGGTGAGGGATGCCGCCGCCGACGCGCTCGCCCGGACCGGCGGGCTGCTGCTCGACGTGGTGTACGGCCACTGGCCCACCTCGCTGTCCGCGGCGTGGGAGCGCGCCGGCGGAACCGCCCGATCGGGACTCGGGATGCTGCTGCATCAGGCTCTGCTGCAGATCCGGATCTTCCGTCACGGCGACCCCGATGCGCCTCTCGACGCCGAGTCGGAGGCGCTCGAGGCGATGCGCCGCGCCCTGGAGACGCCCGCGGCGGCGTAACCCCCGCCCCGGGCGTGGGAGACTGGAGCAATGCTCCGCGTGCTCACGGCCGGCGAATCGCACGGCCCCGAACTCGTCGCCGTCATGGAGGGACTGCCTGCGGGCGTCCCGATCTCCCGCGCCGCGATCCAGGAGGATCTCGCGCGCCGCAAGCTCGGCTACGGCCGCGGCTCGCGCATGAAGTTCGAAGAGGACGACCTGACCATCTCGTCGGGCGTCCGCCACGGCTTCACGCTCGGCAGCCCCATCGCGCTGCGGATCGGCAACACCGAATGGCCGAAGTGGGTCGAGGTGATGAGCCCCGAGCCCGTGGAGCTCACCGACAAGTCCCGCGGACGCGGCGCCGCGCTCACTCGCCCGCGCCCCGGCCACGCCGACCTCGTCGGCATGCAGAAGTACGGGTTCGACGAGGCCCGCCCGATCCTGGAGCGCGCGAGCGCGCGCGAGACGGCCGCGCGCGTCGCCCTGGGCGCGCTGGCCCGCGCCTTCCTGAGCGAGCTCGGCATCCGCCTCGTCAGCCACACGCTGTCGATCGGCCCCGTCCAGGTGCCCGCGGGCGCCGCCCTGCCGACCCCCGAGGACGTCGACGCGCTCGACGCCGACCCGCTGCGCTGCTTCGACCCGGCCACGAGCGCCGCGATGGTCGAAGAGGTGGATGCCGCGAAGAGGGACGGCGACACGCTCGGCGGCATCGTCGAGGTGCTCGCCTACGGACTGCCGCCCGGCCTCGGCTCGCACGTGCACTGGGACCGCCGGCTGGACGCCAAGCTCGCGCAGGCGTTGATGAGCATCCAGGCGATCAAGGGCGTCGAGGTCGGTGACGGGTTCGAGACCACCCGGCGCCGCGGCTCGGCCGCCCACGACGAGCTGTTCACCGCGCACGAGGGCATCACGCGATCCAGCGACAAGGCGGGCGGCACCGAAGGCGGCATGTCGACCGGCACCGTGCTGCGCGTGCGCGCCGGCATGAAGCCGATCGCGACGGTCCCGCGCGCACTTCATACCGTCGACGTGGCCACCGGCGACGCCGCGCAGGCCCACCACCAGCGCTCGGACGTGTGCGCGGTCCCCGCGGCCGGCGTCGTCGCCGAGGCGATGGTCGCCGTCGTGCTCGCCGAGGTCGTGCTGGAGAAGTTCGGCGGCGACAGCGTCGCCGAGACCCGCCGCAACCTCGAGGGCTACCTCGCGGCGATCCCCGACGCGCTGCGCACCGCCGCCGAGAGCGACCTCGCTCTGCTGGCCGACGGCGCTGCCGGCGACGACGCCGTCAGCCATGACCTCGCACACTGACACCGTCGTGCTGATCGGCCCGATGGGGGCCGGCAAGACCAGCATCGGCAAGAAGGCCGCGCGCGCTCTCGGCGTGCCGTTCTTCGACACCGACGCCGCCGTGGTTCGCGATCACGGGCCCATCGAGCGCCTGTTCGCCGAGCAGGGCGAGGCCCATTTCCGCGGACTGGAGCGCTCGGCCGTGTCGGAGGGCCTCGCGGCGGGGGGCATCGTGTCGCTCGGCGGGGGAGCGGTGCTGCATCCCGAGACGCGCGCCGAGCTCGCGCAGCGCCGCGTCGTGCTGCTGACCGTCGCACCGCGCGTCGTGGCGGGCCGCGTCCGCGACTCGAACCGCCCGCTGCTGCAGGGCGACGACGCGATCAGGCGGTGGACGGCCATCTACGAAGAGCGCAGGCCCGTGTACGAAGAACTCGCCGACGTGACGTTCGACACGTCGAGCGGACCCATCCAAGACATCGTCGACGCTCTCGTCGCGTGGGTGCGCGGCGCGGACCGCGTCCCGCTGATCGGGACGGACCAGGAGGAGACGGCATGACGGATGCCACGACCATCACCGTGCGCGGCGACGCGAGCTACGACATCACCGTGGGGCGCGGCATCCTCTCGTCCCTCGGCGACACACTGCCGCCGGGGGCGCGCAAGGTGCTCGTGATCCACCCGCCGACGCTCGCCGAGCAGGCCGAGCGCCTGCGCGCGCAGCTCGTGGGCGAGCGTGAGGTGCTGCTGGCCGAGATCCCCGACGCGGAGGCGGGCAAGCGCATCGAGGTGGCCAGCTTCTGCTGGCAGGTCATGGGCAAGGCCGACTTCACCCGCACCGACGCCGTGGTCGGCTTCGGCGGCGGCGCCGTGACCGACCTCGCCGGCTTCGTCGCGGCCACGTGGCTGCGCGGCGTCGAGGTCGTGCAGGTGCCGACGACGGTGCTCGGCATGGTCGACGCTGCCGTCGGCGGCAAGACCGGCGTCAACACCGCAGAGGGCAAGAACCTCGTCGGCGCGTTCTGGGCTCCGCGCGCGGTGCTGTGCGACCTCGACCTGCTCGACACGCTGTCGCGCAACGAGCGGGTCGCCGGCTACGCCGAGGTCGTCAAGGCAGGCTTCATCTGGGCGCCCGAGATCCTCGACCTCGTCGAGGCAGACCCCGAGACCGCCGTGGATCCGCACAGCGCCGCGTTCCGCCGCACGATCGAGCTCGCGATCGAGATGAAGGCGCGCGTCGTGGGCGAGGACCTGCGCGAGGCGGGACTGCGCGAGATCCTCAACTACGGCCACACCCTCGGGCACGCCATCGAGCACGCCGAGCGCTACCGCTGGCGCCACGGCGCCGCCATCTCCGTCGGCATGGTGTTCGCCGCCGAGCTGTCACGCCTGGCGGGCCGGCTTCCGGATGCCGCCGCCCAGCGCCATCGCGACATCCTCGAGTCGCTCGGGCTGCCGACGAGCTACCGCCCGGGCGCCTGGCCGCAGCTGTTGTCGACCATGCAGCGCGACAAGAAGAGCCGCGGGGGCATGCTGCGCTTCATCGTGCTGGACGACATCGCCAAGCCGACGGTGCTGCAGGCGCCGGACGAGTCGCTGCTGTTCGCCGCGTACCAGGAGGTGGCGGGGTGACCGCAGCCACCGTGCGTCGCATCCGGGCCGAGGAGTGGCCCGAGGTTCGTGCGCTGCGCCTGGAGTCGACGAGCGACCCCGACGCGGCCATCGCGTTCCTGGAGACGCCCGAGCAGGTGGCGGCACGCGCCGACGACTTCTGGCGCGATCGCACCCTGCGCGCCGCCGAGAGCGAGGTCGCGGCGCAGTTCGTCGCCGAGGCGGACGGCACCTGGGTCGGCAGCCTGTCGGTGCTGATCCGCGCCACCGGACAGACCGATCACCTGGGCCGGTACGTCGACGACCGCCGCGCGGATGTGGTGGGCGTATACGTGAACCCCGCGCACCGCGCCACCGGCACCGTCGACGCCCTGTTGGACGCCGCGGCCGCGTGGGCGGCATCCCAGGGTCTCGCTCGGCTCACGCTCGACGTGCACGCCGACAACGCCCGCGCGCAGGGCGCCTACCGCCGCAACGGGTTCGCGCCGACCGGAGTCGCCTTCACCGGACCGATCGGACCGGAGATCGAGATGGCGCGCGACCTGTAGGGACAGCGCCCGAGGCGGGGATCGATAGGGTATGGCCGTGACCACACCGCGCCGCCTGCTCCTCGTCAACGGACCCAACCTCAACCTGCTGGGCACCCGCGAGCCCGACATCTACGGCACCCAGACCCTCGCCGATGTCGAGAAGACCACGGTGGATGCCGCCCACGAGCGCGGCTTCGAGGTCCGGGCAGTGCAGAGCAACCACGAAGGTGTGCTGATCGACGCCATCCACGCGGCGCGCGCGGACTGCGCCGGGATCGTCATCAACCCCGGCGGCCTCACCCACACCTCGGTGGTGCTGCGCGACGCGTTGTCGGGGGTCGGGCTGCCGGTGGCCGAGGTGCACATCTCGGACGTGACCGCGCGGGAGGAGTTCCGCCACCATTCCTACGTCGCCGACGTGGCGGCGGTCCACGTGATCGGCGAGGGCGTGGCCGGCTATGCGACGGCGGTCGCCCGGCTGATCGACATCCTCACGGGACACGCGGAGGGCTAGCGGGGCCACTGCACGCCGCAACCCCCGTCCGTCGGTATCGCTCGACGACATCACGGCGTTCTTCATGCCCAGGGCAGCCGGGGACCGGCCGCAGGTCGTGCCCGAGGGCAGCGTCAACTTCGCCTTCATCGGTCAGTTCGCAGAGACCACGCGGGACTGCATCTTCACGACGGAGTACTCCGTGCGCACCGCCATGGAGGCCGCCTATCAGCTCCTCGGGATCGACCGGGGCGTGCCCGAGGTGTTCAACTCGACGTACGACATCCGCTATCTGCTGAAGGCGACGACGCGGTTGCGCGACGGCGGCGCGGTGGATCTGCCCGGGCCGAACTTCCTCAAGGGCCGGCTGCTCGACAGGCTCGACAACTCGCAGATGGGCGTGCTGCTGACCGACTTCGGGCTCATCCCTGAGCACGCCGGCACCGTCGCCCGCGAGCGCGCCGACGACGCGATCGAATGACGCAGTGACGGGATGCCGCGGCCTGTGCACCGGGCACGGGCCGCGGCATCCCGTAGAATAACCTGTCGGCGGCGCGACAGCGTGCGCGCCCGCCCCATTGACTTTCCCTGACGAACGGACAGATTCACCTCATGGCTTCCACCGCAGACATCAAGAACGGCGTCGTCCTCAGCATCGACGGACAGCTGTGGAGCGTCATCGAGTTCCAGCACGTCAAGCCGGGCAAGGGCGGCGCGTTCGTCCGCACGAAGCTCAAGAACGTGGTGTCGGGCAAGGTCGTGGACCGCACGTACAACGCAGGCGCGAAGATCGAGATCGAGAACGTCGACCGCCGCGACTTCACGTACCTGTACAACGACGGCGAGGGCTTCGTCTTCATGGACGTCGCCGACTACGACCAGCTCACCGTCGGCGCCGCGACCGTCGGCGACGCGGCGCACTTCCTGCTCGAGAACCAGCAGGTCCAGATCGCGCTCAACAACGGCAACCCGCTGTACATCGAGCTGCCGGCATCCGTCGTCCTGGAGATCACCTACACCGAGCCTGGCCTGCAGGGCGACCGCTCGTCGGCCGGCACGAAGCCCGCCACGCTCGAGACCGGTTACGAGATCCAGGTGCCGCTGTTCCTGGAGACCGGCACCAAGGTCAAGGTCGACACCCGCACGGGCGACTACCTCGGCCGCGAGAAGTAAGGCGTGAGCGCCCGCACCAAGGCGCGCAAACGCGCGCTCGACATCCTCTTCCAGGCCGACGTCCGCGGCGACGAGCCGGCGACGATCCTCGCAGCCGAAGCGACGCGCGCGGCGGGCGAACCTGCGCGGCAGACGTCGTGGCTGTACGCGCGCGACATCGTCGACGGCGTGATCGACAACCGCGACGCCATCGACGAGCAGATCACGACGTTCGCGAAGGACTGGACGCTCGCCCGCATGCCCGCGGTCGATCGTGCCCTGCTGCGCATCGGCGTGTGGGAGATCCTGTTCAACGACGAGGTCCCCACCGCGGTCGCGATCGACGAGGCGGTGGAGCTCGCGAAGGAGTTCTCGACGGACGAGTCGGGCGCATTCGTCCACGGCGTGCTCGCCAACATCGCGCGCGCGTCCTGATCCTGCGGCCGCCGGCCGCCGGCCGCGTGTCCGCGGGAGTTGGCAGGATGGATGCCGTGACCCCGCCGCTCACCCCTTCCTCACCGATCGGGCCGCCGCCGCCGTTCATCGACCCGGCGCACATCCGGCGGTTCACCGACAGCGGGACCTACGAGCGCGGCGTCGCGTATTTCGCCGACGGCGCCGTGCAGCAGCTGACGTGGGACCCTTCGACCTCCGTGCTGGAGGCGAGCGTCGCCGGCAGCGGTCTCCGGGCGTATCGCTGTCGCATCCGCCTCGATCCGCAGCGGGGGGACCGCCCGATCGCCGCGACGTCGTGCACGTGCCCCGTCCAATTCGACTGCAAGCACACCGTCGCCACGCTGCTCGCCGCCAATCGCGTCGCGCAGCAGTCGCCTGCCGCGCCCGCGGCGTCGACCTGGCGGAGCGTGCTCACGCCCGGCACACCGCAGGGCGGCGCCCACGCACCGCTGGCGCTCGGCGTCGAGCTGCGCCAGCGCGTGCGCCGCGGCACGTCCACATGGGCGCCCGCCCGCATCGAGACCGCGACGCCGCGCGGACTTCACCAGTTCGGCGCTGACGTGCTCGTGGGACTGCGGCCGCTGCAGCGCTCGGGCCGCTCGACCGCATGGATCAAGGGCGGCGTCTCGTGGGATGCCCTGCGCCGGCCGACCACGGCCTTCGAACCCGCGCAGGCGCGCTGGTTCGCAGAGCTGCACAGCATCGGTCGCGACGTGCGCTCGTTCGGGGCGTTCTCCGACGTCTCGGAATGGCTGACCCTCGACGACATCGAGTCGGGCCTGCTGTGGCCGCACCTGGCCGCGGCCTCGGACCGCGGCATCCCGATCGTCCCGACGAGACGCGGCACGACCGTCGCGCTGGCCGAGGCGGCGACGGTGTCGGTCGAAGCGCGCCGCACCGCCGACGGGCTCCAGGTCGCGCCGGTCGTCGTCGTCGACGGCGAGCGCATGGATGCCGCCACCATCCGCCCCGTGGGACGCACCGGTCTCTACCGATTCGCGGTCGAACCCGACCGCATCGACCTGGTGCTCGCAGAGGTCGCGCTGCCGGATCCGGTGCCGGCGCTGCTGGCCGCCCGCGTGATCGTCACGGTGCCCTCGGACGACGCGGCGGAGTTCGTCCGCGACCACCTGCCGCGCATCGCCAGGCGCGTCGAGGTCGCCGCCCCCGGCATCGAGCTGCCACCACCGACGCGGCCGCGGCTCGTGGTGACCGTGCATTTCGACGAGGGGCACCGCATCGTCTTCACGGTGGCGTGGCGCTACGGCACCGCGCTCATCGCGCTCGACGGTGCCGGCGCGGTCGACGACGACCGTGACGCCGCCGTCGAACTCGCGATCCGCGGCCGCGTCGAGACCGTGTGGCAGGAGATGTCGCCGGTGGACTTCGCCGCGGCCGGCACGCTGTCGGGGCTGGAGGCCGCGGAGTTCTCCGCCGTCCTGCTGCCGCTTCTGGAGGCCGATGCCGACGTCGACGTCGAGCTGTCGGGAGAGCGGCCGCGCTACCGCGAGTTGGCAGGCGACCCGCGGATCGAGATCAGCACGGTCGAGACGACCGATGCCGACTGGTTCGATCTCGGCGTCGTCGTGTCGATCGACGGCCGCACGATCCCGTTCGGGACGCTGTTCACGGCGCTCTCGCGCGGACGCAAGAAGATCCTGCTGAGCGACGGGGCGTACTTCTCCCTGTCGCACCCGTCCCTGCAGCGGCTGCGCGACCTGATCGACGAGGCCGGCGACCTCGACGAGTGGGAGACCGGCCCGCGCATCAGCCGGTACCAGACCGCGCTGTGGGCGGACTTCGAGGACGTGGCCGACGAGGCGCTGCCCGCGGTGTCGTGGCGGGCGACGGTCGAGGCGCTGCGGGATGTCGAGTCGGTGCCGGCGGCGCCCCTGCCGTCCGGGCTGGACGCCGAACTGCGGCCGTATCAGCGCTCCGGGTTCGACTGGCTCGCCTTCCTGTGGCAGCACCGGCTGGGCGGCATCCTCGCCGACGATATGGGCCTGGGCAAGACGCTGCAGCTGCTCGCGCTCGTCGCGCACGCCGCCGAGCAGGGCGAACAGCGGCCCTTCCTCGTGGTGGCGCCCACGTCCGTGCTGTCGACCTGGCGGGGCGAGGCCGCGCGCTTCACCCCGGGGCTGCGCGTCGAGGTCGTCGACGCGACGCGCGCGAAGCGGGGGATGACGGTCGCGCAGGCCGCGGCATCCGCCGACATCGTCGTCACGTCGTACACGCTGCTGCGCCTCGACGAGCCCGAGTTCGCCGCGGTCCGGTGGGCGGGACTCGTGCTCGATGAGGCGCAGTTCGTGAAGAACAGTCAGACCAAGGTGTACCGCGCCGCGCGCGATCTGCACGCCGAGGTCGTGTTCGCGATCACGGGCACGCCGATGGAGAACAGCCTCACCGAGCTGTGGGCGCTGCTCTCGCTCACCGCGCCCGGCCTGTTCGCGTCGGCGCGCCGGTTCCGAGAGGAGTACGTGGGGCCGATCGAGAAGGGCAAGGTGCCCGAGAACCAGGAGGGCGGCCAGTACCGGGCCGGACGCCTGGCCCGGCTGCGCCGCCGCATCCGGCCGCTCGTGCTGCGCCGCACGAAGGAGCTCGTCGCCGCCGATCTGCCGCCCAAGCAGGAGCAGGAGGTGCGCATCGAACTCGGCGCCGCGCACCGCGCGCTGTACGACACGGTGCTGCAGCGCGAGCGGCAGAAGGTGCTGGGACTGCTCGAGGATCTCGACCGCAACCGGTTCATCGTGTTCCGGTCGCTGACGCTCCTGCGCATGCTGGCGCTCGCCCCCGAGCTCGTGGATCCCGCGCACTCCCACATCGCCCCGAGCAAGCTGGCCGCGATGTTCGAGCAGCTCGACGAGGTGCTCGCCGAAGGTCACCGCGCGCTGGTGTTCAGCCAGTTCACGTCGTTCCTCGGGCTCGCCGCCGCCGAGCTCGAAGCACGCGGCATCCCCTACGCGTACCTCGACGGCTCGACGCGGGACCGGGATGCCGCGATCGCGGCCTTCCGCGGGGGAGAGGCCCCGGTGTTCCTCATCAGCCTCAAGGCCGGCGGCTTCGGGCTCACGCTCACGGAGGCCGACTACGTGTTCCTGCTCGACCCGTGGTGGAATCCCGCGGCCGAGGCGCAGGCGGTCGACCGGGCACACCGGATCGGCCAGGAGCGCAACGTCATGGTCTACCGGCTCATCGCGAACGGCACCATCGAGGAGAAGGTGATGGCGCTGCAGCAGCGCAAGGCTCGCCTGTTCCGCGCCGTGATGGACGACGACGCGCTGTTTGGCCGCGCCTTGACGGCCGAAGACATCCGCGGGCTGTTCGAGGACTGAAGCGCCGTTGTGCTTTTGCACGGCCGGGTGCCCGGCTCTCACAGTCGGCCTCGCCTAGAATCGACGGGTTCCACCGTTCGACTGCAGGAAAGGGGAGGTCCTCCCATGCGCGTCACGGGCCTCGGCCACGCCGGAATGTTCATCGAGACGGCGGGCGGCAGCATCCTGTGCGACCCGGTGATCGGTCCGACCTTCTTCGGATCCTGGTTCCCCTTCCCCGACAACCGGGGACTCGACTGGGAGAAGTACGGCAAGGCCGACTTCCTGTATGTCTCGCACCGGCACCGCGACCACTTCGACCCGGCGCTCATGGAACGGGTCGTGCCGAAGGACATCCGGGTGCTGCTGCCCGAGTACCCCACGGACGACCTCGAGCAGGACCTCCGCAAGCTCGGCTACGACAACATCATCTACACCCAGGCGGGCGTGCCCCTCGAGTTCGGCCCGCTCAAGCTCATGGTCACGCCGTTGCGGGCGCCGAGCGACGGCCCGATCGGCGACTCGTCGCTGAGCGTCGACGACGGCACCGCCAGCATCCTGAACCAGAACGACTCGCACCCGCTGGATCTTGAGAAGCTGATGTCGTTCTCGAAACCGGACGTCTACTTCACGCAGGTGTCGGGCGCCATCTGGTGGCCGATGGTCTACGACCTGCCGCAGGACGCCAAGCAGAACTTCGCCAAGCTCAAGCGCGACGCGCAGAACAAGCGCGCGCTGTACTACATCGAGAAGGTGGACGCCGAGCACGTCTTCCCGATGGCGGGGCCGCCGATGTTCCTGCGCGAGGAGCTGTTCCGCTACAACGGGCAGGGCCTCGAGGGCGACGCGATCTTCACCGACCAGCGGGAGTTCCTCGCGCACATGCGCGAGCAGCGTCCCGGCCAGAAGGGGTACGAGTTCCTTCCCGGCACGGTCGTCGACATCGTCGGCAGTGACGTCTCGATCACGCAGACCCTCTACACCGACGCCGAGATCGACCGCGTCTTCGACGACAAGTGGTCCTACCTCGCCGAGCAGCGCGACAGCCGCCAGGACGAGATCCGTGCCGAGGAGGCATCACGTGCTGCCGTGCTGCCTCCGGAGGAGATGCTGGCGGCCATCCGTGAGTGGTGGGAGCCGCTGCTGCGCCGCGCCCGCACCATCCGCAACGGCGTCGGCGGCAACGTGCGGTTCCGCATCGGCGACCTCGACATGGTGGTGGACTTCCCGAAGGCCAAGGTGCGCGAGTACGCGGGGGAGGAGTGCATCTACTGGTACACGATCCCCGCCGACCTCGTCTCGACGAACATCCGCGACCACGAGATCGACTGGTCCAACTCCATCTTCCTGTCGATGCAGTTCGAAGTCGGGCGCAGCGGCAAGTTCAACGAGTTCCTGACGACGTTCCTCAAGTGCCTGTCGCGCGACCGCATCGAGTACGTCGAGAACTGGTACGCCGAGCAGACCGACCAGACCGAGGACGCGCAACTGGGCGACTGGACCGTGCAGCGGCGATGCCCGCACCTGCGCGCCGACCTCACCAAGACCGGCAAGATCGAGGACGGCGTGCTGACCTGCTCGCTGCACGACTGGAAGTGGGACCTCGCGTCGGGCCGCTGCCTGACCAGCCAAGGGCACCCGATCCGCGCGTCGCAGGTCGAGGAGGCGCGCGAGAGCGAGCCGGCCCCGGCCGCGTGAACTCCACGCTTGTAGAGAGTGCACAACAAAACACCCGCTTCGGCGGGTGTTTCGTTGTGTGGCGGCGTCGAATGTGATCGAGGCGGTATCACCGCGCCCGGGATCGGGTCTTGATCACCGTGCCCGCCAGACGGGCGATCAGAACTCGAAGGAGCCCGTCATGACCACTGTTCCCGTCCGCGGCGCCGTCGGCGTCGTCACACCGCCCGCCCGCCGCACCAGCCCGCTGCGCGCCGCTCTCGCCCTCGAGGCCCGCGCCGAGGCCGCCGTCAAGGTCTTCCTCGAGCGTTGGAGCATCCCTGCCCTGCGCGTCGCCCTCGGCCTCGTCTTCCTGGTGTTCGGCGCGCTGAAGTTCATCCCCGGGCTCAGCCCGATCGAGGCCCTCGTCACCCGCACCTGGGACGCCCTGTCTTTCGGGGTGATCACCGGATACCCGGCGCTGGCGATCACCGCCGCGATGGAGACCCTGGTCGGTGTCCTGCTCGTCGCCGGGGTGTTCCAGCGATTCGCGCTGGCTCTGCTCGCCGTCACCTTCGTCGGCATCCTCTCGCCCGTGGTGTTCTTCACCGGCGACCTGTTCACACCGGGCCCGACGCTCACCGCGCAGTACATCCTGAAGGACATCGTCCTGGTGGCAGCGGCGCTGGTCGTGGCATCCCGGGCCCTGCGTCCGGCATCCCGCCCGAGCTGACCCGCGCACGCCGAAGCCGGGGCGGATCGTGACGATCCGCCCCGGCTTCGTGCCGTAGACTGGGGGCGATCACAGCAACCTTTAACACCGTCCCGTGAGGCGGAGAAGGGAGCGGCGGATGAGCACGCGCATCGTGCTGCATGAGGCCGACATCGCCCGGGCCCTGACTCGGATCTCGCACGAGATCCTCGAGTCCAACAAGGGACCCGATGGCCTGGTCCTCCTCGGCATCCCCACTCGCGGCGTCACGCTCGCGAACCGCATCGGTGCGCTCGTCGAGCAGTTCGGCGGCACGCCCGTGCCGGTCGGCGCCCTCGACGTCACGATGTACCGCGACGACCTGCACCGCAATCCGACGCGTGCACCGCAGCGCACGCATATCCCCGACGGGGGCATCGACGGCAAGGTCGTCGTGCTCGTCGACGACGTGCTGTTCTCAGGTCGCAGCATCCGCGCCGCCTTGGACGCGCTGCAGGACATCGGGCGGCCCGCCGCCGTCCGCCTGGCGACGCTCGTGGACCGCGGCCACCGCGAACTGCCCATCCGCCCCGACTTCGTCGGCAAGAACCTGCCGAGCGCGCGCGAGGAGCGCGTGAACGTGCGGCTGAACGAGAACGACGGCAGCGACTCCGTCACGATCGAGGGGCGGTGACCGGCATCATGAGACACCTCCTGGACACCCAGACCCTCGCGCGTGAGGACGCCCTGCGCATCCTCGACGTGGCCGAAGACATGGCCGACACGCAGCGCCGAGAGGTCAAGAAGCTTCCCACGCTGCGCGGCAAGACCGTGGTGAACCTCTTCTTCGAGGACTCGACGCGCACGCGCATCTCGTTCGAGGCGGCCGCAAAGCGGCTGTCGGCGGACGTCATCAACTTCTCGGCGAAGGGCTCGAGCGTCTCGAAGGGCGAGTCCCTGCAGGACACGGCCCAGACGCTGCAGGCGATGGGGGCGGATGCCGTCGTCATCCGCCACGGAGCGTCCGGGGCGCCGCGCACGCTGGCCACGAGCGGCTGGATCAGCGCGGGCGTGGTCAACGCCGGCGACGGCACCCACGAGCACCCCACGCAGGCGCTGCTGGACGCGTTCACGATCCGCAAGCGCCGGTTCGGCGACGACAGCCGCGGACGTGATCTCGCAGGCGTCGCGGTCACGATCGTGGGCGACATCCTGCACTCCCGGGTCGCACGGTCGAATGTGTGGCTGCTGGACGCCCTCGGTGCCGAGGTCACCCTCGTCGCGCCCCCGACGCTGGTGCCGCAGGACGTCTCCGGCTGGCCGGTGCGCGTGCTGTACGACCTCGACGAGGCGATCGCCGCCGGCCCCGACGCGCTGATGATGCTGCGCATCCAGCTGGAGCGCATGAACGCCGCGTATTTCCCGACTGAACGGGAGTATTCCCGTCGATGGGGCCTCGACCCCCTGCGACTGCGCGCCCTCGGTGCCGATACCATTGTCATGCACCCCGGTCCGATGAACCGGGGCCTGGAGATCTCCGCAGAAGCCGCGGATTCGCCGCGCTCGACGGTGCTCGAGCAGGTGACGAACGGCGTCTCGGTGCGCATGGCGGCGCTCTACCTGCTGCTGGCGGGTGCGGACGACCCCACGACCGAGATTCCCGAGGAGACCACCCGATGAGCGAGACACTTCTCTTCCGCGGCGCTCTGATCGAGGGCACGACCGCAGCCGACGTGATCGTCGACGGCGGCATGATCGCCGAGATCGGTCCGAGCCTCAGCCGCGCGGGTGCGACGGTCGTGGATGCCGACGGCCTCGTGCTGCTGCCGGGCCTGGTGGATCTGCACACGCACCTGCGCGAGCCCGGGTACGAGGCATCCGAGACGATCCTCACCGGATCGCGGGCGGCCGCCGCCGGCGGCTACAGCGCCGTGTTCGCGATGCCCAACACGTCGCCCGTCGCCGACACCGCCGGAGTGGTCGAGCAGGAGCTCGCCCTCGGCGAGGCCGCCGGGTTCGTCACGGTGCAGCCGATCGGCGCCGTCACCGTCGGCCAGAAGGGCGAGCGGCTGGCCGAGCTCGGCGCGATGGCCGACTCGCGCGCCCGTGTGCGGGTCTTCAGCGACGACGGCTTCTGCGTGTGGGACCCGCTGATCATGCGCCGCGCGCTGGAGTACGTGAAGGCGTTCGACGGCGTCATCGCCCAGCACGCGCAGGACCCCCGCCTGACCGAGGGCGCGCAGATGAACGAGGGCGCCGTGTCGGCCGAGCTCGGCCTGGCCGGCTGGCCGGCCGTCGCCGAGGAGTCGATCATCGCGCGCGATGTGCTGCTGGCCGAACACGTCGGCTCGCGCCTGCACGTGTGCCACCTGTCCACCGCAGGCTCCGTCGACATCATCCGGTGGGCCAAGAAGCGGGGCGTGGACGTCACCGCCGAGGTCACGCCGCACCACCTCCTGCTGACCGACGAGCTCGTGCGCGACTACGACGCCCGGTTCAAGGTGAACCCGCCGCTGCGGCGCGAAGAGGATGTGCTCGCCGTGCGCGAGGGCCTCGCCGACGGCACCATCGACATCGTCGCGACCGACCATGCGCCGCACCCGGCCGAGGCGAAGGCGTGCGAATGGCACGCGGCCGCCAACGGCATGGTCGGGCTGGAGAGCGCGCTGCGCGTCGTGCAACTGGCGATGGTCGACACCGGCCTCATCACGTGGGGCGACGTCGCGCGCATCATGTCTCGCGAGCCCGCGCGCATCGGCCGGCTCGCCGGGCACGGGACGCCGCTGACCGCCGGGCAGCCGGCATCCCTCGCGTTCTACGACCCGGCCCCGCGCCGGACGTTCACGACCGACGACCTGCGCGGCCGCAGCGTCAACTCGCCCTACCTCGGGCGCGAGCTGCCCGGCGATGTGCGCTGGACGCTGCACGCCGGCACCGTGACCGTCGCCGACGGCGCGCTGCTGGACACGCCGGGGGTGCGCGCATGACCCGCGAAGGCGCCCTGGCGATCATGATCGCCGTCGCGATCGGTCTGCTCGCCGCTCTCGCGTGGGCGTGGTGGCGGCGGACGCGGCGCGACGCGGCGTTCACCGCGCCCGTCGGCGAGATCCCCGGCGGCGCGCACGCCGTGGCCGAGTTCGCGGCGCTGTACGTCGCGACCACGCGGCACGGCGACCCGCTCGAGCGGCTGGCGATCGCCGGCCTCGGGTTCCGCTCCCGCTCGGACGTGACCGTCACCGACGCCGGCGTCGCACTCGACCTCACCGGCCAGCCCCGCGTGTTCGTCGCCGCCGACCGCATCGCCGACGTCGCGCAGGCGACCGTCGCGATCGACCGCGTGGTCGAGCCCGACGGGCTCGTGCGCCTCGCCTGGCGCCTCGACGACGGCACCGTCGTCGACTCCTACCTTCGCCCCCAGGATGCCTCGGCCCGAGCCCTCGCGGACGCCGTGGCCGGCATCCTTCCCCCGACCCAGACGGGAACCGACGCATGACCTCCCTGTTCCAGACCGCACCCGCCGTCCTCGTGCTGGAGGACGGCACCCGCCACGTCGGGCGAGCATACGGCGCCCTTGGCACGACGCTCGGCGAGGTCGTCTTCGCGACCGGCATGACCGGCTACCAGGAGACCCTCACCGACCCCTCGTACGCCGGTCAGATCGTGCTGCAGACGGCACCGCACATCGGCAACACCGGCATGAACGACGAGGACCCCGAGTCGCGACGCATCTGGGTGTCGGGCTACATCGTCCGCGACCCGTCCCGCGTGGTGTCCAACTGGCGCGCCGACGAGTCGCTCGACGACGCGCTGGTCAACGACGGCGTCGTCGGCATCAGCGGCATCGACACGCGCGCCGTGACGCGGCACATCCGCTCGGCCGGCAGCATGCGCGGCGGGATCTTCTCGGGCGAGGCCGCCGCGATAGACGCCGACGAGCAGCTGCGCCTGGTGCGCGAGGCTCCCGAGATGGCGGGGCAGAACCTCTCGGCAGAGGTGTCGGTCGACGCCGCCGAGGTCACCCGCGCGACCGCGGAGCGCATCGGCAACCTCGCGGTGCTCGACCTGGGCGTCAAGCAGGCCACCGTGGACAACCTCGCCGCGCGCGGGTTCGACGTGCACGTGCTGCCGCAGTCGGTGACGATCGACGAGATCCGGGCGATCGACCCCGTCGCGGTGTTCTACTCCAACGGCCCCGGCGACCCGGCGGCGTCGGGCGACCACGTGGAGCTGCTGCGCGGCGTGCTCGACGACGGCCTGCCGTTCTTCGGCATCTGCTTCGGCAATCAGCTGCTCGGCCGCGCGCTGGGCCTCGGCACGTACAAGCTGCCGTTCGGCCACCGCGGCATCAACCAGCCGGTCCTGGACAAGGTCACCGGCCGCGTCGAGATCACCGCCCACAACCACGGCTTCGCCGTCGAGGCCCCCCTGGAGGGCGAGTTCGACAGCCCGAACGGCTACGGCCGTGTCGAGGTCAGCCACGTGGGCCTCAACGACCAGGTGGTCGAGGGCCTGCGCGCCCTCGACATCCCCGCCTTCTCGGTGCAGTACCACCCCGAGGCGGCGGCCGGTCCGCACGACGCCAACTACCTGTTCGACCGCTTCCGCGACCTTGTCGTCGCGAACCTTGCCCTGCGACAAGCTCAGGGACCGACTCAGGAGGCCGGTAAGTAATGCCCAAGCGCGACGACATCAACTCCGTCCTCGTCATCGGATCCGGCCCGATCGTCATCGGCCAGGCGTGCGAGTTCGACTACTCCGGCACGCAGGCCTGCCGTGTGCTGCGCGAGGAGGGCGTGCGCGTCATCCTCGTCAACTCGAACCCGGCCACGATCATGACCGACCCCGACTTCGCCGATGCGACGTACATCGAGCCGATCAACTGGCGGGTGATCGAGACGATCATCGCCAAGGAGAAGCCCGACGCGATCCTGCCGACCCTCGGCGGTCAGACCGCGCTGAACGCGGCGATCGATCTGCACAAGCACGGGATCCTCGAGAAGTACGGGGTCGAGCTCATCGGCGCCGACTTCGAGGCGATCAACAAGGGCGAGGACCGCCAGATCTTCAAGCAGCTGGTGCTCGACGCGGGCGCCGACGTGGCGGCATCCGTCATCTGCCACACCATGGACGAACTGCTCGCCGGCGCCGAAGAGCTCGGCTACCCGCTGGTCGTGCGCCCGTCGTTCACCATGGGCGGCCTGGGTTCGGGCTTCGCGTACGACGAGGAGGACCTGCGCCGCATCGGCGGTGCCGGCCTGCACGACTCGCCGACCAACGAGGTGCTCCTGGAGGAGTCGATCCTCGGGTGGAAGGAGTACGAGCTCGAGCTCATGCGCGACACCGCCGACAACACGGTCGTCGTCTGCTCCATCGAGAACGTCGACCCGGTCGGTGTGCACACCGGCGACTCGATCACGGTCGCACCGGCACTGACGCTCACCGACCGCGAGTACCAGAAGCTGCGCGACATCGGCATCGACATCATCCGCGCGGTCGGCGTCGACACCGGCGGCTGCAACATCCAGTTCGCCGTGAACCCCGACACCGGGCGCATCATCGTCATCGAGATGAACCCGCGCGTGTCGCGCTCGTCGGCGCTCGCGTCCAAGGCGACCGGCTTCCCGATCGCGAAGCTCGCCGCGAAGCTCGCGATCGGCTACCGGCTCGACGAGGTGCCGAACGACATCACGCAGGCGACCCCGGCGAGCTTCGAGCCGACGCTCGACTACGTCGTCGTCAAGGTGCCGCGCTTCAACTTCGAGAAGTTCCCGGCCGCCGACACGACCCTCACCACCACCATGAAGTCGGTCGGCGAGGCGATGGCGATCGGCCGCAACTACGCGACCGCGCTGCAGAAGGCGCTGCGCTCGCTCGAGAAGCGCGGGTCGAGCTTCCACTGGGGCGACGAGCCCCGCTCGATGAAGGAGCTGCTGGAGGTCGCGCAGACCCCGACCGACGGCCGCATCGTGGTGCTGCAGCAGGCGCTGCGCAAGGGCGCCACGATCGAGCAGGCGTTCGAGGCCACCAAGATCGATCCGTGGTTCCTCGACCAGATCGTGCTCATCAACGAGGTCGCCGAGCACGTCGCACAGGCGGAGGAGCTGGATGCCGCCACCCTGCGC
>Ga0160441_100637_pt1 | contig 21692 bp, 19 predicted proteins | sample HID1971K_E1MG_FD_108260 | JGI IMG/M metagenome (GOLD analysis project Ga0160441, IMG submission 108260) | Enriched millipede-associated microbial communities from UW Madison campus, WI, USA - HID1971K_E1 MG | ecosystem: Host-associated > Arthropoda: Insects > Digestive system > Unclassified ... | reverse complement strand
TTATTGTACTGCCCCTTTTGCAAAGCCTAAGGTCGCCAAATTTATTGCTGAAATCCAAATCTAATGATTGCACAAGCTTTTTTGACAAAGTTAAACCTATATTTGTGGGTACACCGTAGCTCCAAAGGAGGGGAATGGTTTACGGTTAGTTTTACGAATACCATTCTACAAAGTTATTTTCAATTTATAAACGTTCTATATTTAAAATAATCCATTCTTATTCCCCAATTCAGCATAGGCTTTAGTCATTATCCAGTATATTTGTTACCATTCAAATCCCAGAGCTTATGGATGATTTCATCGCTGCCCGTTCCCAAATGGCCCTATCATTGGGCTTCCATATTATTTACGCTTGCATTGGTATGGTTATGCCGTTTTTCATGGCTGTATCGCATTATAAATGGTTGAAAACAAATGATGAAGTTTATAAGAACATCACCAAAGCTTGGAGTAAGGGCGTAGCGATTTTCTTTGCCACAGGCGCCGTTTCCGGTACCATGCTGTCGTTCGAATTGGGTTTACTCTGGCCGAAATTTATGGAGCATGCCGGGCCAATTTTCGGGATGCCTTTTTCATTGGAGGGAACAGCATTTTTCATTGAAGCCATTGCCTTAGGCTTCTTTTTGTATGGTTGGAATAAGTTAAACAAATGGTTTCACTGGTTTACTGGAATGGTAGTGGGAGTCAGTGGATTAGCTTCTGGGATTTTGGTGGTGGCAGCAAACGCCTGGATGAACAGTCCGGCAGGCTTTGATTATGTAAATGGGCAATACCTCAACATCGACCCGATACAGGCCATGTTCAATAAAGCATGGTTTACCCAGGCTTTGCACATGTGTTTGGCGGCCTTTACTGCAACAGGTTTTGCTGTGGCTGGTGTACATGCCTTAATGATTCTGAGAGATAGCAATAAGGAATTCCATTTAAAGGCTTTTAAGATAGCTGCAATATTCGGTTGTATCGGTGCATTGCTGCAACCTCTAAGTGGCGATTTGTCAGCAAAAGATGTTGCCAAAAGACAACCTGCGAAACTGGCTGCTATGGAAGCGCTGTACAAAACCGAAAAACCTGCACCTTTATTAATTGGCGGAATTGTAAATGAGAAAGATAAAGAGGTAAAAATGGCGATTGAAATTCCCGGTGCTTTAAGTTTTCTCGCTCATGGCGATTTCAAGGCAGAGGTTAAGGGACTCGACCAGATTCCGGAGAACGAACATCCACCAGTGGCCATAACACATTATGCTTTCCAGATTATGGTTGGCATCGGTACATTGCTGATGCTCATTTCCATCGTATACTTTATTACACTATTTAGAAAGAAAGCGCTTTTGGATAGACGCTGGCTGCTCAAATTATTTGTTTTCGCTATTCCGCTTGGCTATATCGCTTTGGAGGCGGGTTGGGTGGTAACAGAAGTTGGCCGGCAACCCTGGATTATCTACGGAATTATGCGCACCAAAGATGCCGTAACGCCGATGCCCGGTATCAGGTATTCGTTCTACATTTTCTCGGCCATTTATGCTTCTTTAAATGTAATTGTCATCTTTTTGTTGTACAGACAAATCAAAATGGTACCTGTTTTATATGATAGAAATATCAAGAGTGTTTAATGTTATAATTATTTGAAAATATGTGTATTATGTGATATTAAATGAATAATTAGTTGATATTAAATTTGTTAAAAAAGATTGCTTCGTCGTGCCTCCTCGCAAGGACGTAAATCGAGGCGAGCGTGGCAAAAGAAAATAATATTAACCACAGATAAAAGGGGATAGACACAGATAATGGAAACAAAAAAATCTGTGTTGATCTGTGGCAAAAAAATAATAGAGATTTTGTTGGGGGGATTGCTTCGTCGTACCTCCTCGCAAAAACGGAAATTAACAAGAGTGGCAAAAGGAAATAACATTAATCGTTTCTGTGATTTCTGTGTTTCCGTGGCAAATTCATTATGGCAAAAAATATCAGTGACAAAAAATAAACAACATTAACCATGCAATACGTCGTAATTACTTTTTTATGTTTGGGCATCCTGCTTTACTTTTTATTGGGCGGTGCAGATTTTGGTGCCGGGATTATAGAGCTTTTCACTTCAGCCAAGAACCGGAGCAAAACGCGTAAAACCATGTACCAGGCCATTGGCCCGGTTTGGGAAGCCAACCACATGTGGCTCATCATTGCCATTGTTATTCTTTTTGTTGGTTTTCCGCTTATTTACAGCACCATGTCGGTTTATCTCCACATTCCGCTTGTTATCATGCTCATCGGCATTATTGCCCGTGGTACGGCCTTTGTTTTTCGTCATTACGATGCGGTGCAGGATAACATGCAGGAGGTTTACAATAAGATTTTCGTTTATTCGAGTTTCATTACGCCATTGTTTCTGGGTATCATCGCCGGAAGTGTAATTTCTGGTCATATCGATACTCAAGCAACCGATTTTGTTTCTGCATACATTTTTAGCTGGCTCCATTGGTTTTCCATTTCTGTTGGCCTGTTTACGGTTGCGCTCTGCGGTTTTTTGGCAGCCATCTATCTGATTGGCGAAACTAAAGAAGAACACGATAAACGTCGTTTCATCAAAAAGGCCGAATTCATGAATATAGCGGCTGTAATTTTTGGGGCTATGGTTTTTATCGCTGCACACCAGGAAAACGTGCCATTGATGGATTGGGTCTTCAAAAACAACATCGGACTCTCTGCTGTGGTTTTGGCCAGTTTATCTTTGGTTCTGCTTTGGTATTTATTGATCAGGGGTAAAACGAAAGTATTACGGATTTTGGCGGGCTTTCAGGTTTCTATGATTTTACTGGCCATTAGTTATGCGCATTTCCCCAATTTCATCCGTTTAAAGAATGGGGATGCCATTTCACTTTTTGAAACCATTGGCCCAGAGAAAACCATTTACAGTTTGGGTTTGGCCTTATTGCTGGGCAGTGTTTTGATTTTACCTTTTCTGGGTTATTTGTTTTATAAGTTTCAGAAGAAAGAAGAGTTTTGAGTTATAAGTTTTAAGTCATAAGTTATACGTTTTAAGTTGAAAGTATAAAGTCAAAAGTTTCTATGCGTTTAGATGATGATATTTTTTTGAAAAGCAATTGCAGTAGTGCTTCGGTTTTGGTAGTCCTGCTGTCCCTGCAAGCTCCCGAAAAAAATTGAGAGGCTTTTCGTACCATCAGGTTTAGAGGGTTTGGGTAGTGTAAGAGAAGCAGTTCAATATCTCTATCCCTTACTTACCAATGGACTCTGAGGATCTTGTAACAGATAAATTCTAAAATTTGTTTATTTGAATTGTTGAGTTTGGAAACTCAACTTGATTTGTTAATCCTTAGAGACGCTGCGCTTAACTCTAAAGATAGGAGGGGGATTTCTTCATTTGTCTGAGACCTTTTTGCAATATATAAGGGTACAAAGTTCGGCATTAAGATAAGGGCTTGTTTTGTTGAAAAGTTCGAAGATGTTTTGTTGTAAGGTTCAGGAATGTAAACAATCGGGCATTGTAGACTCATAAATATTTATGAACTTGAGTTCGATTAATAATATGTTAAGGCAGTCTTACCCTAAATGATCTATTTAGCAAGAAAGATGCTGAAACAAGTTCAACACGATATGATTAACATCTCGCTAGAAAGGGGTAATATTACGGATAATATTCTAGTATGGGCATTTATGTCATATTCAAAATGTCGCTATGAGCTTTCCTGATCACATCATTATGGTTAAATTGTTGTTTTCTTATTTCCTCTGAATCACCTTGTCGTTCAGAGATTAATGTTCTAATGCTTGACATTAATTGTTGTTGATTTTCTAACACCTCATTTCCATAAAGTCTTGAAAATTGTATGTAGTTGCGGATGTTCCAATCTATTTCGGACATACGAAGATTTCTTGATGAAATTACTCTTATATTTTCATCAATTTTACTTTGGTCATTTTCTGCTTGCAAATGAAATAGAGTACAAATTACCAATGAGATATGGTCATTAAAATCTGTTGCTTGTTTTAGGAACATTTCAGCCCATTTGACTTGCCACTCTTTTTCTTTCAATATATTAAGCTTGTTTTTTCAATTCTTTTTGTAATCATAAGCCCAATTTACTTAAAACTAGTAATGGTGTTAGTATTGAAACGGATAGTTTCAATATTTCTATTGTCAATTGTGTGTTATCCATATTCAGTAGGATAGGTGGAGTTAGATAAGTTTTAAATAGGCTCCCAATAAATAACCTTTAAAAAATAAATTTATTACGATTTATGAAGCCCTCGTCATTAAAATAGTAATTCATCCAATCATCATTTTCATTAAGGTCGTTCCACTCTTTTGCTAAAACAGCTTTTTTTTGTTCAAGTGTTTTCGCTCCTGCTTTTAATATTTTATTTTGAAGTTTGTATCTCCATTTAAAATGATTAACTATGTCTAATATATGGGTTGCATATGCCTGAGCAATTGCATTATCATTTTTCATTATTACCATGTTTTCATCATTTTTGTAAGAAGCCGCATAACCTAAATTATGACTGCCTGTTATAACAACACAATTATCACTAAATGGATCAATTACTAATATCTTGTCGTGTATCGTAGAAAAGCCAAGCTTTAAAAGCTCTTCTTCAAAATAACTAAATGAGCCTGGAATTGCTGCAACACCAGTTACTCCGTCAAAATAGTAGGTGTCCGGATTCTTTAGAATATCACTTGAAACAATATTTGTAGTTACGCTTGCAGCAATCTTTGCATCAGAAATAGCTCCCCTTACAAATAGGGGATTGTCTGAGGTTCTTTTGGCTGCAGTTTCTTTTATTTTATCAATAATACTAGGCACACCTGGGTTAAATACTAGATATAAAACTGATTCTTTAGCTTTCTCAATTAAATCAAACACCTCTTGCATGTCTATAGGGGTCGGGGCATTTTTGGGTTTAGACTTTTGTACAGTATTTGGTGAAAACCATAAAGTTAGATTCGCATTTTGGTTAATTTTTTTTGTTTTGCTATTCGATGCACACCAGGTTCTGAAATCTGCCCCTTGTTTTTCTATAATGACATCTTCTAATTTCATTTGGTTCCAATAGTTTTTGTATTGAGAAGCAATCTGTTCCGAATTGATAATAATCATATTGTTGGTCTGTCCGCATAAACCAGTTGGTGTCCAATTTGTGCTACCTGTAAGCACAGATTTTGGGTTTCCTGCAGCATCTTCATAAATCACAAACTTATTATGCCCTATATGAGAACCTAACATCCTATCGTACAATTTTATCTTTTTATTTTTATGCAGTTCGGCTCTGATATTTTTATTAGTACCATCATCAATAGAAATTGTTTTTTTCTTACCATCTATTATTTTAGATGTCGATGAATTTGCATTACTGAGGATAATTTCAGTACCCTTATTTTTGATTAACTCTTTTATTAAGGCTTCATCTGTAAGTTCATATAAAGCCGCATAATATTTACCACCGTTTTCTGAGGCTTTTTTGAAGAATGCATTTACATTGAATAGCATCTGTCCACTTAATCTTTTTCTCCATATACTTGAAGGGTTTGTTATGAACTCTTTTGCTTCTGCTTTTGTAACGGTTTTGCCTGTTTTACCTGATTTGGAAGATGCTTGTGTGGACAATATTCCTCTATTGAATATCACTTTTACATCTCCATATTCTTGCGTTCTTTTAATGGGTTCGGTCAATATATAATTTATATCATTTTTTTTTAAATTATTCCAAGTGCCAACCATTGGATAAATTTTATATTTTATTTCTTTATTGTGTGGAGCATATAAATCCTTCCAATTAAAGCTTTGTATTGGCCATTCATCAGTTGTTTGAGGAGATTTTCGGGTATCTGCATCTTTATTGAACCCGACAGTTGCATATAATCCAGTTGTCTCTTCAACATTATCAACAATCCTGTGAATGCTAAATCCCAAGCAATTATCTATCTTTTTTGGGAAACTCCACCATAAATAAACGACATCATTGTTTGCCAGAACTACAGATTTTGTTTTTGTCATGATAATTAATTTTAGAATTGCCTACTCTATTTTGGATTTTCGACTTACTCCATTTATGAACAAATTAAAAATTGTGTTTTTCAATTGCTTGGTAGTTGAATTATCAATGCAATCTCTATCAATCCGATGAGTTTATCATTTGTGTTTTTCAAAGGGAGAGTTAATTTTTATTTATCCTTTAGAAAAATTTACAATCTTTCTAGCGTCTTATGTCAAATATTCTTTGAGTATTCGCTTTAATGCAAAAAAAATAAATGTTATTGGGGTAGTTCTGGTTTTATAAATAGGGATAATACAATGTTTAGGCTCATGTATTACATAACAAATGTAATGCTTGGAATTATAAAGATATATACTTAATTCAGTGTATTTTGAAAATAAAAAAGGAGCATTTATCTAATAAATACTCCTTTTTATTGCCTTATTTCTTTTAGAAATATGCTAAATAGGGGTGGAAACTCAATCTGATTCATTAACCCTTAGAGTTGCTGTGCTTAACGAAAGATAGATGGGGTAGAGCCGGGCGTAAATATTTATTTAACCAAATACAAGCCGAATTTATAGGTAAACAAATATTGCTTTCCTTTTAAATGGATAGTTTTTGGCGCTGTCTGGTCATCGCATTTGAATTGGTGTTTGTTGAGTTGATAATAGGCCAAATATATTGGGTTTGGCATGCGCCCATTATCCCATCTGATCAGCACATCATCATCAAATTTGCCTGGTTCTGTTGATTGTTTAGAAAAATCGTTTTTAAAAAGTTCGGTTTGCCTCACCACAAGCGTATTATTTATTATTTCAAAAACATCGCAACGTTCTGTATTTACAAGGGTGTACGGACAGGGTTGTAAATGATAGGGCTTTAAAAGATTAACTTCAAATTCAGCTAATATTTTAAGCTCAACGCTATCAGGATATTGATTGCCTAATTGTTCTGATTTTTTATCTAAACTATCCTTGAAAACCACGGTTTTAAAAGCTTCGTGCCTTTGATAGTCGGGATAAAAATATTTTTGTTGGTTAAGATATAGATTTCCTGATTTATCGATATAGAAAGGCATTTTCCAATCGCCGGCTTTACTAAAATAAACTTTGTTATGAACATCAAGTATTTTAAAAGGGAGTTGGCTGTTATTGGGTTTTGTCAGTATCCTGTCGTCTTGCAGAAATATCACTTCAGCTAAGTTTTCGGTGCTTAAAACCTTTTCAAATTTGCTTTTATCCTTCAATAAGTCCTCTAAAAATGGCGTGTCTGGGTGTGTATCCTTTTTAGGAAAAGGATTGCAGGCTATGAGTATTAAAATCAGAAATAAAAAAAGACGGTTCATATATTGCACAAAAAGCGAATATAATATTTTTAGTGATCTCTTATTCCGATCTGACTTCTATATATAAAAAGTATAGGTATAAAACATAAAGAATAATAAAAAATACAAATGGAAAAATAAATGCTCCATAATTAAATAGATAAATTGGTACGGCTATCAAACGATTTAATATTGGAGAAATAAGTAAAACAAATGCAATAAAAGCTATAAGAATAGGTTGATACTGAAATTTTATTCTTTTAAGAATAATTATTAATCCAATAAATGCCAGGATTGAAAAAAACTGTTCTAATGTACCCATATCAAAAAAGGAAAATAATAAGTAAAAAATAAATGGAATACCGATCATTTGCCCTTTCACTATAATTAAGCAGTATGCTAGTATTGAAAGTATTTTAAATATCCTACTCATGTTCATAAACTCTCATTAGAGAACAAAATGGACTTCATTTTGCCATATTATTCTTGCTACCACTTTAAGATTATTCATCTAGTTTTATTGTTTTAATGGCATTCACGAACTCGCTACACTCGGTTATCTTCGTTCTTCAACAATGTGATGGTCTTTTTTAGGTGTTACCTAAGAACTCAAAACTCCTGTTATTTTACGTTTTTCCACCATTGTTTAAAGGTCTGATTGGTGTCGTTTAAGTTTAGCATCTCGCCGATCATCGGTGTGGCAATGTTCAATTTATATCGCTGGTTAATTTCTGTAAGCTTTACCAATGGCTCATCCCAGGCATGTTTTGCCAATACAAATTTAGAGTTGTGAACAGGCAGAAAGCGCTTGGCCTTTACATCCTGTGCTACTTTCAAGGTTTCTTCGGGCAGCAAATGTACGGAGTGCCAGGCATTATCATATTGCCCGTTTTCCAGGATGGCCAAATCTACGGGGCCGAATTTTTTGCCGATTTCTGCAAAATGGGTATCGTAACCGCCATCGCCACTGTAATAAATTTTCATGGATGGGGTTTGGATCAGGTACGACATCCAAAGCGATTGGCTACTGGTTAATCCTCTGCCAGATTCATGATGTGTAGGATTGGTGTAAATGGTCACCTTTGGCTCTAAGGTTACTTTTTCGTACCAATCTTTTTCTATTATTTTCGCTGCGGGATAGCCCCAGTATTCAAAATGAGCGCCAACGCCCAATCCGCAAACCACATGCTTTACCTTGTCTTTCAAGGCCAAAATGGTTTCATAATCTAGGTGGTCGTAATGATCGTGAGAAATGAGCAGGTAATCAATCATCGGCATATCTGCGGCTTTATAAATATCGCTGCCCTTAAATGCCTTTACCGAGCCGGGCAGGGGTGATGCTGTTCCACTAAACACAGGGTCTAATAGAAACGTCTTGCCATCTGCCTGGATGAAAACCGAAGAATGGCCAAACCAAACCACCATGTTGGAGTCGGGCGGCAGGTGCTGCAAATCTATTTTAATAGAGGGAATTGCATCTACAGGTTGTACCCTTGGATTTTCGGCAAAAAGCGTTTTATAAATTTCTCCCAAAATGCTGTAACCTTCGGCAATGGTGGGTTTTTCTATAACGTTATGGAAACTACCGCTTTTGTAACGTGCCGATTTTTCAATGCCTGCAAGCCTTTCGCCAGCCGGCAATTTCCCAAATTTTGGTTGACGCATATAAACAAAAGCAATCCCTGTCAATACGACTGAAATGACCAACACGACAATAAAAATTCGTTTCAGTATTTTTAAAAATTTCTTCATTTGTTAAATTCCCCGCAATGGTACGTAGATTTTTCCGGAAATTATAAATGGGGAAAGCCCTCAGGTTTTGACAATCAGGCCATTTTTTTTATATCCTTAATCTCCAACACTTGTGTTCCATACGATTGCTGCACCGTATTAATCATGGCCCTGCCCACTTCATGAAGCGTTAAGGATTTGCCGGGGAGTATCAATGGAAAAATGGCAATAACCGGTTTAAAAAACCATTTTACATTTTTTTGTCCTTTTACGGGTTTCATAAATCCGGGACGAAAATTGTACTGACCTCGAAAAGGCAATGCCATCAAGGCATTTTCAGTTTTGCCTTTAACCCTTGCCCACATTACTTTCCCTTTTTCCGAACTGTCTGTATTGGCACCCGACACAAAATCAAAAACCATATCCGGATTTAAGGTTAACAGTGTTTTGGCAAAATGCAAAGTGGTATCGTAGGTAATGTGTGTATATTTTTCTTCGTCCATACCCACCGAACTGATGCCCGCACAATAAAAACAGGCATCATAACCTTTTAAATGATCACTGTAATTTTCCAGTTTTAAAAAATCGGATACAATCAGTTCTTTCAATTTAGGATGATTGATATCGTAATGCCTGCGGTTTACCATCAGCACTTCTTTTACAGACTGATTTTCCAGGCATTCCAATAAAACGCCTTCACCTACCATACCGGTAGCACCTGTTATAATGATTTTAATTTCCATTGTTTTATTTTTAATCAATCCAAGACGTTGCAAATTCGGCTGCAGCTTCTTCATTTGTCTGTGGGATTTTTGCAAAATTCAAGGTACGAAGTTCGGCATTAAAATCAGGATTTAATTTGTTTAAAAGTCTGTACTATTAGCGGTAGCGTTATTTATCTTTGGTTTCGGCAATTATTTTATCAATAGAAATATTGTAACTATTCAGAAAATGTTCGATACTTTTCAAATTTTCAATTTCCCAAAAATTTCTATAATTAAAATCATTATAGTTTCTTACATATCTCTCAGAATCATTCACAATCAGTATGATTCTGATTGTCCCTAAATAATTTGATTTCAATTTAAATTCTTTTACTTTTTCAATATAATTTAACGGAATTATTTTTTCTAGGTCGCTAATTGTTTTTAGTCCGTAATTTTCAACTTCATATAAAATATCCATTTGATTTGACTCGTAATCACCATAACCTTCGTATATAAAATCTGGAAATAAACCAGAGAATTTCTGATGTAAAAATTTATTTAAAGTATCAATACTGATTTCAAGATTTGTTGTTATCATATTTAAATAGATAAAAATTGTTGATTATTACTGGGGTTGTTGAATATTACCGCTAACCGTCAAATATAAGCAACCCATCATCATTTCAAAATCCAGAAAAATGTGTTCAAAAGCCATTTTGTGAATGTTTGGTGAGCCAAGTAAATATTCGAAAAGAGATGTTGAGCTTAACACTAAAGGATAGTGCTATCTATTGATATTTTGTTAAGAGTTTGGAGAAATTATTGATATTATTTTGCATTTGTCACATTTGAAGTCATAGAAATTATGTAATTGGTTTTTCAGTTCCCATTTATTATTGCAACCTGGACAAGGTTTTGATAATTGGTCTTCTCTGAGTTTTTTATAATTGTGTAAATAATAAAAAGTTGGAATCAAAGTCAATTCTTCAATTTTTTTGCAAATTTCTAGTCCTTGTTTGGAAAGTTGTGATGTTATTTCTTGCATTTGATTTAAAGCCCATCGTTCTCCTACTTCGCAATTCATTTGTAAACTGTCGCAAGAAATGTAATTGGTTTCCCAACTTAGAATGGGCATATAACCATAATCATAATAAATGGGTAGCCTGTATAACGGAACAGATTTATTGCAAGTTCCACAAGTTAATGGAGAGGCGATCGAAATATAATTTGTAATAAGAATATAAAAGTCAGGTTTATTGCAGTTACAAGGAGTTTTATAGTTGTCATACGATTTTCCAACTGTCTTAAATGTTAATATTGAGTTGCAAAGGGCCTCAATTTTTTTGCTTTGTTGATTTACGTAAAAATTATTGAATTTCTTATTCAGTGAGTTTTTCTCAAGGCTGAATGGGAGGCAAACAATTTTGTTATTATTTATGTATTGCGATTCAAGCTTTCCCTGTATTTGTCCATTATTGCGATAGAATGACATTAACAATCCAAACTCTTCAATAAGTTCGTCTTTATTTACTTTTGTATTTATATCGATTGATATTTCTTGAATGTACATTGCGTCTTTTTATACTTGCAGGTAACTCTCAAATATACACAAGTTTAATTTACACCTAATCTTATTTTTTAGGCTTGCTATTGCTTTCAAATCTCTTTTGCTCAATGGTTTATCGAGCAAAGTAGTTTTTCAACCGGATTCATTAATCCTTAGAGTGCTACGCTTAACGCTAAAGGATAATTGTGAAACCAATTATGTCGAAATTAGTTGTTGGTATTGTTAATGTAATTGAAAGTAATAATTGAATGGGCTAGCCTAACTTGTCAATATCACTTTCAAAGCCTTTTCATTTGCTGCATTTCCAAAGGTTTTATAGGCTTCCATTATCTGATCTAATTTAAAATGATGGGTAATAAGTTTTTTAGCTGTTAGCTTTTGTGATTGTACATTTTTTAAAAGCATGGGCGTACTTGATGTATCGACAAGGCGGGTAGTAATGGTTATATTTTTGGCCCATGAAGATTCTAAATGAAGGGTAACGGGTTTCCCATGAACACCAATATTGGCTATATGACCACCTGCTGTCACAATTGCTTCGCAGAGTTCGAATGTGGCGGGTATGCCAACGGCTTCTATTGCGGCATCAACGCCCTTGGCATTTGTAATGCTCATCACTTTTTCTACAACGTTTTCATTATTGCTGTTAATGGTATGCGTTGCTCCAAAAGCCTTTGAAATATTTAAGCGATTATCGTCTTGATCTATCATTATAATTTCGGAAGGCGAAAAGAGTTGGGCTGTTAATAATGTTGCCAAACCTATTGGGCCGGCACCTACAATAGCAATGGTATCTCCGGGTTTTACTTGCCCATTTAAAACACCACATTCAAATCCGGTGGGCAGTATATCGCTCAACATCACCAAAGCTTCTTCGTCGGCACCTGCAGGGATGGGGTATAAGCTGGTATCGGCATAGGGTATCCGCACATACTCTGCCTGTGTGCCGTCGATTGTATTGCCGAGTATCCATCCACCTGTTTCGCAATGCGAATACATTTGTTTTCGGCAATTTGCGCATTTGCCACAGGCTGTAATGCAGGAAATCAAAACATGGTCATCCTTTTTAAAATTACTTACTGCAGTGCCTGCTTCTTCTATTATGCCTACACCCTCGTGCCCTAAGATCCTGCCATTGGTTACGGTAGGCACATCGCCTTTTAGTATATGCAGATCTGTTCCGCAAATGGTTGTTTTATAGATTTTAACTACTGCATCTGTTGGTTTATTTATTGTGGGTTTAGGTTTATCTTCCCAAGCTTTTTCCCCCACACCATGGTAAACCAATGCTTTCATGGTTGTGGTGTTTTTTTGATCTTCAACTGGAGATAAATCTGTATTCTTTTTTTTGGTTTGAGGAGTAATGGTTTTCATCTGACCGAATTTAATTTGCAACTAAATTGTTGCTATTTAAAGGTTAGTGACCGTATTTCGAAAAGTATTATACAATTGTTATCTATTAGACAATGCTCCTTGATTAAAGTTTTAATCTTATTTACAAATCATCTTTGCGAGTTGATTCTCTATCGGGGCCAATGTAGCAGACTTACCTGTACATTCGTTTATCTGTTGCCTGTAATTGCTTCATTAACTGATGATTGAAATTCCTGAATCTACTGTTAATTCTGTTCCGTGTATGTAAGATGCTTCTTCTGAAGCAAGAAAAAGTACAGCATTGGCAATTTCTGTAGGTTCGCCAAATCTTTTGAAAGGAATGCCGGGTATGATGCTTTGAATCGTTCCTTCAATTTGTTCAGGGCTTAAACCTGTATTGTTGAAAATATTGGTTTTGATATACCCTGGACTAATGCCGTTTACCCGAATACCTTTGGCGGTACATTCTGCCGCAAAGGTTTTGATGAATGATTGCACGGCCGATTTTGCGGCTGAATAAACGGAAAAATTAGCCGTTCCGATTTCAGTAACAACGGATGTATTGAAAATAACGGCGCTACCTTCCTGCATCAAGGGAAGAATTTGTTGTGCTGTAAAGAATGTCCCTTTTACCAACAGGTTAAATAGTTCGTCAAAATGGGCTTCGTCTACATTTTCGATAGGTGAGAACTTTCCGTAACCTGCATTGGCGAAAAGCATATCAATGGTGTTGGTGTGTTGCTTTACTTTTTTCTGCAAAAGCAACAGGTCTGTCATATTGCCTGCATCGGATACAATGCCAAAGGCTTTTTCTCCTAATTGTTCTGTTGCTTTATTTACCGTTTCGGCACTTCGCCCGGTGATGATTACATTGCCGCCTTCATCGATAAATTGTTGAGCTGTGGCAAAACCCATTCCATTTGTGCCGCCTGTTATCAGTGCGAATTTGTTTTTAAATCTTTGCATCGTTTCTATTTTAAATTACTGATGCAAAGGTTGGAAAGTTGTGTATGGCTGAAAACCCGAAACTTGCTGTATTTTAATTTATCGGTTTTTGCGTTTTCTCAACGATGATTGTGTAGTCTGTTAATCCTGTTTTGCTGCAGGTTCAGTAAGAAATTTTTCTATCATTGAAACCGTCGCTGCAATGAGTGTAGTATCTTGTGGTGTGGTTATTTCTCCAATGTAATCTCCATGGCCGCATGGAAAAATTGCAAGTTTTGCCTGGGGTAATAAACGATACATTTCAACTGTATGTTCGGGGCGGGCAACATCCGCATCGCCACTTATTAGGAGTGCCGGTGCCTTAATGGTTTTCATTTGTTCTTCTTTTATGCTGGTAAAAGACTGCATCCTGGTTACATCTCTTTTATACATGCTATAGAGCGCATTGGTATCGGGGTTTATTTTGAGGTAAGCATCTTTATAGATCTGGGGCATGCCTTCGAATGTGGCCTGATCCATCATACCCCAGAACCAGGGTTGAGCACCATCTTTTTTATAAAAGGTAGAGGCTACGATAATTTTATTGACCAGTTCCGGGTGCCGGATGGCCAATTGAAGTGTAGTGCTTGCTCCATTGCTGAAACCGAAGATATCGGCTTTGTTTATGTGGAGTTGTTTCAGGAGTTCAGCTATATCGTCTGCATCTTGCTCAAAGCTTAAAGCTCTGTCTATATCAGCCGTATGTCCGTGAGCCTGCATTTCAACGGCAATAACTTGATGAGTTTTTGCAAAAGCCGGTAATACCCGTCCGAATGTGGTCTGGATCGTAGAACCACCTCCATGAATTAAAACCAGTGGACTGCCTGTTCCATGAATTTCATAGTACATTTTAAGTCCGTTCACAGCAGCATAACTGCTGGTACTGTCTTGTTTTGTTTCGTTGTTCATCGTTGATGTTTTGTGATCTGAATTGCTGCAGCTCGAAATTGTCAGAACTACTAACGTTATTAAAATCGTTATTCTTATCATTTGTCCAGATTAATTTCTTTGTATTATTCGTTAGGGTTCAGCATATCTTCAGAGCATTTCCATTACTGGCTGCTGTACAAACAATTGCATGAACCATAAGCAGGACTTACAATAGGGAACCAAAAATTAAAGTTAAGGATTTATTGGATTTTGTAAACAGGCAAATGATGCTTTTTTTTATTTGCTATGCTCTGCTTCACTCGATTTGAAATCCTTGGAGCGGCTTGTGCCTAAGTTGAGTTAGAAACTCAACCCGATCCTTGGCGAGGTATGTGCAGACCTATAAGGTTTTTAAAACCTTATAGGTCTTAATTAACGAGATTTGTGCTTTTATTTTTGAACTGCAAAATGAATGTTTTTGCTTCGTGGATATACTTTTATTCATTGATTCTTACTCCCTTTCAGTAATGCATTGCTGAAGTTTGCTTCTTAGAAAAACCTCCCAGCTAACCGTTCCGATTTTATCAAAGGGACATAAGTTAATTCCGGATTTAAAGATTTTATAAAAATCATTTTCTATATCAATGCTTTCAACTTTACAAGACTTATTTGTTACTTCTAGATATGCTTGAACCATTTCTTCTATTGTTAAAATCTGGGGACCTCCTAAATTCGTAACAGACATAGTAGGACTTAGGCTTACTATATATTTTGCAACATCATCAACAGCAATAGATTGAAATTTCAAATCTTTCGGAATCCTTAAAGAATTGGTATCAGGATCTTTTGAAGAATAAATAATTCTGTTCAAAACAAAGTCATGAAACTGCGTTATTCTTAAAATTGACCAGGGATGTTTTGAGTTTCGTATTTCACGCTCAACTTTTAGCTTGTTTTTATAATATGAATAGCTGCTTTGGTCAACTCCAACAATAGATATATAAATTAAATGATTGCAATTGGTATTACTCAATACTTCTAAAAGATTTGTTGTTCCTTTAACATCCACATCTTCAGCGTTCTTAGGGTTGCTTGCACAGTGAATAACAGTATCAAAATTTGTGTCAGATACTGCATTAAGTAGTCCTGTTTTATCAGTTAAATCTGCTTGCAGTTCTTTTACCTCAATAGGTAACAAGTGAGATGGTTTCGTTGTTAATATATAAGGCGATAGTTTTGCATCAATAAGCTGTTTTACTATAGCTGTTCCAAGTGTTCCTGTACCACCGGTAACCAATACTCGCTTCATAGTTGTTGTATTAAATATTAGGATTAAGCTCAAATAGTTAATCTTGTTTTTTATAAAATTTGTTATAAGGTAACTTTATCTATCGGGATTGTTCCGACTTTCAAATCCGGATAGAAAATCCTTAATTTAAACCACCTCTTCGGTTCGCTTTTTTCTGTTCGGGCCATGTGGTGGGTTTACCTGTACGTTCGTTAAGAGGCAAATCGGTGCTTTTTTCGTTCGATGTTTTTTCAGGATCTTCACAAGCCATATAAACCAATATGGCGGCTAAAATTACATTGCTTCTGATTTCATCAAAAACCAGTTTATCGTAACTGTCTCGGTTGGTGTGCCAGGTATAAACTCCATAATCCCAACTGGTTGAGCTTAAAGAAAAACCAGGAGCACCGACAGCTACGAAAGAAGCAAAATCAGAGCCTCCGCTACCGGGAACACCAGGGAAACTGGTTTTGATCTGATTCCTGATCGTATCGGGAACTTTGGCCAGCCAGCGGGTAAGGAAATCTTTTGCATGTACAAAACCCTGTCCAGATAAATTGACCACTCTGCCTGTACCGTTATCCTGGTTAAACAGTGCCTGGAGATTGTTGACCACCTCTGGATGGTCTTCAACAAAGGCCCTTGAACCGTTTAAACCTTGTTCTTCACTGCCCCAATGTCCGACCAAAATGGTTCTTTTAGGGTTTGGATAGAATTTCTTCAGAATGCGCATGGCTTCCATCATCATGATGGTTCCGGAGCCATTATCGGTAGCGCCACTTGCACCATCCCAAGAATCGAAATGAGCCGATAACATTACGTATTCATTGGGTTTCTGTTTGCCTTTGATTTCGGCAATGGTGTTGAAGGTGGGCACAATGCCAAGTTCTTTGGATTCGGACTCAATTTTAAGCATTGGTTTTGAGCCGTATTGAGCCAAGCGGTAAACCAGACCATAATCTTCTACCGATAAATTTACTGTAGGGATTTTGGTGGTATTGGCTCCGAAGATTTTATCTACCCCAAAACCCTGCGACCAATTGTTGATGATGATGCCTGCGGCTCCTGCATTTTCGATGGCTAAGGCCAGACTTTTAGCAGTTAAACCTGTTTTGGACATTTTTTCTCTGAATGAGTTTGCGGCTTCTTCCTTTTCTTTTTTAAACTTCGCCAGCAAATCTTTGGTGGCAAATTCTTCCCAGTTTTTTTCAGGTCGGCCGGAGATTTGATTCATAGAAATCAACACCAGCTTGCCTTTTACATTGGGCAGCCATTTTTGAAAGGAGAGAGAATCGGTAATCTCTGGCAGGGTAATGGCTTCTGTATGTATGGCTTTTCCATGGGTTGATGGGCTCCAGGCCAGTTGTGTGCCTTCTAAAGTTCTCAACCTCGGACTCGTTAAATCTATATGCGTAACGCCTCGTTGCCAGCCCCGCCATTCGCCCCATTTTTCATTTTTGGCTGAAATGCCCCAATCGCTGTATTTTTTTACAGCCCAATCGTTGGCTTGTTTCATCTGCGGACTGCCTACCAAGCGTGGGCCAATCACATCTAACAGCTCGTGAGCGAGTTTTTCCAGTTGGGAATTTTCGTTGGTTTCTTTAATGATGTTGTCGATAACCTTAGTGTCCTGAGCAATGGCAAACGATGAGGTAAATAGGAGTAGTGCAGGGAGGAGTAGTTTTTTGTTCATTTTGGTTGGGTTTGCTTATGGGCTAGCTAATTTAAGAAATAAGAAGAGAATTGATGTTGGATAATGGAAATGTTGCAAGGGGGCTAAGGTTTTTGCCACAGAAACACGGAGGGACACGGAGTTTTTGTTTTTAAAAGGTGCAAGAGGAAATGTAATGTTAAAATATTTTCTGTGTATTCTGAGTCTCCGTGGCTAATGCTTTTCGCCATGTAAATCATGAACCACCTAAGACATCTTAGAAAATCTAAGAAGTAAGTTTAAAGCCTTAAATGTCCTTAGGTTTCTTGCCACGGAAACACGGAGGGACACAGAGTTTTTGTTTTTAAAAGGTGCAAGAGGAAATGTAATGTTAAAAATACTTTCTGTGTATTCTGAGTCTCCGTGGCTAATATTTTTTTTCATGTAAATCATAAACCACCTAAGACATCTTAGGAAATCTAAGAAGTAAGTTTAAAGCTTAAGTGTTCTAAGGTTTCTGAAGTCGTGATTGTTTTTAACCGTAAAGACATAAAGAATACCAAGATGTTAGAAAATCTAATATTTCATTTGCAAATCAACACAGAATCTTAGATGGGTAAATGTAATTATGGTTTCCTTAACGATAATGCGGATGGTTTGTTCATTTTCTGTCTTAGCCAGACATTCTATTGCGATTTTCATCGGGAGGCTTTCTTCTTTTGGCTTGAACCAAAAGAAGCAAAAGTTCAAGGCTTGCATCTGATTTTGTAAAAATTCGTCAAACCGTTTCCGAAAATAATTTGAGGCCAGCCCAATGCTAAGCCCCATCGGCTGCAAATTCTTTAATGTAGTGGATTTTGGAAGATTCTGCAAACGGTTTCAACGTTTTTTCCTAAAATCATTTGCTATGCCAAATGCGTTCTTCGGAAAGGTTTTTTGTTTTTGAAAGTTTCTTCTTACCTTAAATTTTGCAGGGGACTAATTTCCCTCATTTTGGGGGGTGCTCGCAGGAGGAGGTGGTTTTATCTCTGTGACTTGTATACATTAAAAACTACTCTTCTGAACCTTATCGTGATAAGGCAGATATTCTGCCAACGCCGCAGAGCCGTACCAATTGTATAATTCTGGTTCCAGTAGTTTGGCTTTTATTGCCGGGTCGGTTTCCAGTAATTGTTTGGCTTCATCAATGGATTTGGTATTCAGAATGAAGATGCCACGATATTTTTTATCGTTTTTACCAATGGGGCCGGCTATAATGAGTTTATTCATCTCTACCAATTTACCCATGTTGGCCATGTGTCCTGCAAATAGGCTGTCGGTTTTGGCTTTGCTTTCGGTAGTGTTCGAACCGGATTTAAGGATAACCAAAACATACATTTTCATACCGTAATCATCGGCACCTAGTTTTTTGGCAAGGGCTTCATCATAAACGGCTTTGGGTTTTTTATCTTGTGCGTTTGCAGCGAAACCGCATACAAACAGGCAGGTTATCAAGAGTAATTTTTTCATCTGATTTTTGTTGATGAGGTTAAAGTTAATTAAGATTTCTCTTTTTCTGTTAACCATTTGGCTAATGCTGTTTTTATGGCCTGGCCAATTTTTTTCTGATTATCTGGATTTTCTAAAAAAGCCTTATTCACTCCATTATCACCTATTTCTAAAAGAACTCTGTATTTTGCTGTATTGATGTTTTCATCCAGACTGTAAAAGCCGCGTTTGCCAGTCGTTTTGCAGGTATAATCATTTCTGCCGGTAGAACTGTCTAAAAGTACACCGCGGTTTTCTAAATCAGTAATGGCACTTACGGCTGCAATCAGCCTTCCGGCTAAGATTTTATTTTCGGCTTCATATTGATCGCCCTCATGTACATAGCCCCAAATGGCATGGTGTTTTGTGCCTCCGTTGTTGTGTATCGCAATAAAAACATCTGGTTTCAATTGGTTTGATTCATTCAGCTCGTAAGCATATCCAGAAACTTTTCCATCTACAATTGCCGAAGTATGGGCTATTATGGTATTGCTACCTGCGTGATCATGGTGTAGATTGGGTTGGTTCAAACTCCAAACTTTATATTCGTTTAACCGGGGCTTACTGTTCATTGCGGCCTCAACAATCCCGTTACAGGTTTTTGCTTCACTAAAATCGACACCGGTATCGGTTTGATGGGAGGGTTGCCAAACGATAACTGATTTTGGTTTTGCTTCCATTGGATGTTCTGCCGTTTTATTTACGGCGCTTATAGAAATTCCGCTGGTAATGAGACAGGCAATCGTTAGTAAGTTTTTCATTTTATTGTTTTGCTGATTATTAAAAGTAGGGTTATTTCTTAATCAAATTAAATAATCGTTATTGCAATGACGTATAGGTATAATATTCGGTTGCCATCATCCTTGGCAATACGAAAACTTAGAAATTCTAATACAGGTTAGATAATATCAGATTCTGATCACTGATACCTAAAAAATGGGCAAAATGTTCGGCTGCTTGTTTGATTTTGATCTTGTCTGTTTTAGAAAAACCATTGAAGGGCCTGGTTTCGATCACGAGTTTATCACCTGTTATAGTTCTGTACCAACTGCCAATGATTTTGCCATCAACCACAATCATCCGGTTAAAAATAGGGTTATCTCTTGGGTTGATGGGCTTTTCGACCTTGGGCTCCAGAATGGCTGAACGGTCTTTGTAACCTATACCATATTCATCGTAATCGGGCATTAGGAAACTGGTTTGTAGTTTATCCAATACTTTTAATTCTTGTTGATGAAAGATGTATTCTTTTTCATTTAGGATTTCGAAATTGAAGTTTTCCTTTACTGAGTTTAATCCTTTCCTGGCCGAAGTTACAGTCAAACCCGACCAGGTTACAAAATCTTGCAGCGTTGCTGGCCCACGGCTGCGAAAATATCTTTGGGTTAATTCTGCCAGTGCTTCATCTTCGGTTAGGGTTTTGGTTTCCGGAATCCTTTCATCGAGCAGGGCATAGGTAAATTGTTTTCCTTTTCTTGCACTACTGCAAATCAGACCTTCTAATTCTGCATGCATCATCAATAAGCTGAGGCTAATTCCATTGGATTTTATTTTATTGCGTTGGAGTTCCTGGTTAAGTTCGGTACGGGTAAGTTGCTTATTGCCCTCCAGCGCTTTGGTAATGATATCATTGCTGCGGTGATAGATTTGAGTATCCAACTCCATTTTACGCATCATGAAAGCATTTATGGCATGAACGCGTGGGGCTGAGATTTTTAAAATCCAGCGGATATCTTTTGGTGCAACGAAATGCCAGGTCGGTCGCAGTATATGAGTTCTCAGGATTTCGCCTTTATTAAAGGCTTCTTCGATAGTTGCATCTTTGGAATTGGGGAGACGTAAGCCGATTGCCCATTTTGCCATCGCGTATTCTTGTGCCTGCATGGCGGCCATGTAGCTGACTACTTCTTCAGGGCTGCTTAAGTTACTTTCGGCAATTTTTTGGTTGAGTAATCGGTGTTTAGGGATGTCGGAGAATTGCATACTGCTAAAATAAGATTTGTGAGAATTTGTTTTTAAGATTTTCATTAATTAAGACCTATAAGGTTTCAAAAACCTTATAGGTCTGTAAATTTATAGGAGAATTTTTCGAGCCCTCCTGGCCGGGCTGGCCTTCTTTCTTTTGAGAGATCAAAAGAAGCAAAAATCTCCGGCTCGCTATTTTTCTATTGAAGTTTGTGGGTAGGCCCTGATACAGCTGCCCGAAAAATAGACCATGCCGGTTTTAGAGCAGAACGGAGATTAGTGGTTTGGCTAGATATGGGGGATAGTCCAAAGTCAATAGTATGGGGGTGATAGCCCTTAATTCTTATAGTTGTCGTCCTGAGGCACGAAGGATCCCTTTAGACCAAACCAGAGTTTGGAGTCGATAGTCCAAAGTTTATGGTTTGCGTTACTAACGAGGAAGGGCTTTTTCTGTTTTTTTACCACCTACCGCCTTGGTTCGTGTCCCCACGAACCAAATGTATTCCGTTTCCTGAGGATACGAACCGGGGCAATGAATTTATAGGAGAATTTTTCGAGCCCTCCTGGCCGGGCTGGCCTTATTTCTTTTGAGAGATCAAAAGAAAGAAAAATCTCCGGCTCGCTATTTTTCTATTGAAGTTTGTGGGTAGGCCCTGATACAGCTGCCCGAAAAATAGACCATGCCGGTTTTAGAGTAGAACGGAGAT
>Ga0160441_100635_pt1 | contig 21788 bp, 19 predicted proteins | sample HID1971K_E1MG_FD_108260 | JGI IMG/M metagenome (GOLD analysis project Ga0160441, IMG submission 108260) | Enriched millipede-associated microbial communities from UW Madison campus, WI, USA - HID1971K_E1 MG | ecosystem: Host-associated > Arthropoda: Insects > Digestive system > Unclassified ... | reverse complement strand
GCAAGGCCGGCTGACATGGCTACGGCGCTGCCCTACAAGCCCGGGCCGGGTGAGATCCCGACGCAGCCCGGTGTCTACCGCTTCCGCGACGCGGACGGTCGCGTGCTGTACGTCGGCAAGGCGAAGAACCTGCGTGCGCGTCTGTCGAACTACTTCGCGCCGCTGCACACGCTGCACGAGCGCACCCGCCGGATGGTGACGACGGCGACATCCGTCGAGTGGACCGTCGTCGCGACCGACGTCGAGTCGCTGCAGCTCGAGTACATGTGGATCCAGGAGTTCTCGCCTCCGTTCAACGTGCGGTACAAAGACGACAAGTCGTATCCGTACCTGGCGATCACTCTCGCCGACGAGGCCCCGCGGGTGATCGTGACGCGCAACCGGCGCATCCCCGGGGCGCGCTACTTCGGGCCGTACCCGAAGATCTGGGCGGTGCACGACACGATCGACCTGATGATCAAGGTCTTCCCGATCCGCACGTGCTCGGACGCGTCGTACAAGAAGGCGATGGCCAGCGGGCGCCCCTGCTTCCCCGGCCAGATCGGCCGATGCGGCGGGCCGTGCTCGATGACCGTCACGGTCGAGGAGCACCGTGCCATCGTCGACGATTTCGTCGCGTTCATGTCGGGCGGCGACGCCCGGTTCACGCGTGAGCTCACGGCACGGATGCGCGAGGCGTCGGCCGCGATGGACTACGAATCCGCGGCGGTCTACCGCGACCGGCTGCAGTCGATCGACGCCGTCCTCAGTCGCAGCTCGCTCGTGCTCGCCGAGGACACGGATGCCGACCTGTTCGGCATCGCCGAAGACGAGCTCTCGGCCGCCGTGCAGCATTTCGTCGTGCGCGGGGGTCGTGTGCGCGGTGTGCGCGCCACGACGATCGACAAAGAGCTCGACATCTCGGGCGCCGACCTCGTCGATCAGGTGCTGCAGCGCACCTACGGCGACGCGCCCGCGGGCGACATCCCCCGTCAGGTGCTCGTTCCTTCGCTGCCCGACGACGCGGCCGAGCTCGAGCAGTGGCTGCAGGAGCGCCGCGGCAAGCGCGTCTCACTCCAGGTCGCCCAGCGCGGGCGCAAGGCCGACCTGCTGCGTACCGCCACGCTCAACGCGCAGCAGGCCCTCATGCTGCACAAGACCCGGCGCACCTCCGACTACACGGCGCGCACCAAGGCGCTCACCGACCTGCAGCTCGCGCTCGGCATGGACGAGGCGCCGCTGCGCATCGAGTGCTACGACGTGTCGCACCTGTCGGGGACGAACGTCGTGGCATCCATGGTCGTGTTCGAAGACGGGCTGCCGCGCAAAGACCAGTACCGGTCGTTCGGCGTGCCCGAGACGACCGACGACACCGACTCGCTGTACCAGGTGCTCGTGCGGCGGCTCGCGCATGTCGACCGCGACGACCCTGCGACCGTCGCAGGCGCCGAGTCGCCCGTCGCCGAGCCGACAGTCCCGGTTTCCGAGCCTGACGAGGGGGAGCCGGTCGTGACGGAGCGCAAGCGCCCGCGGTTCGCGTACCGGCCGCAGCTGCTCGTCGTCGACGGGGGCGCGCCGCAGGTCGCCGCCGCGGCTCGCGCGCTCGAAGACGCCGGTCACAGCGAGATCGCGCTGTGCGGCATCGCGAAGCGGCTCGAGGAGATCTGGCTGCCGGGGGAGGACTACCCGGTGATCCTGCCGCGGACCTCCGAGGCGCTGTACCTGCTGCAGCGCCTGCGCGACGAGGCGCACCGCTTCGCGATCACACATCAACGCAAACGACGTCGCCGCGACATCACGACGGTGCTGGGCGAAATCCCCGGGCTGGGGCAGGCGCGGATCAAGGCACTGCTCGGCCACTTCGGGTCGGTCGCCGCGCTCAGCAAGGCGAGTGCCGACGAGATCGTCCAGTTGCCGGGAATCGGGCCCAAACTGGCCGCCGCGATCGAGCAGCGACTCGCCGCTCGCTAGGCTGGATCCCAACCTGGGGAGGTCACCGTGACAGACGATCGGCCGGTCGGTGAGGTCCTGATCGTCACCGGCATGTCCGGCGCCGGCCGGACGACCGCCGCGAACGCGCTCGAAGACCTCGACTGGTACGTCGTAGACAACCTGCCGCCGCAGATGCTGCGCCCCCTGCTCGACCTGAGCGAGCTGGCCGGCGGTGCGCTGCCGAAGATCGCCGTGGTCGTCGACGTGCGCGGCCGCGACCTCTTCGGCGACCTGCCCCAGATCGCCCGTTCGCTGCGCGAGGGGCGGCAGCTGCGCGTGCTGTTCCTGGATGCCTCCGACGATGTCCTCGTCCGGCGGTTCGAGTCGGTGCGCCGCCCGCACCCGCTCCAGGGCAATGGGACTATCCTCGACGGCATCCGCCGCGAGCGCGAGCGCATCGCCGGCATCCGCGAGAGCGCGGACGTGCTGATCGACACGAGCACGCTCAACATCCACCAGCTCGCGACCCGCGTCGTCGATCTGTTCAGCGATGTCGGGCAGGCACGGCACACCGTCACGGTCATGAGCTTCGGATTCAAGTACGGACTTCCCACCGATGTCGACCTCGTCGCCGACATGAGATTCCTGCCGAATCCGTTCTGGATCCCCGAGCTCAAGGGGCACACCGGCGAGGAAGAGCCCGTGCGCGACTACGTGCTCGCGCAGACCGGCGCGCTCGAGTTCATCGACGCCTACGCGCAGGCGCTGCGCCCCGTGCTCGCCGGATACCAGCGCGAGAACAAGAGGCACTCCGTCATCGCGGTCGGCTGCACAGGCGGCAAGCATCGCTCGGTAGTGACGGCGATCGAGCTCGCACGACGCTTGACCGAGGCGCCCGGGGTCGCCGTGCAGGTGAAGCATCGAGACCTCGGTCGCGAGTAGGCTTGATCGTCGTCCGTCATCTCGGACCTCCCCCGCCCCGAACCGAGAAGGATCGCCGTGTCGTTGACCGCTGACGTGAAGACCGAGCTGGCTGCGGTTCGCGACCCTCGCCCGTCTGCGCGGGTCGCCGAGCTCACCGCCATCCTGCGCTTCTCGGGCGGTCTGCACTCCATCGCGGGCCGCGTGGCCGTCGAAGCCGAGCTCGAGTCGGACCTGCTCGCCCGTCGCGTCGCGCGCGACATCATGGAGCTGTACGGCGTGCGTCCCGAACTCCACCGCGTGCAGGCATCCGGCGGTCGCACCGGCGGTTCGTTCGCCGTGCGCGTCATCGACGGCGGCGAGACCCTCGCCCGCCAGACCGGGCTTCTCGACCAGCGTCGACGCCCCGTGCGTGGCCTGCCGAACAAGCTCACCACCGGCGCCCGCCCCGACCTCGCGGCCGTCTGGCGTGGAGCGTTCCTCGCCTCCGGCGCGCTGTCCGACCCGGGGCGCTCGGCTGCCCTCGAGATCGCCTGCCCGTCGGGTGAGGCGGCCATGGCGCTCGTCGGTGCCGCGCACCGGCTCGGGATCGCCGCGAAGGCGCGCGAGGTGCGGGGTATCCCGCGCGTCGTGGTGCGCGACGGCGAGGCGATCCGGATGACCCTCGCGGCGATGGGAGCGGCCCGCACCGCCCACGCGTGGGAAGAGCTGCGACAGCGCCGCGAGGTGCGCGCCGGCGTGAACCGTCTGGTCAACTTCGACGACGCCAACCTGCGTCGCTCGGCGCAGGCCGCCGTCGCGGCGTGCGCGCGCGTCGAACGCGCCCTCGAGATCCTCGCCGACGAGGTGCCCGAGCACCTGCGTGAAGCCGGTGAGCTGCGCCTCGCGCACCGCGACGCGAGCCTCGACGAGCTCGGCCACCACGCGGACCCGCCACTGACCAAGGATGCCGTCGCCGGGCGCATCCGCCGCCTGCTCGCGATGGCCGACAAGAAGGCCACGCAGGACGGCATCCCCGGCACGGACTCCGCCGTCCCCGACGGCCTCGAAGACTGACGCCCGCGCCGTCTCCTGCCCCCTCCGCGAGACCCGGCTTCCGCGCCGAGACCGGTGTTCTCGTCACCGGGTTTCGGCGCGCATTCCGGGTCTCGCGGATCGTGGTGCGGGGGTGACGGGCGGGGGAGGGCGGCGGGGGTACACGCTGTCATCGGGCGGAACAAGACCCCCCTGGCGCGCGTTGCCTGTCAATAGGATGAAGTCGTCCCTCGCCGCGCTGCTGCGCGGCATGACAGGAAGAAGAGAAGATGGCGAAGTACACCCTTCCGGCCCTCCCGTATGATTTCGCGGCACTCGAGCCGCACATCAGCGGCAAGATCATGGAACTGCACCACGACAAGCACCACCAGGCGTACGTGACCGGTGCGAACACGGCGCTCGAGCAGCTCGCCGAGGCCCGTGACTCCGGCAACCTCGCGAACGTGAACAAGCTCGAGAAGGACCTCGCGTTCAACCTCGGCGGCCACGTCAACCACTCGATCTTCTGGAACAACCTGTCGCCGGACGGCGGCGGCGAGCCCGAGGGCGAGCTGGCCGCCGCGATCGCCGAGTTCTTCGGCGACTTCGCGAAGTTCCAGGCGCACTTCACGGCGGCCGCGACCGGCATCCAGGGTTCGGGCTGGGCCGTGCTCAGCTGGGACGTCCTCGGTCAGCAGCTGATCATCCAGCAGCTGTTCGATCAGCAGTCCAACACGGCGCAGGGAACCGTGCCGATCTTCCAGCTCGACATGTGGGAGCACGCCTTCTACCTCGACTACCTGAACGTCAAGGCCGACTACGTCAAGGCCGTGTGGAACATCGCCAACTGGCAGGACGTCGCGCAGCGTTTTTCGACGGCCAGGGACAAGACGTCGGGCCTGCTGGGGTAGTAGTGTCTGAAACCAGGTGAGGATGCCGGGTATCCGCCCGGCGACGGGTGATACCCGGCATCCTCTTCTTCATGAAACGGATCGCGAACCGGCTCGCCGAATGGGCGGGGCCGACGTGACAAGAAACGGGAGACAACGTGTCTGTCAAGATCGGAATCAACGGCTTCGGCCGCATCGGACGTAACTTCCTCCGCGCGGCTCTCGAGCAGGGCGCGGACCTCGAGATCGTGGCGGTGAACGACCTCACCGACAACAAGGCCCTCGCCCACCTGCTCAAGTACGACTCCGTCGGCGGCCGCCTCGACGCCGAGGTCTCGTACGATGCGGACTCGATCACCGTCAACGGCAAGGCCATCAAGGTCTTCGAAGAGCGCGACCCCGCCAACCTGCCCTGGGGCGACCTGGGTGTCGACATCGTGATCGAGTCGACCGGTCGCTTCACGAAGGGTGCCGACGCCCGCAAGCACCTCGACGGCGGTGCGAAGAAGGTCATCATCTCGGCCCCCGGAACCGATGTCGACGGCACGTTCGTCGTGGGCGTCAACGACGAGAGCTACGACTCGGCGACGATGAACATCATCTCCAATGCCTCGTGCACGACGAACTGCCTCGCGCCGCTGGCCAAGGTCTTCAACGACGCGTTCGGCATCGAGCGCGGCTTCATGATGACCGCCCACGCCTACACGGCCGACCAGAACCTGCAGGACGGACCGCACAGCGACCTGCACCGTGCCCGCGCCGCCGCGCTGAACATCGTGCCCGCGTCGACCGGCGCCGCCAAGGCCATCGGCCTCGTGCTCCCCGAGCTCAACGGCAAGCTCAGCGGCTCGTCGTACCGCGTGCCGATCCCCACGGGCTCGATCGTCGACCTCACGATCATCACGCCGACCGAGGGTCTGACCGTCGAGACGATCAACGCCGCGTACGAGAAGGCCGCCGCCGAAGGCGAGCTCGTCGGCTACCTGAAGTACAACACCGACCCGATCGTCTCGACCGACATCGTCCACGACCCGCACTCGTCGATCTTCGACGCGGGCCAGACGAACGTCTCGGGCAACCTGGTGAAGGTGTCGGCGTGGTACGACAACGAGTGGGGCTACTCGAACCGCCTCGTCGACCTCGCCGAGCTCGTCGCCGAAAAGCTCTGAGTTCACGTCATGGCTCTGCGTACCCTCGATTCGCTGGGTTCGCTGGCCGGTAAGCGCGTCATCGTCCGTGTTGACTTCAATGTCCCTCTCAACGAGGGCGTCATCACGGACGATGGCCGTATCCGGGCAGCTCTTCCCACGCTGAACCACCTGATCAACCAGGGCGCTCGCGTCATCGCGTGCTCGCACCTCGGCCGCCCCGACGGCGAGCCGAACCCCAAGTACAGCCTCGCGCCCGTCGCGCAGCGCCTGTCCGAACTGCTCGGCAAGCCGGTCGCGTTCGCGCAGGACACGGTCGGCGAGTCGGCTCGCGAGGCCGCGGAGGCCCTCGAAGACGGGGACGTCGCCGTCATCGAGAACCTGCGCTTCAACCCGGGTGAGACGGCGAAGGATGCCAGTGAGCGCACGGCGTTCGCCGAGCAGCTGGCAGCCCTCGGCGACGCGCTCGTCTCGGACGGCTTCGGTGTCGTCCACCGCAAGCAGGCATCCGTCTACGAGCTCGCCGAGCTGCTGCCATCGGCGGCGGGATTCCTCATCGAGAAGGAGGTCGACGTGCTCGACCGCCTGACCGAGAATCCCGAGCGCCCGTACGCGGTCGTGCTGGGTGGGTCCAAGGTGAGCGACAAGCTGGGCGTCATCGCCCACCTGTTGCCGCGCGCCGACAAGATCCTCGTCGGCGGGGGAATGCTCTACACGTTCCTCGCCGCCCAAGGTCTGAAGGTGGGCAAGAGCCTGCTCGAGTCCGACCAGATCGACACCGTCAAGGGCTATATCGCCACCGCCGCGGAGAAGGGGGTCGAGTTGATCCTCCCCGTCGATTCGGTGATGGCGTCCGGCTTCGCGGCCGACGCCGATCACGTCGTGGCCGCGGCGGACGCGCTCGAAGACACCGCGTTCGGTGCCGACGGCATCGGCCTCGACATCGGCCCCGAGACGGCGAAGATCTTCGCCGACGCGATCCGCTCGTCGAAGACGGTGTTCTGGAACGGCCCGATGGGCGTGTTCGAGATGCCGGCGTTCGCGGCCGGCACGAAAGCCGTCGCGCAGGCGCTCACCGAGGTCGACGGGCTGTCGGTCGTCGGCGGCGGCGACTCGGCCGCGGCCGTGCGTCAGCTGGGCTTCACCGACGACCGGTTCGGGCACATCTCGACCGGCGGCGGCGCGAGCCTGGAATTCCTGGAGGGCAAGAAGCTCCCCGGGCTGGAGATCCTCGGATGGGAGAGCTGATGGCGCGCACACCGCTCATCGCCGGCAACTGGAAGATGAACCTCGACCACCTGCAGGCGGTTGCGTTCGTCCAGAAGCTGCACTGGACGCTGAAGGATGCCGGGCACGAGGAGGGCACCGTCGAGGTCGCCGTCTTCCCCCCGTTCACCGACATCCGCACCGTGCAGACTCTGCTCGACGCCGACAAGATCCCGTTCTCCCTCGGCGCGCAGGACCTGTCGACGAAGGACTCCGGCGCGTACACCGGCGAGATCTCGGGTGCTTTCCTGAGCAAGCTCGCCTGCGGCTACGTCATCATCGGCCACTCCGAACGTCGTGAGTACCACCACGAGACCGACGAGGTCGTCGCCGCGAAGGTGCAGGCCGCGCTGAAGCACGGTCTCGTCCCGGTCATCTGCGTCGGCGAGACGCTCGAGCAGCGTGAGGAGTCGGGCCCCACCGCGGTCTCGGTCGCTCAGTTGCAGGTCGCGCTCGAGGGCGTGCCCGCCGAAGCCGACATCGTCGTGGCGTACGAGCCGGTCTGGGCCATCGGCACCGGCCAGGTGGCCTCGCCCGAGCAGGCGCAGGAGGTGTGCGCTGCGCTGCGTGAGGTCATCGCCGAGAAGCTCGGGGCGGATGCCGCGGCGCGCACGCGCGTGCTGTACGGCGGTTCGGTGAAATCGGGCAACATCGCGAGCTTCATGCGCGAACCCGATGTCGACGGCGCCCTGGTCGGAGGTGCGAGCCTCGTCGCGGACGAGTTCGCCGCCATCATCCGCTACCAGAAGCACGTCGGCGTCTGAACCCGTTCCGACACCGCGTTCCGACGCGCCTCGCTCGCTCAACGACCGGTTGTTGCCGACCGGTCGTTGAGCGAGGGAGCGCCGTCGACCGAGTCGGAACGGCGTGACCCGGTATACTCGACCCTTGTGCGCCCATCCCCGGGCGCCGCGAAAGGCTTGTTCGACTGTGGAAATCCTCGAGTTCGTGCTGCAGGTGCTGCTGGGTATCACCAGCCTGCTGCTGACCCTGTTGATCCTGCTGCACAAGGGTCGCGGCGGTGGCCTTTCCGACATGTTCGGCGGCGGCATGAGCTCAGCGATGGGGTCCTCCGGTCTCGCCGAACGCAACCTCAACCGCTTCACGGTCGTGCTCGCGCTCGCATGGTTCGTCTCGATCGTCGCCCTCGGCCTGATCACGAAGTTCCAGGGTCTCTGATGGCCACGGGAGGAAACGCGATCCGCGGCACCCGCGTCGGTGCCGGCCCCATGGGCGAGCAGGACCACGGCCACCACGCCGACCGCGTCGCGGTCTCGTACTGGGACGCGCTCGGCAACGAGACCGTCCGCTACTTCGCCGCCGGCATCGCCGAGGAGGAGATCCCCGAGGTCATCGACTCGCCGCACTCGGGCCTGCCCGCCGGGCGCGACAAGGAGAACCCGCCGGCCGTCGCGAAGACCGAACCCTACAAGACGCACCTTGCGTACGTGAAGGAGCGCCGGACCGAGGAAGAGGCCGAGAGCCTGCTCGACGACGCGCTGCAGCAGCTGCGCGATCGCCGCGGTCAGTAACCGTCGCGGACGGCGCCGCCCACGGCAGTGCCGTGACGCGGCTCAGAACTCCTGGTCGATGAGTTCGGCGGGTACGTTCGCCGCGGCATCGCCGTCGACGAAGAACAGCGTGCGCTTGCGGCCTTTCGCCCCCGCCGCGGGAACGGACTCGTAGCTCGCGCCCGCCAGGGCCAGGCCCAGCGCGGCCGCCTTGTCGACGCCCGAGAGCACGAGCCACACGCAGCGCGACGAGTTGATCACCGGTCGTGTCAGAGACAGTCGTTCGGGTGGGGGCTTCGGCGCGTTGTGCACGGCGACGACCGCGCGGTCGGTCGCCTGGATCTCGGGGCGATCGGGGAACAGGCCGGCGATGTGACCGTCGGTGCCGGCGCCCAGGAAGCACAGGTAGAACTCCGGCCACGGCCGGTCGTCGGTGCCGAAACGCGCGAGCTCGGCCGCGTACGCGTCGGCAGCAGATTCGAGGTCGCCGGTCTCCTCGACGGTCGACATCGCATGCACGTTCGCGGCGGGGATGTCGATGTGGTCGATGAATGACCGCCGCGCCCACACGTCGTTGCGTTCCTCATCGCCGGCGGGAAGGTACTTCTCGTCGCCCCACCACAGGTGCACGCTCGACCAGTCGACGTCCGAGCGCTGCGGATGCCGGCCGGCGGCGCGCAGCACATCGCCCGCGATGCCACCGCCGGTGAGGGCGACGTGCGAGGTCTTCCCCGCCGCGGAACGCTTCAGGAGACGGTCGATCAGACGCTGCGCGACGTCCGCCGCGAGGGCGGCCGCGTCGGGGCTGACCACGACGCGCTTCTCGGTCCACAGCTGCGCCATCGGAACTCCTACGAATCGCGGGTAGGCGGACCGAGAAGCTCCCAGCCCTCCGTGATCACTCGACCATACAGGAGGTCGGGATCGAGTCGTCTCAGCTCCTCAGCGAGGCACTCGCGCAGCGTGCGGCGAGGGAGGACGACCTCGTGCGAGGGCTGCCCCGGCTGCGTGAGCGTCGCGTCGACGTCGTTGCTGCGCTCGAGCACGATGTCGCCGCTCTCGCGGGTCAGACGCACACGCTGGATGCCGTGCTCCCACTCGTCACGCGGCGAATAGCGCCAGGTGACCGGGACGTCGAGCTTGAGGCGCAGCCAGGCGGCGAGCAGGCCTGTCGAGGGCGAGCTGCCGGCGCCGACGACCTCGACCGCGGTCACCGCTTCGTAGGGCGGCTGGTCGAGCACGGCCGCCAGCTGTTCGCGCCAGTGCGTCAGACGCGTCCACGCCAGGTCGGTGTCGCCGGGCGCGTACGCCGGGCCGAGCTGCGAGAGGCGATCGTGGGCGAACGGCTTCGTCGAGGCATCCGTGATGCGGCGCTGCGCCATGCGTCCGATGTCGGAGGTCGACGGGGCAGCGGGCGGGAAGTCGGGCCACCAGGCGATGACGGGCGCGTCGGGCAGCAGCAGACCCGTGACGAGGCCCTCCTGGCTGCCGGCCGCGTCGCCGTGCGCGCGCAGGACGATGACCTCGCTCGCGCCGGCGTCGCCGCCGACGCGGATCTGCGCGTCGAGCTTCGACTCGCCGTCGGTGTCGGCGATCAGCACGATGACGCGCATGGGGTGCTCGCGCGAGGCCGCGTTGGCCGCCTCGATGGCCTCTTCCTGCAGGCCGTGCGCGGTGACGATCACGAGGGTCAGCACGCGCCCGAGTGCGACGGCGCCGCCTTCTTCGCGCACGCTGACCAGCGAGCGGGCGATCTTCGACACGGTGGTGTCGGGCAGGTCGACGATCACGGGCGCCTCCAGACGCGGCCATCGCGGGCCAAGAGCTCATCGGCGGACGGCGGACCCCACGAACCGGGGGAGTACTGTTCCAGCGGGCCACCCTGCTCGGCCCAGTAGTCCTCGACCGGGTCGAGGATCTTCCACGACAGTTCGACCTCTTCGTGGCGCGGGAACAGCGGCGGGTCGCCGAGCAGGACATCCAGGATCAGACGCTCATACGCCTCCGGGCTCGACTCGGTGAAGGCGTGGCCGTAGCCGAAGTCCATCGTCACATCGCGGACCTCGTTGGCGGCGCCGGGCACCTTCGACCCGAAGCGGATCGTGACCCCCTCATCGGGCTGCACGCGGATCACGAGCGCGTTCTGACCGAGCTCGAGCGTCTGGTTCCGCTGGAAGAGGTGCTGCGGCGCGCGCTTGAACACGACCGCGATCTCGGTGACGCGGCGCCCGAGTCGCTTGCCGGTGCGCAGGTAGAACGGCACCCCCGCCCACCGTCGCGTCGCGATCTCGAGCTTGACCGCGGCGTACGTCTCGGTCGTCGACTCCGGGTTCATCCCGTCTTCGTCGAGGAAGCCGGTGACCTTCTCACCGCCCTGCCATCCGCCGCCGTACTGGCCGCGTGCGGTCGCCGTCGAGAGGTCGTCCGGCAGTCGCACGGCCGCGAGGACCTTCTCCTTCTCGGCGCGCAGGTCGGTGGCATCCATCGAGATGGGCTCTTCCATCGCGGTGAGCGCCAGCAGCTGCAGCAGGTGGTTCTGGATGACGTCGCGCGCGGCGCCGATGCCGTCGTAGTAGCCGGCACGGCCGCCGACGCCGATGTCCTCGGCCATCGTGATCTGCACGTGGTCGACGTAGTTGGCGTTCCAGATGGGCTCGTACAGCTCGTTCGCGAAGCGCAGCGCGAGGATGTTCTGCACCGTCTCTTTGCCGAGGTAGTGGTCGATGCGGAAGATCGAGTCAGCGGGGAACGCGACCTCGAGGGCTGCGTTCAGCTCGCGCGCCGTCTGCAGGTCTGAGCCGAACGGCTTCTCGATGACGACGCGGCGCCACGCGTCGGAGTTGGTCGACTTGTCGTCGACGAGCCCCGACTGCTTGAGCTGCTTCGCGACGATGGGGAAGTCGCGCGGCGGGATCGACAGGTAGAACGCGTGGTTGCCCATCGTGCCGCGCTCGACGTCGAGCTTCTCGACCGTCTCGCGCAGGCGCCGGAACGCGTCATCGTCGCCGAACTCGCCCGAGACGAAGCGGATGCCCTGCAGCAGCTGCTTCCAGGTCTCTTCGCGGAACGGCGTGCGCGCGTGCTGACGCACCGAATCGTGCACGACGTCGGCGAAGTCCTGGTCGGCCCAGTCGCGTCGGGCGAACCCGACCAGCGCGAAGCCGGGCGGCAGCAGACCTCGGTTGGCCAGGTCGTAGACCGCCGGCATGAGCTTCTTGCGCGACAGGTCGCCGGTCACGCCGAAGATCACGAGCGCGCTGGGGCCTGCGATGCGGTTCAGGCGCCGGTCGTCGGGGTCGCGCAGGGGGTTGTTCCCGCGCGAGATCTCGATCGTCATCGTGAGGGGACTCCTATTGGGCTGCTTCGAACAGCGAGAGGACCTCGACCTGCGGGTCGGTCAAGGTGAGGGTGACGACGGGGCGGCCGTGCGCGACGAGGACTTCGGCGTCGCCGGCGGCCTGCGCCGCGATCAGCTGGCCGAAGGTGAACGGTCGTCCGGGGATCTCGAGGTCGACCTCGGTCGACCCCAGGATCTGCAGGAAGACGCCCGTCGCCGGACCGCCCTTGTGATACTGACCGGTCGAGTGCAGGAACCGCGGCCCCCATCCGAAGGTGGTCGGGCGTCCGCTGTCGGCCGCCACAAGCTCGCGCAGACCCGAGAGCTGCGGCACGTCGAGACGGTTCACGTAGGCCTGCAGCGAGACGTAGCCGTCGGGGCCGAGCCGCGCCCACAGCGCGTCGAGGACGCCCGCGAGCGTGCCGGTGGCGGCGAGCTCGGGGTCGGAGACCCGCACTTCGACACCGTCGACGGTGAACGCCGGGGCGCCGACCTCGGGTCGCGCATCGAGAAGCCCGCGGGTCGCGGCCTTGGCCGACTCGACGTCGGGCTGGTCGAACGGATCGATCCCCAGCATGCGGCCGGCGATGGCCGTCGCGTACTCCCACACGACGAGCTGGGCGCCGAGCGACCCGCTGATGAGGACCTCGTCGGGGTAGTGCTCCAGGATCTGGAAGTGCACGGCGTCGTCGACCAGGCGCAGGATCTGCAGGTCGTCAGGCGTCTGGTCGACCTCGGGTGAGACAGGCAGCAGGACGACCGGCAGGATGCCGGTGCCGTTCTTGCCGGTCGACTCGGCCACCAGCTGCTCGATCCAGTCGGGCAGGCCGATGATGTGGGTGCCGTCGGTGACAAGCCCGAGCTTGTCGCGGCGCGGTGCGTCGGCGGAGTGGCCGGCGATCGCCGCGGCGAGCACGAGCGCGGGATTGCGCGGGTCGTCGATCGCCACTTCGAGCAGGGTCGCCTCAGCTTCGTCGAGCAGTTCGCCGATGTCGACGCCGGCCAGCCCCGTGGGGACGAGCCCGAATGCCGTGAGCGCCGAGTAGCGCCCGCCGACGCTCGGGTCGGCGTGGAAGACGCGGTAACCGGCTTCGCCGGCGGACACGTCGAGCGGCGAGCCCGGGTCGGTCACGACGACGATGCGCGTCGCGGGGTCGATGCCCAGATCGCTCCACGCGGCGGCGAACGCCCGTCGCGCCGAGTCGGTCTCGACGGTCGATCCCGACTTCGACGAGACGACCAGCACGGTCTGCTCGAGTCCACCGGCCTCGGCGTCGCCGTCGATCGCGGCGAGCACCTGGCCCGGAGCGGTCGAGTCGAGGATCACGAGCGGCACACCGGCCGTCGCGGCGATGACCTCGGGCGCCAGCGACGAGCCGCCCATCCCGGCGAGGACGACGCGGGTGATGCCGCGCGCCTCGAGGTCGGCCCGGAGCGCCTCGATCTCGGCGACGAGAGGTCGCGAGACGGTGACGGCGTCGACCCAGCCGAGTCGGCGCGAGGCCTCGTCGGCCGCTTCGGGACCCCACAGGTCGGCGTCGCCGGCGGTGATGCCGCTCGCCACGAGGCTCTCGACGAGCCCGGGCAGCGTCTGCTCGACGACGCCCTTGACCCGGCCCGAGACGTGGATCTCGAAGCTCACCGCGCGATCTCCGGTGCGTCCGCGAGCGCCGCGGCGACGGTCTTCTTGAGGTCCTGCCACGAGGCGATGAACTTCTCGACGCCTTCGTCCTCGAGCACCTGGGTGACGTCGGCGATGTCGATGCCGGCTTCGGCGAGGGCGTCGAAGACCGCGTGCGCGTCCGCGTAGCCGGTAGTGATCGTGTCGCCCGTGATGACGCCGTGGTCGAAGGTCGCCTCGAGCGTCTTCTCGGGCATCGTGTTGACGGTCCCGGCGGCGACGAGCTCGGTGACGTAGAGCGTGTCGGGCAGCGACGGGTCCTTGACGCCGGTCGAGGCCCACAGCGGGCGCTGCACGTTGGCTCCCGCGGCGACGAGTGACTGCGCCCCGGCATCCGCGAACTTCTGCTCGAACAGCTCGTAGGCCAGTCGCGCGTTCGCGACGCCCGCCTTGGACTTGAGTGCCGTCGCCGCGTCGGTGCCGACCTGCGTGAGGCGCTTGTCGACCTCGGTGTCCACGCGCGAGACGAAGAACGAGGCGACCGAGTGGATGCCGGACAGGTCGTGTCCGGCAGCACGGGCCTGCTCGAGCCCGGCGAGGTACGCGTCGATGACCTCGCCGTAGCGCTCGAGCGAGAAGATCAGCGTGACGTTGACCGAGATGCCCTCGCCGATGACCGCGGTGATGGCGGGCAGGCCCGCCTTGGTCGCGGGGATCTTGATGAGCGCGTTGGGCCGGTCGACCTTCGCCCACAGCGCCTTCGCCTCGGCGATCGTGGCCTCGGTGTCGTGCGCGAGGTCGGGGGAGACCTCGATCGACACGCGTCCGTCGATGCCGCCGGTCGCGTCGTAGACGGCGCGGAAGATGTCGGCGGCGTCGCGCACGTCGTTCGTGGTGATCTCGAAGATCGCCGCGTCGACGTCGGCGCCGTCCGTCGCGAGGGCCGAGAGCGGGGCGTCGTACGAGTCGTCGTTCTGGTTGCCGATCGCGGCCTGGAAGATCGACGGGTTCGTCGTCACTCCCGTGACGTTGCGGGTGTCGATGAGCTCCTGCAGGTTGCCGCTGCTGATGCGGTGGCGTGACAGGTCGTCGAGCCAGATGCTGACGCCCAGGGCGGACAGGTCTTCGGTGGGGGTGCTCATGCGTTGTTCTCCTTGACAGTCGCGCGCGCCGCTTCGACGACGTGGTCGGCGGTGACGCCGAACTTCTCGAACAGGGTCTTGTAGTCGGCCGACGCGCCGAAGTGGTCGATGCCGACCGTGCGGCCGCGGTCGCCGACGACGGCCTTCCACAGCGCGGTCGAGCCGGCCTCGACCGACACGCGCGCGGTGACGGATGCCGGGAGGACGCTCTCACGGTAGGCGGCATCCTGCTCGGCGAACCACTCCAGCGACGGCGCCGAGACGACGCGTGCCCCGATGCCCTCGCCCGCGAGGGTCTCGCGGGCCTTCACGGCCAGCTGCACCTCGGAGCCCGTGGCGATGAGGATCACGTCGGGCTCGCCGTCGCTGTCGATCAGGACGTACGCGCCCTTCGCGACGCCGTCAGTGGTCGCGAACCCGTCCTCGCCGCGCGGGAAGGTCGGGATGTTCTGGCGGGTCAGCGCGATGCCGACCGGCCCGCCCGAGGTGCGACGGACGATCTCGAGCCACGCGGCCGAGGTCTCGTTCGCGTCGGCGGGGCGAACGACCGCGAAGTTCGGGATCAGGCGCAGGGTCGACAGCTGCTCGATCGGCTGGTGGGTCGGCCCGTCCTCGCCCAGGGCGACGGAGTCGTGCGTCCACACGAAGATCGACGGGATGTCCATCAGAGCGGCCAGACGCACCGGGGGGCGCATGTAGTCGCTGAAGATCAGGAACGTCCCGCCGAACGGGCGGGTGGGCCCGTGCAGCTTGATGCCGTTGACGATCGCGCCCATCGCATGCTCGCGGATGCCGAAGTGCAGCACCCGGCCGTAGGGGTCACCGGACCATTCGTGGGTCGACCACTGCGCGGGGATGAAGCTCTTGGCATCCTTGATGGTCGTCAGGTTCGACTCGGCGAGGTCGGCCGAGCCGCCCCACAGCTCGGGCAGCTGCGCCGCGAGCGCGTTGATGACCTGACCGGATGCCGCGCGGGTGGACACGTCCTTGCCCGACTCGAAGGTCGGGACGCTGAGGTCCTCGGGCAGCTCGGCGGCCTCGAGCCGGTCGAGGAGGGCCTTGCGCTCGGGGTTCGCCGCCGCCCACGCGTCGAAGTCCGCCTGCCAGGCGGTACGCGCCTCGGCGGCGCGCTCGGACAGCGCGCGAGTGTGCGCGATGACGTCGTCGGCGACGACGAAGCTCTGCTCGGGGTCGAAGCCGAGGACCTCCTTCGTCGCGGCGAGCTCGTCGGCGCCGAGCGCCGAGCCGTGGATCTTTCCCGTGTTCTGCTTGCCGGGGGAGGGCCACCCGATGATCGTCTTCAGGATGATGAGCGACGGCTTGTCGGTCTCACCCTGCGCGGCCTCGATCGCGGCGTGCAGCGCGGCGACGTCTTCGACGTACTCGCCGGTCTTCTTCCAGTCGACCGTCTGCACCTGCCAGCCGTAGGCCTCGTAGCGCGCGGCGACGTCTTCGGTGAACGCGACGTTGGTGTCGTCCTCGATCGAGATCTGGTTCGAGTCGTAGATCGCGATCAGGTTGCCGAGGCTCTGGTGGCCGGCGAGGCTCGACGCCTCGGACGTGACGCCCTCCTGCAGGTCGCCATCGCCGGCGATCACGTACACGAAGTGGTCGAACGGGCTCGTGCCCGCCGCCGCCTCGGGGTCGAACAGGCCGCGCTCGTAGCGTGCCGCGTACGCGAATCCGACCGCGGAGGCGAGCCCCTGGCCCAGAGGACCGGTCGTGATCTCGACGCCCTTGGTGTGGCCGTACTCGGGGTGGCCGGGGGTCAGCGAGCCCCACGTTCGCAGCGCCTCGAGGTCTTTCAGCTCGAGGCCGAAGCCGCCGAGGTACAGCTGGACGTACTGCGTCAGCGACGAGTGGCCCGCCGAGAGGATGAACCGGTCGCGGCCCAGCCAGTGCGTGTCGGTCGGGTCATGGCGCAGCACCCGCTGATACAGCAGGTAGGCCGCCGGGGCCAGGCTCATGGCCGTACCGGGATGGCCGTTGCCGACCTTCTCGACGGCATCCGCTGCCAGCACTCGGGCGGTGTCCACCGCACGCCGATCGATTTCGTCCCAACGCAGTTCCGACACGGACCGCCCTTTCGAGAGTGAGGGAGTGCGGCCGAGTCTCTGTGCGGGACGTGCGGCGGCGCCGCTGGGTCTCCGGCGCTCGGCGCGCGTATGTTCAGCTTAGCGAAGACGTATGCGCGCGAGGCGATGCGAGGCAACGCCGCGTCATAACCCACGACATCCATCGTCGTTCATCAGACTGTACTGCGTTCAGCTGGTTGTACGCAAGGCTCGTGGTGCCCACGGGACGGTGGCCTAGACTGGGACGCGCACGAGGTGAAGGGGAGCCACACATGGCGCAGGCGAGCGTGTCCGCGAATCCGGCCGTTGCGCGACCCACCTTCGGTCGTACGCTCGCCGCGTACATCGCGCTGACCAAGCCCCGCGTGCTCGAACTGCTGCTGGTGACGACCGTTCCGGTCATGATCCTCGCGGCGGGCGGCATGCCCGATCTCTGGCTCGTGCTGGCCACTGTCATCGGCGGGGCCTTGAGCGCCGGCTCGGCGGCCGCGTTCAACATGTACCTCGACCGCGACATCGACGCGCACATGCACCGCACCGAGAACCGGCAGCTCGTCACGGGTGAGATCTCGCCCCGCAACGGCCTGATCTTCGCGTGGACCCTCGCGGCGGCATCCACCGTCTGGCTCCTGCTGACGACCAACTGGCTCGCGGCCACGCTGAGCGTCGTCGCGATCTTCTTCTACGTCGTGATCTACACGATGATCCTCAAGCGCCGCACCGAGCAGAACATCGTCTGGGGCGGGATCGCCGGGTGCTTCCCCGTGCTGATCGGCTGGTCGGCGGTCACGGGTTCGCTGGCATGGACGCCGTTCATCCTCTTCCTCCTCGTCTTCCTGTGGACGCCGCCGCACTACTGGCCGCTGTCGATGAAGTACAAGGGTGACTACCAGGAGGCCGACGTGCCGATGCTCGGCGCGACGCGCGATGGGCTGCAGGTCGGCCTGCAGGTGATCCTGTACGCATGGGCGACGGTCGCGTCGTCGCTGCTGCTGGTCCCCGTGGCCGGCATGGGGCTCGTCTACACCGTCTGCGCGCTCGTGTTCGGCGGCTGGTTCATCGTCGAGGCGCACATCCTCTACAACCGGGCCGCACGAGGCGAGCAGATCAAGCCGATGCGCGTGTTCCACGCCTCGATCACGTATCTCACGCTGCTGTTCCTCGCTATCGCGATCGACCCGCTGCTGCCCTTCTGACCGCAGGCGCACAACCGCGGAGATCTGCGTTCTCGCGGATGCCGGAACGACAGGCATCCGCGAATGTGCAGTTCTCCGCGCGAGCGGTGACCCACATGCGCCCTCCCCAGAGGACGACTCGCGGGAGTAGTGCACATTTCGGGCCCCGACGGCGGTCGTCCGTCTTCGAGGAGACGACCATGGGCGAATGGATGCCATCACCTCCGCTCGCCGTCTGCAGGCGCTCCGCGACGCGGTCGAGGCAGCGGGCGGCGTCGCACGCACGACCACGCTGATCGAGGCGGGCCACTCGCGCGCGCGGATCGCGGCCGCCCTCGACGGGAGACTCGTCCTGCGCGTCAGACGCGGGTGGGTGGCGCTTCCCGGTGCGGATGCCGAGCTCGTCGCGGCGGCACGGCATGCCGTCGTCCTCACGTGCATCACCGAAGCGCGCCGACGCGGGCTGTGGGTGCTCGATGTGGATCGCCCCCATGTCGCGGCCGACCCGCACCGCAGCGGCCCGACGCTGGCACGTGCCACCGTGCACTGGGCGAGGCCGCTGGTGCCGCGGCCGCCGGACGCTCTCGTCGACCCGCTGGAGAACGTCCTCGTCACGGTCGCGGCGTGCCAACCGCTCGAGTCGGCGCTCACCGTCTGGGACTCGGCGCTCCGGCAGGGGTTCACGACGAAGGCGGAACTGGGGAGGCTCGCACTCGGACCGGCCGCGCGAGCCGTACTCGCCGCCGCGCGGGAGCTCGCCGACTCGGGTCTCGAGACCCTTTTCCGGGTGCGACTGCGTTGGCTGCGCGTGCGGATCCTGCACCAGATCTGGATCTCTGGCCATCGGGTCGACTTCCTCATCGGAGACCGGCTCGTCGTCCAGATCGACGGCGGACATCACGTCGGCGCACAACGGGCGGATGATCTCGCGCACGACGCGGCCCTCATGCTGCAGGGATACCACGTGCTGCGGTTCACATACGGGCAGATCGTGGACGACTGGCCCGCCGTGCAGTCCACGATCGCGCGCGCCGTGGCGCAGCGGCTGCACGTCGCATGATGCCGCACCGGACACGCACAACCGCGGAGATCCGCGCTTTCGCGGGTCGATGCCTTCGAGGCATCCGCGATTGCGCAGATCTCCGCGGTTGCGGAGCGGTCTGGGTCAGACGCGCGGCTTCTCGTCGTCCGCTGCGGGCTCGGTGACGATCGCGGGCTCGTCGTGGGTCGGCTCGGCGACGGCGGGCTCGCTGACGATGCTCGGCTCGTCGTGGGTCGGCTCGGCGACCGGCACGACCGGCTCGGCGACGGCGGCCGCGACGGGGGCGGGTTCGGATGCCACGACGACATCCTCTTCCCACGCGATGGGCTCGACGACGTCGACGGCGGCGGGAGCCGCGAGCGAGCTCAGAGCGCCCAGCACGAGGGCGAGGGCGAGTCCGATGAGGCCGACTCCGACGAGGATCGCGCCGAGCACGGCCCAGATCTGGCCGGCGTAGACCTCGACGCCGGTCGCGCTGCCGTCGGTGAGCTTGGTCGCCATCGTGTCGAGCTTCGTGAAGAGCAGGACGGCGCCGCCGGCGGTCGCGACGACGGATCCGCCCACGAGCACCCAGAACGGGACGCTGCGGCTGAGGCGGTTGGTGGACATGGGGACTCCTTCTGTCGTGTCGCCGCGCACGCGACGACCGTTCGACTATCTGCGAACCGCCCGTGTGGGAGCGATGCGCTACCTATGATCCCGCTGTGCGAGCCGCATCGGTAGTCAGGGTGGCCAGCGGGGCCTTCAGGTTCATGACGACGGCGGTCATCGCCGCGACGAGGCACACGGCCAGCACCATGTGGATGTTCACCAGCACGATCGGCAATCCCGTGCGCGCCTGCCACAGGCCGACGGCTATCTGGACGAACTCGACGCCCAGCAGCAGACCGGTCCACAGCGGCAGACGCAGCACCTGCGGCATCCGCAGCGACCCGACGAACACGACGACCGTCAGCGCGAACAGGATGTACGCGGGCCAGCTGTGCACGTGCTGCCAGAAGATCGGATCGAGTCCGTTGCGCGCCGCGGCGTCGTCGCCCGCGTGCGGGCCGGAGCCCGTCAGCAGGATGCCGATGAGGACGGTGACGAGGACGAACACGCTCGTCACGTGCACGAGGATCGCGTAGCCGCGGGGAACGGCCCGCCGGCGCGGACCGGGCACGGCGTAGACCCGCACGACGTACACCGCGGCCAGGGCGACCAGCGCCGCGGAGACGAGGTAGTGCAGGCCGACGATGCTCGGGTGCAGGTGCAGCCACACCGTGATGCCGCCGATCACGGCCTGCAGGATGATGCCGATGCCGATCGCGAGCGTGAGCCGCGGCAGCTCGGGGCGCGAGCGCCAGAGCCGCACGACCGAGAGGAAGGCGAGGAGTGAGACGACCGCCAGCACGCCCGTGAGCGTGCGGTTGCCGAACTCGATGAGACCGTGGATGCCGAGTTCTTTGGTCGGTGTCAGCGAATCGGCGGTGCAGTACGGCCATGTCTCGCACCCCATGCCCGAGCCGGTGAGCCGGACGAGGCCGCCCGTGCCCACGATGACGATGTTGCTGACGAGCACGAGCCACGCGACGATGCGCGTCCAGCGGGTGATCTCGGGCGGCATCAGCGTGAATCCGGGGCGGGACGTGGTCTGCGCGAGGGTCATGCGCGGTGCCTCCTGGGTGGCGCGTCCGTGCGGACGCCGGGCATGCCGCGGGTGGGGCGTTGCCTGTAGACTTACGGGGTTGGACGGCGGCGCGTCGCGCGCTGCGTCCCTGACAGTCTAGGCGCGAAGGACAGCGCCGAATTATGCGGCCCGCTGAGCGGCATCCCCCTTCCGAACTCCCGGGAAGACACGGAATGCCGGGACGGATGACACCGTTGGGGCCCATTGAGGAGAGTGTGACGATGTCTGATGTGCTGATCGATCGACCGGAGCTCGACGGGCTCGGCGTGTACGAGTTCGGGTGGCACGACGCGGACGCCGCGGGTGCCAGTGCCAAGCGAGGCCTCTCCGAAGCCGTCGTGCGCGACATCTCGGCGCTCAAGGCCGAACCCGAGTGGATGCTCAAGACCCGGCTCAAGGGTCACCAGCTGTTCGGCCGCAAGCCCATGCCCACGTGGGGCGCCGACCTGAGTGACATCGACTTCGACAACATCAAGTACTTCGTGCGCTCGACCGAGAAGCAGGCCCAGTCGTGGGAGGACCTGCCCGAAGACATCCGCAACACGTACGAGAAGCTGGGGATCCCCGAGGCCGAGCGCGCGCGTCTGGTCGCCGGTGTCGCCGCGCAGTACGAATCCGAAGTGGTCTACCACCAGATCAACGAAGAGCTCGAGAAGCAGGGTGTCATCTTCATGGACACCGACACGGCGCTGCGCGAGCACCCCGAGTTCTTCGAGGAGTACTTCGGCACCGTGATCCCTGCGGGCGACAACAAGTTCGCCGCGCTGAACACCGCGGTGTGGTCGGGCGGGTCGTTCGTGTACGTGCCGCCCGGTGTGCACGTCGAGATCCCCCTGCAGGCGTACTTCCGCATCAACACCGAGAACATGGGCCAGTTCGAGCGGACGCTCATCATCGCCGACGAGGGCTCGTACGTGCACTACATCGAGGGCTGCACCGCCCCGATCTACAAGTCCGACTCGCTGCACTCGGCGGTCGTCGAGATCATCGTCAAGAAGAACGCCCGCGTGCGCTACACGACGATCCAGAACTGGTCGAACAACGTCTACAACCTCGTCACCAAGCG
>Ga0160441_100631_pt1 | contig 21876 bp, 17 predicted proteins | sample HID1971K_E1MG_FD_108260 | JGI IMG/M metagenome (GOLD analysis project Ga0160441, IMG submission 108260) | Enriched millipede-associated microbial communities from UW Madison campus, WI, USA - HID1971K_E1 MG | ecosystem: Host-associated > Arthropoda: Insects > Digestive system > Unclassified ... | reverse complement strand
GCGCTCACGCGGGCTGATGATGTCGGCCATGAGCACCTGGCTGAGGGCGGCCAGGCCACCCGCGCCGATGCCCTGCACCGCGCGGAATCCGATGAGCATCTCGGGGGTCGTCGAGAAGCCGGCCGCGGCGGTGGCGAGGACGAAGATGACGATCGCGAGCTGGAACAGCACCTTGCGATTCGTGAGGTCGGCGAGCTTGCCCCAGATGGGCGTCGAGATCGCCGTCGTGAGCAGGGTCGCGGTGACGACCCACGTGAAGGCGGTCTGGTTGCCGTCGAGGTCATGGATGATGACCGGCAACGAGGTGGAGACGACGGTCGAGGCGAGCATCGAGACGAACATGCCGAGCAGCAGGCCCGAGAGGGCCTCCAGCACGTGGCGACGACTCTTGCGGCTCGTGTCGACCGCGTCGGAAGACGTGAGTGACATGGGTGTTCCTTTTGCGAAGGGTTCTGCGGATGGGGAAAGGCGACGGTGCCGAGTGGCAATGGTTGAGAGAAGGTCGTTGATCGACGTCAACCGTTGAGACTGGTCAACTATATGCCGATGGTTGACGTCTGTCAACCACATGCCGGATCGGCGTGATCAGTCGGCGAGGGCGAGAGCGCGGAAAGACTGCTCGCGAGGCGGGGATGCCGCGGCGCGATGTGCCATCGTGCGCCGGTACAACTCGTCGATCAGCTCGGTCGCGAGCCGCACGAGGTGGCCGATCTCTCGCTCATCGCGATCGACCCACGCGCATCGGGGTTCGTCGCCGACGGGGATGAAGCCGTCGTGCTCCTCCCACACCACGAGCGTCCGCTCGGCTCCGAGCACGTGCTGCTGCCACCACACCTGACGCAGGTACGTCCGGGGGATCGACCGCCACGTCTTGTTGGTCGTCTTGATCTCGGCGAGCGTCACGCGGCCATCGGCATCCACCATGATCCCGTCCGGAGTCGCGAGGTGGCGCTTCTCGACGACGGCGTGGAACAGCGCGGACGACGGCTGGATGCCGTGGGTCGCGGCCACCCATGCCGCGATCTCGGGCTCGCGGCGCCGGCCGTGGTCGGTGTAGGCGTTACCCGAGAACGTCGGGCCGCCACCGAGCTTGGCATCCGCGGCGCGTGCGATCGCCGTATGGCTCGTGAGCTGCGCGACGTCGGTCGCGGTGATCCCGCGGGACCGGGCGCGCAGCCAGCCGACGCGATCGCGCGAGTCGGCGACGATCCGTGCGGCGAGTTCCGGGGCGGCGTGCGCGAAAGCCTCCGGAGTCATGCTTCGAGGCTAACCCGCGCCCGCGACGCTCGCCGCCCGACACCCCGCTCTCGGTGCCCCGCCCGCCCGCCCGCCCCGTCCGCCCCGCGCCGCGCCCCGAAGTCACCGAGCGGGCTCGTTCGTGGCGAGCGGGCCGGTTTCGGGGTCGCAACGAGCCGCCCGGTCGGCAACAGGCGGCCCGCTCGCGGGTGACGTCGCGGCGCGTCCCGCCCTCCCCAGGTGGCGGATCCTGCCGATCCGTCCACGGATCGCGTGCTCGGAGGGAGCGGCGGAGCCGGCGCGCGCACCATGGTGCGATGCGCCACACTGACATCCGCAGCATCCGGTCTCTGCTCCGCTCGCGCGACGATCTGACCGCGGCGGGGCTGCGGCGCGTCGAGCTCGATCGTGAGATCGCCGGGGACGGCATCTGGCGGCGGGTGCGTCAAGGGTGGTACTTCCCGCGAACGGAATGGGACTCTCTGTGGCCGGAGTCACGGCACCTCGTCCACGTCGTGGCGCTGTCCGAGAGTGCTCGGCGTCGGCCGGTTTTCGCGCTCACCTCCGCGGCCGCCGTGCATCGACTGGCCGTGTACCGGCTTCTCGTCGGCCGTGTGCACACGGTCCACCCCGATGTCGATCGTCACGACGGCGGGGATGTCATCCGCCATCACGCCCAGATCGACGATGCCGACATCGTGGAGGTCGACGGTCTGAGGTGCACGTCGCTGGAGCGCACCGTGTACGACCTCGCGAGACTGGCGAGCGCCGAAGTGGGTCTCGTGTGTCTCGACACCGCCCTCGGTCGTGTCGGAGGCGATCCGCGACGCTACGACCTGGCGGCCGCGGACGAGTGGCTCGCCGGCATCTCGGAGCGTGTGCGCCTCGCCGGGCCGGCGCGCGGGGTCCGCCATGCGGCCATGGTCCTCGAGGTGGCCGACGGTCGATCGCAGCAGCCGCTCGAGATCGTCACCAAGCTGCAGCTGCGTCGCCTCGGCTATCGGCAGCCGCGCCTGCAGGTTCCCGTACCGGCGCCGGGCGGTGGCGCCTACTGGATGGACATCGGGATCGACGAAGCGGATGCCTTCTACGAATGCGACGGCGAGACCAAGTACACCGATGAGGCGATGCGGTCGGGTCGGACGCTCGAGCAGGTGCTGCTCGCCGAGAAGCAGCGCGAGGACTGGGTGCGTGGCACGACCCGGAGACGCGTCGTGCGCGGTGGATCGGTGCATGCCGCGACTCCGGAGGCTCTCGCCGCGCGGCTCGCCGGCTTCGGCATTCCGCTCCCCGAGCGTCGAACGGGCCTGCTACTGCCGAGGAGGCCCCTTGTCCACGGGCAATAGGTGACCCTCTCGGCGCCAAACGGCCCGCTCGGCGACAAGGGGGGAGCGGGGGGCGGGGATTTGGTGGGCGGGCGCGACGTGCGTAGACTGTACGGAGCCAAAGACCGCTGGTCTCGGCGTGCGCGTGAGCGGATGCCGACGAAGCTCTGCATCGCAGGGGCCCGCGCAGGTGTCACAGACAGACTCCGGGATTCCGGAACGAAGCTCCGTGCGCTTGCGCCGGAGCTTTTTCGCGTCGTGGGGGAGGTCGAGGCTGTCGCTCCGCTGCCGCGGAGCGTCTCGTACACACAAGGAGTGGCCATGGCGCAGAAGGAAGCATCGGTCGCCGAGCTCACGAAGCATTTCGAGGACTCGACCGCCGTTCTGCTCACCGAGTACCGCGGTCTGACGGTTGCCCAGCTCAAGGAGCTGCGCAACACGATCCGTCAGGACGCGGAATACGCCGTGGTGAAGAACACGCTGACCAAGATCGCGGCGCAGCGCGCCGGGGTCGAGGGACTGGACGACGAGCTCAAGGGCCCGTCCGCCATCGCCTTCGTGCACGGTGACCCGGTCGCCGTCGCCAAGGGCCTGCGTGCCTTCGCCAAGGCTAATCCTCTTCTCGTGATCAAGGGCGGGTACTTCGACGGTGCCGCCCTGACCGCGGAGGAGGTCAGCAAGCTCGCCGACCTCGAGAGCCGTGAAGTCCTGCTGGCGAAGCTCGCCGGTGCGATGAAGGCCTCGCTGACCAAGGCGGCATACGTCTTCAACGCGCTGCCGTCGAAGGCCGTTCGCACGGTCGACGCGCTGCGCGAGAAGCAGGAGTCCGCGGCCTGATCTCAGGTCTCGGCGTAGAAACCCCAATCAAGGAGAAACATCATGGCAAAGCTCAGCACTGAGGAGCTGCTCGACGCGTTCAAGGAGCTCACGCTCATCGAGCTCTCCGAGTTCGTCAAGGCGTTCGAGGAGACCTTCGACGTCACCGCCGCCGCGCCCGTCGCGGTCGCCGCAGCCGGCGCCCCCGCCGGTGGCGCCCCCGCCGAAGAGGCCGAGGAGAAGGACTCGTTCGACGTCGTCCTCGAGGCCGCCGGCGACAAGAAGATCCAGGTCATCAAGGTCGTCCGCGAGCTCACCTCGCTCGGCCTCGGCGAGGCGAAGGCCGTCGTCGACGGTGCTCCCAAGGCCGTCCTGGAGGGCGCCAACAAGGAGACCGCCGAGAAGGCCAAGGCTGCCCTCGAAGAGGCCGGCGCTTCGGTGACCCTCAAGTAATACACGCGTCTCGCGTTCGAACGCCCCCGGGTCCGCCCGGGGGCGTTCGTCATTGCACCGGTGCGGTCGAGTTGCGCACGATCAGACGCGCCGGCATCCGCAGCGTCGTGCGCGGGCGGTCGGGGTCGGCGATCTCGGCGAGGACGAGGTCGACCGCCGCGATGCCCTGCTCGCGCGGCACCTGCTGCAGCGTCGTGAGGGCGAACATCTCCGCGAACTCGTGGTCGTCGATGCCGACGACGCTGAGCGCCGCGGGGACTTGGATGCCGAGGCGCCGCGCCGCGATGATCGCGCCGATCGCCACCTCATCGCACACGCCGACGATCGCGGTCGGTCGCTGCCGTGCATCGCCGAGCAGGTCGGCCGCCGCAGCGTAGCCGCCGGGCATCGTGACGTCCGAGTGCGCGTGACGCACGTACTGCGACAGGCCCGCCTCGCGCATCGCGTGTCGATATCCGGTGAGCCGCTCCTGGTCGACATGGGCCCAATGGCTGCGGGGCGACCCCCCGACGAAAACGATGTCGCGGTGGCCGAGCGCGATCAGGTGCTCGGTCGCCCGCCGCGCCGCGTGGTCGTCGTCGACCGCGACCACGCTCGTCTGCTCGCCCGAGCCCACGACGCTGACGATCGGCCGTCCGATCTGCGTGAGCTGGTCGATCTCGTGATCGACGGGCTCGAGCCCGACGGCGATGAGCCCGTCGAACCGCTTGCGCGCGAGGAAGTCGCCGAAGATCCGCGCCCGCCCGGACGACCCGGGCTTGGCGTCGTACAGCGTCAGGTCGAGACCACGTTCGAGCAGGGACTGCTGGATTCCCTCGAGCACTTCGGCGAAGAACCACCGGTTCAGGTAGGGCATGACGACGCCGATGTTCTGCGTGCGCCCCGTTGCGAGGCTCACCGCGTTGGTGGACGGGACGTAGCCGAGCTGCTGGGCGGCGTCGCGCACCCGGGTGCGGGTGAGCTCGGAGACGTAGCCCGTGCCGGTCAGCGCGCGGCTCGCCGTCGCCTTCGAAACGCCGGCGCGCGCAGCGACCTCTGCGATCCCTGCCATGGAGAGCTCTCCTTCGAGTCCATTGTGGAAACGGTTGTGATCACCCTAGCGCCGTGAAAAACCACGTGTTTCTAGGGTTATCGAGTCGTTACCTTTCCGGCTTGTGCGGGCATCCGATCATCGCCTAGCGTTTTGTGGAATCGGTTCCCGATGCGCGGGACACCCCCGCGCACTCAACGAGGAGGAATGAATGGGCATGTCACGCTCACGCCGCTATCTCGCCCCCATCGCCTTGGCCGGCGTGTTCGGCCTGGCCCTGACAGGATGTGCCGAGGGCGGTGACTCAGGCTCCGGCGAGTCGGGCGACGCCGGCGGGACCGTCCGCATCTCCGGCGGTATCACCGGTTCGGAAGCAGACGCCCTGCAGAAGGTCTTCGACGACTGGAGCGCCGACAGCGGCGTCAAGGTGGAGTACACCGGCGACAAGGGCTTCGAGGGCAACATCGTCACGAAGGTGACCGGTGGTGACGCACCCGACATCGCGATCGTGCCGCAGCCGGGCCTGCTGAAGACCCTCGTCGAGACCGGCGATGTCGCGCCGGCTCCGCAGGCGGTCTCCGACAACGTCGATGCGAACTGGTCGCCCGACTGGAAGAAGTACGGCACGTTCGACGACGTCTTCTACGCGGCGCCGATGCTCGCCAACATCAAGGGCTACGTCTGGTACTCGCCGGCGAACTTCGCGGAGTGGGGTGTCGAGGTTCCCAAGACGTGGGACGAGATGATCACGCTCACCGACACCATCCGCGAGAAGACCGGGTCGGCGCCGTGGTGTGCCGGCTTCGAGTCGGGCACCGCATCGGGATGGCCGGGCACGGACTGGGTCGAAGACCTCGTGCTGCGCCAGTCGGGCGCCGACGTCTACGACCAGTGGGTCGCGGGCGACGTCGAGTTCACCGACCCGAAGATCGCAGACGCCTTCACGGCCGTCGGTGACGTCCTGCTCAACCCCGACTACGTCAACGCCGGCTACGGCGACGTCGCGAGCATCAACTCGACGGCGTTCGGCGACGTCGCGACCAACGTGGCGAACGGATCGTGCGCGCTCACCCACCAGGCGTCGTTCCTGACGGCCAACCTGCTGGAGACCACGAACGCCGCAGGCGACCCGACCACCGTCGCTCCCGACGGCGACGTGTACGCGTTCGTGATGCCCGGCTACGAAGAGGGCTCGGCGACCATCGAGGTCGGCGGCGAGTTCGTGGCCGGATTCAACGACAACGAGGGCACCCAGAAGGTGCTGGACTTCATGTCCACGCCCGAGTTCGCCGACGCACGCGTCAGCGAGGGTGGCGCGATCTCGGCCAACCTCAACGCCGACCCGAGCCTGGCCTCGAGCCAGTTCCTCACCGAGGCGATGGAGCTGCTGCAGGACCCGAACACCACCGTCCGCTTCGACGCGTCCGACCTCATGCCGGCCACCGTCGGCTCGGGCTCGTTCTGGAAGGGCATGGTCGACTGGGTCGACGGCAAGGACCAGGCCACCGTTCTGGCCGACATCCAGGCCGGTTACGACAACTGACCGACGCTGACGAGAGTGGGATGCCGGACACCGGCATCCCACTCCCGTCAGTCCCACTCCCGTCAGCCGGGGCGGTGTGATCCGCCCTGACTCCGCCCGCGTCCGCCGAAGCACACGGAGGTTCCATGTCCGACACCCAGACCGCGGAGCAGAAGACCGCTGCCCCGCCCGCCCGACCGCCCGGCCGCGGGAAGGCCTACTCTCCCCGATCGAACAGGCTGATCGGGCTGATCGGCGCGATCCTGATCTTCGCGCTGCTCGTGTTCCTGTTCCTGCAGACGCCGACCGAGACGAAGCCGACGACCATCGGCTTCTCGCTCAACACGTTCTTCCAGTGGATCGGCAACCTCAACCAGCTGGTGCAGATCCCGATTATCCTCGTGGTGTTCGGCGCCATCATCGGGCTCATCCTGCTGCTCATCGAGTACGCGCCGCGGCCCGGCCGCCGGTACTTCTGGATCCGCCTGATCGCCTGCTTCGCGATCCCCGTGCTGAGCTTCATGATGCTGCGGCCCTACCAGAACGCCGTGCTCATCGTGCTCGGGATCGCGATCGTGATGGGAGCCGTGCTGTTCCTGCTCGACTACCGCTCGCGCGAGGGTGCCGGCTACCTGTTCCAGCTCGTGCTGTTCGCGGCACCCGCGACGGTGCTGCTGCTGGTCGGCCTCATCTACCCGGCGATCGCGACCTTCGTGCAGTCGTTCTTCGACAAGACCGGCAAAGAGTTCGTCGGCGCCGAGAACTACATCTGGGTCTTCACCAACCCGGAGGGATTCTGGTCGGTCATCAACACGGTGATCTGGGTGCTGTTCGCCCCCGCCGTCGCAACGATCATCGGTCTGGCCTACGCCGTCTTCATCGATCGGGCGCGCGGTGAGAAGTTCCTCAAGGTGCTCATCTTCATGCCGTTCGCGATCTCGTTCGTCGGCGCCGGCATCATCTGGAAGTTCGTGTACGACTACCGGCAGGGCGACCAGATCGGCATCCTGAACGCCATCATCACGTTCTTCGGGGGCGACCCCGTCTCGTGGTTGACGGTGACGCCGCTCATCAACACCGTGTGCCTCATGGTGGTGTTCGTCTGGAGCCAGACGGGCCTCGCGATGGTGATCCTCTCGGCGGCCATCAAGGCGGTTCCCGCCGAGCAGAATGAGGCGGCCGAACTCGACGGCGCCAACGCGTGGCAGCGGTTCCGCAACGTCACGGTCCCCGGCATCCGCTCGGCGATCGTCGTCGTGGTCACCACGGTCGCGATCGGCGCGCTGAAGATCTACGACGTCGTCGCCGTGATGACGGGCGGCCGCTCGAACACGAGCGTGCTCGCCTTCGAGATGGTCAACCAGCAGCAGCGGTTCCAGAGCTACGGGCACTCCGCGGCGCTGGCGGTCGTGCTGTTCCTGTTCGTGACGCCGCTGATCGTGTTCAACGTGATCCAGATCCGCAAGCAGAGGGAGATCCGATGAGCATCGAAGTCATCGAGCCGTTCGAGGACAAGAGGCTCGCGAAGCAGGTCGCGCAGGACAAGATCCCGCAGGCGTCGAACGCCAAGAAGCGGCTGACCTCGCGCGGAGCGACGATCGCGGCGATCGTGATCGCGTTCTTCTGGACGATCCCCACGTTCGGTCTGTTCGTCACCTCGTTCCGACCGGGCGCCGACACGCAGAGCACGGGGTGGTGGACGGTCTTCGTCGACCCGAACTTCACGCTCGAGAACTACGCGCAGGCGCTGACGTCGGGGGGAACCACCCTGACGCTCGGGCAGTCGTTCCTGAACTCCCTCGCCATCACGATCCCGGTGGTGTTCTTCGCCCTCGCGGTCGCGTCGCTGCTGGCGTACGCGTTCGCCTGGATCGATTTCAAGGGTCGCAACCTCGCGTTCATCGCGGTGTTCGCCCTGCAGATCGTGCCGCTGCAGATGGCGCTCGTGCCGCTGCTGAGCCTGTTCTCGCGCGGGCTGACGATCGGCGAGGTGACGGTGTTCCCCGGGTTCTCGCTGCGTGAGATGGATCACAGCTTCGCGACGGTGTGGATCGCGCACACGATCTTCGCGCTGCCGCTCGCGGTGTTCCTGCTGCACAACTTCATCTCGGAGATCCCGAGCGAGGTGATCGAAGCCGCGCGCGTCGACGGTGCGGGTCACGGACAGATCTTCTTCCGGATGATCCTGCCGCTGGCGGCCCCCGCCCTCGCCTCGTTCGCCGTGCTCGAGTTCATCTGGGTGTGGAACGACCTGCTCGTCGCGACGATCTTCGCGCCGTCGTCGTCGCTGCCGCTGACCCAGTCGCTCAATTCGCTGTCGGGCACCTGGGGCAACAAGTGGTTCCTGCAGGCGGCGGGAACGTTCATCTCCATCGTCGTGCCGCTCGTGGTGTTCTTCGGGTTGCAGAGGTTCTTCGTCCGCGGGCTGCTCGCGGGCGCGACGAAGGGCTGACGCGCTCGGCGGGGTCGGTGCGATCGGCGGGTCGGTGCGGTCTGGGAGACCGTGCCGACCCGCCGCGCTGTCTGCGCGGCGCGGGGACCATAGGGTGAACGCATGCAGAGTCAGGTGGCAGACGAGCGGCCCATCGACCCCGGGCTAGGGCTGACTGCGGCAGAGGTGGCTGAGCGCGTCGCCGCCGGCGCAGTCAATGCGTATCAGGCCGACACGAGCCGCAGCGCGTGGAGCATCGTCCGCGCCAACGTCTTCACCCTGTTCAACGGCATCGTCTTCGCGTGCTTTGCCGTGCTCTTCGCCCTCGGCCGCTGGCAGGACGCGCTGTTCGGCTTCTCTGCGGTCGCGAACGCGGTCATCGGCTCGGTGCAGGAGTTCCGGGCCAAGGCGGCACTCGACAAGCTCGCGCTGCTGAGCGCCGCACAGGCTCGCGTGCGGCGCGACGGAGTCGAGGCCGAACTGCCGCCCGCCGAGGTCGTGCGTGACGACATCCTCGTGCTCCGAGCCGGCGACCAGCTGCCGGCCGACGCGCGCATCACGACGTCGCGTGGGCTGCAGATCGACGAGTCGATGCTGACGGGCGAAGCGGATGCCGTCGACAAGCGCCCCGGCGACGAGGCGCTCTCTGGCTCGGTCGTCGTCGGCGGCGACGGCACCGCGCAGGTGATCCGGGTCGGCGCCGACTCGTACGCCAACACCTTCGCCGACGAGGCGAAGCGGTTCTCTCTCGTCGGGTCGGAGCTGCGCGACTCGATCAACCGCGTGCTGACGTGGGTGAGCTGGCTCATCGGACCGGTCGGCATCCTCGTGCTCAACGCCCAGATGCAGGTCGCGGGCGGCTGGGCTGCGGCATGGGAGTCGGGAACGTGGGTGCAGGCGGTCGTCAACACGATCGCGTCGCTCACCGCGATGATCCCGCTGGGGCTCGTGCTGATGACGTCGATCACCTTCGCGGTCGGGGCCGCGAAGCTCGCGCGGCGCCAGGTGCTCGTGAACGAGCTTCCCGCCGTCGAGGGCCTCGCCCGTGTCGACCTCATCTGCCTCGACAAGACCGGCACGCTCACGATCGGTGAGATCGCGTACGACGACGCCGCCGAGATCGGCGTCGCCGACGCTGGCGCCGACGCTGGCGATGGCGGTGCGGTGTGGCGCGACGCGCTCGCCTGGTACGGCGCGGCCGACGACGCGAACGCGACGGCCCGCACCCTGCGTGCACCGTTCCCGGTCGGCGCAGAGCACACGGCGACCGAGACGATCCCGTTCTCGTCGGCGCGCAAGTGGAGCGCGGTGTCGTTCGCGCAGGCGCCCGGCACGTGGGTGCTCGGCGCGCCCGAGATGATCTTCGGCGATGCCGCGACCGACCCCGCCGACCCGTTGGGCGCCGCCGTGATCTCGCGCGCCGCCTCGGGCAAGCGCACGCTCGTGCTCGGATTCGCGCCCGCCTCGCTCACCCCGGGCGGTGCCGAAGCCGAGCACCTGCCCGAGGGCGTGCGGCCCGTCGTGGTCCTCACCTTCCGTGAGCAGGTGCGGCCCGACGCGGCCCAGACGCTCGCCTACTTCCGGGAGCAGGGTGTCGGCATCCGCGTCATCTCGGGCGACAACCCGCAGACGGTCGCCGCGATCGCGCGCGAGGTGGGGCTCGACGTGGATGCCGGCTTCGACGCGCGCCAGCTGCCCGACGACGAGGCCGCACTCGGCGAGGTGCTCGAACAGCACACGGTCTTCGGCCGCGTGACGCCCGACCAGAAGAAGCGCATGGTCGAGGCGCTTCAGGCACGCGGTCACACCGTCGCGATGACAGGCGACGGCGTCAACGACGCGCTCGCGATCAAGACCGCCGACATCGGCATCGCGATGAACTCGGGGGCGGCGGCGACGAAGGCGGTCGCCCGGCTCGTGCTGCTCGACGGCCAGTTCTCGCACCTGCCCGACGTCGTGGCCGAGGGGCGCCAGGTCATCGCGAACATCGAACTGGTCTCGATGCTGTTCCTCACCAAGACGGCCTATGCGACCCTGCTCGCCGTCCTGTTCGGCGTGCTCGTGCTCGAGTTCCCCTTCCTGCCGCGGCAGCTGTCGATCACCGACGGCCTGACGATCGGCATCCCCGCCTTCTTCCTGGCGCTCATGCCCAACGCGCAGCGGTACCTGCCGGGCTTCCTGCGGCGCTCGCTGAGCTTCGCTGTGCCGGCCGGCCTTATCGTCGGCCTCACGATCACGGCGTACACCCTGGCCGCGAGATCTCTCGAGAGCCCGATCGACGAACTGCGCACCGGCGCGACCGTGCTGCTCGCCGTGATGGGCATCTGGATCCTGTCTGCCCTGTGCCGCCCGCTCAACCGCTTCAAGGGCGCGGTCGTCGGGGCGATGTTCCTCGGGCTCATCGTCGTCTTCGCCGTTCCGTTGTCGCGGTCGTTCTTCGAACTCGTCGACCCCGGGATGGACGTCGCGATCGTCATGGCGCTGCTCGGCCTGCTCGCGATCGTGCTCATCGAGGTGGTGCGCGTGCTGCACCGACGCTTCGTGGCGCGTGCCCTCGCGGCCGGCGGCTCGGCGGCCATCGCAACGCGCCCGTCGGCGCCGCAGCGGCCCGTCACCGTGTCGGCCGCGGTCGTCCTGGTCTACCTCGCAGGCATCGCCAGCGCGATGTTCGGACTGCTGTTCCTGCTCGTGCGCTACGAGGTCGACCCGTCCGAGACGGTCGCGGTCTCGTACGTGGGCGTCGCGATCATGCTGTTCGGCCTCCTCGCGATGGGCGCGGCGACGGGACTCTCGCGCGGCAGTGGGCTCTCGCGCGTCTACGTCACGGCGCTCGCGGCGCTGCTGATCGCGGTGCAGGCGTGGAGCGTGATCATCGACGACGACTGGGCGACCTGGACCCTCGTGCAGATCGCCGCCTACGTGTTCATCGTCGTCGCGCTGTGGACGCCGCCGGGTGCGCGGTTCTTCCGCCCGGTGCTCGAAGCGGGGCGCTGAGCGGCGCGCGGCTCAGCTGCAGCTCAGCCCGCGGCGCAGCGAGGTCATGAGGTCGATCTCGGCCGACTGCGTGTCGATGATGCCCTGCGCGACCTGTCGCGCGCGCGCGTCGCCGCCGAGATCGAGCAGGGCCTCGGCCATCGGGATCGCGCCTTCGTGGTGGCGGATCATGAGCTCGAGGAAGAGGCAGTCTGCGGGCGTGCCGGTCGAGGCGCGCAGGCGCGCGAGCTCGTCGGCGCCGGCCATGCCCATCCGGGCCATCAGCTCTTCGGTGGTCGTCGCGTCCGCGCCCGTGGGCGCCGTCGCGGCATGGTCATGGCCGGCGCCGGCATCCATCATCCACGACATGAGCTGCCCGCCCTGCTGCGGCAGATTCCACTTCACAAGCCAGTCGTAGAACTCTCCCCGCTGCGCGGACTGCGTCGTCGCGATGTCGTACGCGAGCACCCGGATGTCGTCGTTCTCGGTCGAGCGGTAGGCGATCATCGCCATCTCGACCGCCTGCCCGTGGTGCAGCTGCATGTCGCGCGCGAACCCCGCATCGGCGGAATCGGTCGTCGGGGTGGCCGGCGTCGCCGTGCCGGCACCGAACGTCGAGAAGCGCCCGATCGAGAAGGCGAGCCCGACGAGCGCGAGCGCGACCAGCAGCACCGCCCACCACGGCGGCAGCGCCCGCGGCTCGCGCGGCGCGCTCACGACTGCTTGCCGGGGCCGTCGATCGCGCCGGTGCACGAAGCGCCCGGCTCGGGAACGTTCTGCGAGCGCCAGTACTCCTCGAAGAACGCCGGGATGCGCTCGTCGTCGGCGCTGTCGAGTTGCAGCTGCACGTTCCAGCCGCTCAGCGCGATCGGGCTCGGCAGCCCCGGGTACGGCGAGAGGATCACGTAGCTCGCCGGCAGATGGGCCTTCAGCGTGCGGAGGTCGTCACCCGCGACGATCTCAGGATCGTAGGTGACCCAGATAGCGCCGTGCTCGAGCGAGTGGACCGCGTTCTCGTTCTGCTGCGGCTCGTCGTAGATGCCGCAGTTGAGCCAGTACTGGTTGTGCGCTCCGCCCGCGGGGGGATCTTGCGGATAGTCGACGACACCCTCGACATGCTGCGTCTCGTTGCTGAAGGTCTCGACGCCGGCGATGTCGGCGCCGTCGCCGCCCGCGCTGTAGTCGGGGGCGGGTGGGGGAGCGAAGATGATGGATGCCGCGACGAGCCCGACGACGATGAGCGCGGCCGTCGAGCCGACGACCCACCAGGTCAGTCGGCTGCGACGGCGCCGGGTGCGCTGGCGCTCGTACTCCGCGAGCTTCTTCTGCTTCTGCAGATCGCGCTGCTGCTTGACGGTGAGATCGATTCTGGCCTGCGTCGCGGGATTGCCGCTCTGGCGCTTGGTCATGCTTCGATCCTATGCGTCTGCATGCGATACCGGGGCGGGCGCGGAGCGGAAGCGGGATAGACTGAACCTTCGTCGAATCGTTTCGGCCGATCTTGCGGCCCCTTCTGGCCGAACCCCCACTCCACTTCGTCGACGGGACCCCGTGCGCGACACCGCCTCCATCCCCACCGTTTCTCCGCGCCGCGCATCGGCGACCGGCGCGATCCGAACGCTCGGTCCGAACCCCGCGACGGCACCCATCGTCCTGCACCCGGGGGACGCGATCTCGACCTCGCGTCGTGTCGTCTACATCATCCTGCTCGGCGCGCTCACCGCCCTCGGCCCGTTCACGGTCGACCTCTACCTGCCGGCATTCCCCGTCCTGCAGGCCGACTTCCAGACGAGCGCGGCCGCGATTCAGCTCACCCTGACCGGCACGATGATCGGCTTCGCGCTGGGACAGCTCGTCGTCGGGCCGCTCAGCGACAAGGTCGGCCGACGCGTTCCGCTGCTCGCCGTCACCGGGCTGCACGTGCTCGCCAGCACGGGCGCTGCTCTCGCCCCCGACCTGCTCACCCTCAGCATCGCGCGCGTCTTCATGGGGGTGGGCGCCGCCGCCGGCGGCGTGGTCGCGATGGCGATCGTGCGCGACCTGTTCGGCGGGCGGCGCCTGGTCGTCATGCTCAGCAGGCTCGCTCTGGTCTCGGGCGTCGCGCCCGTCGTCGCGCCCCTGATCGGGTCGGCGCTGCTGACGGTCATGCCCTGGCGTGGGATCTTCGTCGTTCTCGCGGCCTACGGCCTGGTGATGCTCGTGGCCGCGATCGCGCTCGTGCCCGAGACGCTGCCGCGCGCCCGCCGGCACGAGCGCGGGGGAGCGACCGTGCTGCAGCGCTACAAGAGCGTGTTCAGCGATCGCGTGTTCATCGGCGTCCTGATCATCGGCGGCATGACCTTCAGTGGCCTGTTCTCCTACCTCTCGTCGTCGTCGTTCCTGTTCCAGGAGTCGTACGGCTTCGACGCGCAGCAGTACGGGCTGCTCTTCGCCGTGAACTCGGTCGGCGTCGTCATCGGCGTGCAGACCGCGTCGCGGCTCGCGGCGCGCTACGGCCCGCAGTGGGTGCTCGCAGCCTCGACCGCCGTGCTCGTGCTCGCCTCGGCGAGCATCATCGTCACCGATCAACTGGGGCTCGGCCTCTGGGGCACGATGATCCCGCTGTTCGTGTTCATGACGGCATGCGGCTTCACCTTCCCGTGCGTGCAGGTGCTGGCACTCGACCGCCACGGCAAGGCGGCCGGCACCGCGGCATCCATCATCGGCGCGTGCAACTTCGGTGTCGCGGGCCTGATCTCCCCGCTCGTGGGCTGGATCGCCCGCGATGCCGGGATCACCGCGACCACCATGGCCTCGGTCATGGTCGGCTGCGCCGTCATCGGCGCGCTGTCGCTGTGGTTCGTCGTGCGGCCGCGCACGGTCGAGCGACTCGCCCCGTGATGCGACGGCCGCGCGAGCGCGTGCGGCACAATGGGGCGATGACACGGCCCGTCGACGAGCGCGAGATCACGATCGCCCTGCAGCGGGCCGTCATCGGCGTCGCGCTGGTCTTTCTCGCCGCACTGCTCGGGGTGTTCGTCACCCTCGAGGCCGACATCGACATCGACGGGTGGTGGAACGGGTTCGTCGATCTTTTCGCGTTCCTGCAGCCGCTCGCGCTGGTGATGAACTTCCTGGGTGGCGGCTGGTTCGCGACGATCGTCATCCCCCTGCTGGGGCTCGCGATCATGCTGGCGCTGCGGCGACCATGGGGCGGTCTGTTCGTGATCGTCGCGAGCGCCGTCTCGGCGCTGGGCGTGCAGGTGCTCAAGGAGATCTTCGGCCGCGCGCGCCCCGAAGAGATCCTCGTCGTGTCCGACCACGGCTCATTCCCGTCGGGGCATACGGCGAATGCAGCGACGCTCGCGGTCATCGCCGTCGTGCTGTTCCCCCGCGTGTGGGTCGCGCTCGTCGGCGCGGCCTGGGTCATCGCCATGGGGTTCAGCCGCACCCAGGTGCATGCGCACTGGCTCAGCGACACCGTGGGCGGTGCGCTCGTGGGAGCGGGGCTCGGGCTGCTCGTGGCCGCGGTGTTCACGTCGCGCATCGACGGTGAGCGGCGGCCGCCCGCTCGCTAGGCTGACCGCATGAGCGCACCCGACGACGCTGAGCTCGCCCGCCTGCAAGCCGAAGCCGAGGCGGCCGAGGCCGCCCTCAAGCTCGCCCAGGCCAGAGCGGCGCTCGCCGCCGCGCGAGCCGAGGCGGCACGGGCCGGGGCAGCGGATGCCGCGGTCGCGGCCGCACCCGCCGAGACCGCGCCCGGCGTGGCGCGCGCCGACGCGGAGCCGGCCGCGCCATCGCCCGCCGAGCCATCGAGCGCCGACACGACGCCCGCAGCGCCGCCCGCGCCGGAGGCATCCGGGCCGCTGGATGCCGCCGAGGTCGCGCGGATCACGTCGGGCTACACCTTCGAGACCGCGACACTCGACCTCGGCGCCCTGGTCAACGGCGACCCCGTGCCCACCGCGCAGATCCGCATCCCGCTCGCGATGATGAACCGCCACGGCCTGGTCGCCGGCGCCACCGGCACGGGCAAGACCCGCACGCTGCAGGGCCTCGCCGAGCAGCTCGCCGACAAAGGCGTGCCGGTGTTCGCGGCCGACATCAAGGGTGATCTGTCGGGGGTTGCGACTCCGGGTGTCTCGAGCGAGAAACTCGTCGCGCGCACCGCCGCGATCGGTCAGGACTGGCATCCCGAGGCATCGGCCGTCGAGTTCTTCGCCCTCGGCGGTGTCGGCAAGGGCGTGCCTGTGCGCGCCACCGTCTCGGGGTTCGGCCCGCTGCTGCTGAGCAAGGTTCTCGGCCTGAACGAGACGCAGGAGTCGAGCCTCGGGCTCGTCTTCCACTACGCCGACGAGAACGGACTCGCCCTCGTCGACCTCTCCGACCTGCGCGCCGTGCTGATGTGGCTGACGAGCGACGAGGGCAAGCCCGAGCTCAAGAACCTGGGGGGGCTGTCGGCGGCGACGGCCGGGGTCATCCTGCGCGAGCTCATCACCTTCGCCGACGACGGCGCCGATGTCTTCTTCGGCGAGCCAGAGTTCGACGTGCGCGACATCCTTCGACTGGCACCCGACGGGCGGGGCATCGTGTCGCTGCTCGAGGTCCCGGGCGTCGCCGACAAGCCGGCACTGTTCTCGACGTTCCTCATGTACCTGCTCGCCGAGCTCTTCGAGATCCTGCCCGAGGTGGGCGACGCCGACAAGCCGCGGCTCGTCTTCTTCTTCGACGAGGCGCATCTGCTGTTCGCGGACGCGTCGAAGGAGTTCCTCTCGCAGATCACGCAGACGGTGCGGCTGATCCGCTCGAAGGGCGTCGGGGTGTTCTTCGTGACGCAGACTCCCAAGGACGTGCCGGGCGACGTCCTCGCCCAGCTCGGCTCGCGCGTGCAGCACGCACTGCGCGCCTTCACCCCCGACGACGCCAAGGCGCTGCGCGCGACGGTCGGCACCTACCCGAAGAGCGGCTACGACCTCGAGCGCACGCTGCAGGAGCTCGGCACCGGCGAGGCGATCGTGACGGTGATGAGCGAGAAGGGCGCCCCGACCCCCGTCGCCTGGACGCGCCTGCGCGCGCCCCAGGGACTCATGGCGCCGACCCCTGACCCCGACATCGAGCGGGCGGTGCACGCGTCGCCGCTGCTGGCCACGTACGGCACGGCGATCGATCGCGAGTCGGCGCGTGAGATCCTCACGGCGAAGATGAACGCCGCCGCGGATGCCGAGGCCGCGGCCGACGCCGAGAAGCAGCGCCTCGAGACCGAGAAGGAGCTGGCGAAGCAGCAGGCCGCGATCGCGAAGGCCGACGCCGCCGCCGAGAAGGAACGCCAGCGCGGGTACGACCGCCTCATGAAGGCATCCGGCGGCTCGGCCACGACCCGCACGACCCGCACGACCCGCACGACCCGCACGACCCGCAAGGCCGACGCGTCGCCGCTCGATCAGATCCTCAACTCCCGGTCCACGCAGACGATCCTGAACTCGGTCATCCGCGGCGTGTTCGGCACCGGCCGGCGCCGCTGAGGAAAACGAGCGGAATCGGAGTCGCTCAACGGAATCGGAAGCGCGCGCCACCCGGCATCCGATTCTGTTGCGAATCTCCGATTCCGTCGACGGGTGGGGGGATGGTGGTGGATGCCGGGGCGGGCGCGGCCGGCGCGGCGTCGTGTCAAGGGGCTCGTTGCTGCGCGCGGCGCCGCCTAGCGTCGATGTCATGGCCGAGCTGTCGACACCGACCGGACGAGAAGAGGCGCTGCGCGCGCTGCCCCGCGCCGACGGGTCGGCGCCGCGCGCGCTCGTACTCGGCGCCACCGGCTACATCGGCGGCAGGCTCGCCCCGCGGCTGGTCGCCGCGGGGTACCGCGTGCGGGTGCTCGCACGTGATCCGGCCCGGCTCGCGGCCTTCGACTGGGGCGACGAGGTCGAGGTGACCGAAGGGTCGGCGACGGATGCCGAGGCGATGCGCGCCGCGTGCGACGACGTCGACGTGCTCTACTACCTCATCCACTCGATGGGGCAAGGTGCCGGCTTCGAAGACGCCGACCTCGAGGCGGCTGAGACGGTCGCTGCCGCGGCGGCGAACGCGGGAGTGCGGCGCATCGTCTATCTCGGCGGGCTGCACCCGAGCGGGGTCGCGCTCAGCCCGCACCTGCGCTCCCGCGTCGCCGTCGGCAAGGTGCTGCTGCGCAGCGGCGTGCCGACGATCGCGCTGCAGGCGGGCGTCGTCATCGGCTCGGGGTCGGCGTCGTTCGAGATGATCCGGCACCTCACCGACGTCCTGCCCTACATGCCCGCACCGAAATGGGTGCGCAACCGCATCCAGCCGATCGCCGTCCGCGACGTGCTCCACTATCTGCTCGGCGCCGCGCGGGTGGATGTCGGGGTCGATCGCGCGCTCGACATCGGCGGTCCCGACGTGCTGCGCTATGGGCAGATGATGAACGGCTACGCCGTCGAGGCGGGGCTGCCGCAGCGTGCGATCGCTCCGCTGCCCGTGCTCACCCCCGGTCTCGCGTCGCACTGGGTGAACCTCGTGACGCCGGTTCCCCGGTCGATCGCGCGACCGCTCATCGCGTCACTGCAGCACGAGTGCGTCATGGACGACCACGACGTCGACGCGCTGATCCCGCCACCGGAGGGCGGTCTGACGGGCTACCGCCGGGCCGTCGCGCTCGCCCTCGGCCGTGTCGAGGCCGACACCGTCGAGACGAGCTGGCAAGACACCGACGTCACCGGCATCCCGTCCGACCCGCTGCCCAGCGACCCCGACTGGGCCGGCCGCACCGTGTTCACCGATGTGCGCGAGGCGCACACCGCGGCCAGTCCGGAGCGGCTGTGGGCGGTGATCGAGGGGATCGGCGGCACCAACGGCTGGTACTCGGCGCCGCTGCTGTGGGCGATGCGCGGGTGGATGGATCGCCTGGTCGGGGGAGTCGGGCTCGCGCGCGGCCGGCGCAGCCGGTCGCACGTCGCCGTGGGTGACGCGATCGACTTCTGGCGGGTCGAGAAGGTCGAGCCGGGCACGTTGCTGCGCCTGCGCGCCGAGATGCGGGTGCCGGGCCTCGCGTGGCTCGATCTGCAGTGCCGGCCCGATCCTGCCGGCGGCGCGCAGTACCGGCAGCGGGCGGTGTTCTTCCCGTCCGGACTGTCGGGGCGGCTGTACTGGCTGGCCGTCCTGCCGTTCCACGGGTTCATCTTCCGCGGCATGGCGAACCGCATCACGGCCGCGGCGGATCTGCCCGACGCGGCGCAGCCGGACCTCGCGGCGTCGTAGACTCCCGGCGTGTCCTTCATCCGTCCCTTCCGGCCCGGTGACGAGCCGGCGCTCGCCGACATCTGCCTGAAGACCGCGGATGCCGGATCTGACGCGACCGGCGTCTTCGCCGACGACGACCTGTGGGGCGAGGTCTTCGTGCTGCCCTACGTGATGCGTCACCCCGACCTCGCGTTCGTCGTCGAGACCGACGACGGTCGGGTGGCCGGGTACGTCGTCGGCACCGACGACACGCGCGCGTTCGAGGACTGGTTCGCGGCGACGTGGTGGCCGCAGTTCGCGGAGCGCTGGCCGCGGCCGGACGAGACGGTGCCGACCGCCGACCGCACCCGACAGGACGGCACGCTCCGCTACGCATACGGCCGCCGCGCCGGCGCGGAGCCGTTCGGAGACACCTACCGCGCGCACCTGCACATCGACCTGCTGCCCGAGCTGCAGGGCCAGGGGTGGGGCAGGCGCCTGATCGACACGCTCGCCGACGCTCTGCGGGAGCGTGGCGTGACAGGTCTGCACCTCGCCGCCGACGCGCGCAACGACGGCGCGATCGCGTTCTACGAGCGCATCGGGTTCCACCGGATCCCCTCGCACGACGACGTCGTGGCGTTCGGCCGCGACCTCTGAGCCAGCCGCGCTGCACCGCGGCGGGCGCTACAGGGTCTTCACGCGGCGCCGCTCGTGCAGCGCGTCTGCGGCCGACCCGCCGACGAGTCGGTCGTCGATGAGCGTGCCGCCGTCTTCGTGCCAGCCGTGACTCTCGTAGAACGACGCCGCACGGTCGTTGCCGTCGAGCACCCACAGCAGCGCCCGGGTGAAGCCGGCCCCTCGCAGGCGGCCTTCGGCTGCGTCGATGAGGGCGTGGCCCGCGCCCGTGCTCCATGCCCGCGGCACCACGTACAGTGCGAACAGCTGACCGTGATCCGCGAGGGCGGGGTCTTCGGCGGGTCCGGCGGTCGCCCAGCCGATGACGTTTTCGCCCCGCACGGCGACGAGGTCGACCGACCGCGGGTCGGAGTGGTACGCGTCCCAGTTCGCACGCCGCCGCTCGGCCTCGCGTGCGGGGTCGAGCCGGTCGAGGACGGCCTGGTCGATCAAGTCCGCGTACGCCGCGCGCCACGTCTCGACGCGCACCTGCGCGATGGCCGCGGCGTCGTCGCGCGTCGCCGCGCGCACCAGGGTCGTCACGCCCGTACCGCCCCGTGGTCGAGGCGGATCGTCCGATCGATGAGCTCCGCCGGCACGTCGACGTGCGAGATGAGGATCACGGCCTGCTCGTCGCCGACCGCGCCGAGCAGATCGCGCAGCAGGGCGTCGGATGCCTCGGGGTCGACCCCCGCCGTCGGCTCGTCGAGCACCAGCACGGGGAACCCGCGCAGCAGGGCGCGGGCGAGCGAGATGCGCTGGGCCTGACCGCCCGAGACGAGCGCGCCGCGCTCTCCGACGCGAGCGCCCAGACCGCCGCGCCCTTCGAGCCAGCCGCCGAGGCCGACGCGGGCAAGGGTCGCGGTGAGCTCGGCATCCGTCGCGGTGTCACGCGCGAACAGCAGGTTCTGGCGGATGTCCTCATCGAACAGCATCGGATGCTGCTCGCACAGGCCCACCGTGAGTCGCACGTCGTCGGCGGCGAGGGTCTCAACGTCGACTCCGCCGATCGTGTACACACCCATCGTGGGGGCGAGGAACCGTTCCAGCACGTGGGCCAGAGTCGTCTTGCCCGCGCCGCTCGAGCCGACGACGAGCAGCTTCTCACCGGGTCGCAGCTCGAGATCGACGCCCGAGAGCGCCGCGGCGCTCTCGCCCGGCCACGCCGCCGACACGCCGCGCAGCGCGATGCCGTCGCCGAGCGGGGGCGCGGCGCCGTTCGGCGGACGGTCCTCGCGCACGAGCGCCGCGGGCACCTCGTCGGGCACGGCGGCGGCGATACGACCGGCTGCCGCGTGCACCTGGCGCCAGGCCGCCGCCGCCGCGGGCACCGTCGCGAACACGTCGAACACCGCCATCGGGACGAGCACAGCGACCGCGAACGCGGGGGCCGTGATCGTGCCGGCGCCGAGTGCGGGCGCAGCGGCCACGACCGCGAGGAGCGACGCCGCGCCCGCGATGACCGACACGATCGCCGTCGTGCCCGCCTGCGCGCCCGCGCGGCGGACGACCGCGCGGCGCAGCCGGGCGTCGGCGTCATGGATGCGCTGCCGCGCCGCGCCTTCCGCGCCGTAGGCGAGCAGCACGTCGAGGCTGCCGAGGTGGTCGAGGACGGCGTCGGCGAGGGCGCCTCTCAACGGCGCGATCGCGCGCTCGGCGCGGGAGCCCGACGCCCACCCCCACGCTGTCGCGACGAGGGCGGCGACGACGAGGCAACCCAGCAGTGCGAGAGCCGCCGGCCACCAGACGAAGGCGACGAGCACGACGGCGCCGATCGTGACCGAGGCCGACGAGACGAGGGGGAGGACGACGCGCAGCGGCAGGTTCTGCAGCTCGTCGACGTCGTCGACGAGCGCGCCCAGCACCGAGCCGCGCCGCGTGCGGGTGAGTCCGTCGGGGGCGAGGGGGATGAGGCGCCGCACGAGGTCGGTGCGCGTCACGGCGAGCTGCCGCAGGGCGGCATCGTGGCTCGCGAGCCGCTCGGTGTAGCGGAACGCGGCACGGCTGAGCGCGAACGCGCGCACCCCGACGACCGCGGCCGACAGGTACATGACCGCCGGCTGCTCGCTCGCCCGCACGATGAGCCACGCGCTGCACGCCAGCAGGGCGACGGCGGATGCCTCGGAGAGGAACCCCGACGCGGCGCCCGGCCAGAACCGCCTCAGCGGCGGCATCGCGCGGCGCAGGACGTCGGACGCGG
>Ga0160441_100630_pt1 | contig 21885 bp, 22 predicted proteins | sample HID1971K_E1MG_FD_108260 | JGI IMG/M metagenome (GOLD analysis project Ga0160441, IMG submission 108260) | Enriched millipede-associated microbial communities from UW Madison campus, WI, USA - HID1971K_E1 MG | ecosystem: Host-associated > Arthropoda: Insects > Digestive system > Unclassified ... | reverse complement strand
GAGAACATCACCGGCCGCGTGATCGACATCATCGCGCCCATCGGCAAGGGCCAGCGCGCCCTGCTCGTGGCACCGCCCAAGAGCGGCAAGACGGTGATGATGCAGCACATCGCGCACGCGATCAGCGCCAACTACCCCGAGGTCCACATGATGGTGCTGCTCGTCGACGAGCGCCCCGAAGAAGTGACCGAAATGCAGCGCACGGTGAAGGGCGAGGTCATCGCCTCCACCTTCGACGAGCCTGCCGCGCGCCACGTGCACGTGGCCGAAATGGTGATCGAGCGCGCCAAGCGCCTGGTCGAGCTCAAGAAGGACGTGGTGATCCTGCTCGACTCGATCACGCGTCTCGCGCGTGCCTACAACAACGTCGTGCCCTCGTCGGGCAAGGTGCTGACCGGCGGTGTCGACGCCAACGCACTGCCGCGTCCCAAGCGCTTCCTGGGCGCGGCGCGCAACGTCGAGGAAGGCGGCTCGCTGACCATCATCGGCACCGCGCTGATCGACACCGGCAGCCGCATGGACGAAGTGATCTTCGAAGAGTTCAAGGGCACCGGCAACTCCGAAATCCACCTCGACCGCCGCCTCTACGAGAAGCGCGTGTTCCCCTCGATCCAGCTCAACCGCAGCGGCACGCGCCGCGAAGAGCTGCTGCTCGCGCCCGAGATCCTGCAGAAGACCCGCATCCTGCGTCAGCTCATGTACAACATGGACGAGATGAAGTCTATGGAGCTGATACTCAAAAGCATGAATGCGACGAGAAACATTGAGGCGATCGGCCCGATCGGGCAGACAAGCGCAGCTTTGAGATCCACGCTGGATAAGTCATCCGCCCGTCCCCTCGCGCGACCTTCCTGAGCCCAAACGGATAAATGTTGCGGGCGCGTGGCCTCTCTCAACGAAATCGTCGACAAGTGCTGCGACATCTTCAGGACGGATTTCCGTCCACAGCGTCGTAGCGAGGTCACCTATGGGCCAATGCACATCTTCCGGGCGAAGGAACGAGTGCGCCTGGCTCGAAAGGAGGTCGCGTGCGCCGCAGAGACGATCGACGCTTTGCCACAAAGAATGAAGCCGTCTAAACGCGGCTCGCAATCGGCGTTGTTTGAAAGCTGGCAGCGGCCCTTTAGGTCAGCCCGTCAGAGTCGTCGCAAGAGTTGCTGAACTGGAGGCACCGGGCGAACAGTGGCAAGTAGTGTTGTTTCTATTCCCCATTCGAACTGCCCCCTCCAGCCCAGCATGAAGCCCACTGCCATCACGAACAGAGCGACAATCGCACAGGCAACGCGGTACTCGAACGGTCTAGTGCTCGCAAACATGCTCTTCGCTACCGCGTCGTTCTAAATGCGAGCTCCAGGACAGCCTCCGCGCGATCCTTCAACGTTGTCCCCTTGCCGAACTAGGCGCTGGTCAGCGATGGTCAGCATTCCGGCCTTTATGCTTGCCGACCAGGACTCAGTCGGCGCGTTGCGCAACCGTCTGGGCGGTGTTCCTCGCCGAAGAAAGTTCCACCCCGCTGCCCTCCTCTCGAACGACGGCTGCACCTTCCTTAGCGCGCGCTGTTCTTCAGTGTCTGGTCGGCAGGAGCATTCCAGCAACAAGCAGCCTCAAATGGGGGATCGGCGCATGGGTTCTTTCGTTGTAAGCGCCGAAGACGCGATCTTCCCTTATCTAATTGAGATCGCCCCAGGCGAGTCGGATGGGCTGAAACGCAAAACGGGAATACAATCAAGGTACCTTGAGTTGTCCGCCGCCAATCTCGGCCGGGCAGTTTTGTAGCATACAGGCCAGAGCGACGCCAGCGCATTGGAATCGAGTCCTCACTGTCAACCAAAATAGGGATTTTTTGATGGCCGCAACGACTACATCTTCGGCTTCAACGAGCGAAGAATTTATTCGCTACGATCTTTTTCTGATTGCAATCGCGAAATGCTTGCATCCGGACCCATTGGACTCTCCAAACTTCGACGGCGTGGTAGGCAAACATGCACACAGCGTCGACCTTGGTCTGAGCAGCGTGACTCAGCCAATTTCAAAGACCGAAAAAGCATTGCTCCAACGCTTTCTCAACAAGCACCCGAGCAAACTACAAAAAATTAATGCGAGGATGAGCGAATCCGAAATCCAAAGGTTCTACGAAAGCTATCGCAAAATCCCTGGCCGGCCTGAATTCGAACCCAGCATCTACTCCTTGGATGACCAGATTTCCTTGCGCGACAAGCGCGCGGAGGCGCGCTACGGACACGAAGCCCAAATGAAGGAGGCGATCAAGAAAGGCCGCATGCGCATCTTTGACAACAACAGACTTCCCCAGCCGGCTCTTCAGTCTACCGTCTACTCTTTTATTCCCAAGGAAGATGCCGAAGCGTATCTAAAAGAGAGATTAATGGATTTGCAACAAGTCTTGGGCGGCAGTGGTACAAAAGAATCAACAAGAGCGCCTCGGCAAGCATGGACACCAGAATTCTCGCGACTAGCGGAGGTCGATGCAGCTGTTCTTGGATATCCAAAAGCTGCCGAGAAGCACGGTATGTCACGCGCCCAGTTCGCAAAGGGTGTCCAGCGCTGGAAGGAAAAACTCAGCCCTGCGACCTCTGCACCACGATCAAATTCGCCTACGAAGCAGAAGGCGATTTGGGAAGACCTTTTGCCTAAATGAAAACTGGGCCAAGCGAATCCTCCGTCGCTTCAATGGATGTCATGTTTAGAGGAGCCGTATTTGGTAGCGCTGCACGTGGTCTGCAGGTTCCGGCGGTCCACGACGCAGCTCCATCGCCCTTGCCGGTAAGCTCTCAGCCATGCATGAGCACGAAGCGTTTACGCATGTCCCAGACCTGGATCAGTGTGCGACAACCGAGAAAATGCATTACTCTCGCAGCGAGACTCGGCTGTCGCCCAGAGGCACCGCTCGAAGGAGAGCGACTGATCAACCCCTGAAGCTTGGCGCGAAGAACTGTCTCTTCGTAGGCGGCAAGTTGGCCGGCCGGAGCGCCGCGGTGGTGATGATCCTGAGTGCAGTCTATCCAGTTCAACTGCCCATGATCCTAGAGCGTATGTACGCGCGGTGCTCGCGCCCATCCATTTGCATCCCTGACCGCCGGCTGGATAAATGCTGTCATCGCTGGCGGGCGTGCTGATCGGCGTGATCACTTAAGCTGTGACGGCTTAGGCCATCTCGGCGTCAACGGCATGGCCCGAAAAGGGGAATGTGCGCCTAGCCGATGAGAATCTCGCTCAGCAGCCCGCGCCGGCCAGGAACGTCACAATGCGATCAGGGATCGAACCGGCCAAGCCAGTTGGCCGACCACCTAGAAACGTTATTTTTTGGGGACGCGAACGTTCGCAGCGGATCGGCTCCGAGGCAGAATTCGGTTCAAACGAACACCCATTCTCGCCTGCGCCTGCATGACGCCAACCTGTGGCCCTACCCGCAAGTACGATGGCGACCTTTGGCTCGTTCAATTTTCTGGGGGTGGAGCGCATGAAGGACCTCGACTGCCAAAGGACACTTACGGTAACCCAGGCGCTAAAGGACGGTGAAGCCTTGCTAGCAAAGCAGGGCGCCCGGCATCACGTGTCTATGCGAAGGTTCGTTATGAACCACGCAAAACTTCAAGAAGGTCTCACGTGGTTTCACGTTGTTTTCTGCAACGATGAGGGCTATAGCTCGGCCCAGCTCGATGTCATTGACATCTCGGCGCGTATCTTGACCTGTTCAGCCGTAATGGAAGCCCGAAAGTTAGGCTTGGACGTCGGCGCAACAGAAGTTGATTTCGAGCCGCGGCAGGGAAAGGACCGCTTGGTTATGGAAGTGGCCTGGACGTTGCTGTCCCCCGAGACCTGCACCAATGACGAACGTTCGCAAGCTTGTTGCTTTGGTGGTGATGTTGCTTCGAACGCTGCTCGAATTTTTCACAAACCGTTCCGCGCTCTTTATCGATTGCCCGGACTACCAGACTCGAGGTCTAGAAATTCCGAGCGAGGCGAAACCCTGGGCCGTCTTCGCTGAGGACAAGAGGACGGGCCGGCCAATTTGGGAATACTGCACTGACCACTCTGACGCCAAAGCGCGCCGAGCTCTCATGCGAGCCCATGCCTACAGGTTCAGCAAGTTTGAAATCATAAGTCCTCGGGCGCTGAGCGACCATGATGCTGAAATGCGTAGAACACTAGGTCGGACGAGCAGTGCTGCGAAAAGCGCCTGGCCCTTTTCGGGAAAAGCTGCGTGAGCTGACAAGATGTCCGGCACAGGAATTTCTGCGTGCGTGGATTGACGAGTTGCATCCCGAGCTACGCACGCATGCCGGCGGCCGATCTGACGCGCAGCGCGGCCACCGGCGATGAAGAAGGTGAGGGTCATCGCGCCATGCACGCACCAGGACAGCCTCAGACGGTAGCGCCGGAACTCGGCGTGTGCAGGCCGACCTTGTACAGCTGGAAGATCAAGCTGTTAGGTCCCGGGAAGCCTGCGACCATCAAATCCGCCGCCCCCCTACAACGACCAGGCCTACCTCGCGGCCGCGGAGTCCACCGTGGAGCGGGTTGACGTGCGTTTCGCCACCGCGGGTTGGCCAACACCACCCCGCAGAAGCGTCTACACGTCCTCCGAGTAGCGGTCCACATGAGTTCCGCATCAGGTTGCATCTTTACCTCGTAAATCCCCAAAAGGGACCCACGCCTGGCCGTCATATTTAATGAACTGTGTTTGTTCAATGGGGAAAAAATCGGCCTTCGACGTTCTCACTCGCACGCCCGGAACCAACATAGGCAACTGGAGATCTAGATTGGCGGCTTGCTGCATCACATTTGCACGTGTCAGGTTATCGCCCGCTTGGCGGAGCACTTGAACCATGGCTTGAGTCTGGGTGTATCCTATCAATACAGTAATATCGTTGCGATCCGCATTGGGATAGTATTTGACCAGCCAATTCTCGTATTCCTCCCACTCGCGCCCTTTTTGCCACTGTGGGTCCGACGGATCCTTGAAAGCGGTGCATGAAATCACTCCGGTGGTTGCCTCTCTTCCCGCGGGTCTCATAACAGTCGCGGCGCTGTTGGATACGGAGTTTAGGTACTGCGCGGGTTTCCAATCAATCTCAGCCGCTTTCGACAGAGCTTGCACCGCGAACTTCGGCGTTGTCACATTGAAGAAGACGTTTGCACCGGATCCTTTCAACTGCACAATCTGACTGCTTACGGTCGGGTCGGTGACTTCGTAGCTCACCTCAGCCACAACGATGTCTTTGGCCCGCGGGCCGAGGTAATCGCGAAAGCCTTTCAGATAATCTTTGCCGTAGTCGTCATTCTGGTACAGGATCCCGACCCGAGGATTGGAAACGCGCTCGATGATATCTTTTGCGAACAAGCGTGCTTCAAGTTGATAGTTCGGCTGGAAGCCCATGGTCCATGGGTAATGCTCTGGGTCGCCCCATTTTGTCGCACCCGATGATACAAAGAGATGCGGCACACGCTTTTGGTTCATGTAGCGATGAATCGCCGAATTCGGCGCTGTCCCCAAGGGAAAAAACAATGCCAGGACCTGCTCCTGCTCCACCAATTTGCGGGCTTGTTCGATGGTTCGTGCAGGGTTATATCCGTCATCAAGCGAAATGAACTTGACCTGGCGTCCATTGATCCCCCCTTCCGCGTTGATCTTCGCGAAGTAGGCGCGCGCAGCATGGCCGGCAACGCCCAATGCGGATGCGGGTCCCGAATAGGGACTGATGTTGCCGATCCGGATCTCTCGATCATCCGCCCCACTGTCATAGGTGCCCTTGGCGAATGCCCGCGGTGCAATCAAACCCGCAGTCGCCGCGGCCAGGCTTCCCAGAAGGTCTCGTCTAAGCATCTTTGTCTCCAGTCGAATCAGGTTGTCGAAAACTCAAAGCGTGGCCGGCTGCCCTCCGTCGTTGGCGCAACTTCGTGACGAAACCGGCCAGCCCGCCCGGGAAAAAGAACATCAACGCGATGAGAATCACCCCATAGACAGCCCACGGAGCCGATTGCGAAAGGCTCTCGGCCAAGTTTGGAACGAACTGGACGAAGACGGCACCGGCCAGCGTTGCCCATATCGATCCAAGTCCGCCGACGACCGCACCAACAAGCAGAGTGATGGAGAGAAAGACGGTAAAGCTGTCCGGCGAAACAAACGCTACCACCAACGCACTCAGCCCACCCGCCAGCCCGGTGTAGGCGGCAGAAACACCGAACACGAGCGTCTTCAGCGAAGCCAGATTTACGCCCATCGCCGTTGCCGCGGCGGGATGCTCGCGAATCGCCAGCAGCGCACGTCCAACCCGCCCGCGCACCAGATTCAGCGCGAGCCACATTGCTGCAGCAAGCAACGCTAGGCATACTAGGTATAGCCAGCCGTCAGCGGATAAGTTCCGCCCAAAGAGCTCAATTGCCCAGGGTGGATCCAACTTAGAAAGGACAATCCCCTGCACCCCACCCGTCCATGGTTCAAGCCCCCGAAATCGCAGGAGCTGCGGCACCGCAAGTGCCAGGGCATATGTAGCAAGAGCCAGGTAATGTCCAGCAAGTCGTAGTGCAGGAAACCCCATGCATATACCAATCAAGAACGAAAAGAGCGCGGCAATGGGAAGCGACGCATATGCATTGGCCCAGTCCTGACTCACCATCACCGCCGTAACGTAGGCCCCGATGGCGACAAAAGCTCCATGCCCGAGCGAGACCTGGCCGCTATCTCCGGTAAGCAGATTAAGGCCGATGATCGCTATCGCATAGATTAGAACCAGCGTAAGCTGGAAGACTCGATAGTCGGGCAACAGAAACGGGAACACACAAAGAGAGGCAAAAAGTGTCGCCGCTAAGGCAAACCTGCAAAGACGATAGTTCAATGCTTTCATTAGACTCGGCTCACAATTTTTTTTCCGAATACGCCATTGGGCTTGAACATCAGAACGGAGACAATCAGAACAAGAGCAACCGATAACTTCAGTTCCGTCCCTGTTACGTAAGCACCGAGGATGTTTTCCATGATTCCCACGATAAATCCCCCAACGACGGCTCCCCACGGGTTGTGAATGCCTCCGAGAAGCGCCGCAGCGAACGCGTAGAGAAGCACCCCTGACATCATGTTGGGGTCGAGGTAGAGAACCGGCGCAACCATCATTCCCGCAACGCTCCCGATCGCAGCGGCAAAGCCCCAGCCGAGCGCCAGCATCCAAGATACCCGGATGCCGCTGTAACGCGCCGAAAGCGGATTCGACGCCGCCGCGCGCATCGCCAGACCCAGCCGAGTGAATCGAAAGAACGAAAAAAGGATAAGCAGCATGGTCAGCATAACCAGCAGCGAACCCATCGAATGCGCGCTAAGATACTTATTCCCTAACCACTTGCTGCTGGCGAACGGGCTCGGAAACTCCTTGATGGTGTGGCCAAATATCCACCCGCTCAAGGCGTTAAGAGTTACTAGGAGTCCTACAAACACGACGACGTTATTGAGCACCGGGGCTTTCTCGAACGGTCGAATGATCACGCGCTGAATTGCGAACCCCGCCGCGGTCGAAATAGCGACGGCTAGTCCGAAAGCCATCCAGTACGGCATGCCGGCCTGTAAAAGTGCCCATGCAGTGAACGTTCCCATCGTGGCCATCTCGCCCTGCGCGAAGTTGATGTGATGGGTTGCAAGATCGATCATCACTAGGGCCAGCGCGACAGACGCGTAGATACATCCGTTCGCTACACCGGTAGACAACTGGTAAAGAAGAGATTCCATTTTTAGTGGCCCAGATAAGACCTTCTTATGCTTTCGTCCTCGGCGACCTTTTGACTAGGGCCAAAAAGTGCGATTCTTCCTGTCTCCAACACATAGGCCTGCTGCGATATGTCCAATGCGAGCTTCGCGTTCTGCTCGACCAGCAAGATGGCAACCTTCTCCTCGCGATTGATCGATTGCAGGATGCGGAAGATGTCAGCGATGACAAGTGGCGCTAGTCCGAACGACGGCTCGTCGAGGAGAAGAAGCCGCGGTCTCAACATCAGTGCACGAGCAATGGCCACCATCTGCTGTTCACCGCCGGACAAGGTTCCGGCTTGTTGATGACGTCGTTCCCGTAACCGGGGGAAGCGATCAAACATCTTCTCGACATCCGAAGCCACAGCTTTACGGTCCGACCGTGTGTGGGCGCCGAGTAACAAGTTTTCGTTGACCGAAAGATCGGTGAACGTTCCTCTGTCGTCGGGAACATGGGCGACCCCGAGTTGAGCCATCTTCTCGGTGGAGCAACCCCCTATGTCCTTTCCATCTAGAAGCATCTTGCCATTGGCTTTGACGGCGTGACACACGGCGCGCAGCAACGTGGTCTTGCCTGCGCCATTTGCACCTAGGAGCGCGGTCACCTCTCCTCCCCGCACAGTCACGTCGACGTCGAACAGGACCTGCGACGCGCCGTAGTAGGCGCATAGGCCTTTCACAACAAGCAGATCGTTCATTTCGCTTTGCCCAAATAGGCCTCGATGACCGCCGGATGATGCTGGATCTCCACAGGCGTACCTTCCGCGATCTTTCTGCCAAAATTGATGGCTACCACCTTGTCGGACACATCCATCACAAGCCCCATGTGATGCTCTACAAGCAGAATGGTGACTTGAAAACGATCACGAACGTCGCGAATGAGTCGGGCGAGATCTGCAAGTTCTTCGTGGTTCAGGCCGACAGCCGGCTCATCAAGCAAGAGCAGCGACGGCTCGGCCGCCAGGGCGCGTGCAAATTCAACGCGTTTCTGCACGGCAAATGGCAGATTTCCCGCAACAGTTTCCGCGAACCGTCCGATGTCGAGATAGGCCATCATCTCTCGTGCCTTTTCCCGAATCCGCTGTTCCTCACGACGCACGGATGGCAAGTTGAACGCACTTGACGCGAAACCGGCAGTCGATCGGCAATGAGAGCCCACCATGACATTCCGCTCCACGCTCAACGACCTGAAGATGGCCAGGTTCTGGAAGGTTCTACCGATTCCGATCCCCGCCATCCGATGAGCTGGCAGATCCGTGATAGACCCTCCCCGAAACCGAATGTCTCCACTCGAGTATTCGTAGAGCCTGCTCAGGCAGTTAAAGAGCGTGGTTTTTCCTGCGCCGTTAGGACCAATGAGTCCGCAGGTCTCACCGGCATTGATCCTGAATGAAATGCCGTCGAGGGCCCTTATTCCACCAAACTGGACACTGACATCGTCGACATCGAGGAGCGACTGCGAAGTGCGCAGGCCGCCGTCATCCGGTTTCAGATTCATCTTCTTGTCTCTTCTGACGCTTATAGTCCGTGCCCTAAAATACTTTTGGGCGCGATGTTGAAGCCTTCAGGTTAACTTTGCGTAGCCAGCCAGAATTGTCTTTACGAGTGCGGTTGTTGTCCTTTTCTTCTAAATTCCGTAGGTGTAAGGCCCGTGGCGTTTCTGAATACCCGCGTGAAGTACGCTTGCGTCGGAAAGCCCAGATCGTCGGAAATGCGCTTGAAGGAATCGCTTGTGTACGTAGTCAGCTTGATTGCCTCGGTAATAACGCGGTCACGCAAGATTTGTGATGGCGAATACCCGAGGCATTCTTTGACGACTCGCCTCAGGCGGGCCTGCCCTATACGCATTGCCTTTGCGTAGTCTTTGGCGCTCCAGTCTTCGCTAAAATGCGCGTCGACTAACTGGCGGAAGCGCGCCACCAGCGCCAAGTCAGGCTGCACTCCATCGACATGTTTGGAAGGCTGTACGAGACGGTTAACTTCCGCAAAGAACAGATGGAGTTGGGCCCGCACTACGGAACCCGGCAGCAGCTGACTCGAATTAGATTCTTCAGCCAACCAGTCCGCAACTTGGCTGAGGCGCTGAGCCGTCCGGGCAGGCAGAGGGATGACCCTTGGATCAAGGGGTATTCCAAGTTCGCCGCCCTGCCGTGACCTCTGTTCGATGGCATCTTTCGACACCCTAAGGATATAGCCTGTGGCGTCTTGCAACGCTCCCCAGGCGTGTACGGCGCCTTGTGGAAGCATACAGATCGCCGGCGCATGAACGTGAAGCTTCGTAGTCTCTACTTCGAGCTGAGCAGTTCCTGCGTTGAGGATGAAAATTTCGAAATAGTCATGGCGATGGGGCGCATGCGCGCGATGACTCTGCTGCACAAACGCTTCGGCCAGATCCTCCACGACCAATGAGGAAGGAAACGCACCGCCGTGAGCATCGGCCAATCGGTGCAACGCAATTGATCGACGGGCGGGCGCCACGTAATGTCAAGGAGGCTTGCTACAACAAATACCCGGCGTCGATCGCCAGAGTCTGTCCCGTCACAAACCGGCTTTCATTGGAGAAGAGGAAGACGGCGGCATGGGCTACGTCGTCGACCGTGATTGTCGTTCCCATCGGAGTCGCACTCATAAACGACCCTCGTGGATCATCAACACCTAATTCCTGGAGTCCGACTTCAATGCGGCGCAACATGTCGCTATCTACCAGGCCTGGGTGCACCGTGTTCACGCGGATACGTCGGGCGGCGAGGCCTTTGGCCGCCGTGCGCATGAGCCCGACCACTGCGTGTTTGCTAGTCACGTACGCTGCGCTGCGCGCGCTTCCTTTAAGCCCTACCACTGAGGAGGTGATTAGTATGCTGCCTCCATCGGCGATAGTCGCCTCCAAGTATTTCAGCGTGTAGAAGACGCCCGACACATTTACCTTGAGAACACTTTCAAAGGACGCATTGGGGTAGCTTCCGATATCTTGAACCGGCCCTTCGACCCCGGCGTTGGCAAACATAAAGTCCAGTTGGCCATATGCACGCACGGCGGCCGCGCCAAGTTTCTGCATTTGGTCGGGGTCTGTTACATCCGCTTGTTGGCACAGAATGTAGTCGCCATCGACGCCAAATTCCTCGCATAGTTCGCGTCTCAAGCTATTAAGCTTGCTCGCATCGTGGTCGACCAGCAGGACACGGGCGCCCTCCTTGAGACAGCGCCTTGCGGTTGCACTCCCGATCGCTCCTGCAGCGCCGGTGATAAGTCCCTTCAAACCACCCATTCGGTTCATAAAAGTCTCCTGCATACATGTTCTTTTATCGTCATCCTCATCATGTGGGATCCAAGGGGTCTTGGTCTGGCTCCCCGTATACAGCGATGCCAAGCCCTTCCATTCGCGCCTTTATCTGCAGCGCCAAGAACTGAGAGTAGAAGCGCGATTGGCGCAGATTGCCTCCATGCAACCAAAGCCGATGGTGTGCCATCGGTTTCCACATATTGCGGAGCTCGCCCTTCCAAGGTCCCGGATCTCCAGGCGTGTCAGACCCAAGTCCCCAACAACGTCCAATCCGGCGGGAAAGATCCTGTGGCAACAATCGCTGGACCCACTGATCCATCGCGCCATAGCCTGTTGCATAGATGATCGCGTCGGCCTTCAGTATTCGGCCATCCGATAGTTCGAGGCCATCCTCAAGAATCCGAGAGACATTCACATTGGAATAGAGAGCCACCCGCTGGCTCGCAATGAGATCGGACGCCCCAACATCGATGTAGTACCCGGACCCCCGCCGGAGATACTTCAGACTCAGACCCGACCCATCTACACCAAAATCCAGTTGGAACCCCGCCTTGCGCAAGCGGTCATAGAACGGCCGGTCGCTCTCCACAACCGCGGTCCAGACCGGACGGGCCTGTTCAGCCATGACTTTGAACGGGAATGAATCCATCAATGTATCGGCACGGTCGGTCGTAATGCCGCGGGACAACGCCCCTTCCGTATAAAGGTCACCTAGGACCTGCTTCATGAACGTCTCCGAGCGCACCACCAGAGTCGAAGAGCGCTGGATCATGCTCACGCTCACACCGTGCTCCCACAGGTCGGCACAGACATCATGAGCAGAGTTGTTCGCCCCAACCACAACACATTGTTTTCCTTCGAATTCCGAGCCATCCTTGTATTCGGAGGAATGAAGTTGAACGCCACGGAACGATGCTGCCCCAGGAAAGTCCGGAATTCGGGGGAAACCACTGACCCCCAGCGCGAATATCAAGTGTTGAGGACGCAGGACCATTGGCTGACCGTCCCGCAACACATTAACCTCCCACGCGCCGCGACTGTCGTCAAAACGTGCTCCTTCACAGATCGTAGACGTCCAATAGTCGAGATCCATCGCTTGGACGTATGCTTCCAGCCAATCGCCCAGCTTGTCCTTTGGGGTGAAAACTGGCCAATGATCGGGGAAGGGTATGTACGGGAGATGGTTGTACCAAACGGGGTCATGCAAGCATAGACTTTGGTAACGGTTGCGCCATGAGTCTCCGGCACGGGCATTTTTCTCGATTACAAGCGTCGGCACGTTGAGGCGCTTGAGCCGAGCAGCCAACGCTATACCCCCTTGCCCTCCACCAACAATCAAACAGTAGGGCTGTATTTCATGGCCGAGCGCCTTACGTTGCTCGCTCCGTTCCTTGCCCCAGCTTTTCCGCCAGAGAGTGGCACCATGCTGCGTCCCGAGCTCTCGCTTTGGGCCGCTTGGCTCTTCATGGCCATCCAACTGCCGCAACGTTGTCAGCAGCGTCCAACATCTGCCTGCGCGGAGCCTGGCCAACCCGTCGCCTGAACCCTGCGACGTCTTAAACGTGAAAGATGCATCAAGCCATCCCTTGTCGTTGAATGTTGCAGAGCTGATGGTGAAATTTGAGGCAGCGATCTTCGGGGCGACAGCGTCCAGCATCTGTTGGATAGACTCCGGCCCCTCCAGCGTCTTGATGTTCCAAGTGAAAGCGAGAAGATCGCGCCAGAATCCCTTCGGCTCGAAGCATTCCGAAGCAAGGCGTTCATAGTCGAAGGAAGACAGAGCCCGCTCGAATCCGATCATCCAACTGCGCGCCTGCTCTAAGGCTTGATCATTGGAACTTTCAGAGAGCCTGCTCATTCTTCAAATCTCTCGAAAACAGCAGGGTTGAACCACTCGAGCCCTGCTGGAGGAAAGTTGTCGGGATCGACTTGTCCACCAGATGCCTTTTCCGCGCTGGCATGAAAATTTAACTCAAACTGGATTCCGTTCGGGTCGTAGGCAAAGAGCTGCCACAGTTCCATGCTTGGCACAGAGCGCTCACGATATGGAATACCAAAATCCCGAAACCGGGCTTTGTACACGTCGAATCCACAGGCAGTTAATGCGATGTGATCAAGCGCACCGCTTCCCGTGGGTACCGCGCCGTCGCTTCCAAGCGCCGCCTTGCCCGTGTAGACATGGAACACAGCGCCGCCGTAGGGCGTGCTCAGCTGCATCCAGAATCCAGGAAATTCGAAGGGAGGACGCTCTGCCTCCGACATACCTAAAACATCTTTGTAGAACCAAAGACTCGCCTGTGGGCGCGCCGTCTTGATGGCCACGTGGAAAAGACTAGTGATTTGCATTTCGCTCTTTTCTTCTTGATTTAGGGTCCAGAACTACATTCGCCGCGCTTGCATCTGGTCGATTCTTCGAGACCGCCAACGTCTGGTGATGGCCCAATATAAGATCCGCGGCTCTTTCCGCGATCATCAGTACCGGTGCATTGATGTTTCCCGAGGTTATTCTCGGCATAACAGAAGCGTCCACCACACGGAGGCCGTTCACACCGCGAACCCGCAGATCGGGTGAGACCACTGCGTCTTCATCGTTTCCCATCCGGCAGGTACCGCAAGGGTGGAAGCAGGTACTGGCGGTCTGCCTGATGTAGTCCATCAGCCCAGAGTCGGTGTTTAAATGGCGGCCCGGAAGGTGCTCGTCGGCAACGAGTTCCCGCATTGGGCTCTGACTCAACAGTTCCCGCGCGAGCTTCAACGCTCTCAACAGATGTTGGGCGTCGCTTGATGCTGACAAATAGTTCGCGCGGATTTCCGGAGGGCTAAAGGGATCGGCGCTGCGTAGTGTGATTTTTCCCCTACTTAGCGGCCACGACTGCGTGACCGCCAAGCTGAATGCTGAGAAGCCGTGAGTAGCTTGGCCAAGCGCTGGCGCGCTGTAGGGTGAGAAAATTCCCTGTGTATCCGGTTGGATGGCGTCCGGTGTTGAGCGGATGAAGAAGCCCGCCTGCGCTGCCGCATATGTCAAGGGGCCTCGCCTCTTGAACGCATACTGCAACCCGATTTTCGTTTTTCCCCATAGTGTTGCTAGTTCGTCGTTCAATGTTATGGGTTTGCGGACTCGGCAGACTAGTCGGGCCAGGAGATGGTCTTGAAGGTTCTCGCCGACTTGGGGGATCTCTGCGGTGACTGGTATTCCGTGCGCGCGCAGTTGCTCGCCCGAGCCGACTCCTGACAGCAGTAGCAACTGAGGGCTATTGATCGCACCGCCGCATAGCACAACTTCCCGCTGTGCGGTGGCCGTGCACTTCCCGCCATTCGGCACGACGTATTCCACACCGCAGGCTGTTTGATTCGAAAACAGGACCTTTAATACCTGCGCTTGAGTGACCACTGTCAGGTTCGGGCGTCGCGCAGCATTCCTCAGGGCGCCGATCGCCGAGTTGGAGCGGCGCCCATTGCGAACGGTCAAGTCATAGTAGCCAATGCCCTCTTGGGTCAGTCCATTGAAATCATCGTTGCGATTAAGATTCCACGTACGACCAGCGTCAATGAAGGTCTCACAGAGTTCCGAACGGTCCAGCGGCTTTTGAACAGCGATCGGGCCGCCGGCGCCGTGCAAGTCGCTGCTGCCAAGGTAGTGGTCTTCGACCTTTCTGAAATAGGGGAGCACGTCGTCCCAGCCCCAATCTGTGCAACCGCTCGCTTGCCACGCGTCGTAGTCGGCGCGCTGTCCGCGAATGTGAATCAACCCATTGATTGCCGCTGAGCCGCCCAGCACCTTGCCGCGCGGCCAGTAAACGCGGCGCCCATAAAGCTCAGGCTCTGGTTCCGTGTGATATGCCCAGTTCACCCGCTTGTCTAGGATCGTCTTGGCATATCCAAGTGGTATGTGAATCCATGGACTTCTATCCTTGACTCCAGCTTCCAGCAGCAACACGGTATAGCGCCCGTCGGCGCTCAGCCGACTCGCCAGCAACGCGCCCGCGCTCCCGGCGCCGACGACAACGAAATCGTATTGCGGCTCACGCATCGCGAATCGCAACCGATTTTGTGAGCAGGTAGGGTTCAAGCGCTTCCGGCCCCCCTTCTGAACCGAATCCCGAATCCTTCATACCTCCAAATGGAAGCTCAGGATACGCTACGGCAGGCTGGTTCACCCAAAGCATTCCCGCCTCGACCTCTTCCGAAAGCCGTCTGCATATGCCGATTGAACCAGTGAACCCGTAAGCAGCGAGGCCAAACGGCAACCGATTTGCCTCGCGAACGGCTTCATCCAGCGAGTCGAACCCGCGAATCGCTGCCACAGGACCGAAAGGTTCATGATTGAAGAGATCCGCGGCGACGGGCACATCCGCAAGTACCGTCGGCCTGAAGAAATTGCCGGTTTGTCCTAACCGCTCTCCTCCGGTTTCAATTGAGGCACCGCGTTGAACCGCATCGGTGACAAGACGAGACATCGCCTCGAGCCGACGATCGTTTGCAAGCGCACCCATCTGGGCGCCATCGAGCAGCCCGTCAGAAATGCGAAGCTTCTCTGTTCTTTTTACAAACGCCTTGGTGAATGCACTTCGAATGCTGTTGTGGACTAGGAACCGCGTCGGCGAGATGCAGACTTGCCCCGCATTCCTGAACTTGCCGGCGGTCAATGCTTCAGCTGCGGTTTCAACATTCGCGTCTTCTGCGACTATCACGGGCGCGTGTCCACCGAGCTCCATGGTGACCCGTTTCATGTACCGTCCGGCAAGCGACGCCAGATGCTTTCCGACGGGTGTCGAACCAGTGAAGGTGATTTTTCGCACCACGGGGCTAGCAATCAAGTGCTCGGAAATCTGTGCTGGATCTCCAAAGACAAGGGAGATCACACCGGCCGGCACGCCAGAATCCGAAAAGGCGCGTATGAGTTCCGCAGGCGACGCCGGTGTTTCCTCCGGGGCCTTGACGATGCAGGCGCAGCCAGTGGTGAGGGCTGCGCTCAACTTGCGAACGATCTGATTGATAGGAAAATTCCACGGCGTGAATGCGGCAACCACTCCGATGGGCTGCTTGAGCACTAGCTGCTGCGACATTGCCGCCCGCGGCGGAATGACGCGACCGTAAACACGTTGCGACTCTCCGGCAAACCAGTCGATGATGTCTGCACCGGCCAAGATCTCGATACGCGATTCGCTGAGAGGCTTCCCCTGTTCAACAGTCATGACGTACGCGATGCTTTCGACCCGCTCCCTCAAAAGTGAGGCCGCTCTTCTAAGGATGGCAGCTCGCTCGACGGCAGGGACCCGGCGCCAGACTTGAAATCCTTCTTCAGCGGATGCAAGAACTCGGTCGAGATCTTCCGGGGTTGCGTACGCAACACGTCCAACCTGTGCGTCGGTCGCAGGATTGAAGACGGGGATCGTTCGCCCCCCCGTGCCGTCCACCCAGTTGCCGGCGATAAAGAGTTGGGTGTCTGGATAGATTGTTTGCATGGATTCTTTGGCTTGGTGTCCAGCCTGTGGTGAGGTCGTGCGAAATGCAAGCGTAAGGCGATGACCACGTCGCGTCTTGTCCTATACGCTCAGAGATTTGTCGTTTTTGGCGCGCTGTCTGCCAGTGCGCATCGCCCGGCTTCACGTAGCTCTCGAAAGAACAGTTCGATTTCGCGCGCCAACGCAGCCGGCTGCTCCAAAGCTGCAAAGTGACCGCCCGATGGCATAGAAGACCAACGTCGGATGTTTGTGAAGGTGCGGCTCGCCATGCTTCGGGGAGGACGCATGACCTCTGCCGGAAACTCGGCGTACGCCATTGGGACGGCGATGCGCGCCTCAGCGGGAATGATGGGTTCTGAGTGCCACTTGGCGTAGTATGGCCAGAACGATGATGCGATAGCACCGGTGAACCAATAGAAGCTGACATTTGCCAGAATTTGGTCAAGACTGATGGCAGGATCACCACTTTCGTTGCGATCTGACCAATCCCGCATCTTCTCAGCGATCCATGCCGCCAAGCCCATTGGAGAGTCTGTCAATCCGAACGAAAGGGTCTGGGGGCGTGTGGACTGTTCGTGGCCGTAGCCTGTGCCATCGCGCGTCCAGAGGTCCATTTGCCTAAGATAGGCGTCCTCCTCGGGGGTGCTTGCCACGACGCCCGCGAGATCTTTGCGGGGCAACAGGTTGAGATGCAACCCGAGGCAGCGGTCCGGCGCTTCCAAGGCGATACGGGACGCAAGCCATGCGCCCCAGTCACCACCCTGCAGGCCGAACCGCTGGTATCCCAGCACCGACGACATGAGTTCGATGAACAGCGGCGCCATTTGCTGTATGGAGAGGTTAGGACTTCCCTCGCCGAAGGAGAGGCCATAACCAGGCAGACTCGGCGCAACCACCGTAAACGCATCTTCTGGATTGCCGCCGTGGGACGCGGGATCTGTGAGTCGTGGCAGGATGTCCATGAATTCGAAGACCGAGCCTGGCCAACCATGCAACAGCAAAAGTGGCGTCGGGTTAGGTCCTTTTCCAGGCACCTCGAGCCAATGGATGTCCGCACCACGCACTCTCATCTTGAACTGCGGAAAGGCATTAAGTTTTGCCTCGTGGTGCCTCCAGTCGAACTCGTTCAGCCAGTAGTCCCGGAGTTCGCGCGCCCAAGAGACTTCAGTCCCGAATTTGCGACTACCATCTGCAAGAGGCGAAGGAAACCGGGTGGCGGCAAGACGGCGATGCAGATCTTCGATCTCAGCTTCCGTGACATGCATTTGATATTCTGACGTGATCATAATTTCCTCCCACAACAGCCCGAAGGCGCTCAAGACTCGGTATTCCGGGACTCATAGGCAGCGATCTTTGATTCCAAGGCAAGCGCCATGCCCAATGTGTCGGTGCCGTGGATCAGGCACTCCTTGCGGAAGCCATCGATCTCGAACGGAATGGCTGCGCCGTCAAGAGTAGTGACTACCTGCTTAAATAGATCAATTGAGACTTTCGATCCGGGCTGCTCAACGAGTCTTGATCGGAGCGCCGTCACAAGTTCGCGCGGAAGACGGATGGGCAAGACGCCGTTTTGAAAGCAGTTGTTGTAGAAGATGTCGCCGAAGCTCGGCGCGATAACGGCGCGAATTCCGTTATCCACCATCACAGTGACGGCCGTCTCACGCGATGAGCCGCAGCCGAAGTTCTCATTCGCCACCAAAATGCTGGCGCCGTGGTACTCGCGGCGGTTCAACGGAAGGTCCGGCCTCGGCGCTCCGCTCTCGTCTTGCCGCAGGTCGCGGAACATGCCGCTCACCTGCTCGCTCCGGGGTAGTGCAAGGAAGCGGCCCGGGATGATCTGGTCTGTGTCGACGTTGACGAGGTCCAGCGGCACGGCAATGCCGGTCAGCAGCGTGATCGCCTGCATGGTTAGCGTCCTGCGCCCAGCAGGCGCCTCACGTCGGTCAGTCGCCCTGCCACCGAGGCCGCCGCGGCCATAGATGGACTCATCAGGTGCGTGCGCACGCCCGGCCCCTGGCGGCCAACGAAGTTGCGGTTGGAGGTCGATGCGATCCGTTCGCCGGGGCGCCCCGTGTCGCCGTTGATGCCGACGCACATGCTGCAGCCGGGCCTGCGCCATTCGATGCCGGCATCCGTAAACACGCGGTCCAGTCCTTCGGCTTCAGCCTGCGCCTGCACCGGCCGCGACCCCGGCACAACCCAAGTTGGGACCTTCGCCATGCGGCCGCGCACGACGGCTGCTGCCGCACGCAGATCCTCGATACGGCTGTTGGTGCACGATCCGATGAAGACGCGATCCACCGGTATCTGCTCCAGCGGGATGCCCGGCGTCAAGGCCATGTAGTCGAGCGCCTGCTCCATGCTGCGCCGGCGTAGCGGATCACGCGTATCGGCCGGGTCAGGCACACACCCATCGATGGCCTGCACCTGCTCCGGGCTCGTACCCCAGGTCACCATCGGAAGCAGCCCTTCCACGTCAAAGGAGACTTCGCGATCGAATGCTGCCTCGGGCTCGGTAGCGAGCAAGTTCCAGGCCGCGACTGAACGGTCCCACTCGGCTGCCGCGGGCGCATAGGACCGCCCGCGCAGGTACTCAAAGGTGCGCACGTCCGGCGCGACCATGCCGGCGCGAGCGCCGGCTTCGATCGACATGTTGCACATCGTCAGTCGGCCTTCGATGGACAAAGCGCGCACCGCGCTGCCCGCAAATTCGATTACGTGGCCGACCGCGCCTGCTGTCCCGATCCGGCCGATCAATGCGAGGACGAGATCTTTCGCGGTGACTCCATACGGCAGACGCCCTTCCATGCTAATGCGCATCGCCTTTGGCTTCTTCTGCCATAGGCATTGCGTAGCTAGCACCTGCGTCACCTCGGAGGTGCCGATTCCGAAGGCGAGTGCACCCAAGGCACCGTGCGTTGACGTATGCGAATCACCGCACACGACCGTCGCTCCCGGCAGTGAGATCCCCTGCTCCGGCCCCACCACGTGTGCGATCCCCTGACGCGGATCGCTGAGGTCGAAGCAGGCGAAGCCGATGTCCTTCGCATTGCGGTGCAGCTGAATCACGTGGTCGCGCTGATGCGAATTTTGGATGTCCTCCAGCCGGACGTTACTGCTCGGCGTAAAGTGATCGGGCGTGCCGAAGCAGCGGTCCGGCCTGCGCACCGGCAGATTCCTGCGACGCAGCTCGTTAAAAGCTTCGAAGGAGCCGTCATGCAACAGATGACGGTCAATATAGAGCAGCTGGTAGCCGTCTTGGTTCGCCGCAACCACATGCCGATCCCAGACTTTGTCGAACAAGGTCTTAGGCATGAGCGGGCGCGCGATATCGGGCTCAGCACTCATTCAGGCCTCGACGGCAGGGGCCGGCTGATGGAACGCCGTGCGACGCAGGTCCCACTCCGCAGCGCCGAACTTGGCGAAGGTGCTAGCCGGAGAAGGCATCTGCAGCGATGGGGGCTGCGCCTGGACCTTCAAGGTTTCCTCCAGCACCCTCTCGCAGTGGCTAATGATGCTGCCAACCAGAAGCCCTGGCAGGATGGTCATGGCATAGCCCATTTCTGCCGCCTGCTCGAGGCCGATTTCGGGCGACTTGCCGCCTCGCACAATGTTGAGAAGGCATGGGCCTTTCACTTGGCGCGGGATTGCAGCCATCTCCTCGATCGAACGCGGTGCCTCAACGAAAGCCATGTCGGCGCCCGCCGCCAGTGCGGCATTAGCGCGACTGATCGCCGCATCTAACCCGATGACGCCACGCGCATCCGTGCGTGCAATCACGCAGAACTCACGGCTGCGACGCGCTGAGACAGCTGCGCGGATCTTGCGCACAAAGTCATCTTCGGAGACCAATTCCTTGTCGTCGACATGTCCGCATTTCTTGGGGAAGACCTGGTCCTCGATGTGAATGGCTGCAACGCCCGCGCGCTCGAATTCCTGCACCGTGCGATATACATTGAGCTCGTTACCGTAGCCGGTATCGGCGTCGCTGATCAGGGGCACCTTGATGCTCTGGACGATACGACTTGCGTTCGCCACCATCTCGGACATCGTTATGAGACCGTAGTCCGGATAGCCAAGGGAGAGCGAGGTGCCAGCGCCTGTCATATACACGGCCGGGAAACCCGCGTGCTCGATTAGCCGTGCGGTGATGCAGTCCATCGCGCCCGGCGCAACGATCATCTGGCCGACATCCAGTAAGGCACGAAGCGTGGAGGCAGGTGCGAAAGCGGTCATGGTCTTTATCCTATTATGTGATTATCTAATGTCATCAAAAAAAGTTCGTGGCGATCAGCGGCGCTCCGCGTTGCTTGCCTGCGAGCGGCGAAGTCGCCTCTCCACGGCGCCGAGCAGCATGTTCGCCGTCACGGCGAAGGTCGTGATCAACAAGGCGATCGATAAAATGGTCTTGGTGTCCTGCAACTCGATCGCGGACATCAGTAAGAAGCCAAGTCCGCGCTGTGACGCAAACAGCTCGCCGAGCATGGTGCCCAGCACGGTGAGCGAGAAGCCGATGCGCAGTCCCGAAAAAATTTCGGGCAAGGCGGCCGGCATAAGCACGAACCATCCCCTCTGCAGCGGCGTTAGCTGCATCACGCTCGCGGCGCGCAGGTAAGAGCGGTTCACGTTCCGAACCGCGTTCATGCTGAAAAGCACGACAGGGATGATCCCCTGCAAGATGCCGAAGGCGACCTTCGCGTGCATGCCCAGCCCAAACAGCAGGAGGATCACCGGGTACAGGGTAACCTTCGGGATCGAGTACAAGCCCACGATGAGCGGTTCCATTACCTCGCCTGCGAAGCGGTGGGCGCCGAGCACGACACCGAAGAACACACCTGCGACCCATACGATCGCGAGGGACTGCAAGAAAGCGAATGAAGTCTCCCTTAGGTGCGGCAGAAAGCGGGCTTCGCCGACAAGCCGCCACAAGTGCTCCAGCGTCGGCACCGGCGCGGTCAGCGCCTGGTTGCCCACGATTCTGTGCATCAGCTGCCAGATGAGCAGCAGAAAGAGCAACACTGCGATTGGCGCCAGCGCGCTTCGAAGGCGTTCGGTCATGCGCCCCTCCGTCGTGCGGCTAAACGCTCGTAGCCGTAAAGCAGCATGTTGGTAGTGACGGTGATTAGGAGAACCAGCACGATTAGCCCGTACATCCGCGCACCTTGAAAATTATCGTAGGCCAGTGCAATCTGGTGCCCGACGCCGGAGGTCGACATGATGAATTCCCCTCCGATCACCGCAATAAAGCAATATGAGACAGCGAGCTTCACGCCGGATAGCAGGTGTGGGAGCGCGGCCGGCAAGCGGATCGACCAGAACGACTGCCAGGGCGTCATGCGATAGAGCAGTGCCGTCTTCAGCAGCACCCGCGGCACGCGGTCCAG
>Ga0160441_100621_pt1 | contig 22182 bp, 18 predicted proteins | sample HID1971K_E1MG_FD_108260 | JGI IMG/M metagenome (GOLD analysis project Ga0160441, IMG submission 108260) | Enriched millipede-associated microbial communities from UW Madison campus, WI, USA - HID1971K_E1 MG | ecosystem: Host-associated > Arthropoda: Insects > Digestive system > Unclassified ... | reverse complement strand
AGCGACCCGCCCGCACCGGCCGGCACCCGCTGAGCAGCCCGCCAGCCGAGCAGCAGGCCGGTCTCGTTGCCCGTGAGGCGGCGCCACCCGCCGTCGGCGTCGGGGATCGCGACCGCGAGACGGTCGGCGTCGGGATCGTTCGCGAGGATGAACTCTGCGCCCACCCGCCGTGCCGCCTCGAACGACAGGTCCATCGCACCGGGCTCTTCGGGGTTGGGGAACGCGACGGTCGGGAAGCGCCCGTCCGGCTCGATCTGCGCGTCGACGACGGTCGGCAACGGGTACCCGGCGAGGTGCAGGATCGAGGTCAGCGTCTCATAGCCGACGCCGTGCATCGCGGTGTACACCCAGTTCATGCCGGCCGCTCCGGCGGGTGCCGGGGCCACGGTCGCCGTCGCGGCGACGTACGCCTCGACGACCGATTCGTCGGCGATCTCGTACTCACCGCGGGGCAGATCCGGCACGTGCACCGACGCGGCGACGCGGTCGATGTGGGCGGCGATCTCGGCATCCGCCGGCGACACGATCTGCGATCCGTCGTCGTCGCCGCCGAGGTACACCTTGTATCCGTTGTCGTCTGGAGGGTTGTGCGACGCCGTCACCATGACGCCCGCGGCGGCGCCCAGGTGGCGCACGGCGAATGCGAGCACCGGCGTCGGCAGCAGGCGCGGCAGCAGCACCGCCCGCAGTCCCGCCCCCGCGAACAGCTCGGCGGAGTCGCGCGCGAACACGTCGGAGCCCCGTCGACCGTCGTAGCCGACGACGACGATCGGGGCCGCGTCGGCGGCATCCGCCTTCTCGTTCAGGTACGCGGCGAATCCCGCGGCCGCCTGCGACACGAGCACGCGGTTCATGCGGTTGCTGCCTGCGCCGAGCCGCCCGCGCAGCCCGGCCGTCCCGAATGCGAGTCGCGCGCCGAATCGGTCGGCGAGGTCGGCGGATGCCGCGGCGTCGCCTGCCTCGGCATCCGCGATCAACGCCGCGAGCTCGGCGCGGGTGGTCTCATCAGGGTCCTGCGCGAGCCACGCCCGCGCGGCGTCGAGCGCCGTGGCCCTGGCATCCGCGGGCGTCACAGCTCCCCGATCACGCGCGCGAGCAGGTCGGAGATCACGGGTTCGGCGGCCTGGCCCGCCTCGATGACCTCGGCGTGGCTGAGCGGGGTGGTCTGGATGCCGGCGGCCAGGTTCGTGATGAGCGAGAACCCGAGGATCTCCATCCCGGCCTGGCGCGCGGCGATCGCCTCGAGCGCCGTCGACATGCCGACGATGTGGCCGCCGATGGTCTTGGCCATCCGCACCTCGGCGGGGGTCTCGTACTGCGGCCCGCGGAACTGGCAGTAGACGCCCTCGTCGAGCGACGGGTCGACACGTTGCGCGAGGTCGCGCAGTCGCGTCGAGTACAGGTCGGTGAGGTCGATGAAGGTCGCCCCCTCGAGCGGCGAGTCGCCGGTGAGGTTGATGTGGTCGCTGATGAGCACGGGCGTTCCGGGGGTCCACGTGGTCTTGATGCCGCCGGCGCCGTTGGTCAGCACCATCGTCTTCGCACCCGTCGCGGCCGCCGTCCGCACGCTGTGCACGACCCGCCGCACGCCGTGCCCCTCGTAGTAGTGAGTGCGCGCGCCGATCACGAGCACACGCTTGCCGCGCGGAGTGATGATCGACCGCAGCGAACCGACGTGACCCGCGAGCGCCGGCGCGCTGAAGCCGGTCACCTCGGTCGCGGGGATCGTCGTGGTCGTCTCGCCGACGAGCTCCGCCGCCTTGCCCCAGCCGCTGCCGAGCGTGAGGGCGATGTCGTGGCGCTCGACTCCGGTGAGGCGGGCGATGTCGGCTGCCGCCTGAGCGGCGATCTCGAACGGGTCGGCCGCGGGGTCGTCGAGCGGGTTGGTGAAGGTGTGGGACATGCCTCCACTCTAGGAACCCGCACGGGATGGGGCCAGGTGCGCGGCCCGGGACATTTGTGACGGAGCGGGACTGAGAGAATGGGGCAATGTCCTCGAGCTTCGTCAACACGCAGTCGGTCGCCGTCCTGGGCGGCGGCCCGGGCGGGTACGAGGCGGCCCTGGCCGCCGCGCAGCTCGGCGCCTCCGTCACGCTCGTCGAGCGTGCGGGCGTGGGGGGCGCAGCCGTCATCACCGATGTCGTCCCCTCGAAGAGCCTGATCGCGACGGCCGATGCCGCCGTCGCCATCGCCGAGGCATCCGATCTGGGGGTGCAGCTGTTCGCGACGGGCGAGAGCGGCCGGCCGCTCAAACCGCAGGTCGCGATCAACCTCGCCGCCGTGAACAAGCGGCTGCTCTCGCTCGCGCGGCAGCAGTCCGACGACATGCGCGCGCAGCTGGTGGATGCCGGTGTGCGGATCATCTCGGGCCAGGGCCGCCTCGACGACCACCACTCGATCGTGGTCTCGACCGGCGACGGCGGCACCGACTTCGACCGCGTCGAGGCCGACACGCTCGTCGTCTCGGTCGGCGCGTCGCCGCGCGAGCTGCCGACGGCGAAGCCCGACGGCGAGCGGATCCTCACCTGGACGCAGCTGTACGACATGCGGGCCCTGCCCGAGCACCTCATCGTCGTCGGGTCGGGCGTCACGGGTGCCGAGTTCGCATCGGCCTACATGAACCTCGGTGCCAAGGTCACGCTCATCTCGAGCCGCGACCAGGTGCTGCCCGGGGAAGACCACGACGCGGCGGCGGTGCTCGAGAAGGTCTTCACCCGCGGCGGCATGACGGTGCTGTCGAAGTCGCGCGCGAACACGGTCGAGCGGGTCGGCGACGGCGTCGTCGTGAGCCTGTCAGACGGGCGCACCGTCGAGGGCAGCCACTGTCTCATGGCGGTCGGGTCGATCCCGAACACCGCCGACATCGGGCTCGAGAAGGTCGGCGTGCAGCTGACCGACTCAGGTCACATCCGCGTCAACCGGGTCGCACGCACGTCGGTGCCGAACATCTACGCGGCCGGCGATTGCACGACGTTCGTGCCCCTGGCGTCCGTCGCCTCGATGCAGGGGCGGACGGCGATCTTCCATGCGCTGGGCGACACCGTCATCCCGCTCGAACGGCGCCGCATCACGGCGAACATCTTCACGGCGCCCGAGATCGCGACGGTCGGCCGGCAGGAGCGCGACGTGCTGTCGGGCGAGATCAAGGGGTACGTCCACAAGCTGCCGCTCGCCGCCAACCCGCGCGCGAAGATGATGGGCATCCGCGACGGGTTCGTCAAGATCATCGCGCGTGAGGGCTCGGGCACCGTCATCGGCGGCGTCATCGTCGCACCGCGCGCGTCGGAGCTCATCTACCCGATCGCGATCGCCGTCGAGCGGCGTCTGACCGTCGACCAGGTCGCCCGCGTGTTCGCGGTGTTCCCCTCGCTCACGGCATCGATCACCGACGCGACCCGCGCGATGCACCAGGTGAACCGCGACGACGACTTCTTCGGCTGACGCGGCGGGGTCCGGGTCACTCCCGCAGCTGCGCCGTCCAGGTGCCGAGGCCGTCCGCCGAGGTCGCATGCACCGACAGTGACGACAGCGCGCCGACGCCGGTCGGGATCGCGATCGGGGTGCGCGGCGCGCCGTCCTGACAGACGATGTCCTGCTTCGCGTTCGCGGTGCCCTCGCCCACGTACGACACCGTGAACGAGGCGCGGTCGGTGCCGATGCAGCGCAGCTCGACCGAACCGTAGGCGGTCGGGGTGCCGAGGTCGAGGGTCGCCGGCTCGGCATCCCACGCCCCCTCGAACGAGCCTGAGATCGCCGTCCCGTCGGAGGCGTCGACGATCGTCGCGGCCCAGTCGTCCCACGTCGCGCGGTCGGCGTCGGACGGGCCGGCGGAGCAGGATGCCAGGGCGCTCGTCACGACGACCGCGATCGTCAGGCCGAGTGCTCGCCGGGCGCACCCGCGGGGCCCGAGCGGCTCGCGAACCCGCAGATCGACGACCATGTGCTCTCCTCGAACGGGCCGGCGTCAGCCGATGACGAGCAGCTGGTGCCCGGCCGACACCGTCGTGCCGGGGGTCGCGTCGATGTGGGCGATGACGCCGTCCTTGTGCGCCTGCAGGGGCTGCTCCATCTTCATCGCCTCGAGCACGACGACGAGGTCGCCCTTGACGACTTGCTGGCCCTCTTCGACGGCGACCTTCACGATCGTCGCCTGCATCGGCGCCTTGACCGCGTCGCCCGATGCCCCGGCGTTCACCGTCGGGGTGTGCGAACGGCGCGCAGGGGGCGCGGCGGCGGGCCGGCCGATCTTGACGGGTGCGACAGCGATGCGGTCGGGCAGGCTCACCTCGAGCCGCTTGCCCGACACCTCGACGACGACGGTGTGGCGCGGTTCGCCCTGTTCCGGCGACTCGGCCTCGCCGTCCCACGGCGGGATGTCGTTGTCGAAATCGGTCTCGATCCAGCGCGTGAACACGCCGAAGGTGCCGTCCTCGGCGGTGAACGCGGGGTCGCGGACGACCTTGCGGTGGAACGGCAGGACGGTCGGCATGCCGGCGACCTCGAACTCGTCGAGCGCGCGGCGCGAGCGTTCGAGCGCCTCGGCGCGGTCGCGCCCGGTGACGATGAGCTTGCCGAGCAGCGAGTCGAACGCGCCGGAGACGCTGTCACCGGCGGTGACACCCGAGTCGAGGCGGATGCCGGGGCCTCCGAACGTCTTGAACTGGTGGATGCGCCCCGGCTGCGGCAGGAAGTTGCGCCCCGGGTCTTCGCCGTTGATCCGGAATTCGATCGAGTGGCCGACCGGCTCGGGGTCGTCGTAGTCGAGCGTGCCGCCCTCGGCGAGGCGGAACTGCTCGCGCACGAGGTCGATGCCGGTGACCTCTTCCGACACGGGGTGCTCGACCTGCAGGCGGGTGTTGACCTCGAGGAACGAGATCGTGCCGTCGGCGCCGATGAGGAACTCGCACGTGCCCGCACCGACGTAGCCGACCTCGCGCAGGATCGCCTTCGACGCGTCGTAGAGCGTGCGGTTCTGCTCGTCGGTCAGGAACGGCGCGGGCGCCTCTTCGACGAGCTTCTGGTGGCGGCGCTGCAGCGAGCAGTCGCGGGTGGAGACGACGACGACGTTGCCGGCGGCGTCGGCGAGGCACTGGGTCTCGACGTGCCGGGGCTGATCGAGGTACTTCTCGACGAAGCACTCGCCGCGGCCGAACGCCGTGATCGCCTCGCGCGTGGCCGATTCGAACAGCTCGGCGACCTCGCCCAGTTCGCGGGCGACCTTGAGCCCGCGGCCGCCTCCGCCGTACGCGGCCTTGATCGCGATCGGCAGCCCGACCTGCTCTGCGAACGCGACGACCTCGTCGGCGCCCGCGACGGGCCCGGGGGTGCCGGGGGCGAGCGGAGCGCCGACCTTCTCGGCGACCGCGCGCGCGGTGACCTTGTCGCCGAGCGACTCGATCGCCTCGGGCGAGGGGCCGATCCAGATGAGCCCGGCCGACTGGACAGCCCGCGCGAAGTCGGCGTTCTCGGCGAGGAACCCGTACCCGGGGTGCACGGCGTCGGCCCCCGAGCGGCGGGCGATGGAGAGGATCTTCTCGATCGACAGGTAGGTGTCGGCGCTCGTCGATCCGTCGAGGGCGTAGGCCTCGTCGGCGAGCTGCGCGTGCAGCGCGTCTCGGTCCTGATCGGCATAGACGGCGACCGAGCCCTTGCCGGCGTCGCGTGCGGCGCGGATCACGCGGACGGCGATCTCGCCGCGGTTCGCGACGAGCACCTTCGTGATCGGCGAGGGGGTGTCCGGGCGCGCGAAGACCGTGTCCTGAGGGAGGGGCATGGATGCCAGCCTACCGACGCACCGGGGGTGGAGTTTGGCAGGCTCGCACAAGATCCACGCGAAAACGTGGGCGAGACCCTACGACAGATCGGGCTCCGCGTCGGGCGCTGCCCACAGGTCGGTCCAGACGACATCGAGCTCGCCCACCAGGTGTCTCAGGGTCGACAGCGACATGCCGACGACGGTCGACGGGTCTCCTTCGACACGTTCGATGAACGGGCCGCCGAGGCTGTCGACGGTGAACGCACCCGCCACCTGCAGCGGCTCGCCGGTCGCGACGTAGGCCGCGATCTCGGCATCCGTCACGTCGGCGGCGAAGGTCACGGACGCACGCGCGACGGCGTGCGCTTCCCGCGCCGGTTCGCCGGGCGTCAGCCGGAAGACGCTGTGCCCCGAGTGCAGCACACCGGTGCGCCCGCGCATCGCGTGCCAGCGCGCGGTCGCGACGTCGGGCTCGTGCGGCTTGCCGAGGATCTGCCCGTCGAGCTCGAACATCGAGTCGCCGCCGATCACGAGTCCGTCGAAGCCCGGGTCCTCCGCGACGATCGTCGCCGCGACGTCGGCCGCTTTGCGCCGGGCGAGCAGCAGCACGTGCTCGTCGGGCGCCAGCGTGCGGGCCTCGCCGGCCTCGACGGCGGCGATCACGGCATCCTCATCGACCTGCGGCGCCTGGGTCTCGGGTTCGATCCCCGCGTGGCGCAGCAGCATCAGGCGGGCGGGGGAGGTGGATGCCAAGCACACGCGCATGCCCCCAGGCTACGTGCCGCGCTCGCTCCCCGCCCCTCGCGCACTCACCGTCGTCGGCCGAGGCGGGCGGGCGTGTGACAGCATCGAGGCATGCAGCCCGGCGAACTCCTCGACCTCGACATCTCGGATGTCGCACACGGCGGCGTCTTCGTCGCACGGCACGAGGGGCGCGTGGTCTTCGTCGAGGGGGCGATCCCCGGCGAGCGGGTGCGCGCACTCCTGACCGACACCTCGAAGGCCGCGTTCTGGCGCGCCGACACGCTCGAGGTGCTCGACGCGTCGCCCCACCGCCGCCCGCACGTCTGGGCCGCGGCCGACGTCGCGACCCCGCCCGCCGACCGGCCGGGCGGCGCCGACTTCGGCCACATCGCACTCGACCACCAGCGGGTGCTCAAGAAGCGCGTGCTCGACGACGCGCTCACACGGTTCGCGGGGCTCGCCGACGTCGACACGACGATGTCGGCCGCGGGCACCGGCACGGGCGAGGCCGAGGCGGCGGATGCTCTGCGCTGGCGTACCAGGGTCAGCCTGCACGTCGACGACGACGGCCGCATCGGGCCGTTCGCAGCGCGCAGCCACCGGGTGATCACAACGCCTGACCTGCCGCTCGCAACCGCTGCGATCGAAGAGGTCGCGCAGGGTCTCGACGCGTTCGCGCCGGGGCGCATCGACCTCGTGCAGCCCGCCGACGGGAGCGTCCGGGTGATCGTGCGTCCCGATGCCCCCGCCGCACCTCGCGCCCCGCGCCCGTCCGCCGCGGCCGCGCGCGGCCGCGGCGTCGGCCGGGGTCGACAGCCCCGCCCGCCCCGCCCGGTGCGCGCCCCCGAAGACCCGACGGCCCGGGAAGTCGTGACCGAGCTCGTCGGCGAACGCGCCTTCGCCGTCGACGCCGGGGGGTTCTGGCAGGTGCACCGGCTCGCCGCCGCGACGCTGACGGCAGCAGTGCGCGCGGCGCTCGACGCGGCAGGCGGCGTCGACCCCGCCGCCCAGCACCTCGACCTGTACGGCGGCGTCGGGCTCTTCGCCGCCGCCCTCGCGGAGGCCGGGGGGCCGGCCGCCCGCGTGACCAGCGTCGAGTCCGACGCCCGCGCCACCGAGCATGCCGGCGCGAACCTCGCGGAGTGGGTCGGCGCGCGCGCCGAGACCGACCGCACAGACCGCTACCTGGGCCGCCTGCACGCGCAGGCCCCGGCCGCCGAACGGGCGCGGCTGCAGGGCGGGGTCGTCCTGCTCGACCCGCCGCGCGCGGGGGCGGGTCGCCAGGTGGTCGAGCAGATCGTCGGCCTCGCGCCGGCATCCGTCGTCTACGTCGCCTGCGACCCGGTCGCGCTCGCGCGCGACCTGGGCACCTTCCGCAGCGGCGGGTACGAACCGGTGCGCATCGACGGGTTCGACCTGTTCCCGCACTCGCACCACGTCGAGGCGGTCGCTGTGCTCAAGCGCGCCGCTGGCTAGGCTGACCGCATGACCCGCGTCGCGCTGATCGACGACCACGAGTCCGTCCGGCTCGGGCTCGAGGCGGTGTGCGCGCGCGACGGCTACGAAGAGGTCGTCTTCTCGGGCAGCACGGTGCGCTCGTACCTCGGCTGGCGTGCCCGCACCCTGTCGGAGCCTGCCGACGTGGTCGTCCTCGACCTGACGCTCGGCGACGGCACGACGGTCGCCGAGAACGTGCGCGGACTCATCGCCGACGGGTCGCCCGTGCTGATACACAGCGTCGCCGACCGCCCGGGAGCGGTGCGCGAGGCGCTCTCGGCCGGAGCCGCCGGGGTCATCAGCAAGGCGTCGCGCATCGACGACGTGCTCGGCGCGATCCGCACGATCGCGAACGGCGAGCCTCTCGACAACGTCGAGTGGGCCAGCGCCGTCGAGGGCGATCGGGCGTTCGCCGACGCGCAGCTGTCGGCGCGTGAGCGCGACGTCCTGCGCCTGTACGCGGCGGGGCTGCCGCTCAAGGCCGTCGCCGAGCGGCTGGGTATCGCGTACTCGACGGCGAAAGAGAACGTCACGCGCGTGCGCGTCAAGTACATCGAGGTCGGGCGGCCGGCCCCGACGAAGGTCGACCTGCTGCGCCGCGCGATGGAAGACGGCCTCGTCGACGAGCGCGGTGACGGCCCCGGTGGTCGCTGAGCGCCATCCCATCGCGGTCGACCCCGCCGTGCGCCGCCCGCTGGGCGACATCTCCGCCGGCGCCGAGCGGTTCACCGAGCATCGAGTCGAGCGGATCCTCTCGCTCATGGTCGCCCTCGGCTGCGCCGTTCTCGGTACGCAGGCACTCGTCAACGCGGTCGGCTCGACGCAAGAGGTCCCGGCCTGGCATGTGCCTCTGGTCGTCCTCGCCTTCGGCCCGATCGCGCTCATGATCCTCGCCCTCGCCACCGGGGTCTGGGTGCGCGCCGCCAGCCGCCTGTGCGCGATCACCCTCGTCGTCGTGCTGGTGTGCTGGCCGATCGCGACGTCGGGCGTCGCCGTCGACCCCGCCGAGCCGCCGTGGGTCTGGTACCTGCTGAACGTCGCGACGGTCGCCGCAGTCATGGGGTTCGGGATGCCCCTGCAGATCGCGTGGGCGGTGATCGTGCCGGCGCTGTACCTCGTCGTCCGGATCGCCCAGGTCGGCACCGCGCCGGCGGAGCTCATCGGGGTGGCACTGGATGCCGTGTTCGCGCTCATCCTCGCCGCCGTCATCATCGTGCTCGGCGGCATGTTCCGCGCGGTCGCGCGCGGCATCGACGCCGCGCGCCGAGCCGCCGTCGATTCGTACGCCGAAGCCGCCGCGGTCGACGCGATCGAGACCGAGCGGGTCGAAGTCGCCGCGCTCATGCACGACAGCGTGCTCGCCGCGCTGATCGCCGCCGAGCGGGCGACGTCGCCCCGCGAAGCGGCGCTCGCCGTCGCGATGTCGCGCGAGGCGCTCACCCGTCTCGCGAACGCCGAGCAGGACGCCGGCGAGGGCTCGGACGCCCCCACCGACGCGGCATCGGTCGTCTCCGAGATCGAGCGAGCCGCAGCCGAACTGGGTGCGCAGCCGCGCGTCGTGCGACGGCTGGGCGCATCGGCGGCGCCGATCCCCGGTCGCGTCGCCCGGGCGATCGTGCTGGCCGCGACGCAGGCGATCGCGAACGCCGTGCAGCACGCCGACGGCGCCGCGCTCGTCGTCGTCGCCGATGCCGATGCCGATGCCGTGCGGGTGCGCGTCGCCGACGGCGGGGCGGGCTTCGACCCCGACGCGGTCGGCGACGACCGGCTCGGCATCCGCGGGTCGATCGTCGCGCGCATGGCGGCCGCCGGCGGGCGAGCCCACGTCCAGACGGGATCGACCGGGACGACCGTGACCCTCGAATGGAGGCGCCCGCGATGACCCTCGGTGTGCGCGCCGTGCTGTCGGCGCTGGCGGTCGCCTTCACCGCGTACCTCGCGGCCGGCGCGCTGCTGTGGACCGTGCCGCTCGAGCACCCCGAGGTGCAGGTGATCGCCGTGGCGTGCTACCTCGCCACGACCTGGGTATGCATCTACTGGAAGGCGCGGACGGCGCCGGATGCCGACTCGCTCACGCGCCGGCTCGGCGAGCAGCAGCCGCTGCCACGGTGGGCGGCGGTGCTCGCGCTCGCCGTCGCGGCGCTCGTGCCGAGCGCGAGCTGGTTCGCGGCCGGGCCCGACGCCCTGCTCGCCGATTTCGCGACCTGGAGCCTGGGTGCCGTGGGCGCGCTCATGGCGATCGTGATGGTGCGCCGGAGGCCGTGGACGGCGTGGGTGGGCGTCGTGCTCGCCGCGGTGGCCGCCACCGCATGGATCGGGCTGGCCGAGGCCCTCGCGTTCGGTGCGGTGGGCGCCGTGCTGTGGGTCGGCATCACTCAGCTGCTGACGTGGCTCGTCGACCGCGCCGCCCACGACACGGCGGAGCTCACCGAACTGCAGCGCGCGGCATCGGAGTGGCTCGCCTCGCAAGAGGGCATGCGGCGCGAGCGGCGCACCCAGGTGCAGCGCGCGCTCGCCGTCGCAGGCCCCGTCCTCGCGCGGGTCGTGGCGACGCAGGGCGCCCTCGACGAGGACGAACGGCGCCTCGCCGGCATCGCCGAAGAGACGCTGCGCGACGAACTGCGCGGCGCGGCGCTGCTCGACGACGCGGTGCGCACCGCGCTCGCGGCCGCGCGCGCGGCCGGAGCAACCGTGTCGGTGCTCGATGAGGGCGGGCTCGACGGTCTGACGCCGGGCGAGCGCGCCGCGCTGCGGGCGGAGCTGGCGGAGGTGCTCGCCGCGGCGCAGTCGCAGCGGCTGTTCGTCCGTGCGTCGGCGCACGGCGCGGTCGCGGTGACGGTCGTCGGGCGTACGGTCGGTGCGGACGGCGAAGAGACCGTCGACCTGTGGCACGAACTGCCCGCTCGCTAGTCAGAGGAGGAGGCGAGGGGCGGCGAAGCCGCCCGCCCCTCGCCGTGCGAGACCGTTACCCGAAAACAGTCTCGCGAGGGTGCGGCCGCGAAAGACGCGGAGCACCGAACGCAGAAGCGTTCCAGCAGGACCATTGTGTACCGCCGCGTGGCCGGTTGTCTGTAGTCCTTTTGGGGGACATTTCGGCCAGTGCCGAGAGTCGACCGTACTCAGCCGCCGAAGCGGCCCCACCCGATCTCGCGTCGTAGCGGTGTGCGCAGGGCGCGCGCCGACACCCGCCAGGCGGAGACGCGGGGTGCCGTCTCGGCGATGGCGTCGGCCGCTTCGCGACCGTAGGCCTCGGTCACGACGGCGATGACGGCCGCGAGCTCTTCGGGCGTCGGGTCGCCGCGGCGCACCTCGAGGTGCAGGCCATCGGCATCCACATCGGCATCGGCATCGCTCATAGCGGGATGTTCCCGTGCTTCTTCGCGGGCAGGCTCGCGCGCTTGCCGCGCAGCGAGCGCAGAGCCTTCGCGACCATCACGCGGGTCTGCGCGGGCTCGATGATGCCGTCGAGCTCGCCCCGCTCGGCGGCGAGGAACGGCGAGGCCACGTTGTAGGTGTACTCGTTGGCCAGGCGCGCGCGCACCGCCGCGACATCTTCCCCGGCCTCTTCCGCCTTCTTGATCTCGCCGCGGTAGAGGATGTTGACGGCGCCCTGCCCGCCCATGACGGCGATCTCGGCGGTGGGCCACGCGAGGTTGACGTCGGCGCCGAGCTGCTTCGAGCCCATGACGATGTACGCCCCGCCGTAGGCCTTCCGCAGGATGACGGTCACGAGCGGCACCGTCGCCTCGGCGTACGCGTACAGCAGCTTCGCGCCGCGGCGGATGACGCCGGTCCATTCCTGGTCGGTGCCGGGCAGATATCCGGGCACGTCGACGAGCGTGAGGATCGGGATCGAGAACGCATCGCAGAAGCGGACGAAGCGGGATGCCTTCTCGCCGGCTTCGATGTTGAGCGTGCCGGCCATCTGCGAGGGCTGGTTCGCGATGATGCCGACCGTGCGCCCCTCGATACGGCCGAGGCCGATCACGATGTTCGGGGCGAACAGCGGCTGCACCTCGAGGAAGTCACCGTCGACGACGTGCGAGATCACCTGGTGGATGTCGTACGGCTGGTTCGCCGAGTCGGGGATGATCGCGTTGAGCACGCGGTCGGCATCCGTGGTCTCCCACTCGAACGCGCTCTCGTACACCGGCAGCTCGGACATGTTGTTGTCGGGCAGGTAGCCGACCATGGTGCGGACGTAGTCCATCGCGTCGTCTTCGTCTTCGGCGAGGTAGTGGGCGACGCCCGAGCGCGTGTTGTGGGTGTACGCACCACCGAGCTCTTCCATGCCGACGTCTTCGCCGGTGACCGTCTTGATGACGTCGGGGCCGGTCACGAACATCTGCGAGGTCTTGTCGACCATAACGACGAAGTCGGTGAGGGCGGGGGAGTACACCGCACCGCCCGCGGCTGGGCCCATGATGATCGAGATCTGCGGGATGACGCCCGAGGCGGCGGTGTTCAGGCGGAAGATCTCGCCGTACTTGCCGAGCGCGACGACGCCCTCCTGAATGCGCGCGCCACCCGAATCGAGGATGCCGATGATCGGCATCCCGCCGCGCAGCGCGAACTCCATGACCTTGATGATCTTGTCGCCCGCGACCTCGCCGAGTGAGCCGCCGAAGGTCGTGAAATCCTGTGCGTAGACGGCGACGGTGCGCCCGTGGATCGTGCCGATGCCCGTGACGACCGAGTCTCCGTAGGGGCGTGCGCGGTCCATGCCGAAGGCGCTCGTGCGGTGGCGGACGTACTCGTCGAGCTCGACGAACGAGCCCGGGTCGACGAGCATGTCGATGCGTTCGCGCGCGGTGTTCTTGCCCTTCGCGTGCTGCTTCTGCTGGGCGGCGATCTCCGCATCGACGACCGCCTCCTGGTAGCGCGCGCGGAGATCGGCGATCTTGCCGGCGGTCGTGGACAGGTCGCCGGGGGTGGTCTGCTCGGTCACGCGTTCCACCCTAGCGAGCGCCCTCCGCCGTCGATGGTGGCGCACCGACAACGAGAGTGACGTTCTGCTGTCGCTTTCCGGCATCCGCGCCGTCGTCCAGCGGTGTGCCGTCGCCACCCGCCGCCTAGGGTGGGGGCATGTCGATCCCCGCTGAGGGCTACCCCCTCGCCGCCGCCGTCACGCCTCGACTGCACGTGATCGAGAGCGTGCCGTCGACCAACGCGAAGCTCGTGCACGACGCGGGCGCCGACCCCAACGCGCACCCGCACCTGTCGGTCGTGCTCACGCGCGACCAGACGGCCGGTCGCGGTCGGCTCGACCGCACCTGGAGCGCCCCCGGGGGCACCGCGATCGCCGTGTCGGTGCTGCTGCGCGTGGGGGCCGTCGCGACGGTCGACCGCGGATGGATCCCGCTCGTCGCCGGCGCGGCGATGACGGAAGCGGTCGCGGCGCAGCTGGGCGGGCTCGACGTCGCGCTCAAATGGCCGAACGATGTGCTCGTCGGAGCCGGAGTCGGGGCGCGCAAGATCTGCGGCATCCTCACCGAGGTGCTGCCGACCGACCCGCAGTCCGTCGTGGTGGGAGCGGGCGTCAACACGACGATGGAGGCTGTCGATCTGCCGGTGCCGACGGCGACGTCGTTCGCCGCTCTCGATCGCGAGGTCGATGAGGATCGCCTCGTCGCGGACTTCCTCACGCGTCTGCGCGACGGGGTCGCCGACCTCGCCGTCGGCGGCCACGCCGCCGTGGCGGCGTGGATCGAAGAGCGGTGCGCGACGCTGGGCGCAGAAGTCGCGGTGTCGCTCCCGGACGATACGACCCTGCGTGGGCGAGCGCTGCGGTTGGACGCCGAGGGCCGGCTCGTCGTCGCGTCGGAAGGTGTCGAGACGGTCGTCGCGGCGGGCGACGTGATCCACGTCCGCTGAGCGGCCCCGCACGTCGCCCTCTTCGTCGCCCGTGGTGCCAGTCGCAGGCTGGATCAGCGCGCGACGACGCGAAACGCCGGTGTTCGGCCGGTTGAGCCTGCAACTGGCACGGTCGGCGCCACAATGGAGGGGTGACGCAGCCGACCGCCTACACGGGACGTCCGCTGGCGCCCGCGCTGGGCGCCGCCGCGGCTCCTGAGCTGCGCATCGCGCGCGTGCACGGCCACGCGCGGCGACTGTTCTGGTCGGCGCTCGTGCTGATCGCCGTCGCCGGCGCGGTCGGCTACTTCACCGGCAACCTGCCCCAGGGATTCGAGAACTGGATGCTGTGGGCGGTGGCGGGCGTGGTCGTGCTGCTGCTCGTAGTGTTGCCGTTCCTGCGATGGCTCACGCACAGCTACACCGTGACGACCCGGCGGGTCATCGCGCAGTCGGGCCTCTTCGGGCGTACGCGCGCTGAGGTGAGCCACGCGCGCGGCTACACGATCGGCGAGCGGCGCGGCCCGATCCAGCGGATGTGGGGCGCCGGCACGCTGACCCTGTCGAACGGGGTCGACGCGGCGGTGCGGATGGTGGACATCCCATCGGTGCGGCTGATGCACGAGACCCTCGCCGATCAGGTGGAGGTCAGCCAGATCCTCGCGCACCGCGACTCGCACGCCGTTCCGGTCGTCCCCGGGCCGCCGCCACCGCTGCCCTGACCCCGACGGTCCGGTTCGGGTCCGGTCGGGGATCGGTCGGGGACCCGTCGGACGACCTGGGAAGATGGTCGGGTCGAAAGGGATGCCATGGCACTGAAGGTCGGAATCGTCGGGGGCGGACAGCTCGCCCGCATGATGATCGCGCCCGCGGTCGAGCTCGGCGTCGATGTGCGCGTGCTCGCCGAAGAACCCGGCATGTCGGCGGCGATCGCCGCGACGGCGACGGGCGACTACCGCGATCTCGAGACGGTGCGCGCGTTCGCCCGCGACGTCGACGTCGTCACGTTCGACCACGAGCACGTGCCGCAGGAGGTGCTGCGTGCCCTCGTCGCCGACGGTGTCGCTGTGCATCCGGGGCCGGACGCGCTGCAGTTCGCGCAGGACAAGCTCGCGATGCGCGCGCGCCTGGCCGAGCTGGGTGCGCCGCAGCCCGAGTGGGCGGCGGTCGCGGATGCCGATGAGCTCCGGGTCTTCCTCGATGCGAACGGCGGTCGCGCGGTCGTCAAGACGCCCCGTGGCGGCTACGACGGCAAGGGCGTGCGCGTCGTCTCGTCGCCCGACGAGGTCGCCGACTGGTTCGGCGACGGCGCGCTGCTGGCCGAAGAGCTCGTCGACTTCTCGCGCGAACTCGCGCAGCAGGTCGCGCGGCGTCCCTCGGGCGACCTCGTCGCCTACCCGGTCGTCGAGACGGTGCAGCGCGGGGGAGTGTGCGCCGAGGTCGTCGCACCGGCGCCGCACGGCGCGGCGCGGCTGAGCGAGGTCGCGGCATCCATCGGCACGTCGATCGCCGAGGGGCTCGGGGTCACGGGGATGCTCGCTGTCGAGCTCTTCGAGACGACCGACGAGCGGCTGCTCGTCAACGAACTGGCGATGCGCCCGCACAACAGCGGACATTGGAGTCAGGACGGCGCGGTCACGAGCCAATTCGAGCAGCACATCCGCGCGGTGCTCGACCTGCCGCTCGGCGATCCTTCTCCGCGCCACCCCTGGTCGGTGATGGTGAACATCCTCGGCGGACCCGCCGACGACAGCCTCGAGAGTCGGCTGCCCGCCGCGCTCGCCGCGCACCCGGCGGCCAAGGTGCACACCTACGGCAAGGCGCCGCGCCCCGGCCGCAAGGTCGGGCACGTCAACGCCACGGGCGACGACCTGGATGCGGTCGTCTACGAGGCCCGCGCCGCGGCATCCTTCTTCTCCGACTGACGCAGCCGCCGTCCGAGGAGCGCACGCGCCGCTGACCGCGGGTCAGAAGCACGCGCGGTCCTCGGTGCAGGGGGCTGCTGACGCGTGGCGTTCCGGGGATCTTCCAGGCTGTCGCCCTACTCTTGGCGAGTGACTCGGCCCCTCCACTCCTCGGCATCCCCTCTCGTCGGCGTCGTCATGGGATCCGACTCGGACTGGCGCATCATGAGCGACGCGTCGCAGGTGCTGACCGAGTTCGGCATCGCGCACGAGGTCGAGGTCGTCTCGGCGCACCGCACGCCCGACAAACTGATGGCGTACGGGCGTGAGGCGCGATCGCGGGGGCTCAAGGCGATCATCGCCGGCGCCGGCGGCGCTGCCCACCTGCCGGGCATGCTGGCCTCGCTCACCGCACTCCCGGTCATCGGCGTGCCCGTGCAGCTCGCGACCCTCGACGGGTTGGACTCGCTGCTGAGCATCGTGCAGATGCCGGCGGGCATCCCCGTGGCGACCGTGTCGATCAACGGAGCGAAGAACGCCGGGCTGCTTGCTGCGCGCATTCTGGGTGCTGCGGATGCCGAGGTCGGCGACCGCATCGAGGCGTATGCCGGCGCGTTGCAGCAGCAGGTGGACGAGAAGAACGCGCGGCTGAAGGCGTCGCTCGGCGGGGACACCTGATGAGCGTCACGGCCCCGCCGCGCCCGCCCGCCCCGCACGGGGGTCACGCGAAGCGCAGCAGCGCGCCGGCGGGCATCATCGTCGGCGAGCAGCCGATGCGCCGGCCCGACACGCGCTCGCCGCAACTCATGACGCGGCGAGCCTGGTGGCTGGTCGCGCTCAACTTCCTGGTGCCGGGGGCGGCGCAATCGCTCGCCGGCAATCGCAGGCTCGGTCGCGTGGGACTCACCGCGACGCTGATCATGTGGACGCTCGTGGTCCTCGGCATCGTCGCCGCGCTCGTGTGGCCGGGGCTGCTGCCGGTGCTCGCGACGAACGTCTGGTTCCTGCTGGGTGCGCAGCTGCTGCTGCTCGCCTACGCGATCCTCTGGATCGTGCTCACCGTCGACACATTGCGCCTTGTGCGGCTGGTCAAGCTGCGTCCGCTCGCGCGTCCGCTCGTCGCCGTCACGGCCATCGCCGGGCTCGTCCTCGCCGGGGGCGGCGCGGCGTATGCGGCGCAGCAGATGCTCGCACCCGCTCGCGAGGCGCTCGCGTCGATCTTCACCAACAACGCACCGCCGATCCCGCCGTCCGACGGGTACTACAGCGTGCTGCTGCTGGGTGCCGACAGCGGGCTTGGGCGCGACTCGATGCGGTTCGACTCGATCTCGGTCGTGTCGGTGAATGCCGAGACGGGGGCCGTCACCATCACCGGCATCCCGCGCGATCTGGCCTACGCACCGTTCGCCGAGGGCCCGATGCACGACCTGTACCCCGATGGGTTCACGGGGCACCCGTCGCAGTCGTGCGGGTGGGGTCCGGGCATCAACCAGCTGATGAACGCGGTCGAGATCTGCCAGCCGAACCGCGGCGCCGACATCTATCCCGATGCCGCGGCGAACGCCTCGACCCCCGCGATCGAGGCGACGAAGGATGCCGCAGAGGGCATCCTCGGCATCCAGATCCCGTATTACGTCTTCGTCGACATGAAGGGCTTCGCCGACATCGTCGATGCACTCGGCGGCGTCGACATCACGGTGCAGGAGCGTCTGCCGAAGGGCGGCGGGCCGTCGTACGACGGCGAGTCGGCCGAGAGCTGGGCGACCGGGTGGATCGAGGCCGGCGCGCAGCACATGGACGGCGACACCGCGCAGTGGTACGCGCGGTCGCGGTACACGACCAGCGATTGGGACCGGATGCGGCGGCAGCGCGAGCTGCAGCAGGCGATCCTCGCGCAGGCGAACCCCGCGAACGTGCTGACGCGGTTCCAGGATGTGGCGGCGGCCGGCGAGGACCTCGTGCAGACCGACCTTCCGCAGGCGATGCTGGCGTACTTCATCGACCTCGCCGTGAAGGCGAAGGAGCAGCCGGTGACGACGATCGAACTGACGCCCGAAGGTGCGAACATCGACACCGAAGAGCCGACGGCCGAGCAGTACGCGCACGTGCGCGAGCTGATGCAGCAGACACTCCACCCGCCGACCCCGACACCCACGCCGGAGGGATGACGTGACCGCCCTGCTACGGGTCGTGCTCGATCAGGTCGTCGCGCCGACGGATGCCGACCTGGCGATGGCGTCGCGTGAGCTCGGCCGCGCGCTGGTGGCGACCGCCCCGTCGGGGTGCGCGGTCGAGGCGATCGTGCCGGCTGTCGCGGATGCGTCCGGGACGCTCGAGGGTGCGGTGCCCGGGCTGGCGTCCGTGTCGCGGATGGCGCTGCAGCGCCGGGAACTGTCGGCGTCGTGGCAGCTGGGTGTCGCGCCGGGCGTCGGCGGCGGCATGCTCCACTCGCCGACGATGATGGCGCCGCTCGTGAAGCACGACCGCGTGCACGAGAACGATCAGACGGTCGTGACGATGTGGGATCTGGATGCCTGGGAGCGCCCGTCCGAGATGGCACGTGGCGCCGTGACGTGGCAGAAGGCGATGCTCAAGCGTGCAGCTCGCTTCGCCGATGCGATCGTCGTGCCGACGCATGCGATGGCGTCGCCGGTCGCGTCGCTCGCGAGTCTCGGCGACCGCGTGCGCGTGATCGCCGGGGCGGCGCCGGCCGGGTTCGCGGTGCCTGTCGACGAGGTGGGCCGCAGACGGGCGCTGGGTGTGCCGGATGGATGCCTCGTTGTGGGCGGGTCGTCGGCTCCGTCGGCGGGGTTGGCGGATGCCTTCGCCGCCGTGGCTGCCGCCGGGGCCGACTTGCCCGTCGTCGTTCTGGACGTGCCGGAAGGTGACGAGCCCGCCGTGCTCGAGCTCGCGTCGGCCGCGGGGGTCGCCGAAGGGCGGGTGCACGCGCGTGGCGCGCTCGCGGATGCCGACCGTGCCGCGGTGTTCGGGGGAGCGGTCGCGTTGCTCGCGCCGTCGGCCTCGTCGTCGTTCCCGTGGCGCGTCGTCGAAGCGCTCGCGATCGGGGTTCCGGTCGTCGCGACGGGATCAGACGTGCACCGCGAGGTCGTGCTCGACGGGGGAGTGCTGGTGCCGGATGCCGAGAGCTTGGGCGACGGTCTCGCCGAGATCCTCGGGTCGACGGCCGCGGTCGAGAGGTTCGCGATCTTGGCATCCGACCGCGGTCGCGCCTTCTCGTGGCTCGGCGCGGCAGAGCGCGTCTGGCAGTTGCACGCCGACCTGTAAGGCGCGTCAAAACGGCGTGTCGATACGAGCGCACTCCCGTAAGTTGTGCTCATCCGTCACAATAGTCACGTGCGTATCCGAAACCGCTCCGTCCGTCGTGCCCATTCTTCACGTGCGTCCGGGCTGTTCAGCGCGCTTATTGTGACGCTGGCGCTCGTCGCGTCACTCGGGATCGCGACGCCCGTCGCGGCCGCGACGGTGGAGGCGGCCGCTCCCGCCGCTCCAGCGTCCGTGGCGGCCTCGCCGACGGTAGACACCGGGATCGTCAAGGCGGCGGCCGTGGTCGGCTTCAACGCGGAGAACATCATCTCCGACGCACTGTTCTACGACAGTAACGCGATGTCCGCGGCCGAGATCCAGTCGTTCCTCGATTCGAAGATCGGTGCCTGCCAGAACGGCAAGTGCCTCAATGTGCTGCAGGTGAACGGAGTGAGCGCCCCGGTCTACTACTCGCAGACGACCGGCAATCTCGTGTGCGAGGCGATCACCGGCGGCGCGATGCGGGTCTCCGAGTGGATCTACCGTATCCAGCGTGCGTGCGGGATCTCGGCGAAGGTGATCCTCGTGACATTGCAGAAGGAGCAGGGCTTGGTGACCGACAAGGCGCCGACCGACTACGAGCTCCTCGCGGCGATGGGGCACGAATGCCCCGACACCGCACGCTGCAACCCTGCCGTCGCGGGCACGATGCTGCAGATCTACAAGGGAGCTGAGCAACTCAAGAAGTACAAGGCGACGGCCTTCGGCAAGCAGCCTGGACGGAACTACATCGGCTACAGTCCGAACTCGGCCTGCGGTGGCACGTATCTGAACATCCAGAACTACGCGACCGCCGCGCTCTACAACTACACCCCCTACCAGCCCAACGCTGCCTCACTCGCCGCCGGATTCCTGTACGGCGACTCGTGCTCGAGCTACGGCAACCGCAACTTCTACAACTATTACCGGAGCTGGTTCGGGGCGATCCAGGGCGCGGTCAGTCCCTTCGGTGCGCTTGACATCGTGCAAGCAAAGCCCGGTGTCTTCCGCGTCGCGGGGTGGGTGATCGATCCCGACACGACAGAGCCGATCGATGTGCACATTTGGGTCGACGGCGTGTCGGCTACGGCCATTAAGGCGGACGGCGGCCGTTCCGACATTGGCTCGCTCTACCCTTACTACGGCGCGAACCATGGGTTCGACTCCGAGGTGTCCGCGGTCGGACCAGGGCGGCGCACCATCTGCGCCTACGGCATCAACGTGCTCGCCGGCGGCAACACGTTGCTGGGATGCGCTTCTGTCGACGCGCTGAGCGGATCGCCGATGGGTTACCTCGATAGGGTCGATGCCATATCTGGAGGTGTGCGCGTGACTGGATGGACCATTGACCCTGATGTGCCGGGGCCAGCGAAGGTCGACGTCAGAATCGACGGCGTGGTATCCACCGTCACCGCCAATGTATCGCGCGCCGACATCGGGCGCGTCTACCCGGCGTTCGGCAGCGCACACGGCTTCTCGTCGACCCTCGCCGTCCCTGTGGGCGCACATTCAGTCTGCGCTTCGTCCAGAAACATCGGTCCCGGTGTCGACCTCGATCTGGGCTGCGTCACCGTCTCCGTCACCGAGTCGGCGGATGGCGGTCAGCCGCCGGTCGGCGCGGTCGACGTGTTCCGCGTGGTGGGTCGCACGGTCACTGTAGAGGGATGGGCATGGGATCCCGACGGCGCCGGGGCGGTGTCCGTCAGGGTGACGTCGGGAGACCTGATCGGCGCGGCAACGACCGGACGATCACGGCCTGATGTGGCCGCGGCGTTCCCATCTGCGGGCGCCACCACTGGCTACGGCATCTCCTTGCGATTGCAGCCTGGAGAGCGCGAGGTCTGCGTGACAGCAGTGAACACGGGTCTCGGGTCTGATGCATCCATAGGCTGTCGGTCCGTGTTGGTAGCTGCTCCGCTGGACGCGCCACCAATCGGCGCTCTCGACGATGTGATCGTCACGACATCCTCTGTGACCGCGCGTGGTTGGGCAATTGACCCCGATACAGCCGCGCCGATCGCTGTGCGCATCAGCGTCGATGGTGTATCGAGCATGTACACGGCCGATGAGCCGCGAGCGGACATCGAGCGCGCCTATCCGGAGTACGGAGCGTCGCACGGATTCGCGAAGACTGTTTCGGCGTCTCCAGGAAACCGGCAAGTCTGCGCCTCGGCCGTCAACGATCTGACGGGTGTCGCCGTGCAGCTCGGGTGCAAAGCCGTCTTCGTGCCCGCACCCAAGGCGGATTCGCTGCCCATCGGCGCCCTGGATGCCGTCACCGTCGCGCCGGGTTCGATCACCGCCGCGGGATGGGCGCTGGACCCCGACACGGCATCATCCATCGGCGTGCATATCTATGTCGACTCTGCAGTGACGAAGGGTGCCGCCAATCAACCGCGCGCCGATATCGCGCGAATCTATCCGACGTACGGGGCCGACCACGGCTATGCCATGACGATCGCCGCGGCACCCGGCCAACATCAGGTCTGTGCGTACGGGATCGGCGATCGAATCGACGGCAACAGTCTCCTGGGATGCAAGTCGGTCGTGGTGCCTAACGCACTTCCGGATCAACTGCCGATAGGTCACCTGGACTCCGTCACGGTCGCCGCAGGCTCGATCACCGCGACGGGTTGGACCCTCGATCCCGATACCGCAGATCCGATCCCTGTTCATGTGTATGTCGACTCGGCGGTCACGAAGGGTCGCGCTGACGGGCTGCGGGATGATCTTGCGCGGATCTACCCTACGTTCGGCGGTCACCACGGCTACTCGATGACGATCCCTGCCTCCGCGGGTACGCACCGAGTGTGTGCCTACGGTATCGGCGATCGGTTGGACGGCAACGCACAGCTCGGATGCCTGACTGTCACCATCCCCTGAGCGGCGCATTCTCCTCGGTGTACGTTCGGTGATGAAGCGAGCCTGGATCGATCTGTCCGGGGGTCGGGACCGAAGGCAGGGTGAGTGTGCGGGTGCGTGTGGACGAGCGATCGATAGAAGGCGCTGATGGTTGGCGTGGTCGGGTGGGGGGTGTTGTTTTCGAGCCTCGGTATCCGATTCTGCTCGGGGGGTTCCGGCGTGTTGTGCTGATCGCTGGTCTGATCGTGGCGGGAACGTTGATCT
>Ga0160441_100620_pt1 | contig 22196 bp, 19 predicted proteins | sample HID1971K_E1MG_FD_108260 | JGI IMG/M metagenome (GOLD analysis project Ga0160441, IMG submission 108260) | Enriched millipede-associated microbial communities from UW Madison campus, WI, USA - HID1971K_E1 MG | ecosystem: Host-associated > Arthropoda: Insects > Digestive system > Unclassified ... | reverse complement strand
ATCGGCGCGCTCCTGGCCGCGCGCGATCTGGGCTACCGCGTGCCCGAGGACCTCTCGGTGATCGGCATCGACGGCCACGAGCTGGGCGAGTTCTTCCGGCTGACGACGGTCGACCAGTTCCCGATGGGACAGGGCGAGCGCGCCGCCGACGCGATGCTCGAGGCGCTCGAATCCGCCGAGGCCGAGACTCCGGCTCACCGGCCCGGCGAGCTGCCGTTCGAGCTCATCGTGCGCGGCTCCACAGCCCGTCTGCAGGACTGACGGCGCTCTCACAGGGCCGCGCTCGTCTGCCCCCGCCCCGGGCGTGCCAGTCCGCCGCTCGCGTCCCCCGTTCGTCTGTCCCCACCCCCGGCGTGCCAGTCCGCGCTCGCCTGCCCCCGCCTCCGACGCGCCTGGTCCCCCTCTTGCCTGTCACAAAGTGTGCCCGCCGACAGCACTTCGCGACAGGGGAGCAGGATCGGCGGCGCAGCTAGGCTCGGGATCATGACGATCGACCTCGAAGCGCTGTACATCGATCTGCACCGGCATCCGGAGCTGTCGTTCCAGGAGACCCGCACGGCTGGGGTGATCGCGCAGCACCTCACCGACCTCGGCATCGAGTTCGAGGAGGGGATCGGCAAGACCGGTGTGGTCGGCGTGATCCGCAACCCTTCGACAGGCTCAGGGGAGTCCGGCGACGGCCCCGTGGTGTGGCTGCGCGCCGACATGGACGCTCTCCCGGTGCCCGAGCAGACCGGCCTCGAGTACGCCAGCACGGCGCGCGGCACCGATCCTGCCGGTAACGACGTGCCGGTGATGCACGCGTGCGGCCACGACATGCACGTCACCGCCATGCTGGGCGCGTTGGAGCGCCTCGTCGCCACGAAGGATGAGTGGTCGGGCACCGTGGTCGCCGTGTTCCAGCCCGCCGAGGAGTACGGCTCCGGCGCGCAGGCGATGATCGCCGATGGCGTGCTCGACCGGTTCCCGAAGCCCGACATCGTGCTCGGCCAGCACGTCACCCCCCTGCCCGCCGGCACGATCGGCGTGCGCGGCGGCACCCAGATGGCGGCATCCGACGGCCTCACCGTCACCCTGCTGGGTCGCGGCGGCCACGGCTCCCGCCCGCAGGCGACGATCGACCCGGTCGTCATGGCAGCGGCCACCGTCATGCGGCTGCAGACGATCGTCTCGCGCGAGGTCGACCCGCGCGACGTCGCGGTCGTCACGGTCGGCTCGATCCACGCCGGCCTCAAGAACAACATCATCCCCGCCGAGGCGAAGCTCGAGCTGAGCCTGCGCTACCCCGACGACGAGGCCCGCGCCCGCGTGCTCGAAAAGGTCGAACGCATCGTCCGCGCCGAGGCGCAGGCCTCGGGAGCCGAACAGCCGCCGGTCATCGTCACCGACCACAGCCTGCCGCCGACGATCAACGACACGGCGGCGACCGCGCACCTGACCGCCGCCTTCGATGCGGCGTTCGGCGAGGGCACGGTCATCGACCCCGGCATGTTCACCGGCAGCGAGGACGTCTCGTGGTTCGCCCGTGAGGCCGGCGTGCCGCTCGTGTACTGGTTCTGGGGCGGCGTCGATCCCGCGGCGTTCGCCGCCGCGGCAGCCGCCGGCACGATCGAGCACGACATCCCCACGAACCACTCGCCGTTCTTCGCCCCGGTCATCCAGCCGACCCTGAGCCGCGGCGTGGATGCGCTCGTGGTCGCCGCGCGCGAGTTCCTGGGCTCGGCTGCCGAGTAGCCGATCGGATGCCGGCGCCCACGGCCGACCGTCGGCGCGTTTCGTCGTCGCTCGTGCCTCGCTCCGCTCAACGAGCAGGGCGGCGCTTCCCGGTCGCCCCGCGGAGGGCGCTCTCGCGCCCGAAGACGAAACGGGGTCCGGCACGAGATCATCCGTGCGCCAGGGACGATTCGACGTCGCAAGTCGGTCCCTGAGCGAGCGAAGCGAGTCGAAACGCAAAGACGAGACGCGTCGCCCGACGAGCAGACGCGGCCGCCGGCATCCACCCGGTCAGGGCTCGATGGACTCGCGGGCGTCGACGAGGGCCTGGCCCGACACGATGCCCGGAAGCCCGCGGCGGTCGTCGGTGGTGAGCACCAGCACCGCCGAGACGAGCGCGAAGGCGCCGGTGACGATGCCCCAGGCGCCGGGCAGGGCGCTCAGCAGCAGGTAGCCGCCGATGCCTCCGAGAAACCGCAGCGGACGAGCGAGCGAGGTCGGCAGCTGCCCGCCGGTGTACCGCAGCTGCACGGCGTGGTCGCCGATCGTGCGTCCGGTGGCGAGCGTGACGACCAGCCACAGCACGATCGGCACGGCGCCGGCCACGACGGTCGCCGCGGTGCCCTCGCGCACCGCCCGGTCGGCGCCCAGCGCGTGCAGCAGCAGCTGGAACCCGACCGCGACCGCGGCCCCCAGCACCCACGCGGCCAGCACGTCGCACAGCATCGCGAGGAACCGGCGGCGCCGGGTGACCGGGCGCGGCGACTCGGCGTCGGCGAACTTCGGCGTGCCCCAGTGGCGACGGGGCACGCCCAGCGCGAGCACCGATCCGACCAGCGCGCCCAGCGTGTTGGTCAGCAGGTCGTCGACGTCGAACACCCGGTACGCGCACGGGTAGAGGCCCCACACGCCGGTGAGCTGCGTGGTCTCGATGAACGCCGAGACGCCGAGACCGACGAGCAGAGCGGTGGGGATGCCGCGACCGCCGAGCACCCGGACGAAGAACCCGAGCGGCACGAACAGCAGCACGTTCAGCAGCAGCTGCAGCACGGCGGGGTCGGTGAGGGTGCGACCAGGACGCGCGAGCGCCCCACGGATTTCGTCGACGAACGCCAGCACGTCGAGGTTCACGCCCGCACACCGGATCGCATCGGGGTCGGGCAGCGGCAGCAGCGTGTACGTCCAGATCGCCATGAGGTACACGAGGGCGGCGCCCCACAGCACGAACCGGCCGACCCCGAACCCGCCCCGTCGGCGATAGCTGACGGCGACGAACGGGACGAAGAGGAACACGCCGACCACGAGGCCGGCGGCGATCGCGAGCGCCCCCAGAATCACCTGTTCACCCACGGTGCGAGTCTCCCAGAGGGGGCCGCCGTATGGATTCCGTGAGGATGGCTGTCCGGATGCGTTCCCACGGATTCCGCGCGGGTAACATCGCCCGCCGTGACGAACGAAAGCCGCGAGCAGTCGGTCGATGAGAAACCGATCGCCAAGCGCCTCATCCTGGGGGATCCGCTGGCCTCCACCGACTCCGACGAGCACCTGCTGCCGAAGAAGCTGGCGCTGCCCATCTTCGCCTCCGACGCGCTGTCGTCCGTCGCGTATGCGCCGCAGGAACTCCTGCTCATCCTCATGACCGGCGGCCTGGCGTTCCTCGCTTTCGCACCCTGGATCGCCGCCGCCGTCGTCGTGCTGCTGGTGGTCGTGGTGATCAGTTACCGGCAGCTCATCAAGGCCTACCCGTCGGGCGGCGGCGACTACGAGGTCGCGCGCAAGAACCTCGGCGAGATCCCCGGCGTGATCGTGGCGTCCGCCCTGCTCGTCGACTATGTGCTGACCGTGGCGGTCTCGGTCGCGTCCGGTGTCGACAACATCATCTCGGCCCTGCCCGGGCTGAACCCGTGGCGAGTGGAGCTGGCGGTCGGCTTCGTCGTCCTGATCGTCATCATCAACCTGCGGGGCGTGCGGGAGGCATCCCGCGCGTTCGCGATCCCGACGTACGTGTTCATCGGATCCGTGGGGCTCATGATCCTCGTCGGCCTGGTCGAGATCGCCACCGGCAACGCCCCGGTCGCCTCCAGCGCCCAGTATGCGGTCGAGACGCAGGACATCACGCAGGCGGCGGTCATCCTGCTCGTGCTGCGGGCGTTCTCCAGCGGCTGCTCGGCCCTCACCGGCGTCGAGGCGGTGTCCAACGGTGTGCAGGCGTTCCGGCGTCCGAAGGTGCAGAACGCGCAGACCACGCTCGCCCTGATGGGCGGCATCGCGATCCTGCTGTTCACCGGCCTCACCGCGATCGCGCTGGTCTCGGGAGTCCACTACGCCGAGAACCCGTGCGACCTCATCGGGTTCGACTGCAGCAACCCGCAGCCCAGCCTGATGGCGCAGGTGTCGTCGGCCGTGTTCGGCATGGGCTCGATACCGTTCTTCATCATCCAGGCGGCGACGGCGGTCGTGCTGCTGCTGGCGGCCAACACGGCGTTCAACGGCTTCCCGCTGCTGGGCTCGGTGCTCGCGCGCGACGGCTACGCCCCGAAGGCGCTCAACACCCGTGGCGACCGGCTCGTGTACTCGAACGGCATGATCGTCCTCGGTCTCATCGCCATCGGGGTGCTGATCGTCTATCAGGCGAACCTCACCAACCTGATCCAGCTGTACATCATCGGGGTGTTCGTGTCGTTCACGCTCGGTCAGATCGGCATGATCCGGCACTGGACGCGCGGCATCCGCGGGATCGGGCAACTGCCCGCCGAACAGCGCAGCTCGCAGAGCGTGCGCGGCGATCTGCTCGGCCTGCGCAAGGGCCTGTTCATCAATTCGCTCGGCGCCACCATGACGGCATCCGTGCTCGTCGTCGTGACGATCACGAAGTTCACCCACGGCGCGTGGCTGGTGTTCCTCGCGATCCCGCTGCTGTCCTTCCTCATGGTGGGCGTGCACCGGTACTACCGCGACGTCGAGCACGAGATCGAGATGGACGACCAGACCCACTTCGGCTCGTCGGGAGACGTCGCGATCATCCTCGTCAACAGGCTGCAGAAGCCCGTCGTCAAGGCCGTCGACTACGCCCTGGCCGCCAAGCACGACAAGACGTTCGCGGTGCACATCGCCGTCTCGAAGGACGACACCGCAGACATCCAGGCCGAGTGGCGTCGGCACCGCATGCCGATCCCGCTGAAGATCATCGAGTCGCCGTACCGCACCTACGCCGGGCCGATCGCGGAGTGGGTGCGCAAGTACCGCGCGGAGCACGGCTCGTCGGTCGTCACGGTGTACCTGCCGCAGTACATCGTCGGGCACTGGTGGGAGACGCTGCTGCACAACCGCCGCTCGCGACGCATCGCGCAGCAGCTGATGCTGGTGCACGGCGTCTCGATCACGCTCGTGCCGTGGCTGCTCGACTCGTCCGAGCTCATCTACGGCCGCCGCTCGCGCGTGCTGCCCGGAGACGAGCGCGCCGGCCGCGCCGGGCAGCACGCCGTGCCCACCGTCGAGCGCCGTGGCCGTCGCGTCGTGCGCCCGGCCGGCCCGCCCGCCCCGACCGAGACCGCCGAGGCATCACGCCGGTCCTGAGTCCGCTGCCCGCCGTTCCCGCCGGTGCGGCAGCGGGAAGGGGTGGATGCCACCGGCCCGGGCTGCCGGTCGGCACGAGCGGGCAGCATCCGCACCCGTCCGCCGACGATGGGCCCCGAACTGCCGCATCCGAACCCGGAACCGACACCAAGGGCCCCATCGCCAAAAACCGCAGACACCGAAAAGGGCCCGAACTGCCGCATCCGAACCCGGAACCGACACCAAAGGCCCCTTCAGCGTGAAGCGCCGGCCGACCCGGGGCGGCGGCATCCCGCGTAGCCTTAAGGGGTGACCTCTGCACCTGCACCCTCGCTGATCGACGCCGACGTGGTCCGCGCCGACTTCCCGATCCTCGGCGAGCGCGTGAACGGGCAGCGCCTGGTCTACCTCGACTCGGGTGCGACCAGTCAGAAGCCGCAGGCGGTCATCGATGCCGAGGTCGCGTTCCTCACGCGTGCGAACTCCGCCGTGCACCGCGGCGCGCACACGCTCGCGGCCGAGGCCACCGAGCTGTTCGAGGACGCCCGCGACACGGTCGCCGGGTTCGTGGGCGCACGGCCCGAGCAGCTGGTGTGGACGAGCGGCGCCACGGCGGGGCTGAACCTCGCCGCATATGCGATCGGCAACGCGTCGGTGGGCCGCGGGGCCCCGGCGAGCGCGCGCTTCGCACTGCGCCCGGGCGACGAGATCGTGGTGACCGAGGCCGAGCACCACGCCAACCTCATCCCGTGGCAGGAGCTCGCGGCACGCACCGGCGCCGTGCTGCGTCATATCCCCGTGCACGACGACGGCACGCTCGACCTGGAGGCGGCGACCGCCGTCATCGGCGACCGCACGCGCGTCGTGGCGTTCACACACGTGTCGAACGTGCTGGGCATCGTGAACCCGGTGGCCGAGCTCGTGGCCCTGGCGCAGGCGGTCGGCGCGACGACCGTGCTCGACGCCTGCCAGTCGGCGCCGCACCTGCCGCTGGATCTGCCCGCCCTCGGCGTCGACCTCGCCGTGTTCTCGGGCCACAAGATGCTCGGCCCGTACGGCGTCGGTGGACTGTACGGCCGCGCCGACGTGCTCGAGGCGCTGCCGCCCTTCCTCACCGGCGGCTCGATGATCACCACCGTCACCCTCGACGAGGCGCAGTACCTGGCGCCGCCGCAGCGGTTCGAGGCCGGCACGCAGCCCGTGTCGCAGGCGATCGCACTGGCCGCCGCCGTCCGGTACCTCCAGGCCCTCGGGATGCCGGCGGTCCACGCACACGAGAAGACGCTCGAGGCGCGCATGGGCGCAGGGTTGCGGCAGATCGACGGGGTCCGTCTACTCGGCGATGCTTCGACAGGCTCAGCGACCGGGGAACCTGCCGAGCGCGTCGGTCTGTGGGCGTTCGACGTCGACGGCGTGCACGCCCATGACGTGGGCCAGTTCCTCGACTCGCGCGGGGTCGCGGTGCGCGTCGGGCACCACTGCGCCCAGCCGCTGCACCGCCGGTTCGGCCTGACCGCCTCGGTGCGCGCATCCACGTCGGTCTACAACACCGCGGACGACGTCGACGTCTTCCTCGACGCACTGTCGGGCGTCCGCTCGTTCTTCGGAGTCAGCGCATGAACGGCCTCGAATCGCTCTACCAGGAGCTCATCCTCGACCACTCCAAGCGGCCGCACGGCAAGGGTCTCGCCGACGAGGCCGACCACACCGCCACGTCGCACCAGCGCAACCCCATCTGCGGTGACGAGATCACGCTGCGCGTGCGCGTGTCGGACGACGGCGCTGAGGTGACCGAGGTCACGTGGGACGGCGCCGGGTGCTCCATCTCGCAGGCGTCCGCCTCGATGCTCGTCTCGCTGCTGGAAGAAGAAGGGGGACGGATGCCTCGGGCCGAGACATCCACTCTCGTCGAAGGCTTCCGCGAGGCGCTGCGTTCGCGCGGCGAGCTGCCGCTGGACGAAGAGGTGTTCGGCGACGCCGCCGCCCTCTCGGGGGTGTCGAAGTACACCGCCCGCGTGAAGTGCGCGATGCTCGCGTGGGTCGCCTTCGAGGACGCTGTCGCCCGGGCCTGACGACCTGATCATCGCCGCGCACGCCGCGGAGTCGGGCCGCGCGATCATCAGTCGCGACGCCGCGGGTCGATTCGAGGGACTCCCCGGCGTCGTCGTGAACGAGCCCTCAGCGTGAGCGCAGCCGTTCGGATTCCGTGAGGACGACGGCTGCAGCATCCGTCCGCTTCCGCGCACGCCGTAGGGTGACCCCATGGACCGCGGGCAGCTCAGAGGGCCGCACGCTGCCGCCCCGGGCGACGGCGACGCCGACGGCGATGGCGACGCCGACGCGCCGGCGGCGGGCGCGCGGTTCGCGCTGCCCCGCGTGAGCGGCGGAGCCTTGAGCGCCCGCCGCCAGCTCTGGGCGTTCGCGCTGGCGCTCATCGGGGGACCGCTGCTGACGTGGCTGCTCGTGTCGATCCGCAGCGACGAGACCATCACGGCCGACGTGCTGGCATACCAGCTGCTCGTAGTGCTCGTGTCGCTCGTCGGCGGCATCTGGCCGGCCGTGTTCGCTGCGGTGATGTCGGCGTTCACGCTCAACTACTTCTTCGTGGCGCCGTACTACACGGCATCGATCGCCGACCCGCGGAATGTGTGGGCGCTCATCCTGTACGTCGTGATCGCGGTGCTGGTGAGCTTCGTGGTCGACCGCGCCGCGCGGGCGGCCCGCGCGGCGCAACGCTCCGAGGCAGAGGCGGAGCTGCTCGCGACCGTTGCCGGCAGCGTACTGCGCGGGGAGTCCGCCATACCTGCGATGGTCAGCCGCACACGCGAGTCGCTCGGCCTCGCCGGCGTGCGCCTCATCGGCCCCGACGGCATCCCGATCGCCACCGACGGTGAGCCGCTGCGAGACGGCCGGTTCGAGGCGGTGGGCATCGGACGCACGATCGACGGCAGCCCCCGGGCGACGCTGGAACTGCACGGCCACCCGCTCGACGACTCGGAGCGGCGACTGGTCGACGCCATGGCCGCGCAGCTCGCGGCTGCGCTGGAGCGCTCCGACCTCGCCGCGACCGCCCGCACGGCGGATGTGCTCGCCGAGACCGATCAGGTGCGCAGTGCCCTGCTCTCGGCGGTCAGCCACGATCTGCGGCGTCCGCTCGCGGCAGCCGTGGCTGCGGTCGGCGGGCTGCGCGCTGCCGGCCCCCAGCTGTCGACGGAGGACCGCGCCGAACTCGTCGCGACCGCCGACGAGTCGCTCGCGACGCTCTCGGCCCTCGTCACCGACCTGCTCGACGTCAGTCGCGTGCAGGCAGGCGTGCTCGCCGTGTCGCCGGCCGACATCGACGGCGCCGAGGTCGTGCTGGCGGCTCTCGATGAGCTCGGTGCGCAGGCGTTCGGCGGGGGCGACGGTGGCGGGCCCGACCGGTTCGAGCTCGCCCTCGACCCCGACCTGCCCGCCCTGCGCGCCGATCCGGTGCTGCTGCAGCGCGTGCTCGTGAACGTCATGGCGAACGCGGCACGGCATTCCCCGCCCGGGGCGCGGGTGGGGGTGTCGACGAGCCGCCTCGGCCGCACCGCCGAGATCCGCGTGGTCGACCACGGCGCCGGCGTCGCCCCCGAGCGACGCGACGACATGTTCACGCCGTTCCAGCGTCTCGGCGACACCGACAACACCGCCGGGCTCGGCCTCGGACTCGCGTTGTCGAAGGGGTTCACCGAGGGCATGGGCGGAACGCTCACCCCCGAAGACACGCCGGGAGGAGGGCTCACGATGGTCGTCGCCCTCCCGATCGCCGAGCCCGATCGCCCGAACGGGCCGAGCTCGTGAAGGTGCTGATCGCCGACGATGATCCGCAGCTCGTCCGCGCCCTGCGCATCACCCTCGCCGCCCACGGGTACGAGGTGATCGCGGCCCCCGACGGCGTCGCCGCGGTCGCCCTCGCCGCGAAGGAGAACCCCGACATCGTCATGGTGGACCTCGGGATGCCGCGGCTCGACGGCATCCAGGTCATCGAGGCGCTGCGCGGCTGGAGTGGCGCGCCGATCATCGTCGTGTCCGGTCGCACCGGCTCCACTGACAAAGTGGAAGCGTTGGATGCCGGAGCCGACGACTACGTCAGCAAGCCGTTCCAGATCGACGAGCTGCTCGCGCGGCTGCGAGCGCTCTCACGGCGCACGGGTGCGGCATCCACGGCCCCCGTCGTGAGCTTCGGCGACATCGTGATCGACCTGTCGACCAAGACCGTCACGCGCGCCGGCGAGCGCGTGCACCTCACACCGACGGAGTGGCGCATCCTGGAGTTCCTGGCCCGCAACCCGGGGGCGCTGGTGACGCGCCAGGCGCTGCTGAAAGACATCTGGGGCACCGAGCAGGTCGCCGACACCGGCTACCTGCGGTTGTACATGTCGCAGTTGCGCAAGAAGCTCGAGACCGATCCGGCGCGCCCCGCGCACCTGCTGACCGAGTCCGGCATGGGGTATCGGCTCGTCGTCGACGCCTGATCCCCGGACCGCAGCATCCCGAACCACGCGAGTCCCGTCGATACCGAGGCGCGTGTCTGGCCGCGATCCCCCAGCCCGCTGTGCAGGGCCTCGGCTCGGCCGTGGATGCCGGCGGTCGAACCGCGGCGCCGCGGCCGATTCCCGCCAGACGGCGACCGGGAGCGCGCCTGAGACTGGAGCGATCCTCAACGAAAGGCGGCCACCATGGGCACAATCACCCCGCTCGACCCACACGTCACGATCGAACCGGCGATTCTGTACTTCGGCACGCCGGTGTCGCTGCTGTCGACGGTCGACGAGACCGGCCACCCGAACCTCGCCCCCAATTCGTCGGTCTGGTGGCTCGGGCAGACGGCCGTGATCGGCGTCGCGTCGCGGAGCCAGACCGGACGCAATCTGCTCGCCACCCGCGAGATCGTGATCAACCTGCCTTCGACCGCCGAGGTCGACGCGGTCGACCGCCTGGCGCTCACCACCGGTCGCTCACCGGTGTCGCCGCGCAAAGCGGCGGCCGGCTACCGGCACGTGGCCGACAAGTTCGCCGAGGCCGGGCTGCATCCCGTCCGGTCCGAGACCGTGGCGCCCCCGCGCGTCGCCGAGCTTCCCGTGCACCTCGAGGGCCGGGTGACGGCCCTGCATCCGCTCGGCGGTGCATCCACGGCCGCCGACGCCAGCATCCTCGCGGTCGAGATCGCGGTGACCCACGTGCACGTTCGCGAGTCCCTGCGCCTCGCCGGATACGCGAACCGCATCGACCCCGAACGGTGGCGCCCGCTGCTGCTCAGCTTCCAGCGATTCTTCGGCCTGGGCGACGAGGCCCACCCCTCGCGGCTCGCCTCGATCGACGAGGACTGGTACCGCGGCTGACACGACGGGTGGCGGCATCCCTCCCCCACGAGGAGGAATGGATGCCGCCGACCTATGCCGCCCCGCCTGCCGGCGTCACACCGTCGAGAGCACGCCCTCCAGCCGGGCGTAGCTGGCCTCCATGCCGTCGGTCATCCCGGTGGCCAGGACGATGTCGCGCGTCTGCGCGTCGGGGTACTCGATCACGAGGGTGATGAGCGTGGCGCCGTCCTCCTCGTAGAGGGTCAGGTCGTTGAGCGTGGACGGGTAGTCGGTGCCGGTCATGTGCTCGGTCGTGACCGCGCGGTGCGGCGCATCGATGACCAGCGTCTCGCCGTCGAACCCGAAGGCCTCGCCCTCGGTGCCCTCGAGCGGCTCCCACTCGTAGCGGTACGTGCCGCCGACCGTCGGGTCCATCTCGCACACGCTCATGCGCCAGCCTTCCGGACCCAGCAGCCACTGCTTCATGAGATCGGGCTCCTGATGCGCGCGCCAGACCAGGTCGATCGGGCCCTCGATGAGGCGCGTGATGCGCACGTGCTGGTCGTCGAGGATCTCGGTCTGTGTTCCCTTGCCCTGCGCGTAGGCGCGCAGACCCTCGAGCACGCGGTCGAGCTGGTTCATGGCCATCGTCGAACCCTCGACGGCCCCCATCGCGACGACCTGCTCCAGCGCGTCGGCCGACGCGAAGTACGACACGTTCGTCAGGCGCGAGCCCTCGGGCGTCGCGTCGAACGTGAACGTCATGCGCATCGACGGCATGCCCTCGATCGGGGCACCGGACTCGTCCGCGAACGCGTCGAGCACCTCGAAGCTGCGCGGCGCGTCGACGGCGAGGAACTCCCACGACCCGCCGGAGCTCTCACCGCGCGGACCGGCCATGTGGTACCTCGCGTGCCCGCCCGGCTCGAACTCGAAGGCGGTGAACGTGGCGGGCCAGCCCGGAGGTCCCCAGAAGCGCTCCAGCTGGCGCGGGTCGGTGAACACCGACCACAGCCGGTCGACCGGCGCGGCGAAGTCCGCGACGAGGGTCATGGTGAGGTTCTCGGGATCGGTGGTGACGGCGGTGACAGGCATGTCACTCTCCTTCTTCGGTCGGTTCTTCTTCGATGGCGGATGCCGCAAGCAGCGCATCGAGTCGGTCGATGCGCGCGCGCCACAGCTCCTCGTACCGTGAGAGCAGCGCGCGGGCGCGGGCGATCATGGTCGGATCCGCCCGGACGAGGCGTTCGCGCCCTTCGGCGCGCTTGACGATGAGGCCCGCGGCCTCGAGCACGGTGACATGCTTCTGCACGGCCGCGAACGACATGTCGTACTCGCGGGCGAGGGCCGAGACCGAGTGCTCCGCGTCGATGGCGCGACGCAGGATGTCGCGTCGCGTCGCCGCCGCGAGTGCGTGGAACACGCGGTCGATCTCGTCATCGCTGAGCTCATTTCGTACAACCATTTGGTTGTACGTTACGACGTGCGGCGGCATCCGTCAACCCCTCAACCCCTACTGGAGCTGGAGTGGGAGCGGTGGACAGTGCCCCTCGCAATGACCGGAGGCCGACCCGGATCTCGTCGACCAAGCTCTCAGGCTGTTCAAGGGCGGCGAAGTGTCCACCCTTGTCAGCCTCGGCGTAGTGGATGAGATTGGTGTACTTGTCCTCGATCCAGCTCCGTGGCAGCAGCGGGATGTCCTTCGGGAAGACCGTGACGGCGACCGGGAGCGTCAGTGCTGGGCCGGCCATCGTTGCCGCACGGTTCTCCCAGTAGATGCGCGCAGAGGATGCGGCAGAGTTGGTGAACCAGTAGAGCGAGATGGTATCGAGGATGGTCTCGAGGGGGATCGCATCCTCCGCAAAGCCCGCATTGTCGGTTTTAGATTGGATTTTTCGTAAATCCAGGCAGCCTGACCGACGGATGAGTCCGCTAGGGCGAATCCCGGCGTTTCCGGCTTCGTGCCCTGGAGGTGGTTGGATCCGCCGAGCACTCCGCCGTACAGGGCGAGGGTATCCATAGCGTGCTGCTCCTGCGGGGCCAGCTTCTTGGGGATCTCCTCGGGGAATGCGTACGGCGTGGTGAGATGGATACCGAGCAAGCCGTCAGGCTGCGCTTTCGCAAGCATGGTCGTGACCACTGAACCCCAGTCGCCGCCGTGCGCCGCCCAGCGGGTGTACCCGAGCCGGCGCATTAACTCCGCCCACGCTGCGGCAATCCGATCTACGTTCCACCCGCTGCGCGTCGGCTTGCCGGAAAACCCGAAACCGGGCAGCGACGGGATCACGACGTCGAATGCGTCCTCGGCCCGGCCGCTGTGCGCGACGGGATCGGTGAGCGGGTCGATCATCCGCAGAAAGTCGATCACCGAGCTCGGCCAACCATGGGTCAAGAGCAGCGGCATGGCGTTGGGGTGAGGAGACCGTACGTGGATGAAGTGGATGTCGAGGCCGTCGATTTCCGTCAAGAACTGCGGAAAACGGTTGAGTGCGGTCTCGAAGCGGCGCCACTCGTAGTCGTGCTCCCAATGGTCGATCAGCGTCCTGGCATGATCCGACCGCACCCCCTGGGACCAGTCGTCGACCGTTTCCGGATCCGGCCACCGAGTCCGTCGGAGCCGGTCCCGGAGGTCGCGGATGTCGTCGTCCGGGATGGCGACAGTGAAAGTCCGAATGGGTGTGGCTTGCGTACTCACGGCAACCTCCTGGGTGTCTGAAGCATGTCGTCTCACGGCGCACACGGGCGCAAAGCTACACCCTGGTTCAATGCGAGGAGCCCCCATGCGATGACGGCATCGCTCCGAGGAAGAGCAGGTCATCGAGCACGACTACGGGGCGGCGCAAGATGGGGCGCTGTTCGCGGCGGGAACGGGGCGTGACGTCGGTGTCAGCGACCTCCAGATCGCCGCGACCGCCGTGCACCATTCGACCCCCACGCGGCCCGTGATCGTCGTGCACTATGACTTCGACTTCGACCACGTCGCCGCCGTCGAACCCACATTCCGCTCACAGTGGATTGTGCCCCGCGGTACGGCGGATCGAGCTCGACCCTGATCTTGCGCACGCGTGTCCCTCGATAGAAGACAGGTTGAAGCCCGGCGACCGGCCCTGCAAGGATGTGGACATCCGCGTCACCCCTGCTGAGGAGATCATGATGAGTCAGTCGACAGCGAGTTCGTCCCCCGCACGTGAGGCTGTGTTGCCGTACGCGGAGCAGAAGTACCGCGGCGCAGTCGGAACGAGCTACCTCGCCTCCGACCCTGCAGTCTTTCCGGTGCCGCGGCCCGCTCCGGAGGCCGCTCCCAACGTGCTGCTGGTCCTGCTGGACGACGTCGGCTTCGGCCAGTTCTCGGTCTCCGGCGGCGGCGTGCCCTCGCCGAATATGGAAGCCCTGGCGAAGGACGGCGTCCTGTTCACGCGGTTTCACACGACGGCTGTATGCTCACCGACGCGCGCTGCGCTGCTGACCGGCCGCAATCACCACGTGGCCGGAACGGGCAACATCACCGAGGTCGCGACCGGATACGACGGATACACCGGGGTGATTCCGCGTGACACTGCGACAGTCGGGGAAATCCTGCGTCAGAACGGCTACATCACGGCCTGGTTCGGGAAGAACCACAACACGCCGATCTATGAGACGAGCATGGCGGGCCCGTTCAATCATTGGCCCAACGGCCTCGGGTTCGACCACTTCTACGGCTTCATGGCCGGTGACACGAACCAGATCCGCCCCTACCTCTTCGAGAACCAGACACCTCTCGGCACGCCGACGGCGCCGGACTACCACCTCAGCGTCGATCTCGCCGATCACACGATCGCGTGGTTGCAGGGGATGGAGGCGGTCCAACCCGACAAGCCCTGGTTCGCTTACCTCGCCCCGGGGGCGACGCACGCGCCGCATCAGGCGCCGAAGGATTTGATCGAGCAGTTCCGCGGCAAGTTCAGCATGGGCTGGGATGCGTATCGCGAGCAGACGATCGAGCGGCAGAAGCGACTCGGCTTGGTCCCGCAGGACGCGGATCTGTCGGCCCGGCCAGCGAGCATGCCGGCCTGGGACACGCTGGACGCCGACCAGAAGCGTCTCTACGAGCGGATGATGGAGGTCTTCGCCGCCTACGGCGCCCACGTCGACACCCAGGTCGGTCGCGTCCTGGACTACGTCGCGGGACTTCCCGACGCGGACAACACCCTGATCATGTACATCATCGGCGACAACGGCGCATCCGCCGAGGGTGGCTTCGACGGAACGCTCAACGAGAACGCATTCTTCAACGCGTATCTCATGTCCACTGCCGAGATGATCGACCGCATCGACGAGATCGGCACGGAGCGGCACTTCAACCACTTCCCTGCGGGCTGGGCGTTGGCCATGGACACGCCCTTCCCCTGGACCAAACAGGCCGCGAGTCATCTCGGCGGCACCCGCAACCCCATGATCGTGAAGTGGCCGGCACGATTCCACGACGGGGGATCGATCCGTACCCAGTTCACGCACGTGATCGACATCGCCCCGACGATTCTCGCCGCAGCCGGCATCGATGAGCCGCGCAGCGTGAACGGCACCGAGCAGACGCCCATGCACGGCCGCAGCTTCCTGCCCGCCCTGGACGACGCGACGGCACCCGAGCACCGCACTCAGCAGTACTTCGAGATCTTCGCCAACCGCGGCATGTACAAGGACGGATGGTGGGCGGGATGCCTCGCCTTCGAGCCCTGGCAGGCCGAGCGTGGCGCGTTCGACCCCCTCACGGCACGCTGGGAGCTGTACAACCTGGTCGATGACTTCTCGCAGGCGCACGATCTGGCTGAGGAGCACCCCGAGAAGCTGGAGGAGCTGAAGGCGCTGTGGTGGGCGGAGGCATCCGCCAACAAAGCGCTGCCCCTCGACTGGCGCGGAGCGGAGCGATTCAGCTCGGAGCTCACTGGGAAGCCCAACCTTGCGAGCGGACGGACGCGATTCGTGTACTCCGGCCGACTCGTCGGGCTGCCCGAGGCGTCCGCACCCGATCTGAAGAACAAGTCCTTCACTCTCACCGCTGCGATCGACGTCGCCGACGATGCCAACGGCATGATCTTCACCCAGGGCGGGAACACCGGTGGGTGGGCGTTCTACATGAAGGATGGGCGCCTCGTCGTTGCACACAACTACCTCGACGTGGAGCACTACCTCGTGCGCAGCGACGCCCCGGTAGGGGCCGGCGCGCACGAGGTCGAAGCGGCGTTCGCGTACGACGACGGGCAGGGAGTGGGGCGCGGCGGAACCGTCACGCTATCCCTGGATGGACGCGCCGTCGGGACGGGACGGATCGATCGCACGACGCCGTTCAAGTACTCCCTCTCGGAGAACCAGGACATCGGCTCGGACACTGGTACTCCGGTGACGTACGACTACCAGACGCCCTACGACTTCGAAGGAGCGTTGCGGCAGGTCACCGTCGACCTGCACATCTGAGTACGCCGACACCTCTCGATCAGTCACGACGTCGCGTACCGCGGACCGGAGCGGAGACGAATCGCGGCTCCGACGCGCCATCGGTACAGAGTGCGGCCAATTGCGTTCACCCCCCGCCCCGGAAAGTGTCACGGCAAGGTTCACCCACACGCCCCGTCTGTGCCTGAGAGCGTGACATTCAGTGTCATCTCACCGCGTTCCCGACATCAACCCTCTCGCCCGCCCTCGTATTGTCGGGAGTCGTCATCGGGTCGTGTGCGCTCCAGCGTCCACGTGCAGCGTCTGGCCGGTCCGCTGTCGGTGGTAAGAACTTGACCGATCACCTACGCTCCTGCGTCTGTCGCGAGCCCGCCGATCAGCTCTGCAGGCTCTTCGGGTCGGCCGAAACGACCGCACGGCCGCACTCGACCCGCGACCAACATGGCTTCGCTCTCCTATCCAAGGGACGGACGTGGATGAGACAATGGGGTGATGATCGCCCCGGCCTTGCTCGACCGCGAAGCGATCGCGCGTGCCTGTGAACGGTACGGAGTTGCACGCCTGCGGGTGTTCGGCTCGGCACTGACCGACCGCTTCGACCCCGAGCACAGCGACGTGGACTTCCTCGTGGACTACAGGCCAGAGGCCGAGCGCACCTACCCGGCTCTATTCGCTCTCCGCGACGAGCTCGAGCAGATCGTCGGCCGGCCGGTCGACCTCCTCGACGTGCGCACCGTGCGCAACCCGTACTTTGCCAGAGCCGTATTCGACTCCGCCCAGGACGTGTATGCAGCCTGAGACACCAGCGCACCTCTGGGATGCGCTGGAAGCGGCGCAGAAGACACAGGCGATCGTCGAAGGCCTCCACCTCGACGACTACCTCGCGGACTGGATCCGGCAGTCCGCGGTCGAGCGGCAGCTCGAGATCGTCGGCGAGGCACTCGGGCGCATCCGCCGCGACGATTCCGTGACCGCCGGGCGTGTCCCCGACATCCGCGCCATCATCGCCACGAGGAATATCATCATCCACCGGTACGACGACGTCGACCACGTTCGCGTCTGGGCGATGCTGCACCAGGACGTTCCCACTCTCATCCCCGTCCTCGAATCCCTTCTCGACGAGCTCGGACCCCCCGCACGCTGACGCGCCGTCCGACATCCGCACCAAGTCGGGAAAGTGTCACGACAACGTGGGCCTCGAATACCCCGACGGCGCCTCAGTGCGTGACACTTGATGCCATCTCACGCCGTTCCCGACACCCTTCGAAGGGATCTCAACGCGGGCCCGAAACCGTGAACGGAACCAAAGATCAATGCCGATTCACGGTAAAGTGAGCCTGAGGGGATGATCGCATGATCAATCAGGTGACGACGGCCCGCATCGAAGCCCTGTGGAAGCACTACCGCGCGCTGGCTGTGCGGTATCCGGACGCGCAAGCCCAGATCGCGCTGGCCGAGCTCCCCGAATCCGTGCATCAGTCGAACGCGATCGAGAACTCGACCCTCACGCTGGAGGAGACGGAGCGGATCGTCGCCGGCGGGCTGCCCTCAGCCTCGCATGAGCTGCGCGAGGTCTACGAGGCGAGCAACCTCGCCCGCGTGACCGCTGATCTGCTGAACTCGGCTGAGCAGCTCACCGTGGACCTCATGCTCCGCTGGCACAGGGAGCTGCTCACCGGCATCCGCGACGATGCCGCAGGCCGCTTCCGGCAAGGCGACGAGTGGGTGCGCGTCGGACCCCATCTCGGGGCGAATCCGCAGTTCGTCGCCGAGCTGATCGACGAAGCCCTGGCGCGGTACCGCAGCGGTCCGCCGGAGGGCATCTTGGAACGCATCGCGTGGTTCCACTGCGAGTTCGAGGTGATCCACCCCTTCGTCGACGGCAACGGACGCATCGGGAGGGTGCTGATCAGCCACCAGCTGCTGCAGGCGGACCTGCCGCCCGTCATCGTGCGGGCGCCCAGCCGACACGCCGAGTACTACCCTGCGCTCGAGGCGTACGCGCGCACCGACAGGCACGACGCGATGACGCGGCTGCTCGCGCTGCTCGTACTCGAGGCGCTGCACAAGCGCATCGCGCTGCTGACGAGCAGAGAAGTCGTGCCGCTCGCTGAGTGGGCGCGTGCCGCCGGCGTTCGCGGCAACGTCGCCGCCAACAGGGCCAAGCGCCAGACACTACCCGCGTTCCGGGTGCGGGACCGCTGGATGATCGCAGCCGACCACCGGGAGTGAACGCGGCGAGGAATCGCGCCGGGTCTGTCGGATGAACGGTGTTTCTGAACCTGCGCTCGCCTGACGCCCTGCATCTCGCCACCGCGCAACTCGCCCGTTGCGCCGAGCTGTGGACCACCGACAGGCGTCTGGCTGCGGCATCCGGCGGTCTCGCCGTCGACGTGATCAACGGCTGAGACGCTGATGGATGCCGCGGCCCGCGGCATCCGTCACCCCCCTCCCGCGCCGAATAGACTGGTGGGGTCCGGCATCCCCGATTCTCTGGAGCTGAGCCGCGTGACCACCCCCGCTTCGACCGCTGTCGCCGATACCGTCGAGAACGCCACCGCCACTCCCGAGAAGGAGCAGCCGTACGCGGCGCTCGGGCTCAAGGACGACGAGTACCAGCAGATCAAGAGCATCCTCGGTCGCCGCCCCACTTCGGGCGAGCTGGCCATGTACTCCGTCATGTGGTCGGAGCACTGCTCGTACAAGTCCTCGAAGATCTACCTCCGCAAGTTCGGCGAGAAGGTCTCGGACGAGATGAAGGAACGGCTCATGGTCGGCATGGGCCAGAACGCCGGCGTCGTCGACATCGGCGAGGGCTGGGCCGTCACCTTCAAGGTCGAGTCGCACAACCACCCGAGCTACATCGAGCCGTTCCAGGGCGCCGCGACCGGCGTCGGCGGCATCGTGCGCGACATCATCTCGATGGGCGCCCGCCCGGTCGCCGTCATGGACCAGCTGCGCTTCGGCGACATCTCCGACCCCGACACCGCGCGCGTCGTGCACGGCGTCGTGAGCGGCATCTCGTTCTACGGCAACTGCCTGGGCCTGCCCAACATCGGCGGCGAGACCGTGTTCGACGCGGTCTACCAGGGCAACCCGCTCGTCAACGCCCTCGCGGTCGGCGTGCTGCGCCACGAGGACCTCAAGCTCGCCAACGCCACCGGCGCCGGCAACAAGGTCGTGCTGTTCGGCGCCCGCACCGGCGGCGACGGCATCGGCGGCGCGTCGATCCTCGCCTCCGACACGTTCTCCGAGGGCGGCCCGACCAAGCGCCCCGCCGTGCAGGTCGGCGACCCGTTCGCCGAGAAGGTGCTCATCGAGTGCTGCCTCGAGCTGTACAAGGGCGAGCTCGTCGAGGCCATCCAGGACCTCGGCGCCGCGGGCATCTCGTGCGCGACCTCGGAGCTCGCCGCCAACGGCGGGTCGGGCATGCGCGTCGACCTCGAGAACGTGCTGCTGCGCGACCCCACGCTCACGCCGGAGGAGATCCTCATGAGCGAGAGCCAGGAGCGCATGATGGCGATCGTCGCACCCGAGAAGCTCGACGCGTTCCTCGCCGTGGTCGGCAAGTGGGACGTCGAGACGAGCGTCCTCGGCGAGGTGACCGGTGACGGACGCCTGCAGATCTTCTGGCACGGGGAAGAGATCGTGAACGTCGACCCGTCCACGGTCGCCGTCGACGGCCCCGTGTACGAGCGCCCCGTCGCGTACCCGACCTGGATCGACGCGCTGCGCGACGACTCGGCCTCCGCGCTCCCGCGTGCGACCGACGCCGACACCCTGCGCGAGCAGTTCACGCGCCTCGTCGCGAGCCCCAACCTCGCCGACACGTCGTGGATCACCAACCAGTACGACTACTACGTCATGGGCAACACGGCACTGTCGTTCCCCGACGACGCCGGCATGATCCGGGTCGACGAGCACTCCGGCCTCGGGTTCGCGATCGCGACCGACTGCAACGGCCGCTACTGCCAGCTCGACCCGTACCAGGGCGCGAAGCTGGCCCTGGCCGAGGCGTACCGCAACGTCGCCGTGTCAGGCGCGGTGCCCACCGCGGTGACGGACTGCCTCAACTTCGGCAGCCCCGAGAACCCCGAGGTGATGTGGCAGTTCTCGCAGGCCGTCGACGGCCTGTCGGACGGATGCCTCGAACTGGGCGTCCCCGTCACCGGCGGCAACGTCTCGTTCTACAACCAGACCGGCGATCAGCCGATCTTCCCGACGCCGGTCGTCGGTGTGCTCGGCATCATCGACGACGTCGCCCGCCGCATCCCGTCGGGCTGGCAGGACGCCGGCGAGAACATCTACCTCCTCGGCGTGACCTCGACCGAGCTGTCGGGCTCGCAGTGGGCCGGCACGATCCACGGCCACCTGGGAGGTCGTCCGCCGGCGGTCGACCTCGCGCAGGAGAAGAAGCTCGCCGAGCTGCTGCACGCCGCCGGCCAGCAGTCGCTCGTGTCGTCGGCGCACGACCTGTCGTCGGGTGGCCTCGCGCAGGCCCTCGCCGAGTCGGTCATTCGCTTCGGCGTCGGCGCGCGCGTCTGGCTCGACGAGATCCAGGAGCGTGACGGAGTGGATGCCGCCACCGCCCTGTTCTCGGAGTCCACCGGCCGCGTCATCGTGAGCGTGCCCCGCGAGGACGACGTCAAGTTCCGCGGTCTGTGCGAGGGCCGGGGCTACCCCGTGCTGCGCATCGGCGTGACCGACCCGGCGGCGGACGGCGACGAGCCCGCGCTCGAGGTGCAGGGCCTGTTCACGGTGCAGCTCGCCGAGCTGCGCGGCCTGTCGACCTCGACGCTTCCGGATGCCTTCGGCGCGACGGTCGTCGAGCCGGCCTGACCATAGGATTGACGCATGGCGGCGGATGAGGACGAGTACAGCGATTTCAACGACGCCCGGCAGCGGCGCGTCAAGGTGATCGCGTGGGTGACGATCGTCGCCCTCATCCTCGTCGGCGGTGGCGCCACGGTGTTCGCTCTCCTGTTCGGCTGACGCTTCCGCGCGTGCTCGCGCACCGGTAGCCTCCACACCAGGAGGTCTCCATGACCGGCAAGCCGTCCCCCTGGACCCGTGTACGCAACTTCTTCTCGCCCCCGCGCGAGAGCTACGACACGCGGACCGCGCGCGGCGGCGAACCCGGCGCGGGCCCCGACGCCGCTGTCTACGAGGCCACCGACCGGCGCCGCCACGGCGGCACGATGGAGATCGGTCACTGACCTCACGGGCCGCGGATCGTGCGCTCAGCACACTCCCGGCCGCGGGCTCGCGCGCCGCGGGTAGCATGACACTGTGGAGACGATCCTCCTCATCGTGTCGGGCTGGTTGTGGATCGTTCCGGCCGCTGCGGCCGCTGGAACGGTGGCTTACGTCGGCCTGACGACCCGTGGTCGCCGTGCGCGGCGCCTCGAGCTCGATGCAGCCCGCCACGAGGAGTCGCAGGCATACCGCGAGCTCGTCACCGCGAAGGCACGCGTGCGCACCGCGCACGCCGACGTCATGACCGCGAAGGCGCGCGCCGCGACGCCCCTGGCGGCCGAGGCCCGCCGCGAGCTGCAGATCGCCCGCCAGTCCGAGAAGTCCGCGTCGCTCGCCCTGCGCGCGAGCCGTTCGCGGGTGAAGGCGGGCTATTCGCAGTACCGTGCTGCGTCGCCCCACGATCCGCTCCCCATCGAGCGGCTGTGGGCCGAGCACGACGCCGTCAACACGCGCTGGCTGTCGTACGAGACCGACGTCGACAAGGCCCTGAAGTACCCGCAGGTCACCGACTCGCGGCATCCCTCGACCGTCGTGTTCCTCCGCGCGCAGCGCGAGGCCATCGCCAAGCGCCCCACGTTGCGCGATCGCGTGACGCCGGCGCAGTACGTCGAGTACCGCGTCGCGGTGCGCGCGCTGCAGGCGGCGCTGGTCGAAGCGGAGCGGCAGGCCGGCGTGCCCGGAACCGCACCGCCGAGCGCAGCGGCCTCGACGGCCGCAACCATCGGCGCGGCTGCCGCGATGATCGCCGAACTCGCCGACCGGCTGCCTTCGATGATCCCGCGCACGCCGCCGCGCGAGACCCCGCCCACCTGACAGCCTGCTCCGACCCTGACCGCACGCGTCGTGCGGCCGTTAGCATGACAGGGTGGACCAGGTCTTCGGGTGGATCTTCGATCATTGGTGGGTCGTCTT
>Ga0160441_100619_pt1 | contig 22203 bp, 28 predicted proteins | sample HID1971K_E1MG_FD_108260 | JGI IMG/M metagenome (GOLD analysis project Ga0160441, IMG submission 108260) | Enriched millipede-associated microbial communities from UW Madison campus, WI, USA - HID1971K_E1 MG | ecosystem: Host-associated > Arthropoda: Insects > Digestive system > Unclassified ... | reverse complement strand
TAGCCCTCGACCCCGAGACCGGCGAGCACGTCGATGAGGATCCGCTCGAGTCGCCGCACGTGCGCGACCACGTCGACAGGCGCGGCGAGGCGGACGATGGGGTACCCGACGAGCTGGCCCGGCCCGTGCCACGTGATCTTCCCGCCGCGGTCGACGTCGATCACGGGGGTGCCGTCGGTCGGGCGCTCGTGTCGTGCGGTGCGGGCGCCCGCCGTGAACACCGGCTCGTGCTCGAGCAGCAGCAGGGTGTCGGGCCGGCTCCCGGCGACGACATCGGCGTGGGTCTCGCGCTGCAGCGCCCAGGCATCGGGGTAGGGGATCAGATCGGGGTCGAGGCCGACCGTGCGCACGTCGAGCATGACGCTCCTTCGCCGAGGGGATGATTGTTGAACCGCGTCCAACAATACCGCTTGCTACCGTGTCGGGATGAGCACCGGCCGCCCCCGCGCCACATCGCGCGACACGATCGCCGAGGCTGCGTGCGAGCTCTTCCTCGAGCAGGGGTACGAGGGAACGACCGTCGCCGACATCACCCGTCGGGCCGGGGTCAGCCGGTCGAGCTTCTTCAACTACTTCGGCGCGAAGGCGGACGTGCTCTGGTACGGGCTCGACGAGCGCATCGCCGCGCTCGAGCGTCGCACGCCCGAGGAGGATCCGTTCCTCGTCGTCGACGAGCTGCTCGACGGCTTCGCTCCCGGCACGCTCGCGCTCGCCATCGCGAACGCCGATGTCATGGGCGTCGCGCGGGAGCTCGACGTCGACGCGGCCATCCGGCTCGCTCGACTCGCGCGGGCCGTCGCTCGAGGCGTGCCGGGCGACCGCCTCGATGCCGCCGGCGTCGGGGGAGCGGTGGCCTCGATCGTCCTGGCAGCGGTGAACGAGTGGTCGACGGCCGGGGCCGGCACCCGTCCCCTCGTCGACGTCGCTCGGCCCGCGCTCGCCGTCGTCCGACGGAGGGGATGAGACGGAGGGAGGCGTCATCGGCCGCGTTCGCTCCTCCCTTCGGGACATCTCCTCCTCTCGTGACCGGCGGGCGCGTGCGCTCGCGTAAACTCGGGGAATCATGGCGACTTTCGGCACCCTCAGCGATCGGCTGACAGAGACCTTCCGCAACCTCCGCACCAAGGGCAAGCTCACGCCTGCGGACGTCGACGGCACCGTCCGTGAGATCCGCCGCGCGCTGCTGGATGCCGACGTCGCGCTCCCCGTCGTCAAGGACTTCACGGCCAAAGTGCGCGAGCGCGCCCTCGGCGACGAGGTCAACAAGGCGCTCAACCCTGCGCAGCAGGTCGTGCAGATCGTCAACGAAGAGCTCGTCGCGATCCTGGGCGGGCAGCAGCGTCGCCTGCAGTTCGCGAAGACCGCGCCGACGGTCATCATGCTCGCGGGCCTGCAGGGGTCGGGAAAGACGACCTTCGCCGGCAAGCTCGCCAAGCAGCTCGAGAAGGACGGTCACACGCCCCTGCTCGTCGCCTGCGACCTGCAGCGCCCCAACGCGGTGAACCAGCTGCAGGTCGTCGCCCAGCAGGCCGGCGCCGCGATCTACGCGCCCGAACCCGGCAACGGCACCGGAAACCCGGTGCAGGTCGCCCGCGACGGCGTCGAGGTCGCGCGTCGCCAGCAGCACGACGTCGTCATCATCGACACGGCAGGCCGCCTCGGCGTCGACGCCGAGCTCATGAAGCAGGCATCCGACATCCGCCGCGCCACCGATCCCGACGAGGTGCTGTTCGTCATCGACGCGATGATCGGTCAGGACGCGGTCAACACGGCCAAGGCATTCCAGGAGGGCGTCGACTTCACCGGTGTCGTCCTGAGCAAGCTCGACGGCGACGCGCGCGGCGGTGCGGCGCTCTCGGTGGCATCCGTCACCGGCCGCCCCATCATCTTCGCGTCGACGGGCGAGGGCCTCGACGACCTCGAGGCGTTCCACCCCGACCGCATGGCGAGCCGCATCCTCGATCTGGGTGACATCCTCACCCTCATCGAGCAGGCGCAGAGCGCGTTCGACGAGGAAGAGGCGCGCAAGGTCGCCGAGAAGCTCGCGACCGAGTCGTTCACCCTCGAGGACTTCCTCGACCAGCTTCAGCAGATGAAGAAGATGGGCTCGATGAAGAAGGTGCTCGGGATGCTCCCGGGCATGGGCCAGATGAAGCAGCAGCTCGACCAGTTCGACGACCGCGAGCTCGACCGCACCGAGGCGATCATCCGGTCGATGACGCCGACCGAGCGTCGCAACCCCAAGCTGCTCAACGGCTCGCGGCGCCTGCGCATCGCGCGCGGTTCGGGCATGACGGTCACTGATGTCAATCAGCTCGTGCAGCGGTTCGACCAGGCCGCGAAGATGATGAAGACGGTCGCGCGCGGCGGCGTGCCCTCGATCCCCGGGATGGGATCGATCGGCGGCAAGCCCGGCGCGTCGGCCAAGCGCGGCAACAAGCAGAAGAAGAGCAGCGGATCGCGGTCGGGGAACCCCGCCAAGCGCGCCGCCGAGAACGCCGGCATCGCCGCGACAACCGCGCCGACCGGTTCGGGCTTCGGCTTGGGCGGCGCCGCTGCCGCACCGCCGAGCGAGGCCGACCTCGCCGAGATCCAGAAGCTCTTCGGCCGCAGCTGACCCGCGACGCGAGCGCGTCGCCTCAGGCGTGGTCGGCGAGGTGTTCGCGCAGCGTCGGCCCCGCGCGGAACTCGCGGATCAGGTGCTGCACGACGGCGCCGAGGTCGCCGTCGGCGGCATCCGCCACGGCGAGCTGCCGTGCGTAGCTCGCGCCCTGCGCGGCGATCGTCGTCAGGCCCGCGAACTCGCGCGCGCAGTGCAGCTCTTCGGCGACCGGGTGGAGCCGCTCGATCGTCTCGGCCAGGTGCTCGGTGACGGCGCGCTGCGTGCCGGCGGCATCGACGATGACACGCGCGTCCATGCCGTAGCGGGCGGCTCGCCACTTGTTCTCGCGCACGAACCAGGGCTGCAGGTGCTCCAGCTCACGGCCCTCGTCGAGTTCGCGGGAGAAGTGCTCGACGAGTACCTGCACGAGCGCGGCGACCGCGGCGAGCTCGGGCAGCGTCGACATGCCGTCGCACGCGCGCACCTCGATCGTGCCCCAGTGCGGCGCCGGGCGGATGTCCCAGCGCACCTCGGTCGGGTCGGCCATGACGCCGGTCGCGATCATGTCGTCGAGGTACGACTCGTACTCCGACCAGGTCTTGAGCGGCCACGGCAGACCGGCCGTGGGCAGCTGCTGGAACACCAGCGCCCGGTTCGACGCGTATCCCGTCCGTTCGCCGGCCCAGAACGGGCTGGATGCGGAGAGGGCCTGCAGATGCGGCAGGTAGGTCGCGAGGGCGCCGATGATCGGGAAGACCTTGTTCACGTCGTCGACGCCGACGTGCACGTGGATGCCCCAGATCATCATGTTGCGGCCCCACCACTGGGTGCGCTCGATGAGCGTGTGGTACCGGGTCTTGTCGGTCACCTGTTGGTCGTACCACTGCGCGAACGGATGGCTGCCCGCGCACATCAACTCGATCTCGCGCGGGTTCGTCAGAGCGCGCACCTGGGCGATCGCGTCGCCGATGTCGTCGACCGCGGCGGCCACGGTGTCGCCGATGCCGCTGGTGACCTCGATCGTGTTCGTGAGCAGCTCGCCCGTGACGGTGTACCGCTCGAGCTCGGTGCGCTCTTCCAATTCGGGAAGGAACTCGGGCGCGCGACCCACGAGATCGCCGCTCGCGCGGTCGGCGAGCATGAGTTCCCATTCGATGCCCACGGTGGAGCGGGCGGAGGTCGCGAAGGGCACCGTCATGGCGTCAGTCTGGCATGAGCGACGCGCCGCGAGCCGTCGGTTCGCGACACGCGCCGCAATCTGGCAAAATGGACGGTTGGACCACCCTGCTCGACCCTCTATCCGGCGGGGCAGGTCCACCGCAGAGCTTCCGCCGGGTGTGCACCCCACGCTCCAGGCGACGTTCATCACTTCCCACACCATTCAGGAGAATCGTGGCTGTCAAGATCCGTCTCAAGCGTCTCGGAAAGATCCGCGCGCCCTATTACCGCATCGTCGTCGCCGACTCGCGCACCAAGCGCGACGGCCGTGTCATCGAAGAGATCGGTCAGTACCACCCGACCGAGGAGCCCTCGATCATCAAGGTCGACTCCGAGCGCGCGCAGTACTGGCTGTCGGTCGGCGCGCAGCCGACCGAGCAGGTCACCGCGCTGCTGAAGCTCACGGGCGACTGGGGCCGGTTCAAGGGCGACAAGAACGCCGTCTCGACCGTGCGCACCGCCGACGACAAGGGCGAGTTCCAGGTCGACGCCGCCAAGAAGTCGGTCATCAAGCCGAAGGCGGAGAAGAAGGCCGAAGAGCCCGTCGCCGCTGAGGCCCCCGAGGCCGACGCCGCCGAGACCGACGCCGAGTAATCACGTTGCTCTCCGCCGCGCTCGAGCACATCGTCAAGGGGATCGTCGATCACCCGGAGGATGTCGTCATCCGTTCCGCCACGTCACCTCGCGGTGACGTCCTCGAGGTGCGCGTGCACCCCGATGACCGGGGCCGGGTGATCGGGCGCGGCGGGCGCACCGCGAAGGCGCTCCGCACTCTCGTCAGCGCTCTCGCCGACGGCGCCCGTGTGCGCGTCGACGTCGCGGACGATTGAGATGACCGCCGAACCCGCACGCACGCAGTTGCGCGTCGGGCGTCTCGTCAAGGCACATGGCCTGAAGGGCGCCCTCAAACTAGAGCTGTACACCGACGACCCGGACGGGCGCTTCGTCCCCGGCGCCGTCTTCACCCTTCAGGTGCCGGCGGCATCGCCCTGGCACGGCAAGACCGTGACGGTCCGCGAGTTCCGCTGGATGAACACGCACCCCGTCGTCTTCTTCGACGACATCGACGACCGCGAAGGCGCCGAGTCGCTCGTGCGCGCGATTCTCTGGATCGACCAGGACGACGCCGCCCCGGCTGAAGACGACGCCTGGTTCGACCACCAGCTCGTCGGCCTCGACGTCGTGCGCGACGGTGATGTCGTCGGCCGCGTCGTCCGCGTCGACCATTTCCCCGCGCAGGATCTGCTGATCGTGCGCCCCGTCGGCGGTGGCGACGACAGCGAGATCCTCGTCCCGTTCGTGTCGGCCATCGTCCCCGAAGTCGACGTCCGCGCCGGCCGCCTCGTCGTCACGCCGCCGCCCGGGCTCTTCGAGGAGCTGCCGGCCGAGGACGGCGACCTCGACGACGCGGGCGACGAGCCGGCATCCGCTGCAGAGCCCGCCGCGCCGACCGACGAGGACTGACGTGCGGATCGACGTCGTCACGATCTTCCCCGACTTCTTCGACGTTCTCGAGGTGTCGCTGCTCGGCAGGGCGCGCAGCACCGGGTTGCTCGACGTGCACGTCCACGACCTGCGCAGCCACACGCACGACCGGCACCGGACCGTCGACGACACCCCCTACGGCGGCGGCGCAGGCATGGTCATGAAGCCCGAGCCCTGGGGCGAGGCGCTCGACGCCATCGCGGGCGCATCGACGGGCACAAGCGCCGAGGGGGGCTCGACCGCCGAGGCCGGCCCGATCTTCATCTTCCCGTCGCCTGCGGGCGAAGTCTTCACCCAGGCGACCGCACGGGAACTCTCCGATGCGCCGCACCTGGTCTTCGGCTGCGGACGCTACGAGGGCATCGACGAGCGCGTCTTCGCGTACGCGGCGACGCTCGGGACGGTGCGGCTCGTGAGCCTCGGCGACTACGTGCTCAACGGGGGAGAGGTCGCCGCGATGGCGATGATCGAGGCGATCGGACGACTCGTCCCCGGTGTCGTCGGCAACCCGGACAGCCTCGTCGAGGAGTCGCACGAGGACGGCCTGCTCGAGTACCCCTCGTACACGAAGCCCGCGACGTGGCGCGGCTACGACGTGCCCGACGTGCTGCTCAGCGGCCACCACGGCAACGTCGCGCAGTGGCGCCGCGATCAGCAGATCGAGCGCACGCGCACGCGCCGCCCCGACCTGCTGCCGGAGTAGTCGCGCTCAGTCGACGCCGAGGAACGATCGGTCGGTCAGGACGATCGGGCCGTCGTCGGTGATCGCCACGGTGTGCTCGGCGTGCGCGCCGCGCGACCCGTCAGCACTGCGCAGCGTCCAGCCGTCGGGATCGGTGATCAGTTCGTCCGTCGTCCGCAGGAACCACGGCTCGAGCGCCACGACGAGGCCCGGACGCAGCGGGTAGCCGCGGTTCGGCTTGCCGTCATTCGGGACGTGCGGGTCGCCGTGCATGACCCGGCCGACCCCGTGCCCGCCGAAGTCGGTGTTGATCGAGTAGCCGTCGCCGCGGGCGACGCCCGCGATCGCGTGCGAGATGTCGCCGATGCGCGCCCCCGCCACAGCGGCGCCGATCGCGGCATCCAGTGCCCTCTCGGTCGTGTCGATCAGCGCGAGGTCTTCGTCTCGCGGTGTGCCCACGACGAACGAGACGGCCGAATCGGCCACCCAGCCATCGACCGAGACGGCGAAGTCGAGCGAGACCAGATCGCCGTCGCGGAGCGCATAGTCGTGGGGGAGCCCGTGCAGCACGGCGTCGTTGATCGACGTGCAGATGACCTTGCCGAACGGGCTCGCCCCGAACGACGGGTGGTAGTCGATGTAGCACGACTCGGCGCCGGCGCGACGGATCAGGTCGTGCGCGCGACGGTCGATCGCGAGCAGGTTCGTACCGACCGCCGTCTCGTCGCGGAGGGTCGCCAGCACCTCGGCGACGAAGCGCCCCGCGGGGCGCATGGCGTCGATCTCGGCAGGCGTGCGCAGCTCGATCATCGTGATCCTTTCCTCAGCTTCCATTGTGGCGGACCGGCGTAGCATCGAGGGCATGGCTCTGCGCAGCGTCTTCTACCGGTGGCTGATCCCCGCAGCCTTCGTCCTGCCGTTCTGGCTGTTCGTCGGTTGGGTGATCTTCGGGGCGAACGCCCTGACGCTGCTGTGGGTGCTGATCTCGGCGCCCATCGTGTTCGTCGGCGAACTGATCCTCACGCTGCTCGTCCGCGCACGGGGCACCGCGCGCGCCGAGCGCGCCGTCTCGTGGACCGACCTCGCACTGATCGGCACCTGGCAGCTGCTCGTGATCGCCCTCGGCTTCTTCGCGAACCCGTGGTGGTGGGTCGTCTTCGGCATCACGATCGCGGTCGGGATCGCGGCGCTCATCAGCGAGTTCCGCCAGCTCTGGCGCGAGGCGCGGCCCGTGGGCGCGATCCTGCACACCACGGACGGTGTCGGCTACATCCCCGCACCGAGCCCGCGGCCGCAGTCCGCGACGGATGCCGATGTCATCGTGATCCGCGAGACCGGCACCACCTCGAACCCCTGACCGGCGACGCGCGCCGCCGTCGTTTTGGCGCGCATCGGCATCCGTGGCAGAATGGATGATCGTGCCCTGAACAGGCTCTGCCTCAGGGGAGCACGGCGTCGGAAATCAGACGCCTCGGGCACACACCACCTTTCTCATCCCATCTCGCGATCGACCTGTGGCGGTCGCAGGAAGTGACGATCATGCAGATCCTCGACTCTGTCGACGCGGCATCCCTCCGCTCCGACATCCCCGCCTTCGCCCCCGGTGACACCGTCAAGGTGCACGTGAACATCACCGAAGGAAGCCGCTCGCGCGTCCAGGTGTTCCAGGGTGTCGTCATCGGCCGCTCCGGCGACGGTGTGCGCGAGACCTTCACGGTCCGCAAGATCAGCTTCCAGGTGGGTGTCGAGCGCACCTTCCCCGTGCACAGCCCGGTGATCGACCACATCGAGGTCGTCACCCGCGGTGACGTGCGCCGCGCGAAGCTCTACTACCTGCGCAACCTCCGTGGCAAGAAGGCCAAGATCAAGGAGAAGCGCGACAACTGACGCGCCGCGGGTCACCCCGCGCCCGAAGGGCCCCGCATCGCCTGGCGATGCGGGGCCCTTCGCATGCCGGACGCGGCTGATGCGCCGGTGAAGACCGGCGTGTGGCGCAGTTCGTCGTCGGTGTGCGGATGTGCGAACCTTGAGGGTGCGCGGACCGACGGGCGGTGCGCCGGCGAGAAGGACGCGAATGACCTCCGAGAACCTGGCGGCGGCCGGCACCGGCGCTGACTCGCCGTCGATCACTCGCCGCACGCGCCGGCGACGCGGCGTGTGGCCGCTCGTCCGCGACGTGCTGGTGATCCTGATGATCGCCGTGCTCGTGTCGTTCGTCATCAAGACGTTCCTCGTGCGCTCGTTCTACATCCCGTCCGGGTCGATGGAGCAGACCCTGATGGTCAAAGACCGCATCCTCGTCGACGAGCTCACCCCGCGCTTCACCGACTACGAGCGCGGCGACGTCGTCGTCTTCCGCGACCCCGGCGGGTGGCTGCCGGTCACCGCGACGCCCGACCCGCCGGCGCTGATCGCCGCGTGGGACTGGCTGCTCTCTCTGGTGGGCGTGACGGCCTCGGACAGCGAGGACCATCTGATAAAACGCATCATCGGCGTCGGCGGAGACCACGTCGTCTGCTGCAACGCGATCGGTCAGACCATGGTCAACGGCACGCCGATCGACGAGACGCCGTATCTCAACCTCGCGCCGGATCAGAGTGCTCCGCAGGTCGTGCCGTACGACGTCACCGTGCCCGAGGGGTCGCTCTGGGTGATGGGCGACAATCGCGACCACTCGCGCGACTCCCGCTACAACATGGACCAGCCCACCCAGGGCTTCGTGCCGCTCGAGAACCTCGTGGGGCGGGCCTTCCTGATCACATGGCCGTTGGACCGCTTCGGCCTGATCGACACTCATCACGACGTCTTCGCCGGCGTCCCGAGCGACGGCGACGGATGACCGTCGTCGTCCCGCGCCTCACGGTCGAGCGTCGCCTGCTGCGCGAGCACCCGTTGGTGATCGCCTGCGACGAGGTGGGCCGGGGTGCGCTGGCGGGGCCGGTCGCCGTCGGGGCGGTGGCGATGGATGCCGCGCAGGCACGGCGCCGGATTCCCGAGGGACTTCGCGACTCGAAACTCGTCGCCGAGCATCGTCGCCCCGATGTCGCCGCGCGCGCCGCCCGGTGGGTCGGCGCGTCGGCGGTGGGGTGGGCCGATGCGACCGAGATCGACGAGGTCGGCATCATGCGAGCGCTCGGCCTTGCGGCGCTCCGCGCCATCGCAGAGCTGCGCGGCCTCGGCGTCGTGCCCGAAGAGGCGATCGTGATCCTCGACGGCAACCACGACTTCATCACCCCCGCGGGCGGTGCCGGGCTGCAGGTGCGCCCCATCGTCAAAGCCGACCGCGACTGCGCCTCGGCCGCGGCCGCGTCGGTCGTGGCCAAAGTCGCCCGCGACGGGCTCATGACGCAGCTGCACGATACGGCGCCGCACTATCAGTGGGCGAGGAACAAGGGCTATGCGAGCGCCGAGCACCGCGCCGCGATCGCGTCGCACGGGCTGAGCGCGCACCACCGTGCCTCGTGGGCGATCGCCGACGCGCCGACCCTGTTCTGACGCGCGCCTAGACTGGGATCACCATGGACGACGAAGTATTCGAGGACTACGACCGCGAGCTCGAGCTGGCCCTCTACAAGGAGTATCGCGACGTCGTGTCGCAGTTCGCCTACGTCATCGAGACCGAGCGGCGCTTCTACCTCGCGAACGACGTCAACGTCGTCCGGCGCGACACCGAGCACGACTTCTACTTCGAGATCTCGATGACCGACGTCTGGGTGTGGGACATCTACCGCGCCGATCGCTTCGTCAAGTCGGTCCGGGTGCTGACCTTCAAGGACGTCAACGTCGAAGAGCTGCAGCGCCGTGACTTCCAGCTGCCGGAGGAGCTCTCGCTCGACTCCTGAGCGAGGTCGTTCCGCCCTCCCCAGGTGGGCATTTCGGCGATCTGTCCGCGGATCCGCCCTCTCGCCGTCACGACCGGCGCTGAGTCGACCACGATGCCTGCATGGCAGAGAAAGACGTCCGCGGGCGCGCGGGTGAAGAGCGGGCCTCACAGCACCTGGTCGCACACGGGTACCGGGTTCTCGACCGCAACTGGCGCTGCGCAGCGGGTGAGATCGACATCGTCGCCGCACGCGGCGGAGAGCTCGTCGTCGTCGAGGTGAAGACCCGCCGCACGGAGTGGTTCGGCCACCCGTTCGAAGCGGTCGACGCGCGAAAGCGCGACCGCCTCTGGCGCCTCTCGTGCGCGTGGATCGTGGCGCACCCGAGCGTCGCGGGGCGTCGCCGGCTGCGGATCGACGTGATCGGCATCACGGGCGACGACCCGGCTACCGCCGTGCTCGAGCATCTCGAGGACCTCCGATGACCGTCGGGCGCACGTGGTCGGTCGTCCTTACCGGGCTCAGCGGCGACCTCGTCGAGGTCGAAGCCGACTTGTCGAACCAGACACCGGGGTTCGTGATCATCGGCCTGGCCGACAAGGCGATCGGCGAAGCGCACCAGCGCGTGCACAACGCCTGCGCCAACAGCGACCTTCCGCTGCCGCGCCGCAAGCTGACCGTCAACCTCTCGCCAGCGAACCTGCCGAAGCACGGCACGAGCCTCGACGTGGCGATCGCGGTCGCGGCTCTCGCGACCGAGCATGAGATGGATGCCGCTTCGCTCATGGCGACCGTGCACATCGGCGAGCTCGGGCTCGACGGCCGGCTGCGGCCCGTCCCGGGGGTGCTGCCGGCGGTCGCGGCGGCTGCTCGGGCGGGGATGCGGCGCGCCGTCGTCCCGCACGCCAACCTCGCCGAGGCGCAGCTCGTGCCGGGCATCGAGGTGTACGGCGCCGCCTGCCTGCGCGACGTGGTGCGTCGCCACGGACTCGCACTCGACGAGGTCGACCCGGTCGAGCCGGTCGGCATGCTGGCCGCGACGCCCGCCCCGATCGACCCCTCCCTCGACCTCGTCGATGTCATCGGGCAGCGCGACGCCGTCGACGCGCTCGTCGTCGCCGCTGCCGGTGGTCACCACATCCTGATGAGCGGCCCGCCCGGCGCCGGCAAGACGATGCTCGCGCGCCGACTGCCCGGAATCCTACCGGCCCTCGACGACGATGCCGCCGTGCAGGCGGCGGCGCTGCGGTCGCTGGCGGGCCTCGCGGTGTCGAGTCTCGACCGCACCCCGCCGTTCGAGGCTCCGCACCACACGGCGAGCGTCGCGGCGCTCGTCGGTGGCGGAAGCCGGACCGTCCGGCCCGGAGCGATCGCCCGCGCGAGCGGCGGCGTGCTGTTCCTCGACGAGGCGGGGGAGTACGGGGCGCGCGCGCTCGACGCGCTGCGGCAACCGCTCGAGTCGGGCTCGATCGAGATCCATCGCGCGGGTTTCCGGGCAGTGTTCCCGGCGCGTTTCCAGCTCGTCCTCGCGACGAACCCCTGCCCCTGCGGCAACTACGGCGTCCCGCACGCCGAGTGCTCGTGCCCGTCATTGGCCATCCGCCGGTACCTCGGGAAGCTGTCGGGCCCGCTGCGCGATCGGATCGACATCGAGCTCTCACTGCAGCGCGTCGCCGTCGCCCGCCGCGCGGCGGGCGACCCGACACGTGTGACGTCGGCTGACGCGCGGGTGCGTGTCGTCGAGGCGCGTGCGCGGGCCGCGCGCCGGCTCGCACGCACGCCGTGGCGCACGAACGCCGAAGTGTCGGGCAGCTGGCTGCGAGAGGGGCCGCTCGCGCCCGAGCCCACGATTCGCCGACCGCTCGACGCGGCGCTGCAGCGCGGATCGCTGACGCTGCGCGGATACGACCGGGTGATCCGGGTCGCCTGGTCGCTCGCCGACCTCGCCGGTCGCGAACGGCTGGCCGTCGCCGACGTCGGGCGTGCGCTGTACCTCAAGAAGGGAGCACAGGGATGAACCCGATCACGCTCACGCCGGGGGCGGCGCGCCGCGCGCTCGGCGCGTGCGTCGAACCGGCCGACGACACCGATGCCGTCGGCGCGTATGCGCGGGCCGTGTGGTCGGTGCTGACCGAGCCCGGCGACCGTGTCGCCGGGGAGTTGATCCTCGCCCTCGGCCCCGCTGACGCGCTGGATGCGATGCTCTACGGGTCGGGAGTGCCGGCGGCGGCGCGCGCGGCCGGGCTCGGCGCGGCCGAACTGGCCGCGGGCCGCGCTCGGTGGATGCCGAGACGCGGGGGTGTCGAGGCGTCGCTCGAGGTCGCCCGGCGCGCGGGCGTGCAGCTGCTGACCCCGGAGGATGCCGACTGGCCGCGCCGCGCCGAGGTCCTGGGGCCCTGCGCGCCGATCTGCCTCTGGGTGCGCGGCGACGCCCGCGTGCTCACCGACCCCGCGCCGGCGGTCGCCCTCGTCGGAGCGCGGGCGTCGAGTGCGTACGGCGAACACGTCGCGAGCGAGCTTGCGGCGGAGTCGGCCCTCTCCGGAATCTCGGTCTACTCGGGCGGCGCCTACGGCATCGACGCCGCCGCTCATCGGGCGACGCTCACGGCCGGCGGCACGACCGTCGCGCTCATGGCCGGCGGACTCGAGCGCGTGTATCCGGTCGGCAATCAGAGTCTGATCGACGACATCGCCCGGCGCGGGGCGGTCGTCGCCGAGGTGCCGTGTGGCACCGTGCCGACCAAGTTCCGCTTCCTCGCGCGCAACCGCCTCATCGCCGCGCTGAGTGATGGGACGGTGGTCGTCGAAGCCGGGTGGCGCAGTGGAGCGATCAACACCGCGAACCATGCACAGGATCTCGGCAGACCGCTCGGAGTCGTCCCCGGGCCGATCACGAGCGCGAGTTCGATGGGGTGCCACCGGCTGCTGCGCGAGAGTGAGGCCGTGTGCATCACGGGGATGGCCGATGTGCGCGAACTCCTCGGTGTCGCCGGGGCGGCCGGACCCGAGAGCCTGTTCGATGCGGGCCCGTACACCGACCAGCGCACGCGGATCCTCGACGCGATGAGCACGCGCAGCGCCCGCTCGACCGGCGACATCGCGCGCCGCGGCGGTTTCGACCCCGACGAAGCGGCCGCGCTGCTCGGCATGCTCGAACTCGACGGCGCCGTCCACCGCGGCGCCGCGGGGTGGAGCCGCGTCGCCGGGAACGACCGCGGAACCGGGCGCTGAGCGCCCCGTCGGAGCGTCGCCGCCGTCCGCCGTGCCGACGCGCGGCATGCTGGAGGGGTGAAGATCTCGGCGGCGGTGGCGGCGTACACGGCGCACCTCGCCGACGTGCGCCGACTGTCGCCCGCCACGGTGCGCGCATACGGCGCCGACCTGTCCGATCTCACCGACGCGGTCGGCGACCGCGAGCTGGCCGCGGTCGAGCTCGAAGACCTGCGGGACTGGCTGTGGCGGGCGACGGAGGGCGGGCGCGCGCGGTCGACGATCGCACGGCGCACGGCATCCGTGCGCGGGCTGTTCGGGTGGGCGCGCGACGAAGGCCACGTCGAGCACGATCCGACCCTGCGACTGATCGCACCCAAGCGCGGGCGCACCCTTCCCAAGGTCGCGTCGGCCGTCGCGATGGACGACCTCCTCGGCGATGCGCACGCCCGCGGCTCCGACGGCGACCCCATCGCACTGCGCGACGCGGCGATCCTCGAGCTGCTGTATGCGTCCGGCATCCGCGTGTCCGAACTGTGCGGCCTCGACGTCGACGACCTCGACCCGTCGCGCCGCACGCTCCGGGTCGTCGGCAAGGGCTCCAAAGAGCGCGTCGTACCCTACGGCAGCGCCGCGGCGGATGCCGTCGACGCCTACCTCGTACGCGCGCGGCCCGTGCTGTCGGCCCGCGACGAACGGGCACGCGCGGGCCGTGCGCTGCTGCTCGGCGTGCGAGGCGGCCGCATCGGACCCCGCGCGGTCTACGACGTCGTGGCGCGCACGGTCGCCCCGGCGGTCGGCGCGGCGACGGCGGGGCCGCACACGCTGCGTCACTCGGCTGCGACGCACCTGCTCGACGGCGGGGCCGATCTGCGGACGGTGCAGGAGATCCTCGGGCACGCGAGCCTCGGCACGACGCAGATCTACACGCACGTGTCGGCCGAGCGGCTCGCCGCGGCGTATCGGCTCGCGCACCCGCGCGCGTGAGGGCGGGTAGCCTGGCACCACGCCCGCACGACCCCGAGGAGTGAGATGTCGACGCAGCCCCACCGCCCCGTGCGCCGCGCCGCTCGGACGGCCGCCGCGGCCGCCGCTCTGATCAGCGTGCTCGCGATCGCGGGGTGCGCGGCCGATCCGGCGCCGCGCCTCACGGTGCGGCCCGCGCCGGCGACGACGGCGGTCGCGACGCCGACATCCGCGCCCTCCTCGACCGAGGCACCGCCGGTCGACGGGCCGACGTGCGTCGCGGGAGTGCTGCAGGTCTCCGGCTCGGCGCAGGCGGTGCGCTTCGACGGGGAATGCGCGCGCGTCGAGATCTCCGGTGCCGACCTCGACGTCGACCTCGATGACGCGCGGGTCGACTCGGTGATCGTCCGGGGCGATCGCAACGAGATCGACCTCGACACGATCGCCGACGTCACGATCGAGGGGCAAGGCAACGACATCGACGCCGAGACGGTCGGCGCTGCGACGATCCGTGGCGACCGCAACCGGCTCGACGTCGACGACACGCTCGGTGCACTCACGATCTCGGGCAACGACAACACGATCGAGGCCGACACCATCGGCTCGGCCAGCGTGCAGGGCGACCGGAACGTCTACCCCGGCGGCTGACGACGCGCCTCGGGCTCAGCAGCAGGGCAGCAGCACGGCGCGGCGGACCTCACCGAACAGCAACGCCGGGTTGATGTACTCGCCGTGCTCGCGCACGCCGAGGTGCACCGTGCCCGGATCCGCATGCCCGCCGACCGCGACCGACGCCACGACATCACCCGCACGCACCGCGGCGCCGATGGCGACCGATGCCGTCACGGGCTCGAGGGTCGTGACCAGACCGTCACCGTGGTCGATCGTGACGATGCCGCGCTCCGCGACCGTGCCCGCGAAGGCGACCGTCCCGTCGGCGGGCGCGTGCACCGGCGCGCCGACGGCGGCCTCGAGATCGATGCCGCGATGGCCGGCGCCGTACTCGTGGGCGGGTGCGACGAAGACCCGCGCGATGCGCGGCGGGGACACCGGCCACCGCCAGGACGGACCGATCGGGTCCGCCGCCCGGACAGCGGCGTGCGGCGCCGCCGGTGCCGCACGCGCGGGACCGTCGGAGGGCCCTCCCGACAGGGCGACGAGAACGACGGCGAGGGCACGGAGGGCGGTGATCGGTGCGGCCATGTCGCCACGCTCCACCTTGCCGGGCCCCTACGGGCGACGTCACCCGAATCTGTGGATGCCGCGGCGCCGGCTCGAGCCTGGGGAGGGCGGTGTGCGGCGGTCCCGGCTGATACACTGAGAGACGCACCTCGCATGGCGGGGTGACTACGCGTGCCCAGAGCGCGGAAGCGGATCTCCGGATCCGTCCGCGCGGCATCCACACCCAGAGGTCTCTCCGCTCCGGCGGCGAGCGGGTGTGCGCCGGGTACCAGGAGCATCGGCCGATCGGCCGAGCGAACAACCCAGAACAGAAGGAGAACGGCCATGGCCGTCGTCACCATTCGCCAGCTGCTCGACAGCGGCGTCCACTTCGGACACCAGACCCGCCGGTGGAACCCGAAAGTCAAGCGCTTCATCCTGACGGAGCGCTCCGGTATCCACATCATCGACCTGCAGCAGTCGCTCGGGTACATCGACAAGGCGTACGAGTACGTCCGCGAGACGGTCGCCCACGGCGGCACCGTGCTCTTCGTCGGCACCAAGAAGCAGGCGCAGGAAGTCATCGCCGAGCAGGCGACCCGCGTGGGCCAGCCCTACGTCAACCAGCGCTGGCTCGGCGGCCTGCTGACCAACTTCCAGACGGTCAGCAAGCGCCTCGCCCGCATGAAGGAGCTCGAGGAGCTCGACTTCGAGAACCCGGCCGACTCGGGCTTCACCAAGAAGGAGCTGCTGCTCAAGAAGCGCGAGCTCGACAAGCTGCACAAGTCGCTGGGCGGCATCCGCAACCTCCAGAAGACGCCGTCGGCCATCTGGGTCGTCGACGCCAAGCGCGAGCACCTCGCCATCGACGAGGCCAAGAAGCTCGGCATCCCCGTGATCGGCATCCTCGACACGAACGCCGACCCCGACGAGTTCCAGTTCCCGATCCCGGGCAACGACGACGCGATCCGCTCGGTGGGCCTGCTCACCCGCATCATCGCCGACGCCGCCGCTGAGGGCCTGATCCAGCGTCACAACCCGACCGACGAGTCGGCCGAGGCCGAGCCGCTGGCCGACTGGGAGCGCGAGCTGCTCGAGCAGAGCGCGCCCGAGCAGTCGTCGGCGAACACCGCCGTCGTCGCCGACGCGACCGAGGCCGCCGCCGAAGCGGCAGAGGTCGTCGAGGACGTCGCCGAGGTCGAGACCATCGCGACCGAGTCGGCTGACGACGAGGCCGGCGCCGCGGCCAAGGCCGAGGGCGACGCCGCGGCCACCGCCGCCGAGTAAGACATCTTCTCGCCGATGCGGGACCGTCGGCGCATCCGCTGACGGTCCCGCATCGGCATCCCCCGAACTCACCACGATCTAGGAGCCACCACCCATGGCAAACTTCACCATCGCCGACATCAAGGCCCTGCGCGAGCAGCTCGGCACGGGCATGGTCGACACCAAGAAGGCCCTCGAAGAGGCCGACGGCGACCTCGAGAAGGCCGTCGAGATCCTGCGCCTGAAGGGTGCGAAGGGCAACGCGAAGCGTGCCGACCGCTCGACGAGCGAGGGCCTGGTCGCCGCGCTCGCCCACGGCGACAAGGTCACCATCCTCGAGCTGAACACCGAGACCGACTTCGTCGCGAAGAACGAGCGCTTCATCGCGCTCGCCGACAAGGTGCTCGCCGCCGTGTCCGCCGTCGACGCCGACTCGGTCGAGGTCGCACTGGCCGCCCCCGCGGGAGCGCAGACCGTCGCCGAGCTCATCTCGGACGAGGCCGCGATCATCGGCGAGAAGGTCGAGCTGCGCCGCGTGCGCACGCTGTCCGGCGACAAGTTCGAGATCTACCTGCACAAGACGAGCAAGGACCTGCCCCCGCAGGTCGGCGTCGTCCTCGCCTACACGGGTGAGGATGCCGAGACGGCTCGCTCCATCGCGCAGCACATCTCGTTCGCGAACCCCACCTACCTCTCCCGCGAGGACGTCCCCGAGGACGAGGTCGAGAAGGAGCGCCAGATCGTCACCGAGATCTCGCGCAACGAGGGCAAGCCCGAGGCCGCCCTGCCGAAGATCGTCGAGGGCCGCGTCGGCGCGTTCTTCAAGCAGGTCGCGCTGCTCGACCAGGACTACGCGAAGGACAACAAGCAGTCCGTCGCGAAGGTCGCCGGCGATGCCGGTCTGACCATCACCGATTTCGCCCGCTTCAAGGTCGGGGCGTAAGTCACCGAGAAGGTCCGCATCCGTCAGGGTGCGGACCTTTTCCATGCCCCTTTTGGATGGACCGCGCTGCGATAGCCTGCAACGTGACGAGAGGAACCCCCAGTGATCGATGAGAACACCGGACGCCGCCGCGTCCTGCTGAAGCTGTCCGGCGAGGCGTTCGGCGGGGGGCAGCTGGGCGTCAACCCCGACGTCGTCGGCCAGATCGCGCGCGAGATCGCGGCGGCCGTCGACCGGGTCGAAGTGTCGATCGTCGTCGGCGGCGGAAACTTCTTCCGCGGCGCCGAGCTCAGCCAGCGGGGGATGGACCGCGGCCGTGCCGACTACATGGGCATGCTCGGCACCGTGATGAACGCGCTCGCCCTGCAGGACTTCCTCGAGCAGGCGGGCGCCGCAACCCGCGTGCAGTCCGCTATCTCGATGACGCAGGTCGCCGAGCCGTACATCCCGCGCCGCGCCGAGCGGCACATGGAGAAGGGCCGCGTCGTCATCTTCGGCGCCGGGGCGGGCCTGCCCTACTTCTCGACCGACACGGTCGCCGCCCAGCGCGCGCTCGAGATCGGCGCCGACGAGGTGCTCGTGGCGAAGAACGGCGTCGACGGCGTCTACACGGCCGACCCGAAGAAGGATGCCGACGCCACGAAGATCGACCGCATCACCTACCAGGACGCGCTGCAGCGCGGCCTCAAGGTCGTCGACTCGACCGCTTTCAGCCTGTGCATGGACAACGGCATCGACATGCGCGTGTTCGGCATGGAGCCCGCCGGCAACGTCACGCGCGCTCTGCTGGGCGACCCCATCGGCACGCTGGTCACGGTCTGACGGGCGTGCCCGCACTAGACTCGACACCGACGCAACAACGAATGGAGTGACCGTGATCGCCGAGATTCTGGCCGAGACTTCCGGGCGCATGGACCGCGCCGTCGAGGCCGCGAAGGAAGACTTCGCAACGGTGCGCACCGGCCGCGCGAACCCGCAGCTGTTCCAGAAGGTCATGGTCGACTACTACGGCTCGCCCACTCCGCTCTCGCAGCTGGCCTCGCTCAACGCGCCCGAGGCGCGCATGCTCGTGGTCACCCCCTACGACAAGTCGGCGCTCAAGGCGATCGAGCAGGCGATCCGCGACATGCCGAACCTCGGCGTCAACCCGACCAACGACGGCAACCTCGTGCGCATCACGATGCCCGAGCTCACCGCCGACCGTCGCAAGGAGTACGTCAAGCTCGTGCGCACGAAGGGCGAGGATGCCAAGGTGCACCTGCGCGGCATCCGCCGCAAGAGCAAGGACGAACTGGACGCACTCAAGAGCGAAGTCGGCGAGGACGAGCTCGTCCGCGCCGAGAAGGAGCTCGACTCGCTCACGCGCGCGCACGTCGACGAGATCGACGAGGCGCTGAAGCGCAAAGAGGCCGAACTTCTCGAGGTCTGAGGCGATGACCGACCCCTCTGACGAACCTGGAGCGGACGGCGAATCGCCGCTGACGCGGGCCGAGGCCCGGCGCTCGGGCGACGGGTCGACGGCGTTCGGGGAACACGTGCGCGCCGCGCGCAGCGAGTTCGAGCATCAGATCGACCGCGCTCGCGCAGATTTCGAGCAGGTCAACGATCGCATCAACGCGCGGACGGGCCGCAATCTGCTGATGGCGACCCTCATCGGCGTCGTCGTCGGCGCCGCGTTCCTCGCGTCGCTGCTGTTCATCAAGTGGCTGTTCCTCTTCTTCGCCGTCCCGGTGGCGCTGCTGGGCGTGTTCGAGTTCTCGCGGGCGCTGCAGACCTCGGGTCGGCGCATCGACGTCGTCCCGCAGCTGGTGTCCGCCGTCATCCTCGTGATGTCGGGGTATTTCTTCGGCTACTGGACCCACTGGGTGCTGACATTCGCGCTCGTCGCGACGCTCGTCGTCTGGCGGCTGCTCGCGCAGATGATCCGCGCCGACGGCCGCAGCTACGGCGACGTCGTCTCCGACGTGCTCGCGACGGGCTTCGTGCCGCTGTACGTGTCGTTCCTCGCGAGCCTCACGCTGATGCTGCTGCGGCAGGAGCAGGGCGAGTACTGGCTGCTGGGGATGATCGTCGCGGTGGTCGCGGCCGACACCGGCGCGTATGCGGCCGGCCTCGCGTTCGGATCCCACCCGATGGCACCGCGGATCAGCCCCAAGAAGACGTGGGAGGGATTCGCGGGGGGTGCCGTCGCCGCGATCGTCCTGTCGGTGCTCTATGCGCTCTTCGTGCTGCACACGCCCTGGTGGGTCGGCGCGATCATCGGTGTCGTCATCCTCGGCAGCGCGACGATCGGCGATCTCGGCGAGTCGATGATCAAGCGCGACCTCGGCATCAAGGACATGAGCTCGTGGCTGCCCGGCCACGGGGGAGTCCTCGACCGCCTGGACTCGATCCTGCCCTCGGCCGCCGTCGCGCTGGCGCTGTACTTCCTGTTCTTCCCCTTGGTGAGCGTATGACTGATCAGATCACGACCGAACCCGCCCCGTTCCCGCACACGGCGGGCCGCGCGAAGGGCTACCGCCCGCAGGACGTCGACGAGTTCCTCGCCCGCGCGCGGACGGCGTTCGAGTCGACCGAGACGTCCGAGATCGACGCGACGGCGGTGCGGACGGCGGCGTTCCCGCTCGTCAGGCGCGGCTACCAGATCTCCGCGGTCGACGCCGCCCTGGGGCGCATCGAAGACGCGTTCGCGGCCCGTGAGCGTGATCGGGCGCTGGGCCGTGCGGGTGCGCGCGCCTGGGTCGGTCAGTCGCGAGGGCTCGCGCAGGAGGTCCTCGACCGCCTCAGCCGTCCGAAGGGACGTCGCTTCCGTCGTGCGGGGGTGCTGCGCTTCGGCTATCGCATCGACGAGGTCGACCTGGTTGCCGACAAGATCGCGCGCTACCTCGAATCGGGCGAGCCGGTGACCGTGGACCAGGTGCGCAGCGTCGCGTTCCGCATGCAGCGGCGCGGCTACAGCGAGCAGCAGGTGGATGCCGTGCTCGACGCCGTCGTCGAGGTGATGCTCGCCGTCACGTGACGCGCGGCGACGCACCGTGGCACACCTCGAGGGCTGCGGCTAGACTCGGGGAACTGTGACTTCCGACGCCCCGCTGACCCCGACGGCCGACCGAGAGATCTCGCGACGTCCCGCAGCGGTCGTGCGTGCTCCGGCGCCTGCCTCGCGATGGTCGAGGCGTCGCGGTGTCGTCGGCACGTTCGCGGTGCTCGCTGTCGCCGCCTTCGCCGTCGCCTACGCTCTGCCCCTGACGCTGTCGGCCCCGCGTGCCGAAGCTGCCGAGATCGACCCGGTGTCGCTCTATGCGAATACGATCACGGATGCCCAGGAGTTCCTCGCCACCTCGGGGGACGAGATCTCGCTCGGTCGCGAAGGCATCGTGTACACGGTGTACGTCACCCCCAAGCCGACACCCACACCCACACCCACATCGACCGCGTCGGGATCGACGGCGTCCGCCAAGACGTCGTGGTCGCCGCCGTTCGTCGCGCCCGACCCCGGGACCGCGCAGGCGATCGCGTACTCGATGGTGCAGGAGCGCGGGTGGGGCGACAGCGAGTTCGCGTGTCTCGTCGCGCTCTGGAACAAGGAGTCGGGCTGGCGTGTGAACGCGTACAACGCCGGCAGCGGCGCGTATGGCATCCCGCAGGCCCTCCCCGGCAACAAGATGGCCTCGGCCGGCGGCGACTGGGAGACGAACCCCGCAACGCAGATCGCCTGGGGCCTCGGCTACATCGGCGGGCGCTACGGAACGCCGTGCGGCGCCTGGGGCCACTCGCAGGCCAAGGGCTGGTATTGACCCCATGGGGCGCGCGAACCGCCGTCGACCCGACCCGGACAGCGAGTCGTTCGACCGGCTGCTGAGCGGGTGGAAGCGCACCGAGGTGCGCCGCGGCGTCACGTGGACCGTGCAGCCCGTGTCGGCCTCGGCCGCCCAGAAGTCGTACACCTGCCCCGGCTGCGGTCGCGTCGTCGCGCCGAACGTGGCGCACGTCGTCGCCTGGCGGGCCGACGGCGTGCTGGGCGACGCCGCCGATCTCGCGGCGCGTCGTCATTGGCACACCGCGTGCTGGAAGGTGGGCTGACATGGAGATCCGCGGACCGGTCGTGCTGCCCGCCCGTCGCGAGGACATCGAGTTGCAGACCCTCGACGGGCTGAGCCTCGTCGGCGAGCTCGCCCTGCCCGAACATCGCGAGCCGGTCGCGACGCTCGTCACGCTGCACCCGCTGCCGACCGCCGGCGGCTTCATGGACTCGCACATCCTGCGCAAGGCCGCCGGGCGTCTGCCGGCGCTGGCCGATCTGGCGGTGCTGCGCTTCAATACCCGCGGCACGGTCTCACCGCGGGGGTGCAGCGAGGGCGCGTTCGACGGCGGGCGCGCGGAGGCGTTCGACGTCGCGGCGGCCATGGACTTCGTGCGCGAGCGCGGCCTGCCCGCCCCGTGGCTGGTCGGCTGGTCGTTCGGCACCGAACTCGCGCTCAAGTACGGCCGTGACCACGCGATCGACGGGGCCATCCTGCTGTCGCCGCCGCTGCACCGGGCGACCGCCGACGAGGTCGCGGCGTGGGCGGATGACATCCGCCCGCTGGTCGTGCTCGTGCCCGAGTTCGACGACTACCTGCGGCCGGACGAGGCGCGCGAGCGCTTCGCGAGCGTGCCACGCGCCGCTCTCATCGCCGTCGAGGGCGGCAAGCATCTGTGGGTCGGCGAGACGCAGACCCGGCGCGTGCTCACCGAGATCGTGGCGGCGGTCAACCCCGATGCGCTGCCGTTGCCGACCGAGTGGGACGCGTAGTCATCTCTCGTTCTGCCGCGGGATGATCACCTGGCGGTAGATGATCAGGATGCT